>Ga0068870_10000582_pt1 | contig 13875 bp, 9 predicted proteins | sample KBSMisM62_FD_66599 | JGI IMG/M metagenome (GOLD analysis project Ga0068870, IMG submission 66599) | Miscanthus rhizosphere microbial communities from Kellogg Biological Station, Michigan, USA - KBS Miscanthus M6-2 | ecosystem: Host-associated > Plants > Roots > Rhizosphere > Soil ...
CCTTCGGGCCCCCGGATGTAGCAGAGCCGATACGCGTCTTCGTATTGAACCACCTGATCGACGAGTTCCGCGCCGCACTTGCGGAGCCGGGCGAGCGTCTCGTCGATGTCGGCCACGGCGAACATGACTCGCAGATAGCCGAGAGCGTTCACCGGGGCGTTCCTGTGATCGGCGATCACCGGCGGCACGAGAAAGCGCGAGAGCTCGAGCCGGCTGTGGCCGTCCGGCGTGCGCATCATGGCGATCTCGACGCGTTGGTCGCCCAGTCCGGTGACGCGCCCGGCCCACTCTCCTTCCACCATGGCTCGCCCTTCGAGCTCCAGGCCGAGCTCGCAAAAGAACTCGATCGTCGCTTCGAGGTCGTCGACGACGATGCCGACGTTGTCCATTCGTTTGACGGTCATGTGGCCAATCTAGACATCTCGTCGCTTCGGCCAACGACTCGGTGAAGACCGGGCCCTCGCGACAAACTCCAGAGCCGTGGTCGCCTACTTCCCCCTCGCCTCCGCAGTCGAAACGGGTTCCGGAATGGGGACTGCGGTGAACCTGGCGCCCCTCCACATGACGGTGTCTACCCCGAGAATGGCGATCTCATTGGGAGAGCCGAACGTGCTCGCGTAGTCTCGTGCAGCCTCCAACGGGCAGCTCGAAACCCGCGTCGACACCGTCCGACGCCCTGAGTGAATCTCGTATGTCCGACTCATCGCACCCGCAGCTAACCCTCCGCGGGCGCTCCGCCCATCCGGGAATTCGCTGACGAGTCACATCACAAGAGGGGAACCAGCCCGACGTCCGCGCGGCTGCCCACGAAGGGAACCGGGGCACTTTTCGGCACCCCGGTTCGGTGGCCTAGGCGGCGGTGGCTAGTACGTCACGGAATGCCGTGTGACGACCGCCCCGAGACCCGACGCACGCCGAATAGCAAGAGGACGCTGAGCGCCCAGATACCGCCGACTGCGAGAAACCACGGGTCCCAGTTGCCGGGCTGACTGTCGTTGCTCCACCGCTCAAAGCCGCCGTTGTCCTGCCACTCGATGAGCGCCCACAGCGGCATCACGATGGCCATGCCAAAGAGCCACGCGCTGATGTGGAACCACACCGGCCGCCGCACGAAGTAGACGCCAAGGGCCATGACCCCAACGATGAGCGTCGGGATTGCAATGCCTACCGCCCACAATGTCGGGTTCCACTGGCCCGGGTTGCCCTCGTGACCGAAGCTCTCAAACGCGCCGTTTGCGTCCCACTGGTTGGTCACCCAAAGCGCCGTGACCAGAACTGTCCACACGACCCACGCCACGACGCTCCGCTTCAACCGGCGCACGCGCTCGGCGTACTGCTGCGCGGTGCGAGTCTCGGCTGCAGTTGGAGTCGTGGGTGCCGCACGGTGTGGCCTCTCCGGGACCACGCGCTTTTCGTCTCTGGTGAGCATCTCGGCTGGCACCAGAATCACCTCCTCTCAACATGACTGTTGCTCGCACGCTGTACCGAGACATCGGGGTTGCGCCCACACTCGCTGCGGCTTGTGCGCAGCACCCTCGGAGATGTGAGCCGACGCCACATTCGCCGAGCCGGGACAGCTTTCGTCCGCCTTCCCAGCAAGCCGTTCGCGTGCGCGACACGAGCCCTCGCGAACTCGCCACTCGGGTCGATAGAGTGGCGCGTGGCGCGCCGGGAAGTCTGGTCGGCACCTTCGAACCGACCGGCTGGAGGCGCTCATGACTACACATCTCGGAATCGCAGTCGCGAGCAGCAGTCGTGACGCGCTGCTCCGAGCGGCACTTCGCCTCTCGTACTTCACCATCGTCTGGAACGGCGTTATCGGCGCACTGGCGTTGATCGTCGGCCTTACAACGGGAAGCCTCGCCCTCGCGGGATTTGCGCTCAACGCTCTCCTGGATTCCTCGGCCTCGGTCGCCCTCGTGTGGAGATTCCATCGGGAGCGGACTGACCCCGAAGCAGCCGAGCACCTCGAGCGCCGGGCACAGACGTGGATCATCGCGGCAATGCTCGTGATCGCCGCATATATCGGCGTGCAGGCGGTGCGTGCGCTGCTCGAGGGCTCGCACCCCGAGCCGAGTGCGCTTGGCCTGAGCATTGCCGCCGTCTCCCTGCTGGTGCTACCGCCGCTTGGAATCCTCAAGCTGAGCCTCGCGGGACGACTTGAGAGCCCGGCGCTTCGAGGAGACGGCGTGCTGACGCTCGCCGCGGCAGCACTCGCCGTGATCACCCTCGTCGCGCTGATTCTCAGCTCGACGCTCGCCTGGTGGTGGGCCGACCCGCTCGCCGCCCTTCTCATCGCCTGCGCGCTTGCCGGAGAGGCCTCGCGAGTCGCGGTACGGCATCGGTTCGGCTGACCACGACACTTCCGAAACTCATTTAGGGAAAGCGCCGAGCCGTCGGCGGCGCTCTCGCTGGAGCAGGCCGCAGCCGGACTGCTCCGTCCCGAGAGTCGCCTGCTCTCGATTCACCACTCCCTCGAGCTCTTCAACTCGTTCGCGGCGCCACAGTTGCAGGCGCGATGCTTGGGACGCCGATGGGTCGGCAGAAACGGAGGCACGCTGCGTGTCCGGCCTGTGACGCTGGCTGGCTTCGCAGAATTGGACGAGCTTCGGGCAAGACTCGAGAAGCGAGCTATGCGTTTGGGTCGCTAGTGGACTGACGGCACGAGCCCGATTTCGCGCGCGGCGGTCGATCGCCGTTTACACACGACGGGCGGCTGTCGCATGATCTAGCCGATGCGGCATGACCTCCCCTCGGGCACGGTCACCTTCCTCTTCACGGATGTCGAGGGATCGACGAAGCTGCTGCACTCGCTCGGCGCCCAGGCTTACGCCGACGCGCTCGCCGAGCACCGGCGAGCGATTCGGGCGGCGTGCACGGCTGGGGGTGGGGTCGAGGTGGACACCCAGGGAGACGCCTTCTTCTTCGCCTTTCCGACGGCACCAGGAGCGATTGCTGCGGCGTCTGCATTCAGCGAGGCGCTGTCCTCTGGCCCGATCTCCGTGCGCGTCGGCCTGCACACCGGGACGCCGCTCTTGACGGAGGAGGGATATGTCGGTGGCGACGTTCACCGGGCAGCGCGCATCGCCGCCGCTGGGCATGGTGGGCAGGTGCTGGTGTCAGCGGCGACGGCCGTGCTCGTGGGCGCCGACGGCCTGCGCGACCTCGGCGAGCATCGACTGAAGGACCTCGCCGCGGCCGAGCGCATCCACCAGCTCGGCGGTATCGAGTTTCCGCCACTCAAGAGCCTCTACCGGACGAATCTGCCGGTGCCGGCCACCCCCTTCCTGGGACGAGTAGCCGAGCTCGCAGACGTGGTCGGACTCCTGACCGACGGTACACGCCTGCTGACCTTGACCGGACCCGGCGGGACGGGCAAGACGCGACTTGCCCTGCAGGCGGCGGCCGAAGCGTCCGAGTCCTTCCCGGACGGCGTCTTCTGGGTGCCGCTCGCGCCCCTTCGCGATCCCGAGCTCGTCCTCCCCTCGCTCGCCCGGGCGCTCGCCGTCGCCGAGGAGCCGGGCACGCCGCTCGAGAAGACGCTCGTCGCCCACTTGTCGCACAAGTCGCTGCTCCTCCTCCTCGACAACGTCGAGCACTTGCTGCCGTCGGCGGCCGAGCACGTCGCCGCGCTTCGCGCGACGAACGGTTCGTGCCTGCTCGTCACGAGCCGTGAGCGCCTGCGCATCGGCGGCGAGCAGACCTGGCCCGTGCCGCCCCTCGCCGACGAGGACGGGACGGAGCTCTTCCTGGCTCGCGCGCGTGCGATCGATCCCGCCTTCGCGACGACACCGGCGGTCGACCAACTCTGCGCACGCCTCGACGAGCTTCCGCTCGCGATCGAGCTCGCCGCCGCGCGCACTGCTGTCTTCTCGGTCGAGCAGCTGCTCGATCGCATCTCACAGCGCCTCGACCTCCTTCGAGGTGATCGCGATGCGGATCCGCGCCAGCAGACACTTCGTGCGACGATCGAGTGGAGTTACGAGCTGCTCTCCAAAGACGAGCAGCGCCTGTTCGCGCGGCTCGCCGTCTTCGTCGGCGGCTGCACGTACGAGGCGACACAAGACATCGCTGGCGCCGATCCCGACACGCTGCAGTCTCTCCTCGACAAGAGCATCGTGCGCAAGCGCGACACCGACCTCGGGCCGCGTTACTGGATGCTCGAGACGATCCGCGAGTACGCGAGCGAGCGGCTCGAGGCGTCAGGAGATCAGGAGGACGTGCGGCGCCGCCATGCCGAGCACTTCCTGGCGCTGGCGGAATCATTGCCGAGAGACACGGAAGTCTCGCGGGAGTGGCTCGACCGAATGGAGATCGAGCACGACAACGTTCGGGCAGCGCTGGAACGCGCCCTCGCTGCAGGCGATGGGCAGTTCGCGCTTCAGCTGTCAGGCGCCATGTGGCGGCTCTGGGCCGTTCGCGGCTACCACGCCGAGGGAATGACCCGACTCGAGCAGGCCCTGGCTTGCGACGAGCGTGTCACGGCTGCACGTGCGTACGCACTGACGGGTGCCGTGGCCAGCGCCGTCGACCTCAGGGAGTACGAGCACGGGCGCAGCTATGCAGAGGAGGCCCTCGTCCTCTACAGCGCCCTCGGCGATGAATGGGGTATCGCTCGTGCAACCTTCTTCCAAGGCTTCGTCGCGGTGGAGTCGGGCGACTTCGAGAGGGCGCAACGACCCCTCGAGGAGGCGCTGAAGCGATTTTCCGCGCTGGGCGCCGAGTTCGATGCGCAGATCGTGCTGTTCAACCTCTCGTGGGCATACGAGGAGCTCGGCGACATCGAGCGGGCGCGCGAAGTCGCTGAGGAAATGCTCACGTACGCGCGAACGACGGGCAGTGTCCGGAACTTGGCCTTCGCGCTCGATCTGACGTCGACTCACGCCCGGGACGCAGGCCGGCTCGAAGACGCCTTCGACGCCGCGCGTGAAGGTCTCCAGATCCGGCGAGACGAGGGGGACATTCAACACATCCTCGACAGCGTCAGTCGCCTAGCCGCGATCCACGCGTGCGCGAGCCGCGGGCGAACGGCCGCCCAGCTGCTCTCGAGCTCCGTCCACTTGCACGAAGAGCGAGGCATCCTCGTGCCGCGCTATCAGGAGGAGCGAAATGGACTGACAATCGAGCTCATTCGCACCGGGCTCGACGAGGACACGTTCGCCGAGGCGTGGCAGGCTGGCGCGAGCCTGAGTCTCGACGAGGCGATCGCGCTCGCCCTCGGAGAAGCCGACGGCGGCGGCGCGGCTGCTTGAAGGTCCTGGACGGCGCGGCTCATGTCGGTGTGACCGTGCACACCTCTTGACACTTGTATATTCAAACGATAGTTTGAATATATGCACGAGCGAGACGCCAAGGCCGCGCTCTTCGACGCATTCGCCTCAGTCGCCGCTGCGCTCGCGAGCGGGCGTCGCGTCGAGATCGTCGACCTGCTTGCCCAAGGCGAGCGGTCGGTCGAGGAGATCGCGGCTGAGACCGGGCAGAGTGTGGCGGCGACCTCGCACCATCTGCGGCTGCTTGCCAAGAGCGGCCTCGCCCACTCTCGTCGAGACGGGCGACGGATCTACTACCGACTCGCCAGCGAGCGCGTCGGAGACTTGTGGGCTGCTGTTCGTGATATCGCCACGCGACACGTAGCCGAGGTCGCCGTCCTCGCCGACGAGTACCTCGGAGAGCGCGACGAGGTCGAGCAGCTCACTGCGCCTGAGCTCGTCGACCGACTCGCACGCGGGAACGTCGTGCTACTCGATGTGAGGCCGCAACCTGAGTTTCTGGCGGGCCACATCGCCGGGGCGCGGTCCACTCCGCTCGAGACTCTCGACGAGGTCGCATCGACGCTGCCCCGGCGACGCGAGATCGTCGCCTACTGTCGCGGCCCGTATTGCATCTACGCCGACGACGCCGTTCGCCTCCTGCGCGCCCGCGGACTCAAAGCCCGTCGACTCGACGTCGGCTATCCCGACTGGCAGCGCGCGGACCTTCCCGTCGAGACCGCCGCCTGAGAGGAGATCCCATGCTGCTTCGACCCTTCCTGAACGACGCCGGATCGTGTGCGAGTTACCTATTCGGATGTACGAGCGGCTCGAAGCTGGCGGTCGTCGACCCCCATGCCGACCTCGTGGAGAGCTACGTCGAGGCAGCCGAGCGCGCGGGCTCTCCGATCGTCGCCGTCTTCGAGACGCACGTGCAGGCCGATCACGTGTCCGGCCTCCCGTGGCTCGTCGAGCGAACCGGCGCGACGGCGTATCTCCCCTCGAACGCCGGCGTCGTGTTCCCACACGTGGCGCTCGAGGATGTCCAGCGCGTCGAGCTCGGAAACACGATCGTGACGGCCGTCGCAACGCCGGGACACGCGCCGGCACACAGCGCGTTGGTCGTGGCGGACCGTCGTCGCGGCTCCGAGGAGCCCTGGCTGGCCTTCACCGGCGACTCGCTCATGATCGGCGACGTCGGCCGGCCGGACCTGCACGTGGCGGGCGATCCGCTCGGGCAGGCACGCCTCCTGCACGCCTCGCTCGAGAGGCTGCTGGAGCTGCCCGATCACGTGGTCGTGCTCCCGAGCCACTACGGCGGTTCGGTCTGCGGCCGCGGGCTCTCGGGTAATCCGTTCAGTTCGATCGGCTTCGAGCGGACACACAACGACATGCTTCAGTACCGCGATCCCAACGCCTTCGCGGAGGCACTCGTCTCGGATGCTCCGCCGCCGCCCGCTCATCAGGCAGAGATCGTCGCTGCGAACAAGCTGGGCGAGGCACTAACCACGGCATGACGTCGGTCCGGCTCGGGCTGCGCGCAAACGCCGCGCAGTTCTCGCTCCTCGTCGGACTGAACGCCCTGGTCGGGGCGATGGTGGGACTCGAGCGAAGTGTCCTGCCGCTCGTCGGCGAAGAGGAGTTTGGGCTCGTCTCCCGCGCCGCAATCCTCTCTTTCGTCGTCGCGTTCGGGGTCGCGAAGGCCTTCACGAACCTCGGCGCAGGCGTACTCGCCGACAAGGTCGGGCGTAAGCGGTTGCTCGTTGTCGGCTGGGTTCTCGCGCTCCCGGTGCCCGTGATGATCGCGCTCGCACCCAGCTGGGGCTGGATCGTCGCGGCGAACGTCCTGCTCGGCGTCAATCAGGGTCTCGCGTGGTCGATGACGGTCGTAATGAAGATCGACCTCGCCGGGCCCGCCCGGCGAGGGCTCGCCCTCGGACTCAACGAGGCGGCCGGCTACCTGGGGGTCGCAGTCACGGCGTTCCTGACGGGGGCCCTAGCGGCGACGTACGCGCCGTTGACTGTCATCTGGGTCGGTGCGCTCGCGATCTCGGTGACCGGAGTACTCGTCTCGTACTTCTTCGTCCGTGATACCGGCGCACATGTCACTCACGAGCAGCGCGACCACGACGTCGACGGCACGGCGCTCCCGTTGCGGCGGGCGCTCATCGAAGGAACCTTCAAGGAGCCGGTTCTCCGGGCGTGCTCTCAAGCCGGGCTTGTGAACAATCTGAACGACGCGCTAGCGTGGGGCCTCGCGCCGCTGTATCTCGCTGCGAACGGCGCGAGCGCGCGGCAGATCGGCGTCGTCGCGGCTGTCTATCCAGCCCTTTGGGGTGCCGGGCAACTCGTCACCGGATGGCTTTCGGACCACACCGGGCGCAAGCCTTTGATCGTGGTCGGCATGTTCGTCCAGGCTGCGGGTCTGGCCGTGCTCGTGCTCGGCGGCGGGTCGTTCGCGCCCGCGGTCGCAGCAGCCGCGCTTCTCGGCATCGGGACCGCGCTCGTGTATCCGACGCTTATCGCGGCAGTTTCGGATGCCGTGCAGCCGAGGGACCGCGCCCCCTCCGTCGGCGTCTATCGCTTCTGGCGCGACGCCGGCTTCGCGCTCGGTGCCCTCCTCGCGGGTGTCGTCGCCGACGCTGCGAGTGCGGGAACGGCGATCGCAGTCGTCGCTGCGCTCACGGCCGTGAGCGGCTTGCTCGTCGCAGTGACTCCTTGGGTCGCGACGACCGGCGTCGTCCGAGACGACGCGCGAGAACCGGCGGCAGTCCCGCGCCCGGGACTCTGAGTGGCCGATCCTCGTGCGGCGTTAGACGTCAGACCACGACGTTCACGCGGAGGAAGGTCGCGGGGATGGAGGTGACGTCGGAGCTCGAGCTGACGTTCTGCTCGTTGAAGAGGCTGTCCAAGTCGCCGTGCAGCTCTTCCTCGCGACTCTCGGCCGCCGCCGCTGCGTACGCGTTCATCGTCGGGCCGTAGTACTCCCGGAACACGCCGAGGAACTCCGACGGCGAGCCCGCGAAGTTGAACGTATACGTATCCCTCTTGAACGAGATCCTCTCCTCGGGCACGCCGGCGCCGACGAATCGCTTGGTCACGTCGTTTTCGACGCCCCACGTCATGGGACTCACGAACCCTTCCGGCGGCGGAGGAGAGTAGGCGGAGCTGATCCTCAGGATCTGGGCAACGAGGGTCGGGTCGCCGGGGATCCAGTTTCCCATCACGACTCTGCCGCCCGGACGAGTGACGCGCACGATCTCCCTCGCGACCTCGAATGGCTTTGGAGCGAACATCGCGCCGAAGATGCTGACCACCATGTCGAAGCTGTTGTCGTCGAGTTCGTCGAGGTCCGATGCATCGCCTTCCTGAAACGTGAGGTTCGTGAGACCGAGACTTCTCGCTCGCGCGTTTCCCGCCGCGACGAGATTGCCCGCGATGTCGACTCCGAGTACCTGGGCACCGAGCCGCGCAGCGGGCACGGCCGTGGTCCCGTCGCCGGATCCGAGGTCGAGGATGCGAAGGTCTTCTTCGATCCCGAGACTTGCCACGAGCGCCTCGCCGCTGTCCCGCATCGTTTCCGCGATGCGGGTGAAATCGCCCTTCTCCCACAGTGCCTTGTTCGGATTGATGGTGCCTGGGGCACTCGGTTCACTCGTCGTGGTCCTCGGGAAATACCTCCTCGTAGTAGGTCACGCGCAAGCTAGGCAAGCGACCTTCCCAAGACCTTCCCGCGTGCTCTAGGCCAGAGCGTTCAGACGAGCGTCAACCCGATGCGCGTCAAGCTTTCGACCTTCGCTGGCGAAGGCTTCTCGGGCCGACCGTAGGAGCGTTCTGGCCCGTTCATGCTCGCCGTAAGCCAACGCGAGTTCGGCTCGAGCCTCACCGAGGGCAGCGGGCCAGGGGCCGCCTCGCCACAACTGCGCGGTTCCCTCGGCCTCGGAGAGGAACATCGCTGCCTGTTCCTGCTCGCCTGCACGCGCCGACGCGATCGCGGCGGCGATGCGAAACGCCAGTCCGCAATAGACGCAAACGAGCTCCTCGGAACGGAGATACGCCTTGGCGTCTTCCAGGCGCTGTGCACCGAGCTCCGGATCGTCGCATCCTCGCAGGAGGGCGGCGTATCCCAGCGGCAGCAGGTGTCCGCTCATCGGCGACCAGCGCGAGATGACGAGAGCATCGAACAGCAGCTCGTCTCCCTCCGACGCCTCGCCGTGTGCACGAACGGCTTCTCCGAGCCGGAGGCTGGCGAGAGCCTCGGCCGTGATTGCCCCGATCTCCTTGCTCAGTCGCACCGCCTCGCGAAGACGCGTATCGGCCTCGTCGAGAACGCCCGTGATCAGTGCGATCTCGCCCAGCAACGTCGACGCGAAGATCTGAGCGCGCCGTGCGCCAGACCGAACAGCAGTCGCGTAGAGATCCTCGCCCACCGCCCGGAGGCTCTCAAGCGGGTCGCCGCTCGTCAGCGCGTACTCCGCGACGCACAGATGGCCATCGAAGACCGTGTCGCCCAGATCCGGTGCCAGCAGTGATGCGTCGAAACCGCCTTGGACCGCGCTTGACCACTGGCCGGTGCTATGGGCGACCATCACCTGGATCTGTACGGCCGTTCGTGCCTCAGGCCCCAGTCCGGTCGCGACCGACAACTTCTCCGCCTCCGCTGCGCGACGTCCCGCTTCGGCGGGGTCTCCGCTGTACCACGCCGCCGCCGCCTGCGCGACGAGTTTCGCGGCCCGCAGCTCGTCAGAGGTGGGGTTCAGCGGGGTGAGCGTGGCCCGGGCGGCGTTTGCGTCTCCACCGACGAGCTGCGCCCACGCCTGTCGGATACGCAGCGCGGTTCCTTCGGCGCCGGGACCTGCCGCCCCCGCAGCGTCGGCATATGCAGCCGGAGCGCTCCGGTCTCCCATCGCCAGGAGGAGGTCGGCCCTGGTCGCGAGCAGATCTGCGCGCTCGGCTACGGGCGCCGCCGCGAGCTCGAGCTCGACGGCTGCCAAGGCCTTGTCGAACGCGGCGCCGCCTGCGATGCGAGCGTTGAGGGCGAGCGTCTCGACGCTCGGCTGAAGGCCGAGCGCCTCCAATGCTGCACGGAGCCTCTCAAATGCGCGCAGGGCCGCTCCGCGGTCGCCCGCTGCGAAGCGGGCGCGCATCACCGCGCGTTGCGCCGCTTCGTCGGCAGGATCCTCGCCCACGACCTCTTCCCACCGGCCGCGCCCACGAAGCGCATCGAGATAACGGGCGCGAAGTGTCTGCCTTTGCTGTTCGGCCCATTCGGCGTACGGGTCGTCGGGGAGCAGGTCCCCGATATAGAGGGCAGGGTCCGACGATGCCTCGAATCGCTCGACGTCGGTCTCCACCCGAGCATTGGGCGCCAGCATCACGAGGCCCTCGCGGAGCACGAGCCCGTCGATTTGCCCGAGAGCCCGGCGTGCATGATGGGCCGCCTTGTGAAGGTTCGCGAGCGCAGCGTCGGCGCCGAGTTGTGGCCACAACGCCTCGAGCACTCGGTCACGGGGCAGGCGATGATTCGTGGTCAAGGCAAGGAGCTTCACGAGATCCCTCGCCCGCCCGTGCGTCCAGGCATCCGCCGACACGGGCTCCCCGTCGACGCGAACCTCGAAGTGTCCGAGGAGTCTCACGTCCACGCTTTGCATCTCGTCGATCATCACACAGCCAAAAGTCCGGCGAGCGACTCGGGAGGCAGGCTCCATCACAGAGTCGACTCGAGGGGGAGGGTCCTGCGGGGGGCCTCTCTCGTTGGTGGATGTGGCGTGTTCCGGTTCAGCGAATCGTCCCGCGGGCGTGGGTGTGCACCAGGGTGTGCAGCGCACCAGCACTCCCGGCATCTCCAGCACAGCTGACCGCTCAACCATGCGGATTCCGCGCAGCCGAGCGAGGTCAGATGGGCGGTACTGGGCTCGAACCAGTGACCCCCAGCTTGTCGAGCTGGTGCTCTCCCAACTGAGCTAACCGCCCTCGGGGCAAGGACTGTAGCCGAATCGCACTCGGCCGACAGGCGAATGGCAGGGACCGAGCGCGCCGGGCACGGGTTAAGCGTTCGCGAAGAACGGGCCGTTCTCAGCTCTCTCTCAGGTGTCTCTCAAGGACCTCTCAGCGAGCGGTGGTCACATCGTGGCGAGACCCAGGACATCTGCCACGAAAGGAACCAAGGATGCTCCGCACTCGCACAGCCGCCGTCGTCGGGACGGTCGCCCTCGCAGCCGGCGTCGTCGCCGGCGCAGGCGGCTATGCCGCCGTCGCGGACGGCAACAACGCCTCGCCCGTCGACAGCACGGCGTCCGCCGTATCCACGGCCTCGTCCCGCCTGAGCGTCGGCGCGATCTACCAGAAGGCCAACGCCGGGGTCGTCGAGATCACAGCGACGTCGAACGCCGCCCAGAGCGACTCGACGTTCCCGTTCGGCGACCAGCAGGGTGGCGGCACCCAGCAGGCACAGGGATCCGGCTTCGTCTACGACACGGCCGGACACGTGGTCACGAACTACCACGTCGTCCAGGGCGCGACCTCGCTTCAGGTGACGCTCGCGGACGGCTCGACGTACGACGCCACCGTCGTCGGCACCGATCCGTCGACCGACCTCGCGGTCCTCAAGGTCGACGCCCCCTCCTCCAAGCTGCACCCGCTCGCGCTCGCGGACTCGAGCGCCGTCGCCGTCGGCGACGGCGTCGTCGCGATCGGAAGCCCGTATGGGCTCGAGGAGACCGTGACGAGCGGCATCGTGAGCGCGCTCGGGCGCACGATCGAGTCGACGAACGGGTACTCGATCCCAGGGACGATCCAGACCGACGCGGCGATCAACCACGGCAACTCCGGTGGCCCGCTCCTGAACCTGAGCGGCCAGGTGATCGGCGTGACCAGCCAGATCGAGAGCGAGTCCGGCGGCAACACCGGGGTCGGGTTCGCGATCCCGTCGAACACGGTTCGCTCGGTGGTCGACCAGCTCGTCGCCGGCCACGAGGTCGAGCACGCCTACCTCGGCGTGAGGCTCCAGGAGACCACAGGCGAGAGCGGTGCGCAGGTCGCGTCCGTCAGCGATGGCTCGCCGGCTGCCAAGGCAGGGCTCGAGGCAGGCGATGTGATCACCGCCCTCGACGAAGACACGATCGACGGCGCGGACGCTCTCACGGCCGCCGTCTCGACGAAGAGTCCCGGCGACGAGGTGACGGTCACCTACACGCGCGACGGCGACTCGCACACCGCGCAGGTGAGGCTCGGCACGCGGCCCTCGTAGAGCGACGGCCTGAGCGGCTCGCTCCACACAACGGCGTGACCGTCGAGGACGGTCACGCCGTTGCCGTCCTGCTCGAGGCGGTCTCGGCGCACGCCCGCTCAAAGGACTGTTGCTGCGAGGCGAGCTTTTGTAGCGAGCGTCTTGAGTGTTCGCGCGACCAGATCCCCGCTAGGGGATCTCGGTTCTGCGCTAAAAGATCTCGGGGCACCACGGCGCGCGCTCGGCCGCGAACATCGCGTCCGCTCGCGCGGCCGCGCCTCGGCGGAGCTCCTCGACCCGGCCTCCACGCACGAGCCCCGAGAAGGTGAAGCCCCCGAGGTAGGCGCAGCCGAGGGAGTTCACGTCGAGGCGGAGCTGCGGCGCCGCGGTGGTCCGCTTCGCCCGGCCGCCCGAGAGTCTCCAGCGGCCGGCGTTCCAGGGGCAGAACTCGTCGACGACGTCGAACACGAGCGTGCCGTCGGCACCGTAGCGGCGAGCTGACAAGGCCTCTCCGACGTCGACCAGCCGCACCCACAACCCGTCGCCGACGCGTGGCCGCATGTTCCGCGGCGTGGCGAGCAGCCACCACAGCGAGTGGTCGACCGGCAGCAGGCTCGCCGTCGTTCGGGCCGACCAGTCGATGTCGAGGAGGTAGCGCCAGATCTCGGCAGTCGGCCGGCCGTCGAGCGCCACGGCCTCGACGACCTGGACCTCCGAGTCGGAGATCCCGTCGGTCCACTTCGGCTTGTGCCGGTAGATCGCGTAGCCCTCGGGTCGGCCGTCGCGCTCGAGGACGACGAATCGCTTCGGGCCAGCGCCCTCGCCTGCACCGGGCGCCTCGAAGAGGATGCGGAAATCCCACCAGTTGCGCGTGCGGCCGAGCATCCCGGGCGTCTTCCGCCGCACGGCGTTCCACACGCGCGGGAAAAGGTCGAGCGCCTCGTCCGCGTCGACGAGCCGCACGGTTCCTTCGTGCTCGAGCGGCCGGGCGAACGCCGAGTGCTGCCTCGGGATCGAGACCTCGGTGCACTGCGAGGCCATGCCGTAGCCGAAGCGCCCGTAGATCGTGTCCTCCGAGGCCCAGAGGAGGGCAAGCGGCTCGCCGCGCGCGTGGACGTCGTCGAGCTGGGTACGCATCATCGCGCGAAGCACCCCGCGGCGTCGGTGCGTCGGGAACGTGCCGACGACCGTGACGCCGGCGGTCGGAACCAGTGCGCCTGGAACCGTGAGCTCGAACGGGAACGCTCCCGCACCGCCGACGATCGCCCCGTTCTCGCGCGCGGCGTGCATACGCTCGATCGGGAGATTCTTGGCGAAGCGCTCCATGCGCTCCTCGGTCGGCTCCATCCCGAAGTACTGGCCGATCGCGAAGACCGCCTGCCCGAACTCCTCGAGGTC
>Ga0068870_10000598_pt1 | contig 13697 bp, 12 predicted proteins | sample KBSMisM62_FD_66599 | JGI IMG/M metagenome (GOLD analysis project Ga0068870, IMG submission 66599) | Miscanthus rhizosphere microbial communities from Kellogg Biological Station, Michigan, USA - KBS Miscanthus M6-2 | ecosystem: Host-associated > Plants > Roots > Rhizosphere > Soil ...
GGCTGGGACGCCCTGCGCGAAGAGATCTTCGCGCGACAGAAGAAGCTTGGCGTGATCCCGGAGGATGCCGAGCTGACCGAGCGACACGAGGAGATTCCGGCATGGGAGGACGTGGACGAGGAGCTGAAGCCCGTGCTTGCGCGTCAGATGGAGGTGTACGCCGGCTTCCTCGAACACACCGACCACCACATCGGGCGGCTCATTGATGCTCTAGACGATCTCGATGTCCTCGAGGACACGCTCGTCTACTACATCATCGGAGACAACGGTGCCTCTGCCGAGGGCACGGTCAACGGGACGTTCAACGAGACGTTCATCTTCAACGGCGCAGCGGCGCTCGAGACACCCGAGTTCGTGGCGTCGCGCATCGACGAGTTCGGCACGGCCACGGCCTACAACCACTACGCAGTCGGTTGGGCGCACGCCATGGACACGCCCTATCAGTGGACGAAGCAGGTCGCCTCGCACTGGGGCGGCACGCGCAATGGCACGATCGTGCACTGGCCGCGGGGATTCTCGGCCCGCGGGGAGGTGCGCTCGCAGTTCCACCACGTGATCGACGTCGCCCCGACCGTGCTCGAGGCGGCGGGACTTCCGCACCCGACCAGCGTCAACGGCGTCCAGCAGCATCCGATCGAGGGCACGAGCATGCGCTACTCCTTCGACGGAGCGGGCGAGGCCGACCGCCATGACACGCAGTACTTCGAGATGTTCTGCAACCGCGGCATCTACCACCAGGGCTGGACTGCGGTGACGCGCCACTCGACGCCGTGGATCATGGTGGAGCTCCCTCCCTTCGAGGACGACGTCTGGGAGCTCTACGGACCCGACGACTGGAGCCAGGCTCGCGACCTCGCCGTCGAGATGCCGGAGAAGCTCGCCGAGCTACAGGCGCTCTGGCTCGAGGAGGCCAAGAAGTACCACGTGCTTCCCCTCGACGACCGTCGCATCGAGCGGTTCAACGCCGACCTCGTCGGCCGCCCGGTGCTCGTCAGGGGCAACTCGCAGCTGCTCTTCGGCGGCATGGGCCGATTGAGTGAGAACTCGATCCTGAACATCAAGAACAAGTCGCACGCGATAACGGCGGCGCTGATCGTTCCGCACGGCGGGGCGGAGGGCGTGATCATCGCCCAGGGCGGCGCATTCGCCGGCTGGAGCCTGTACGCCAAGGAAGGGAGACTGACGTACTGCTACAACCTGCTCGGACTCCAGCGATTCAAGATCTCAGGTAATGCACCGATCCCTGCCGGCGATCCTCAGGTGCGAATGGAGTTCGCCTACGACGGGGGTGGGCTCGGCAAAGGTGGCACGGTCACGCTCTACATTGACGGTGACAAGGTTGGGGAAGGGCGGGTCGAGGGCACGGTGCCGATGATCTTTTCCGCGGACGAGACGGTGGACATCGGCTCGGACACTGCGTCGCCCGTCAGCGACGACTACGGACCCACTGACAACGAGTTCAATGGCAGTGTGCTCTGGGTGCAGATCGACCTCGGCGAAGACGCCGAGGACGCCGACCACCTGATCACTCCGGAGGAGCGTCTGCGGGTCGCAATGGCTCGCCAATGAGGCCTCTAGCCGCCATCGGTATCCATAGAGGTGGGTGCCCGGCCAGGCGTAGGCGGGATACGCGATGAGCGAAGCTGGGGAAGGCTCGAAGCATCCAGGGCGATCGCGGACGCGCATCATCGGCGCACGCGTACTGACCCTGGTTGCGATCCTCCTCGCGCTCGTCGGGATGGTCGCGTTCTACGTCGAGCACACGGCACTCGACGAGGACGGCTTCGAGGCGATCTCGCGACAGATGATCGAGAACGACGAGATCCGCACCCAGGTCGCGGCGAAGTCGGTCGACACGCTGTTCGAGAACGTCGACGTGGAGGCCGCCATCGCGGAGCGGCTGCCTCCCGCACAACAGCGACTCGCGCCGGTCCTGACGGGTCTCGCTCGCTCGGGCGCCGATCGCGCCGCCGATGCTGCGCTCGAACGTCCTCGCGTTCAGACGGTGTGGGTCGAGACCACGACCGCGACGCAGCGCCAGCTCGTGCGCCTGCTGGACGACGACACGACCTTCATCCAGACGGAAGGCGGTGCGGTCGTGCTCGACCTGCGCCCGATCGTGATCGAGCTCGGTGACCAGGTGGCGGTCATCGGCAACGTCGCCGAGAGGCTCCCCGAATCCTCGGGGAAGATCGCCATCATCGACGAGAGCCAGCTGGAGACGGCGCAGACGATCACCAAGGTGCTGCGCGCCGTCGCCGACTGGATGTGGCTCCTCGCACTCGCGGTCGCTGCGCTCGCGGTCTGGCTCGCTCGCGGCCGCCGCAGGCTAGAGCTCCGCGCGCTGGCGATCGGCGTGCTGGTCGTCGGGCTGCTCCTGCTCGCTGTGCGCCGCTTCGCGGGCGACTACCTCGTCGACTCGCTCGTGAGTGACGACGCGGTCAAGCCTGCGGGACACGAGGCATGGAGCATCCTCACGCAGACCCTCGCCGACCGGGCGTGGGTGTGGATCATCCTCGGGGTCGTCACGCTCCTCGGCGTGTGGTTCGTCGGCGACGGCGCTCGCGCCGCACGGGCACGCGGCGCCGTTGCGCCCGCTCTCGAGAGCCGAGCTACGACCTACGTCATCGCCGCCGGTGCGCTCCTCGCACTCGTGCTGGTCGCGCCGCAGATCGCCCGAGGTTGGCTGTCGGCCGTGATCCTGATCGGCCTCATCGTCGCGGGCATCGAGGTCGTACGGAACATCGTGTTGCGAGGGCCGCCACCGAGCCGCTGAGGTCTCTGTGGCCCAGCTGGACTCGAACATCCCCTGCTAACTGACCGCTAGCTGGCGGGTGTGCACCCAGGTGTGCACAGAGGCGGAACTTCGCTACTGCTGCGCGAAGAGCCGTTTGGGAGGCGTTGAGGCGCACGTCCTGCAGGCGCGCCGAGGACCCTTCCGGGACCTCGGCACGCGTCGCAGGGGGTTGACCTAGACGAGGCCCTGGTTCCTCCACTTGCGGTAGATGCTCTGCGCCTTCTTCGCGAAGGCGGAGACCGCCTCCTCGGGAGTCGCCTTCCCCTGGGCGACTTGCGCGAACATCTGCGGGATGAGGAACGTGTTGTACAGCTCGTCCATGACCGGGGTCGAGTTGCCGGGATGCCCCGGATTCGTCGTGTACTTCTCGGCGATCGTCGTGAGGATGGTGTACTTGCCCTTCGGCTTGTGCGGATCCTGCGCCGAGAGCTTGCGAATCGTCTTGAAGCCGCCCTTGATCGCCCCCGTCCACGGCGGGAAGTTGTAGTAGAGGCTGCGAAGGAAGAACTCACGGAAGCCGAGCTGCTGGTCGACGACGTACTTCTGTGCGGCTTCCTTGTTCTTGGCGAACTTCCAGATGAGGTAGACGCCCATCACGTGCTCGTTGCCGAGCCGCATGTGGGGGCCGCGCGGGATGGAGGCGAGCCAGGAGTCGTCTGACAGCGCCTGATTCCCGGACTGCTCGGCGGAGCGCTCGATGGAGATCGCGTTCAGGGCCATCGAGAGCCGGCCCGCGAGGAAGGCCTGGTTGTTCGAGGCGGCGGTCCAGGCGAAGACCTCGTCGGACATGCCGTTCTTGTAGATGTCGCGCATCGTCTTGAGAGCCTCGATGGCGCCCTTCCTGTTGGCTCCTTGGCCGATGACGATCCGGTTCTCCTCGTTCTGGATGAAGCCGCCGTAGCAGTACAGGAGCGACGTCAAGAGCATGTTCGAGTCGATCTCGTTCGACATCCCGAGACCGACCGGGTGCCCGATCGCCTTGAGCTTCGGGGCTCCCTTGCGGACGTCGTCCCACGTGTTGAGGCTCACCCCGGTCTGCTCGAAGAAGCTCTTTCGGTACTGCACCGGGTCGGGCGCATACGTCTCCGGGAAGCCGTAGAACTGCTTCGTCCGAGGGTTGTACGTCGCTTTCCTCGCAACGCGGGACAGCGGGCCGAGCTTCTTGGTGACCTCCTGCACGAGGTCCGTGACCGGGATCGCCTGCTTTTGGAACGCAGCAGGCGGCGAGATGAACCAGAACAGGTCATGGCCGCTCTGGGCAGCCACCTCCGCGGCCCCCGTGCTGTTGAGCAGGGCGTTGTTGATGTGGTCGACCTTGACCTCGACGTCGTTCGCCTCACCCCACTGCTTGATGTACGTGTTGTCGAGCCACTGGTCGTACGACGGGACGAAATGTGCCCACGTCATGATCCGGAGATCGCCGGCCAGCTGCTTGTTGGCGAACTTCAGCGGACCGTAGAAGCCGAGGGCCTTGTCGGACAGGCCTCCGAACATGCTGACCGCGAAGGCGGCTGCGCCGCCGCGCTTGAGCAAGTCGCCCCGGCTGAGTTTCGAGCTCGCGCTGTCGAGCTCGTCGGGTACCTCTGCCACGGGTGTTCCCTCCTTTCGCCTCGATTCTCTAGCGGAATGCGCCTCCTGTAAAGCCCTTGATGAACCGGTCGAGAAACGCGTTGTAGAGGAGCGCCAGTGGGATCGTCGGGATCAGCACAGCCGCCATGAGCGACTGCCAGAAGAAGACGTCCCCGCGAATCAGGTCGTTCGGAATGCCGGCCGACACCGTCCGCTGCTCCGAGGTGGAAATGAACGTGAAGGCGTAGATGAACTCGTTCACGCACAGCGAGAAGGCGAAGATGACGGCCGTGAGGATGCCCGGCAGCGAGATCGGGAGGATGATCAGGAAGAACGCCTTCAGACGCGAAGCGCCGTCGATCAACGCAGCGTCCTCGAGTTCTTGCGGAATCGTCTTGAAGAACCCCATCAGGAGCCACGTTGCGAACGGCACCGTGAACGAGGGATAGATGAGGATCAGCGACCACAGCGAGTCCTTGAGGTCGAGCTGCGTGATGAGCCGTGAGAGGGGCAGGAAGAGCAGTGTCGGCGGGACCAGGTAGACGAGGAAGATCGCGATCCCGGCGCTCTGGCCCCAGCCGCCGGCGAGACGCGCGAGCGCGTAGCCCGCGGGCAGTGCGAGGAGCAGCGTGATGCCGACCACCGCTGCGCCGACGACAAGCGTGTTCAGGAGCCACCTCGGGTAGTTCGTGTCCTCGAACAGGAACCTCACGTGCTCGGTCGTCGCGTAGTTCCAGAAGTCCCAATGGAAGTGCCCTTCGACGTCGTTGTAGACGTAGGGCGAGTGCTCGACGTTCGCGAGGTCGAGGTTCGTCTTGAACATCGTGACGAGCGCGAAGTAGAAGGGGAAGGCGAGGAAGATCGCGAACGGCACGACCACCGCATACGTCGTCAGCCGCCCGCGCAGGGTCATGAGACCTGGGCCCTTCGCGCGAAGAACAGCATCGCGACGCTGACGACGATCAGCAGCGGAAAGAGGAAGAGCGAGATCGCCGCGCCCTCACCCAGCGATCCCGAGTCGATCCCGATCGCGTAGGCCCACGTGGGCAAGACCTGCGTCGAGTTGAACGGGCCCCCGTGGGTGAGGATGTAGACGACGCCGAAATCGGCGGCGGTGAAGACGATCCCGAAGAGCACGGCGACGAGCGCGATCGGGAGCTGCAGCGGGACGTCGACGTACCAGAGCTTCTTCAGGCCGGTCGCGCCGTCGATCTTCGATGCGTCCTCGACCTCGGTCGGGATTGACGCCCGCCCGGCGATGAAGATCACGACGGCGAACGGGAGGATCCGCCAGGCGTGCACGATCGTGATCGCCAGCAGTGCGAGGTTCGGCCGGCCCAGCCACTGCAGCGGCACCTGTGCGCCCTCCTCGATGTGGGTTGCGCCGAGCAGCGAGACGATGGCGTTGTCGAGATGGAGGCGGGCAAGCGTCCAGTTGACGACGCTGTACAGCGAGTCGAGCAGCCAGAGCCAGGCGATGGTCGACAGCACGACCGGGGCCGCCCATGGCAGCACGACGAGAAAGCGGACGATCCACTTGCCGCGAAAGTCGCGGACGAGGAAGTTCGACAGGACCGCAGCGCCCACGACGACGATCGCCTGTGACGCGAGCGTGAAGACGAGGGTGTTGCGCAATGCGCGCCGAAAGTTGTCGTCGTTCCAGGCGGCGGTGAAGTTGTCGAAGCCGACCCAATGACCGCTCAGGGAGCCGCCGATGGCGTCCGTGAAGCTGAGGTAGATCGCCCAGACGAACGGCACCCCGACGACGACCGCCATGAAGACGACAGCAGGAGCGATGAGCAGCGGAGCGAGGACCCGGCGGCTCTCGAGGGCATGTCGCCAGCTACCGGCCCGCTTCCTCTCCCGCGCAGCGTGCGCCTCCATCGGACGAGTTCGATGCTAGTAGATTTGCCCCGGAGACCGACGTGGCCGAAATCACGCTCGACAACCTGACGAAGGTCTACTCGGACGGCACGAAAGCCGTCACGGACATGGACCTCGACGTCGCCGCCGGCGAGTTCATCGTCTTCGTCGGCCCATCCGGCTGCGGCAAGACGACCGCGCTGCGGATGATCGCGGGCCTCGAGGGCATCACCTCCGGCGAGGTGAGGATCGACGGCCAGGTCGTGAACGACCTGCCCCCGAAGGATCGCGACATCGCCATGGTGTTCCAGAACTACGCGCTCTACCCGCACATGAACGCGGCGAAGAACATGGGCTTCGCGCTCAAGATGCGCGGCCTTTCGAAGGACGAGATCGACCGACGGGTTCGGGAGGCGGCGCGCATCCTCGGCCTCACGGACTCGCTGGACAAGAAGCCTCGAACCCTTTCGGGCGGCCAGCGGCAGCGTGTGGCGATGGGACGCGCGATCGTCCGCAACCCGCAGGCGTTTCTGATGGACGAGCCCCTCTCGAACCTCGACGCGAAGCTGCGCGTCGAGATGCGCGCCGAGATCGCGCGGATCCAGCGAGACCTTGGTGTGACGACCATCTACGTCACCCATGACCAGACCGAGGCGATGACGATGGGCGACCGCGTGGCGGTGATGCGCAACGGTTTAATGCAGCAGGTCGCCGCCCCGAAAGTGCTGTACGACCGGCCGCGCAACCTCTTCGTCGCGGAGTTCATCGGATCGCCCGCCATGAACGTCGTCCTCGGCGAGCTCGAGCACCCGGACGGCGACGCCTGGGTCGCGTTCGGCGGGCAGAGGCTGCGTCTGGATCCGGCGACGGTGGAGAGCCACCCCGGCCTCGGCGCGTACGACGGCCGCCAGGTGGTCGTCGGCATCCGGCCCGAGGACATGGAGGACGCCGCCGTGCTTCCGGAGTCGGATCCGGATCGCCGCCTGTCAGTCATCTGCGACATTCGCGAGGACATGGGCTCCGAGGTCTACGTGCACTTCAACATCGCGGCGGAGCCGGTCGCAACCCCGGAGGTCGTCGAAGCGCTCGTGGTCGAGGACGCGGAGGACGAGGAGACGCGCATCGCAGCGGAGCGTGCGCGCGGAGCCGGAGTCACCTTCGTCGCGAGACTCGAGCGGACGACGTCGGCTCGCGAGCGGGAGCCGCTGGAGCTCGAGGTCGACGTCACACGACTGCACTTCTTCGATCCCGAGACCGGTCTTCGCGTCGACAGCGCCTAGCGAGCGTTCCGTGGTACGACGACGAGCGGGCTCAAGTCCTGGGCGAGCGAGTGGCTCACGCATCCCGATCGGCGCACGTTGGTACGCCGTTCGCGGATCACGACACGACGTTCCCCAAGTCGCCCGCGCATGTCCGATTCATGCCGGGGGCATAGGCGTTCTGAGTCACCCCAGCATCAGGATCAGTACTTTCCCCGATCCGGTAGCAAGAGTGCCGTGAGAGCGTGATTCTTGTCCTCGTCCGCCGGACGAGGCAGTCGGATGACGCGGCGGTCCTGCGGCCGAGTCGAAAGGAATTGATGCTCGCTGGTTGGTGCATCGCTTCCCAGACTCCGCTGTCTGCGGCCAAGACGGCGTTCTCCGCATTCCTTCCACACGAGAGGTGACGTGATGAAGCGTCTTGCATTCCTGGTCGCCGTACTGGTGGCCGGTGTCTCGGCTGCTGTCGCGGTGGCGGCTCCCGCCCCGAAGACGACGGGCGACATCGGGTACACGGCCTACTCGGATGTCCAGCGGCATCTCACGTTCAACGCCATCGAGAAGCCGACGGACACGTGCGGCACGTTCTGGAACGTCACGACCGTGACGCAGTTCGCCTTTCGCCTGACCGGCGACACGACCGACTACGTGCACCACACCTCGCTCACGCAGAACGGCCAGACGGTCGGAGGCCAGGGCGGCTATCCGCTCACGGGCGCCGACCAGTACCACTGGACCGTCACGTCGGGGAGCCTCGTCGGCAGCGCGCTCAGCCTCACCGTCGTCTACGACTTCGGTGCGACCGGGACCATCATGCACATCGCCGGGACCGTCGGCCCGGACGGGTCGATCACCGGCACGTGGGACGACAACCTCGGTGGTACGCGCACCGGAACATTCAGTGCACCCGCTGGATCGGCGACACCCGTCACGACGTACTGCGGCAAGGGCACTGCGTACTACAGCGACGCCAGCGGACTCTGGTACCTCGTCGACGTCACGGCCGTGAGCGTGCTCGGCGACGACGCGTGGTTCGGCGGCCCCGTTGTGGCGAGCAACTTCGGCGCGGAGGGCAACTGGCTCTTCGTCAAGGCCCACGACGGAGGTGAGCCCGCCTACCTCGTCGATCAGGTCTGGGGTTCGTTCACGACCCAGTCGGCGGCCCTCGCGGGCGTCGGTCTCCATGCAACGCCCGCCGACGGACCGTTCGCGATCACGAGCGGGAACCTCCAGGTTCACTAGCACGACCCGATGTCCGCCGTAGGGGAGGGCCGGGAGTCCGGCCCTCCCTCGAGTTGTCCACTACGACCCTTATCGGTGCGTCTCGGCCGCTTCGTGCAGCAGCTCGGCGGTTTGGGAGGCTCGATCGGTCGACGACGCTCGGCACCCTCGATCCTCACCCGGCATGAGCAGACCCACACCCTCAGGCAGCGGGCCATTTCGGCCGACAACAGGAGCATGCTCAAATCGATTCGCGATCTCTGGGGTAGAGCAACCCAGAAGAAGGCCATGAAGCCCGAGGTCCGCAGCATGCTTCTCGACCTCGACGGTGTCTACGAGCGCCGCGAGGCGGTCGTCCCGCAACAAGACGACGAGCGGGACGACGAGCCTCGCGAGGCCGCCGGCTAGCTCGAGCCGCACCGGCGCCGCCCTCCCTTCCCCAGCGGACGCTCGAGCTCGTCCGCTCGCGTCAGGAACCGCGCTCGGCGGCGAGATCAACGGCTGCCTTGACGCCGTAGTAGCGCTGCCGCGCCTCGTCGAGTGTGTCGCCGACGGCCGTCAGGCCGATCCGTCCGGCGACCGCGATCGCGCTGACCATGTGCAGAACGACGCCGACCTCGCGCTCCGCATCCCAGCCGAGACCCTTCTCCGCGACGACGTCGAGGAGGTCGTCCGGAGTCAGCGACTGGTACGCCGGCGAGTCGAGGTGGTCCGTCGCGACGTAGTGCTTGATGGCGCCGTTGCGCGTCCGCCACTCGCCTGCAAGCGGGTCGTAGGCGCCGTCGGTGAGACTGGTGAGCGCGAACAGGGGATGCGTCGTGCCGCCGCAACGGAGGTTGATCTCGAGCGCATAGGACTCCCACGAGCCGTTGTGCTCGACCGTCGCGAAGTCGACCCCGGCGCGTCCGATGACGCCTTCGCGCGCGAGGCGCCGCCCGACCTTGAGCGCCTCGCCCGCGATCCGCGCCGCATAGTCCGGATCGGCCGGGAAGTGGCAGCCGAAGTACGTCTGCCCGTTCGCGCCGCCGAGTATCTGGTCGTGCGTGGACATGATGTCCACCTGTCCCGCGGGGCTCATCCGTAGCTGGACGCTGGGGCTCCGGAAGTCCTCGCTCTCGATCCGCTCCTCCACGATGCCGCCTTGCTCGTCGAGGAGAGCGAGGTACTGCTCGACGTCGATCTCCTCGTTCTCGAGCTCGATCGCCGAGTGCAGGTCGCCCGACGCCGCGTCGAGGTCGAGGAGCGCGTTTCCGAGGCCGCTCACGCCGAGGTCGAGCTTGAGGACCGCCGAGCGGGCTTCGGGACTTCGGGCCCGCAGCTCGTCGAGCGCGGCGGCCAGGTCGTCCGTCGCCCGCACGTCGAGCCCGACCGGGTGCCGAACGTTCTCGTCCGCGAACACGCGCCGACTCCCGGTCTTCGACCCGAGCCAGCCGAGCTCCGGGTCGCAGCCGTAGATAGGAAGCTGGAGCGCCTCTGCGAGTGCGACCTCGTCGGCGCTCATGCAGAACGGCACGATCACCGCCATCTCGGGCTTGCCGATCAACCGCCGGATGCGGTCGAGCGCACCCGGCCGGGCAACGAGCTTCCGCGAGAGCGGCTCGTTGCGTCCGTCCACGAGCGAAACCTGGACGAAGCGGCTCCGGGCCCCGACCGTGTCCAGCTCGGGAACGAGAGCGAAGTAGTAGTCGAGGACCCGGGGATGAATCGGCTGCGAGGTCACGTAGATCACGCGCGACCTCGGCCCGCGGAGGAGACTCAGGACCAGACAGAGGAAGCGCTCCTCGTACGCCGGGAAGACCGGGATGAGCTGGTCCGGAACGTCGAAGCTGATCGAGTGGACGACGACCATCGTGCGGTCGAGGTCACCGATCGAGCGGAGCGTGACCGAGGGCCAGATGCTGCGGAACTGCGCCTGGAGCTCGGCGAAGGACTGCTCAGGCATGCGCGGACGCTACTCCGCACGCGTTTCCGTTGCTAGCGTTGAGCCCCGTGGCGCCAGCGCTCGACGGACGCGTGATCGCAGTGGCGGGAGGCGCGGGGAACGTCGGCCCCACCGTCGTCCGCCAGCTGGCCGAAGCAGGCGCGCTCGTGAGCGCAGGCGGGCGCGATCACGAGAGCCTCGACGCGCTGGCGGCGGACATCGGGACGCGGATCGAGACCCAGGTCGTAGACCTCCTCGATCCCGCGGCCGCGAAGGACTGGGCCTCGGACCTCGCCGCGCGACACGACCGGGTCGACGGGCTCGTCCACCTCGTCGGTGGCTGGCGCGGCGGCACGCCGATCGAGGAAGCGCCGCTCGAGGACTGGGACTTCCTGAGCACGCTGCTCGTCCGGACGCTGCAGCACGCCACGCAGGCCTTCGCCCCGCACCTCATCGCGAGCAGCCACGGGCGTTTCGTGGCGATCGGCGCCGGACAGGCCCAGGCGCCCACACATCCAAACGCGTCGTACGCAGCCGCCAAGGCAGCCGCAGACACCTGGACGCTCGCCCTCGCCGACCGATTCAAGGGCACCGGCGCGACTGCGAACCTCGTCGTCGTGGGTGCGATCCTGACGCCGGCCATGCGCGAGGAGAGCCCGGACAAGGACTTCTCGACGTTCACGCCGGCCGAGGAGATCGCCGAGGCGATCGCATACCTGTGCTCCGACGATGCCGCGTCGATGAACGGGCAGCGTGTAACGCTACGCGGCGCGTACTAGAAGGCGTTTCGCACGCGCAGCTCGGCCCGGACGTGGAGCGCGCCGAGGACGAGCAGGCATCCGAGCACGAGCCAGAGGTAGAGCGTCGGTGCTCCGAGAGCGAGGCAGACACCGAGCACAGCTAGCTGGGTCGTCAGGCCGAGGTTCGCGAGGACGGTCACGGCGAAGCCGTCGTACGCGGGACGGTCCCCGAACCGCCACGTCGAAATGCCGCGCACGACGCGGTCAAGCACGCCGAACCAGATGCGGTAGAGGAATGCCAGGCTCCGCTCGAGGCCCGTTCCCGACGAGGACGGCTCGATCGTCGGGATCTCACGTGCCTCCCGGTACAGCTCCGTGACGTTGAAATCGACGGCGAGCACGGCCGCGAGCGCGAGGAAGGCCGCAGCCGCGAGGAGCGGCTCGTCCGTCACGTGAGCGAGAGCCACGAACACGGCGACGTTCACGCCGAGGTCGGCGATCGTGTCCAGGTAGCGCCCGGTCACCGTCACTCGCCCCGTAGCGCGAGCGAGCGCGCCGTCGGCGTTGTCGAGCAGTGTCTTCAGCTGCAGCAGCAGCGCCGCCTCCACGAGATAGCCGCGGTAGAGCACGAGCGCAGCGACGAGACCTACAGCAGCGTTCGCCAGCACGACCGCGGGCGGCGGCACCTTCGCGCGCTCGAACAACGGCACGAGCGCGTTCGCGAGCGGGCGGAAGACGAGCTCGAGGACGAGCTCACGGCCGGCTCGCCTCGGCTCGGCCGCTGCGGCCGTGACCGACATCGCCGTCGATGGTAGATACTGGCCACATGACCCCGACCGGCTGGGACGAGGTCGACGGTGCCCTCGAGCGCACGTTCGAGCTCGACAGCTTCCTGGACGCGCTCGACTTCGTGAACCGCCTGGGTGCTCTCGCGGAGGCCGAGGACCACCACCCCGACATCACGATCAGCTACCGGAAGGTGACCGTCCGCTGGTGGACGCACACCGCCGGCGGCATCACCGATCGCGACCGCGACCTCGCGGCGAAGACGGCTGAGCTGTAACGCAAGCTACGACGCGGCGGGGGCTTTGACCACCACAACCGGGCAGGCGGCGTGGTCGACGACGTGGCGGCTCACCGAGCCGAGGAGCGCGGCCTTGAACCCGGACCGGCCGTGCGACCCGACGACCACGAGCTCCGCCGCCTTGCTCTCGGCGACGAGCACCTCGCCGGCGTCTCCCTCGACCAGCTTTCGCTCGACGTCGACGGCCGGATCCGCACCGAGCGCGTCCGCGACTGCATTGTCGAGAGCGACCTGCGCGGCCTCGCTCTCGGCGTCGAGCTGACCGGGGAGGTCGCCCGCGGGTATCGCGAGCATCCCGGGGTCGCCGATCGGCTGCGGCGGCACGAACAACCAGGCGTAGACGACGACGAGCGACGCGGAGCGCAGGCGAGCCTCGTCCGCGGCCCAGCGGAGCGCCTCGGTGGACGCGTCCGACCCGTCGACACCGACGACGATCGATCCGCTCACACCGCCAGGCTACAGTGGATTCGTGGCTGCGTCCCGCGTGACGGTCTACGACGTCGGCCCACGTGACGGACTGCAGAACGAGCCCGAGGTCCTGGACGTCGAGGTGCGCGCCGAGCTCGTCCGGCGGCTTGCGGACGCGCGCCTGCCCGGCGTCGAGGTGGCGAGCTTCGTCGATCCGAAGCGCGTCCCGCAGATGGCGGGAGCGGAGGAAGTGGTCGCCGCGCTGGGTCCCTGTCCGGGGCCGGTTCGTGCCGGGCTTGCCCTCAACGAACGCGGGTACGAACGGCTCCTTGCGACCGGCCTCGACGAGGTCCGCTTCGCGTTCGGCGTGACCGAGTCGTTCAACGAGCGCAACCAGGGCGCCTCGGTCGAGGAGTCCATCGTCGCGTCACGTCGAATCGCGGCCCGCGCACGCGGCGACGGCATCCGCTGCGTCGTGACGCTCAGCGTCGCGTTCGGTTGTCCGTTCGAGGGCGAGGTCGATCCCGCGCGGGTCGCGGAGATCGCCGGACGCGTGACCGAGGTCGAGCCGGACGGCGTCGTCCTGGCGGACACGATCGGCGTCGCCTCGCCGAGCGCCGTTCGGTCCCTCACCGCGACCGTCGCCGAGATGGGCCCCCTCGTCGGCGGTCACTTCCACAACACACGCAACACCGGGTATGCGAATGCGCTCGCGGCGCTCGAGGCAGGCGCCTCGATCCTCGACGCCTCGATCGGCGGTCTCGGGGGCTGTCCGTTCGCCCCGAATGCGACGGGCAACATCGCGACCGAGGACCTCGTCTACGTCCTCGACCGC
>Ga0068870_10000605_pt1 | contig 13657 bp, 7 predicted proteins | sample KBSMisM62_FD_66599 | JGI IMG/M metagenome (GOLD analysis project Ga0068870, IMG submission 66599) | Miscanthus rhizosphere microbial communities from Kellogg Biological Station, Michigan, USA - KBS Miscanthus M6-2 | ecosystem: Host-associated > Plants > Roots > Rhizosphere > Soil ...
GACGTGAGCGTGACCTACCACGCCGCGGCGGACAAGCAGATGGACGTGCAGTCGTTCTCGAGCGGTGGCCACTACTCATGCTGGGGTGGCTGCTCGACGTCGACGACTGTCACGAACGTCACCGTCGGCACGCTCATCGTCGACCTGGTGGACGCGAAGGCCGACAAGATGCTCTGGCGGGGTTCCGCGACCGACACGGTGTCGGAAAACCCGGCCGAGAACGAGAAAAAGGTCAACGACGGGGTGAAGAAAATGTTCGAGGGTTTCCCACCAAAAGGGAAATGACCGTCGCGCGCAGTATGCCGTGACGGTAGGGACGTAGGTCCAGGGAGACGGGAAGCGGGAGACGGGAGAAGCAAGAACCCCGGGAGGTCCTCTATGCGCGAGAAGAGCCTCCCGGGGTTATTACTTCTCCCGTCTCCCGCTTCCCGCTTCCCGTCAGCCCAGCGTCGTCACCGCAGGCGGAAACCACTCGCCGCTCGTCACCGCGGCCTTCGGCACGTACGTCCGCATCGTCAGCAGGAACGGCTTCCAGTCGGACGACGGCAACCAATTCGATTCCGGCACATCCCGTGGCGGCCTGGGGCCCACGAAAATCCTCAAGGATCCGTCACGCTCGCAGATGAGCCGCGAGTGGCTGTTGAAGAGGAATCGATTGAGTGGGTTCGGCACCACGCGATACCCCGGCATGCTCACGAGCGTGAGCGACCAATGTCCGCTGACGAGCGCCGCCGGCAACTCGTCGGCAGCGAACTCCATCACGTACGTGTTGCTGCCGTTCAGCGGCTTCCCGGCCGCGTCGCGCGTGGTCTGAAACGTGAGCGCCTCGTCAGGCGTGTCCGTCCAGACGCTCGCGAGGTTGGCCGCGGTGCGACGCTGATAGTCCGCGACGGCCCCACTCCCGGCGGGGTGGCTGCTCCGCCACTGGTGTCGGTTCGCCATCGCGCGCTTCGCCGTGAAATCGAGGAAGTGGGGAATCAATCGCTCTCGCAGCAGCCCTTCCACGTCGAGGCGTGCCTCGGGACCGGATTCGGTATAGCCCGCCACGAGCCGGACCTTGTGCTGCAGCGCCGCCGCGCCGGGTGCGGTATCGAGCGCGGTCGCGAGAATCTCCTCCGCGCTCTGAAAGAGCTCGACCCCGATGAGCTCGCGCTTGCCGAACATGGGCAGTGGCACCGCTGGCACGATGGACGGACTCCCCGCCGAGGCCAGCTCGAACTGTCGCTGCAGCCTAACGCTGGCTTCGCGGTCCTGCCTGATCTCCACGCGCGCGACCACTTTCGCCTTGCTCGACCGCAGAACGATCCGGGCGGCATTGGCGGGGACCTTCGCCCGGGAGCCCGGCTTCACGAACGCAAACCGTCCCGACGGATGCGACGGAAACGTGCGGGGGTTGATGTTGGCGATGACGCCACCCCACTCGTCGATCACCTGAACGTTGTAGTGCCGGTTGACGATCTCCGGCACTTCGAGTATGACCGGCGTGCGATCATCCACCGCGAGCCACGCCTCGACCGATGCGACGTCGAAGTTCGGATTCACGCCGTCCGGCGCGCCGAGCGGTTTGTCGTCGATGAGGTTGTAGTCCGCGCCCGTCCCATCGAGATCGAGATGCTCCTGGCGGATCACGAGCGCGCGGCCGAGCAGGTAGACGTAGGCGTCGGCAATCGTCTGCGCATCGGGCTTCGCACCGACCGGCGCTCTGGCGAAGTGACGCGTGAGCGATCCGCCCGCCAGGCGGCTGATTGGCGTAGTGGTCATGAGTTGGCTCCAGTCCGAGCTCATCATTTCCATCGACGCACGCGCAGTCGCTACCGATGGGGCTCGCGAATGATTCTCGCGGTGTCGGAGGTCGACTATCGGACTTTGGTCCGAGAGGCGACGCGATCTGGTCGGTCTGATGACCGTGATGGTGTTGCGGCCGGTCCCATTTCGGGGCGCTGGAGCCACCGGTCGTCGAGCCGGCGTTTGTCGCTGACAGTCGTCAGTCAGTCATCGGGCAACAGTCGCCAGTCGCGGTTGCCGGGGGGGCGGTACCCAGGTGGCAGTCCGAGTCCTGAGTAATGCCGCATCTGTCATCGAGGAGCGACAGCGACGAGGGATCTCGTCCGCGGTGCTCGTAGCCGGCCCACGAGTGAAGCCAGCAAGATCCCTCGTCGCTGACGCTCCTCGGGATGACATCGTGGGTTCCACTGACGGCAACTATCTACTGATCACTCTTACTGGCTACTGATCACTCTTACTGGTCACTCGTACAGGAGACTCGCTCCTGATGACTGACTCACCACTGAGAGTGTGCCGTACGTACACCCACGCCTACCCCGCCACGCACCCGTTCCGTGGGAAGCAGCAGATGGAACGTGGCGCCCTGACTCGGATTGTTTTCGCCCCACAGTCGGCCGCCGTGCGCCGTGACGATCGACCGGCCAATCGCGAGCCCGAGCCCGAGCCCCTTGGGCTTTGTCGTGAAGAACGGCTCGAACACGTCATCCTCACCGCCCCTGGGCAACCCAACGCCGCAGTCCGCCACCGAGAGCTGCACGTGCTCGTGGCCGATCGACGCGGCCTGAAGCCTGAGGCGCCGGTCGGCCTGAGGCGTTAGGCTCATCGCCTCGCAGCCGTTGACGACGAGGTTCACCATCACCTGTAAGAGCTGAACCGGGTCGCCCCAGACACGCGGGAGCCCGGCTGAGATCTGCGTCTGCACGTCCACGCCGGATAGTGTCACGGAGCTCCTGCTCAGGGCGAGCGCGTCACGCACTACGCTCTCGACCACCAGCGGCTCGAAACGCGACTCGCCTTCCTTGAGGAAGGACCGGAAGCGAGCGATGACGCTCGCCGCGTGGTTGTCCTGCTGCGCGATGTCCTCGAGAATCGCCCGCACTTCGCGGAGGTCCGCGGGATGCCGATCGAGCAGAAGGATCGCCGCCTGCGCATTTGCCAGGATCGACGTGAGCGGCTGATGCAGCTCGTGGGCGAGGGCGCCCGACATCTCGCCGACGGCCGCAACGCGCGTGACGTGGGCGAGCTGGTGCCGTTGCTCGTGGAGGGCATGCTCCGCGAGCTCGCGCTCGCGGATGACTGCCGCGAGCAGCATGATCGGCGGACCGATCGCGATCCAGAACATGTGAAGCGACAGCACCTGGTCTGCCTCGGCGATCAGCACGAACGGCCCGAGCTGCTCGGCGGTCCCCCATATGGACAGGCCCGCGATGCAGAACAGCGATGTGGCCGCGCCAGTCGGCCCGAGCCGGACGGCGGCGTACACGAGTGGCGGGAAGATCCAGAGGAGCAGCGACGGGAAGCGCGCGATCTCTGGCCCGGTTCCGAACGCGACGGTGCCCACGGCGAGCAGCGAGGTCATGATGAGCGTCGCCTCGACGACGCGACGTCGCGGCACCTCGTTCACGCGGCGAAACCCGCGCTGCGCCCAGAGGAGAATGACGGGGACGATCACGAAGATCGCCGTCGCGTTCGAGAGAATGGCGCGGAGCAGCGCTGCGGGCGGACTGTACGTGACGTCGAATCCAAACAGTGACCGAACGAATACCGGTGTCGTGAACGCGGACAACCCCGACATCACGAACACGATGGCCGTGAACGCGAACACCTGTCGTCGGTTTCCGAAGCGAAGCGGAAGTCCGGGGACGCGCTGGAGCAGCGCCGCAGTCAACGCAGTGAACACACCCTGGTTCACGATCTGCCATTCCCAGCGCCACACCGGAACCACCGGGTACATGGCCGCGACGTGCGCCAGCGAGGCGGTGCCCAGCACCGTCCACCAGCGCGCGCGGGGCGTGAGCAGCAGCGCCGATACGAGGATGGCGCTCGGCGGCCACACGACGCCGATCGGCGAGCTCTGAAAGCGGAACGCGACCCCCAGCCGTGCGGCCAGGTAGTACGCGGCGGCCAGCAGCGCCAACTGCGAGGCATGGAGTGCCACTCGCTTCGCCGAGCGGGCGGCCTCTTCGCCTAACGCGGTCCGGACAGGCAGGACTGCTTGCGTCAAAGCAATTTTTCTCTCGTTGGCCTCGCGGGAATGCCCGGGCCGGTCCCACGCGTCTGGGACCGCGCGAACGGGGTGGTCGCGCGGGTGCGAGCTAAACGCCGTCAAGGTACCCAGACAATGGGGCGCAGACCATGAGAGTTACCCAATCTTAACATTAGCGGCTGCCATCGCGGTCAGGTGGTCCAACCTTCGGGGACGCTAACGTCCGCGGTCCGACATGCCGCAGGGAGGTGTCATTCCGAGCGCGCAGGCGGAGGTGAGGAGTCGCAGGGAAGTGTCATTCCGAGCGGAGTTCCGCGCGAAGCGCAGGCGGAGGCGAGGAATCGCCGGGCATTGTCATTCCGAGCGGAGGCCCGAAGGGCCGGAGGCGAGGAATCGCGATCCTCCCGGTAGTGGGGCTTCTCGGCCGGGACGAGTGCGATTCCTCGCCTTCGCTCGGAATGACTCTCGGCCGGGACGAGTGCGATTCCTCGCCTTCGCTCGGAATGACTCTCGGCCGGGACGAGTGCGATTCCTCGCCTTCGCTCGGAATCACTCTCGGCTATTCATGGCCCTCGAGAGGCACCATCCCCAACCGCGCCCGGGCGCGCGTCCTTGGGCTGCCCCAGGCGCACGTCATCGTACGTGACCGCCTCGCGCGCCTGACTGTCCACGCCACCATTCCGGTCCATGTAGACGAACTGCGTCGGCTGCGCGAAGCCGCTGCCTGACGACTCCACGATCGCGGCAACCTGTAACAAGAGATCCTCGCGAACCGCCAGGAACTCGACGAAATCGGCCGTGAGGACATAGGCGAAGAGCTCGATCTCGACCGCGCGGTCTCCGAAATCGACGAGCCGAGCACGGGAAGACTCCGCTTCGATCTTCGGGTTCTCAGCCAGCAGGCGCCGGATCGCGGTGAGCATCAATCTGAGCTGCTCGGCCGTCGTGCCGTACCGCACCCGCACGATCGTCTTCGCCAGGATCTTTCTCCGCGTGGCGAAGTTCTCGACGTTGCTCTGCGCGAGAATTCCCGCGGGTACCGACAACAAGGTCTGCTCCATCGTTCGGAGTCGCACCGACCGCAGGGTCACGTCTTCGACCACGCCGATGCGGTTCGAGACGCTGCACGTGTCCCCTACGGCGAGCGCGCGGTCGCTCAGCAGAAAGACGCCACCGAGCAGATTCTCCACCGTCTTCTGCGCGCCGAGCGCAAGGGCGATGCCCCCGATGCCGAGACCGGCGAGTGCGGCCTTGGTGTTTACGCCGACGATCGTCAGGATCGCCATGCCGGCCACGATGAGCACGAGTACCTGGATCAACCGCTCGCCAAGCAGCATGAGGGACTGCGTGCTCGTGCTATCCCTTCCCCAGACCGCGCGGCGACCGCGTGCGAACCCGAGCGTCAGGATCCTGCGCACCAGCCACGTCAACGCGATGACCCCCGCAACCAGCGCGACGTGCGCGTAGGCGATCCGGAACACCAGCGGGAATCCGAGGAGCCGCATGGCCGACAGCTGAATGGCAAGCGTCAACACAATGATCGCGGGCCACCGAATGACGGCGTACCACTCGTCCAGGCTGCGGCGGCTCGCGGGATCGCGGGAGATCCGTCCGGCGAGAAAAACGGCGACGCCTCCGAGAGCCATCAGCAGGACGAAGGGAATGACGAGCGATGCCGCGAAGGCGATCCAGTGGGCGAGCGACATCCCGAGCAGCTCGCGACGCACCAGCGCTTGCGGCATCGCACGCTCGATCCACGTCCGTGCGACCAGGCGGCCCAGCGCCGGAATCTGCGCCAGCGTCTCGGAGGAGATGAGCCAGACGCGCCCGGATTGCGGGTCGGTCACCTGGACCAGCGCGATGTCGGTCTTCGCCTCTCCAATGGTGAGTGGGCCCACGCGCTCGCGATCGATCGGGAGACCATCGTCCAGCGCGCCGTCCGGTGAGTCGCTGATGCTCGTGACCGGCTCGCTGAAATAGCGGTCCATCAGCAATTTCAGGTCACGGGCCAGCCTCGCGGTGTTTCGGCGTTGGCCTTCGGTGACCTGCATGTAGCGCGCGGCCGACACGTAGTCTCCGCGACCGGCCGCCCGCATGAACGCCGCGATGGTTGCGCGTGGTGTGGTGCGCCCGAGCGGATCGGCGAGTTGCTCCTGCTGAGGAGCGGCCGGAGGCGGCTGACTCGTCGCGCCCGACAGCTGACCGAGCAACGTGTGGGCAAGCGCCGCCGACAGAAGCACAGTGGTGAGCGTCATGGTGCGTGCTGCTCCTTCTCCATCGTTAGGCACGGATGCTCGCCCAGGCCGCGGCGACCAAACGACCAGCGACCCGCCACGGCGATCCACACGCTGGCGAGCACGGCCGATCGAGCACCATCAACCGTGCGCGTGGTAGCGGCACCGGACCATTGCACGAAAGGGAAGCCGCGCGCGCTCGTTTACGTGACGTCGCAAATCGCCTGAGCCCTGATCGCTTGAGGTCGCAATCGACGGGCAAGCTCGGCCGAGCCAATCGGCGCCGGCTCAGTCGGCTATTACCCTTCGCGATATCCCCGATGCCGCCCAGTCGCAGCCCTTCGCCCGAGGTGACATGTCCGCGACGGCCCGCGTGAATGCAGTGCCCGCGAAGCAGTCAGAGCTCGATCGCGAGCTCGAGGAGCGTCTGGTGCGCTATGTCCGCATCGACACGCAGAGCGACGAGCGGTCCACGTCGTCGCCGAGTACGGACACCCAGTACGACCTGCTCCGGCTGCTCGTCGAGGAGCTGAGATCGATCGGGGCGGAAGACGTTAGGTTGACCGATTACGGCGCCGTGCTGGCGACGATACCGGCGACCACCCAGAGCCCCGTCCCCACGATCGCACTGCTGGCGCACGTCGACACGGCGCCGGCGTTCGACGGAACGGGCGTCAAACCGATCGTGCATCGCGCCTACGCCGGCGGCGACATCCGTCTGCCCGATGCGCCGGACGTCGTGCTGTCGCCGACACGGTTTCCGTACCTGGGCACGAAGGTCGGTGACGACATCATCACCGCCAGCGGAACGACGCTGCTGGGCGCGGATGACAAGGCCGGCGTCGCCATCGTCATGACCGTCGCGCATCATCTGCTGCAGCATCCGGAGTTGCCCCATGGACCGATCCGGATCGCGTTCACGCCGGATGAGGAGATTGGCCGAGGCGTTCACCCGAATCTCCCCGGCGACCTGAAGGCCGACGTCGCATACACGCTGGACGGCGCCGAGCTCGGTGAGATCGTCCACGAGACGTTCTCCGCGGACAAGGCGGAGGTGCGCGTGGAGGGCGTCGCGATTCATCCGGGCCAGGCGAAGGACACGTTGGTCAACGCGCTTCACCTCGCCGCCAGGATCGTCACGACGCTGCCCCACGTCACCCTGACGCCGGAGACCACGGCTGACCGCGAGGGGTTCATCCACGTGTACGAGATGCGCGGCACGGCGGCCGTCGCCGATCTCCACTTCATCCTGCGCGACTTCGAGCTGGAGGGGCTGACCGCACACGGCAATCTGCTGCAGCAGGTCTGCGCCACGGTGCAGGCGACGGAGCCGCGCGCGCGGATTACCTGCACCGTCACGCCACAGTACCGGAACATGCGCTACTGGCTGGAGCAGGACATGCGGCCGGTCGAGCTGGCGCGTGAGGCATGCCGGGCGATGGGCATCGCGCCCATCTCCACTCCGACGCGCGGCGGCACCGATGGGTCGCGGCTGACCGAGATGGGCGTTCCGACGCCCAACCTGTTCACGGGCATGCAGAACATTCACGGACCACACGAATGGATCAGCGTGCAGGACATGGCCCGCGCCGCCGAGGTGTGCGTCAAGCTCGTGCAGCTGTGGTAGCGACGGCCGTCATTTCAAGCGGACGTTGTCATTCCGAGCGGAGCGCGCCCGCCGGGCACGCGGAGGCGAGGAATCGCCATCGTCCCGACCGAGCGGCCCTCTACCGGGATGTGCGATTCCTCATCTGCCCGCTGTTTGCGGGCACCCGCGCACCTTCGGTGCTCCGCTCGGAATGACAATCTCCGGCCTGTGGTCTCCGCTCAGAATGACAGCCGCCGCGGCGTGTTCGGTGCAGTACAGCACCTTCAATGATCTTCCCAGCTAGCACTCGCTGCCGTGGGACTCGAGATCCCCGCGTTAGGTCCGCCGGCCCACGCCCACGCATGGCGGTGCGGGCGGCCGCCATCGCGCTATCCGCCCTCCTGGGGCTCGGCGTGCCTGGCGGCGCGCCGGCACAGCGTGCGGCTCCCACGCTCGACACATACCTCCAGAGCATCGGCCTCGATGCGTCGCAGCGCACCGCCGCCGCTCGCGGGCGTGCGGTGGCCCGGCTCCTCCCGACGAAGGACAATCGTGATGTAACCGTATTCGGGATCGTAGGCGTGGACGTCTCCCGGGATACCGTCGTGGCGCGCGCTGCAAGCGGCGAGCGCTATTTCGGCGGCGGCGACAGCCGGGCCCACCTGTTCGGGGACCCACCGTCGCCGGCGGACGTGCGCGACCTCGCGTTCGACGAATCCGAGTACCGTGGCCTGCGCAACTGCCGGAGCGGCGACTGCGACTTCAAGCTGACCACATCCGCGATGCAGGCCTTCGCCGGGCAGGTGGACTGGTCCTCCCGCAGCGCCAAGACGCAGGCGGATGAGCGACTACGCGCCGACGTGCTGGCGCTCGTGACGGACTACGCCAGGCGTGGGAATCCGGCGATGCCCGTCTACGAGGACGGACGCGGCGTGAGGTCCGAGGACTCGTTCATGGCGCTGGTTGCCCAGACCTCGGACCTGTACCGGTACGCACCGGAGCTGCATCGCTACCTGAGCACCTATCCGGCCGAACGGCCGGACGGTGCCCAGGACTTCCTGTACTGGGCGGAGGACCGGCTGCCGCATCTCCGCCCCACGCTCACGGTCGGCCACGCTGTGGTGTACACACCCCCGGGTCCCGCGACCGACGTGTCGTTCGTGGCGCGCAAGCAGCTGTACGCCACGCACTACTTCGAGGCCGCACTCGAGCTGCTCGCCATCGTCGATGGCGGAGGGGAGCCAGGCGAGCCGCGCACGTACCTGATGACGGTCCACCGCTTCCGGTTCGACGCGCTGCCGGGCGGCCTGTTCAACATCCGTGGACGGGTGCGGCGCCAGCTGGTCGACGCGACACGGGCCGACCTGGAGCGTCAGCGCGCCGCGATGCAACGGGACCCGAGCGTCGATCGATGACGACGGATCAGGAACGACGACCCGAGGTCCGAGACGATGACGCGGCGAGCGCCTATCGACAGTCGGCCGAGACGGTCGCGGCATCGTTCGCGTCGCATCCACGGAATGGTCTGAGCGCGACCGAAGCCGCCGCCCGGCTCGACCGCGACGGACCTAACGAGCTCGCGGCCGAGCAGCCCGTTCCCGGCTGGCGACGCTTCCTCGCGCAATTCCAGGACGTGCTCGTGATCCTGCTGCTCATCGCCACCGCCGTGTCGGCGGGGCTGTGGGCCTACGAGCGTGACACGACGCTGCCGTACGAGGCCCTCGCCATCCTGGCCGTCGTGCTGCTCAACGCGACCATGGGCTACCTCCAGGAGTCGCGCGCCGAGGCGGCGGTGGCGGCACTCCGCGCCATGTCGGCGGACGACGCGGCCGTCATCCGCGACGGCGAGCGGCGGCGCGTGCCCGCTCGCGACGTAGTCGCCGGCGACGTCATCCTCATCGAGGAAGGCGACACGATCCCCGCCGATGCGCGCGTCATCGAGTCGAGCGCGCTGCAGACGGCCGAGGCGGCACTGACCGGGGAGAGCCTGCCGGTGTCGAAGGACGTCGGGCCCATTGCGGACGACGCGTCCCTCGGCGACCGGCACAACATGGTGTTCAGCGGAACGGCCGCGACGTACGGGCACGGGCGAGCCCTGGTGGTCGCGACCGGCATGCGCACCGAGATGGGACGGATCGCCGGCCTGCTGAAGGAAGCGCGCGAGGAGGCGACGCCGCTCCAGCGGGAGCTCGACCGCACCGGCAAGATCCTCGGCATCGTCGTCGTGGTCATTGCCGTGATCATGATCGGGACGATCGTGGTCGTGGAGCACGTGCGTGATTTCTCGGAGTTCGTGGACGTCCTCATCCTGGGGGTCGCGCTCGCGGTCGCCGCCGTGCCGGAAGGGTTGCCGGCGATAGTGACGGCAGTGCTGTCGATTGGCGTGCAGCGCATGGCCCGCCGCCAGGCGATCGTTAGGCACCTCGCCGCCGTCGAGACGCTCGGCTCGGCGAGCGTGATCGCGTCGGACAAGACGGGGACGCTGACCAAGAACGAGATGACGGTGCGCGTGGTCGTCACGGCGAGTGGGCGCGCGACGTTCGGCGGATCGGGGTATGCCCCCGAGGGGGAGGCGCGGCGCGAGGGCGGCGGACCCATCGAGGGAGCACTGCGTGCAGAGCTCGAGCATGCGCTCGCCGCCGCAGACCGGGCGAACAATGCCACCGTCGCCGAGCGCGACGGGCGGTGGAGCGTGCAGGGCGACCCGACCGAAGGCGCGCTGCTCGTAGCCGCCCGCAAATGCGGCATCGTATCCGACGCGCTCGAGGCACGGCTACCGCGTGTCGCCGAGGTGCCGTTCTCGTCGGAACGGAAGCTCATGAGCACGGTCCATCGCGACACCGGCCAGGACCGCCTGATCGTGTTCGCGAAGGGCGCGCCCGACGTGCTGCTCGGGCGGTGCTCGCACGAGGCCGTCGGCGAGGACCGCCGCCCGCTGACCACCGAGCGTCGCACGGAGATACTCGGGGCGAACGAGTCGCTTGCCGGCGAGGCGTTGCGCACCCTCGGGGTCGCGCTCCACTGGCTGCCTGACACTTCCACCACGTCCGATCCCGGTGCGCTGGGCGAGAGCGTGGAACAGGACCTCACGTTCGCGGGGCTGATCGGCATGATCGATCCGCCGCGCGCCGAGGCGCGGGACGCCGTCGCGCGGGCGCGCGGCGCGGGCATCCGCCCGATCATGATCACGGGCGACCACCCGCGCACCGCAGCGGTCATCGCCCGTGAGCTCGGGATCTCCGCCGACGACCGCGCGGTGACTGGCGCCGAGCTCGATCGACTGGATGAGGAGGCGCTGGCCCGGACCGTCGCCCAGGTCGCGGTGTACGCGCGCGTCAACCCGGAGCACAAGCTCCGCCTCGTGAAGGCGCTGCAGCAGGGCGGCGCGATCGTCGCCATGACCGGCGACGGCGTCAACGATGCGCCCGCGCTCAAGACCGCGGACATCGGCGTCGCCATGGGCATCACCGGCACCGACGTGTCGAAGGAAGCCGCCGACATCGTGCTTGCCGATGACAACTTCGCGTCGATCGTCGCGGCCGTGGAGGAGGGACGCGCGATCTTCGCGAACATCCGCAAATTCCTGCGCTACCTGCTGTCGTCGAACATCGGCGAGGTGATGACGATGTTCTTCGGCGTGCTGCTGGCGAATCGGCTCGGCCTGCGGGGGGACGCGACCGGCGTCGTCCTCCCGCTCCTTGCCACGCAGATCCTGTGGATCAACCTCGTGACCGACGGCGCGCCGGCGCTCGCGTTAGGCGTGGACCCGGCCGACGAAGGCCTGATGCGCCGTCCACCGCGGCCGCGTGACGAGGGAGTGATCACGCCACGGATGTGGCGCGGCATCTTCTTCGTCGGCGCGATCATGGCGGTCGGCACCCTGTTCGTGCTCGACGCCGCGATGCCCGGCGGGTTCGTCGACGGCACCGGCGACCTCCGCTACGGCCAGTCCATGGCCTTCACCACGTTGATGATGTTCCAGATCTTCAACACGCTGAACTCCCGGTCCGACGACCGGAGCGCGTTCCGTGGACTGTTCACGAATCGCTGGCTGTGGGCGGCCCTCGGGCTCTCGGTCGCGCTGCAGTTCGTCGTGCTCTACGTGCCGCCGCTCCAGCAGGCGTTCGGGACGACCGGTCTCAGCGCGCGCGACTGGCTGCGCTGCGTCGCTGTCGCCAGCTCGGTGCTCTGGCTCAGCGAGCTCACGAAGCTCGCCGGCCGTGCGAGGACTGCCATTCCGAGCGGAGGCCCGTAGGGCCGGAGGCGAGGAATCGCCAGATGTGTCATTCCGAGCGGAGCCCGCGCAGCGCAGGCGGAGGCGAGGAATCGCCAGATGTGTCATTCCGAGCGGAGCCCGCGCGCAGCGCAGGCGGAGGCGAGGAATCGCACTCATCCCGGTAGAGGGGCCTCTCGGTCGGGACGAGTGCGATTCCTCGCCTCCATCCCTTCGGTGCTCCGCTCGGAATGACAAGCTCCGGCGATTCGCGCCTCCGCTCGGAATGACATGGCGCGACATTCTGCCATCCGGCTGTCGATCTCGCGCTCCGTCGTTCGTAATACAGGATAGACGTCGACGCGGTGTCGGCGGGCACCGAGTCCGCACTACGCAAACCTCAAGGCGTCACCTGCGAAAAGGCCTGACCATGACCATGTACCTGCTCAGCATCTATCAGCCCGATGGAGACCCACCACCACCCGACGTGCTGGCGCGAGTCATGGCCGACATCGACGTCATCAACCGCGAGCTCAGGGCCACCGGCAGCTGGGTGTTCGCCGGTGGCTTGCATCCGCCAACCACCGCAACCGTGGTTCGCGTTAGGGACAGCGACGTGCTCATGACCGATGGGCCGTTCGTCGAGGGGAAGGAGCACATCGGCGGCTTCACGATCATCAAGGCACCCGACCTCGACGCGGCGCTCGAGTGGGGGCGACGCCTGGCCAAGGCGACGACGCTCCCTATCGAGGTCCGCCCGTTCCAGGGCGAGCGGGACTGACGCAGCCACCGAGTCACACGTGACGGCTCTTTCGACAGCAGAGATCGAGCGTGTCTTCCGTAACGGGTATGGCCGGGCCGTGTCGGCACTCGTGCGCGCCTGTGGCGACATCGACGTGGCCGAAGAAGTCGTGCAGGACGCGTTCACCGCTGCGGTTGAGCGCTGGCCGTCCGACGGACTCCCGCCGAACCCGATCGGCTGGATCATCGCCACCGCCCGCAATCGTTCGATCGATCGCTTCAGGCGGGAGGCATCCCGTGCCGACCGGCATGCCGAGGCCACGCTGATGCACGCGCCCGACGACCGGGAGCCGGAGGAGAGCCTCGTCCGCGACGATCAGCTGCGTCTGATCTTCACCTGCTGCCACCCCGCGCTCGCGACCGGCGTCCAGGTCGCGCTGACGCTCCGCCTTCTTGGAGGGCTCTCCACCGGAGAGATCGCGCGCGCGTTCCTCGTGCCCGAGGCCACAATGGCGCAGCGGCTCGTCCGCGCGAAGGGGAAGATCCGGGATGCGCGAATTCCATATCGCGTGCCTGATGACTCCGAGCTGCCAGGGCGGCTCCGCGCCGTCCTCGCCGTCGTGTATCTCATCTTCAACGAAGGATACGCCGCGAGCTCCGGCGACCGCCTGGTGCGCGACGACCTCTGCGACGACGCCGTCCGCCTCGGACGCCTGCTCGCCGAGCTGATGCCGGACGATCCGGAAGTCATGGGACTGCTCGCGCTGATGCTGCTGCTCCAGTCTCGGCGACCGGCCCGGACGCTGCCCGATGGCAGCCTGGTCGTGCTCGCGGACCAGGACCGGAGCCGTTGGGACCGGCGGCTCATCGCCGAAGGGCAGGCGATCGTT
>Ga0068870_10000610_pt1 | contig 13605 bp, 10 predicted proteins | sample KBSMisM62_FD_66599 | JGI IMG/M metagenome (GOLD analysis project Ga0068870, IMG submission 66599) | Miscanthus rhizosphere microbial communities from Kellogg Biological Station, Michigan, USA - KBS Miscanthus M6-2 | ecosystem: Host-associated > Plants > Roots > Rhizosphere > Soil ...
ACCGTTCTGCGCCGTCGCCGGCGCCATGCCCGCCATCATCAGCGCGGTCGCGCCGAGCACTGCGAGAACTCGCCATCGCATATCGAGCACCCCCCGGGGGCAAAGTGGCCCACGTGCTGACCCCAAAGCTTGCCCTCACTCGTTGAAGGGCAGCAGGGGTTAGCTGGCGTAATCCGCTTCTGCCGTCCGGTCGTGCGGCCTCGGGGCCGGCGGGTCGTCAGCCGGCGAGGATCTCCCGGTGCAGGTCCAGGAGGCGCGGGACGTCCGCGGCGGCCACGCGTCCCATCCCGCACTCGGTGCAGATGCCCCACTCGCGCCCGTCCGGCAGCGCCGCGTCGATGTGCCGCACCTGCGCCGCGGTGGTGCCTTCAGGCTGGTCGTCCGGGTGGTACGGCACGAGCGCGAAGTAGAGCTCGGTCTCCGGCCCCGCCGTCAGGTCGCGTAGCGGCGCGAAGTATCCGGCGTCGGCGCGGGCCTGGGGAACCGTGAACGACGCCCAGTTCAGCGGCCGCCGGGCGCCCGCCACGACGGCGTTGACGACCTCGACCTGCATCCGCACCGACTCCGGCTGCGCGAAGTGCTGGTGGCCGTAGTCGCCGTAGCAGAGGTGCAGGCCCACCGGCACGTCGTCGGGCACCACGTCCACGCAGCGCACCAGGCCCGGCGCGACCTGCTCGAGCGGCATGGCCGGGCCCATAGCCCCCTCGAGCAGCCCGAACTCGACGGCGACGTCCCACTGCACCGCGACACGGTCGTGCGGGATGCGCTCCAGCAGGGTGGCGAGGTCGGCGAACAGCGCGGACTCGTAGGCCACGGCGACGGCCGGCATGTCCTCCGGCACGATGGTTCCGGCCATCGACGCGAGTGGCGTCGGATACTGGGCCTGGAAACGCACGCCCGCCGGGATGCTGCCTTCCCGCTGGAGCCGGTCGAAGACCTCGAACGAGCCGGCGTACGCGTCGGCGTAGCCAAGGTTGGGCCAGTCGATCGTCTCGGCCGTGGCGCCCTGGGCCAGCCGGAACCGCGCCATCTCGGGCGCGTCCGACGAGGTCTCGTACGCGTGGCCGGCAGTGGCGTGCTCGAACTCGGGCATCTGACCGAACTTCTGGATCTGGAACATGATCCAGTAGCCGCGCTCGCCGGTCTCCCCGTCCGTCATGCGCCGCACGCCGCTGGGGATGCGCGCGCTGATCTCCCGCATCACGGTCTCCGCGTCCGGGAGGTTGACCGAGCCGTTGAAGTGCACGCTGGTCGCTGGCATGCGCGGTTGCCTACCACGCTCGGCGCCCGTGCCGCCAGAGAAGACCCGAGCGGCCCGCGCACGCCCGCCGAGTTCGCGCCGCGGGGTGTCGCCGCCTGCCCCTTCGTCCGCTTCGCCGCGGCGACACCCGCTGCCGTGCTGGGACGTTTGAGGTGACCGGCCTTCTGCGCGGTAGCGCTGACCCCGAGCGTTCTACGCGGACGGGTCGGTGATGCGGCCGATGAACAAGGGGATGGCGGTGCAGATCGTCAAGGACGTCCTCGCCGAGTCCACCTTCGAGGCCTGCTCGGCCACGTCGTACCCAGGCCGATCGGCAAGGCCTTCTCCGGTCTGGCCGGCAGACTCCACGGGCGGGTCGAGGACGAGCACCCCGAGTAGGAAGAGAAGGTGCGGTCGAGCCCGACCGCACCGTGCGGGTTCGTCCGACGCGGACGAACCGAGGCCGCCGCGGCCGCCCAGCTGCGTCGAGAGGAACCCGAACAGTGGCGGGGCCGGAGCCTCCAGCGGCGACGTAGGCGGCTGATCCGAGACCGGTCGGAGCTCGGGGCCTCACTATGCTTTCCGGGTCCAGCCGGTCGAGTGGCAGCACGATGCCGGACAGGGGTGGCGGATGGCCGACGATGGTGCCGACGCCACGGTGCGCGAGTTCGCGGCCGTCTACCGCCGGTTCCTGGTGTGGGTGCATTCGGTCGCCGGCGCCGGCGACCGGAACGAGGTCGCCGGTCTGGTTCAGGACGTACTGGGCCCCGAGGGTGTCGCGTACTCGGTGGTCGCCCGTGAGCTCGCTGCCTTCGAACACGTCAACCTGCAGACAGCCGTGGAGGCGTGGTCGGCCATGGCTGGACGCCGGGTCGACGTCCGCGGTGTCGCCATACCGCCGCACTACGGCGGTGTGTGGTTGCAGCAGCTGGTGTCGGGTGAGGCACTGCCGCCGCTGCGGCTGAGCGCCCCCGGTCTGGTGGATCTGCCGAACGGTCCCAGGTCGACCCTGGCCTGCCTCCGGTTGGCGCTGCTGCTGGTCGAGGACGACCGGGGTCGGTACGTGCTGCTCCTGCAGGGACCGAGCGAGCACCAGCCCAACATCACGGTCGAAGTGGCGGGACTGCCGGTTCCGACGGCGCAGGAGGTGCTCGCCGAGCTGGACGAGCTACGCGACCGGCTCAACGTCTACCGCGGTCACCTGCTGGACGTCACGGTGACGCCGATGGGCACCATCGACCTCCAGTTCGTCGAGCATCCCGATCTCGACCGCGGCGACGTCATACTGCCGGATGAGGTGCTCTGCCGGATCGAACGGCACGCTCTGTCGGTGGCCGACCATCGCGCTTCGCTGCTGGCCGCCGGCCAGCACCTCAAGCGAGGCCTCCTGCTCTACGGGCCGCCCGGCACGGGGAAGACCCACACCACCCGCTACCTGCTCGGCCGCATGACCGACTACACCCGCCTGGTTCTCACCGGCCGCGCGCTCGTCGCCGTCGGCTCGGTCGCCGCCCTCGCCCGCGACCTGCATCCAGCCGTGGTCGTTCTGGAAGACGTTGATCTCGTCGCTGAAGACCGCTCGTTCGGCCCGGCGGCGAGCCCGGTGCTGTTCGACTTGCTCGACGCCATGGACGGGGGCGCTCCCGACGCCGATCTGCTCTTCCTGCTCACCACCAACCGGGCCGACCTCCTCGAACCGGCGCTGGCAGCGCGCCCCGGCCGGGTCGACGTCGCCGTCGAGATCTCCCTTCCGGACGCGACCGGCCGGCAGCGACTGCTGGATCTCTACGGGCGGCAGGTCCCGCTGACACTCACCGACGACGAGACTGCCGCCGCCGTCGAGCGCACTGAGGGCGTGACCGCGTCCTTCCTCAAGGAGCTGGTGCGGCGCAGCCTCCTGGAGGCCCTCGCCGAGGCTGACACCGACCCCGGGTCCTCCGCCGGCCGGAGCGCCGCCGTCGAGCAGCCCGTCGTCACGGGAATCCACCTCTCGCGCGCCCTCGACGACCTCCTCGACGCCGCGCAGGCAGTCACCCGGACCTTGCTCGGTGTCGGCAGCGAGCCCGCCACCCTGGCTCCGGGCGCCGAGGCCGTTCCCGGCGCTGCCGGCTGGATGTCCTACGGCGGTCGACGGATGCCGCGCCGGTACCCGTGACCACGCGGCTGAGCTCGCGTCGGCTCCGGGTACGTCAACTACTCCGGCGCCGTCGGCCGTGAGTGGATCCGGGCCACCGTGAACGCCGGTCCATCTCTGAAAGGACCGCCAGGATCGCCACGGCCACGACGACGAGTAGCCAGAACCAGGACATCGCCCGCCCTCCTAGCTCAGGGTGCATGCATGCGTCCTGTGGGTTCTACCCGCGGCAGGTCGTCCAGACTCCGGGGCCCCGGCTACGAATGCCGGAAGCGCCTCGCCTCCGGTCGGTCCCTCCCGAAGAGGGACGAACCGGGGGCGAGGCGCGCGGCGAGGGGCGTCGAGTGCTACTTGATCTCGGTCTGGCCCGGCTCGTAGCGCAGCTCGACGCGGTCGCGGGTGACGCTCTCGGAGAACCGAACCTCGGTGCGGCCGTCGCTGCCGTCGGACTTGACCTCACCCCGCCAGCCGGGGGTGACGGTCATCGTGGCGAAATGGGTCGTGCCGCTGAACACGCACACCGTGCCGGCGAGTTCGGGGGTGTTGTCGGCGGTGTACGCGTAGGGGACGTCGATGGTATCGGTGCCGGTCGGGCAGGCCAGCGTGTCGGCGGCGGACGCGGTGGCGGCGGGGAGCAGCAGGGCGCCCATGGCGCCGGCAACGACCACCGAGCCGAGGCTCAGCTTCAGGGACTTCTTCACCGGAAACTCCTGTATGTGTGGGGCGAGGGCGTTGGATCAGGTAGTTGAAGTTTCAGTGGACCGGTCGCCGGGCGGTAGTGGACCTAGGTACTACGACCTGTCCGGACAGGCCCCGCGCACGGGTGCGCTCCCGCCGATCCGGCAGCCCGCGGCGGACCCTGGTCGGCGACGGTCTACCGGTCGCCGGTGGCAGGAGAGTCGCCGGCGTTGACCGCAGCCCGGTCCGGTGGCGTCGCCGGCGACCTCGGCACGTCATTCGGTCGGCGCCAGGGCACTCCGCCGCGGGCATCGATGCGCAGGGTCAGGAGGAAACCGACGAGCACGAGCACGTGCAGCAGGTAGAGCCACAGCCCGACCGCGACCACCCCGCCGATCTCGGTGAAGCCGCCGAACGGCACGCCGAGCCGCAGCGGCAGGGACAGGAACAGCACGAATCCCTGCACGAACCCGGCCACGAACGACCCGGTCACCGCGCCACCCCAGAGGCTGGCCAGCCATCCGGTGCCGGTCGGCGACACCACCCGGTAGACCCAGGTCAGCGTCAGGGACAGCACGATCCAGTCGGTGAGGAACGCCAGCACGATCGCCAGCAACACCGACAGGCCGCCCGTGGCGAACAGCCGCGCCAGCGTCGGCGTCACCAGCAGCACGGCCAGCAGCAGCACCGGCGCCGATACGAACAGCGGCAGCACCGCGATGCGGCCGCGCCAGCCGATCAGCCGGTCCGGCGTGGTGGTGAGCGAGACGAACGCTCGACGCAGCCCCTCGCCGTAGAACGTCGCCGGCAGCAGCACCACGATCAACGACGCCCAGGACAGTTGCAGCCCGGCCGCGATCGTGGCCTCGGCGATGTGCGGCGCGCCCAGCTCCCCCGGCAGCGCCTCGGCCAGCGAACGGCCGAGCTCCCGGATCCGAGCGTCGCCCACCAGTTGACCGGCGAGCCAGACCGCGACGAGGACGCTGGGCACCAGCGCGATACCGGCATAGAAGGTGACCGCCGCGGCGTGCAGCGCGATGTCACGCCCGCGCAGCGCCCGGACCGTCTCACCGAGAAGCTCGCCGATCCGGCGGAGAAACCCCATGCCTCTTGCTACCCGTGCACCGGCGGTCTCACCTGCCGAGCCGGTCGGTGGGACGCCGGCGGCCGTGCCTGACCGGCGGGGCGCGACCAGCGGATCGGCGCCGCGGCGCGTCGTGGCCCGGTTCATCGCGGGGGCGGGACCTCGCGGTAGAGCTGGGGCAGATACCGGATCATCAGGGCGGACCACGTCACATGGGTGAGCAGCGGAGCCTGGATGCCACCGGTCGCCCGCCGCTGCAGGGCGAACAGGATCCCCATCGGCACCGACGCGAGCACCAGCGCGGGGTTGCCCGTGGTCGTGGTCGCCAGCGCGTAGACCGCGGTGGACTTGGCGACCGGGCAGCGAGAGCCGACCGCGGCGTAGAGCGCGCCGCGGAAGAACACCTCCTCCGCGGCGCCGTTGGCCAGGGTCGTGAGCAGCACGAGCGGACCGCTGCCCTGCTCCGCGTATCGCAGCACCGAGGCGACTGCCTTGCGCAGCGGCGGCACCCGGCGAGCCGCCAGAGCCGCCGCGTAGAACGCCGCGAACGCACCGGCACCGAGCAGGATCGGCACCACGACCGGTCGCCGGTAGGCCGAGTCGCCCGGCGTCCAGCCGAGGTGCAGCGGTCCGGACGCTGCGCCGCCGCCGAGCCACGTCGCGGCGACCCCGAGAGTCAGCCCGTAGAACTCCGGGGAATCCGGCCGAGTCGACAGGGACAGGCCGAGGAGCCCGGCGCCGGCGACCGATGCCGCACCGACCACCCGGCGGCGGCGCCGGAACGCGGCGTCGGTCTCCCGGTGGTCTCGCGGCACCTTGTCGAACAGCCGGGTGGACAGCGGCCGACCAGACGGCCGGTTCACCGGTGCCGGGCCCTGGTGCGCTCGTCGAGCGCCTGCGCGACCGCGGTGTCGAAGTCGACCGGCTCGAACGGCACGAGCGAGCGGATGCTCTGATCGCGCACGACCACCTCGTCGGTCATCGAGTCGATCAGGGATGGCCCGGTCTGGACATCGAGCGAGTCCGGCCCCGACACATCGCCGTAGGCCGCTTCGCCGGGGCCGATATAGCGGTCCGGCCGGCGGGTCATCGCCCGTACCTCGTGGCCCGCGGCTACCAAGGCGGGGCACAACCGACCGCCCACGAACCCTGACGCACCCGTGACCAGAACCCTCATCCCGGCCAGCGTTGCATCGCAGCGGACAGCCCGCCACTCAGGAGGTCCGCACCGGGTCAGCGGAGTCGCGCGGCCTGGATCGCGTAGCCGGCGGCGAGCAGACCGGCCAGCATGCCGAGGCAGACGGCGGAGGTGGCTCGACTACGCCAGTCCGCCTCGCGGCGTTGCTCGGCCAGCAGTTCGGTCACCCGCCAGTGCTCGCCGATGTCGTCGTAGGACGCGCTGGCGACCGGTCCCGGCACCCGGTGGCGGATCCAGTTGTCCAGCGCGTACCGGCCGCAGCCGGCCCAGACGAGGAAGCTCAGAGCGAGCAGCAGGGTGTCGTCCCGGACGATCTCGGTCACGTACGGAGCCGGTTGCCCGAGCGGGAGCGTCCCACCGACGTCGAGGAAGCCGCAGCGGATCTCCAGTCCCCGCGCGGCAGCCGACGCGACGCCGACCGCGAACGTCGCGATCACGACCGCGGACAGGGTCGCGGCCAGCCGGGTGGCGAGACCGGCGGTGAGCAGCAGCGCCAACCCGGCACCGAGGAACGGCAGGCCGTAGCCGACCGCGCGGACCAGCCACTCCGGGAACAACTGGAACGCTCGCACCGCCGCGGCCGAGCCGGCCGGCCGCTCGAGCTTGGGGAGCGCGGCCCAGATCCAGACCGCCGCGATGACCAGCCGCACCGCTGTCGCCGTCCAGATGACCAGCGCGGCCGAGCGGCCGGTGCCGATCTCGAGTTCCGGCGGCGCGGGGAGGGGAGCGGCACGCATCGGGCGCCCTCCATTCCGTACGAACGCGGCCGGCCGCCGAGCACCGGCTCCGCCACCGTGCGGGCGAGACGCCGGATCGACGCGGATCAAGAATGCTGGTCCCCGTACCTATCCGGCAAGCCGGGCGGAACGCCTGATCGAATGATCTCTCCGGACAGAAGCGACTACCCCCAACCTTGCAGCAGAACCCGGGCTTCCGACGCCTAGGCCGGTGGCCCGACAGCCCGATGCGGCCGGCCGGGGCCTTCGACCTCTGGCGCGAGGGCGGGTCGGCGGCGCCGGCAAGGACGGCAGTTGCCGGGCGAATCCGCGGACGTGGGCTTATCGCGGCTTCCGAAAATTCCCAGAAGCGGGGACCTACGACTCTTCTCAAGTCATGCCATGGGGATGAGACTAATAGTGCACCCTAAATGAGTACCTTGTGAACGGAGATGGTGGCGAGACACGCAAACGTATCGGTGACCTGACGGACGTTCGAGTAAATTGGAGATCACGATGTCGACCATGACACGGGCGCCGGCCCGCCAGCCACTCGAGGCGCCGCGTGCAACCAGCGTGAAGAACTACATGGTGTACGCGATCCTCTGCACCGTCTTCCTCTTCCTCCCGACCGGGATCGCGGCGATCTACTTCGCCGGGAAGGTCAATCCGGCCCTGCGGGCGGGAAACGTCCCGGCAGCCTTTGAGGCATCAAGGACCGCGAAGCTGTTCTGCCAGATCAGCCTGCTCGTGGGCGCCATACTCTGGCCGATAGCCATCATGACGATCGTCGCCGCAGCTGGCGGCCCTTCCGGGTCGGGTTTCTGGTACTTCTAGGAACGACCGCCTGCGTAAAGAGCGAGCAGCAACGTGCGCGAGCCGCTGCTGCTCGCCCGCGCCGCAAGCCCGGCCGGCTCCTCGACCACCCCTCCCCCGCTGGTCCGCACGGACCCGGGACGGGCAGCCGAAGGCGACCATCGCCACGGCGCTCCGATGCGAGCGGCGGTCATCTGCTCCGCTTCGGGACCGCCGGACGCGCACCGGGTTCGCACCCTGCACCGGCCTGCGGTCCAGTTGGACGCGAGTCCTACACCCCCGGAGCATCGGCTCCTCTTCGAGGACGAGAGCTCAGAGGTGGCGGCCCATCCTCGCGCTTCACGCAAGCGCCCGCCCAGGCCGCGCCTCGTCGACACATCCTCGGCGCGTGTCGCTCGCGATGATCCCGGGCACGTGGTGGCATAATCCGATGAAGGCCCCTCCATGCATGAGATGGAGGGGCCTTCACCTGGCCTTCGTGGCGAAAGCTGCCCGATTTCTCGGGCGCATTTTCACCTCTCGGCCCTTCACCGAATCTTCCGACCATCTGAAGCGCCAGTTACCCGACGCCCCACCTCGAAATCACGTCCCAGCGAGATTTCTCCCGCAGTTCCGATCTTTCCTCGGGGCCTTCCGTCTCGGTGACGTGAGTGTTCTACTCCCGCGGAGCGAGTCCCCGCAAGGGGTTCGACCAACGTTTTCAAGATTTTCGTAATCTCCACAGCCCTATCCACAGAACCCGCAAGGTTATCCCCCGACCTGACGAGCTTCTTCACAGGTTGTCCACACCGACGAGATCAGACCAAGAGACGGTTCACACCGCGACCGCGGCTCGACCCAGCACGATGCTGACTGCACCGGAACACGGACACGACAAACCGGCTGTTCGCATCCGAGGCCGAGTGAACCGGCTGGTGAGTCGGGAGGCGCGTGGGGCCGCCGCTGAGCGGGCACTGGAGCATGTGCGGAGTCTCCGGCGGCCGGCGTGACATGGCGGGGCCATGTCACGCCGGCTTCCGAGGCGGCACGCCGTCAGAGCATGGGCGGCGATCGGCGGGTCTAGCAGGGGACCGCAGGCCGGAAGCAGACGTCGCTGGCGATCGTCTGACCGGAGGGGGTCGCCGTGGGAGTGGTGTGGACGGCCAGGTAGACGGTCGCCGCGATCATCGCTGCCAGCGCCAGGCCGAGCACCAGCAAGGCCAGCCGGTAGTAGCGGAGGGCCCCGCCGCGGGTCGAGGTAGTAGGAGTAGGGGCGGTCTCGAGCATGGTGGACATGGCGTCCTTGTCCTTCCGGGTCGGCCGCTGCCAGCCCTCTCGGTGCTCGCCAACCCCGTCTCGGGGTGGCTGAGCGGTTGTTGCGTAGCCAGGAGACCTGGACGACCTCACCAAACGCTCACCAACACGGTGCTACGGTCACCAGGGGCGTTGATGGAGTTCCGGGTGTTGGGCCCGCTCGAGGTGACGCGCGCGGGGCGTGCGTTACGACTCGGTGCCGCCCGGGAGCGATCGGTGCTCGCAATCCTGCTGCTGAACGCGAACGGCGTCGTAGCAGTGGACTCGGTCGTGGATCAGCTGTGGCCGGAGGCACCGCCGGACAGCGCCGTGCACGCGGTGCACGTGTCGATCTCGCGGCTGCGGCGGGTGCTGGACGACGGAGGTACCCGCCGGATCGAGACCCGCAAGCCCGGCTACCTGGTGCGGGTGGAGTCCGGTGAGCTGGATCTGCACGTGTTCGAGCGGCTGTGCCGAGAGGGTAGGAGTCTCGCCGCCGAGGGCGATCCGGAGTCGGCGTCCGCGCTCTTCGCCGAGGCGTCCGCGCTGTGGCGGGGGCCGGCACTCGCCGATCTTGCCGACGAACCGTTCGCCCGAGCCGCGGCGGTCCACCTGGCTGAGGCCCGGATGGAGGCCGTGGAGGGGCGCATCGCCGCCGACCTGGAGTTGGGACGGCATGCTCGCCTCGTCGCCGAGCTGGAGGAGTGGGTGGCTGTCCATCCGCTGCGGGAGCGGCTGCGAGCACAGTTGATGCGGGCGCTGTACGGCTGCGGGCGGCAGGCAGATGCGCTGGCGGTGTTCCGGCAAACGCGGGCGCTGCTGGTCGACGAGCTGGGGATCGAGCCGGGACCGGAGCTACGCGAGGTCGAAGCGTCGATCCTGGCCGGGGACTTGCGACCGGATCGGACCCGACCGGGGCTCGGTGGTCAGGCGCAGCTGCCATCGGACACTGCCAGCTTCACCGGCCGGAGCGACGAAATGGAGCAGATCCTCGCGCTGGCCACGACGCAGGCAGACGGCGAGGCCGACGTGACACCCGGGCTGATCGCGATCTGCGCAATGGACGGCATGGCCGGTATCGGCAAGACGGCCCTGGCGCTCCGCGCGGCCCATCTGCTAACAAGCCGGTTCCCCGACGGACGCCTGTTCATCGACCTGCACGGCCACACCGACAAAGTCGCCGCGGTGGAGCCGGGGCAGGCCCTCGACCGCCTGCTGCGCGCGATCGGGGTGCCCGGCGACCGGATCCCGGCCGACCCGGAGGACCGCGCCGCGCTCTACCGCAGCGAACTGGCCGGCCGGCGGGTCCTGATCGTGCTGGACAACGCCCGCGACGGCGCCCAGGTCCGCCCCCTCCTGCCCGCCGCGCCGGGATGCCTGGTGCTGGTGACCAGTCGTCGCCGGCTGAGCGCCCTCGACGAGGCCACGGTGTTGTCGCTGGACGTCCTGCCGCAAGCCGACGCGGCCGCCCTGTTCGGCAGGGTCGCCGGCGAGGACCGGGTCGTCGGTGACGACCGCGCGGTCGAGCAGATCATCCAGCTGTGCGGACGCCTGCCGCTCGCCCTCCGGATCGCCGCCGCCCGGCTTCGCCACCGCCCGACGTGGACTGCCGGACAACTGGCCGAGCGGCTCGTCGGTGAACACACCAGGCTGGGCGAGCTGGCCGACAGCGACCGAAGCGTCGCGGCGGCTTTCGCGGCGTCCTACCGCGAAATGGATGACCAGCACCGCCGGCTGTTCCGACTGCTCGGGCTGCACCCGGGCTCTGACCTTGACCTGTACGCCGCAGCGGCCCTCGCCGGCGCCGGCCTGGATGCAACCGAGCGGCTCCTCGAGGACCTCATCGACGCCAACCTGCTCGGGCAGGTCGTCATGGGGCGCTACCGGTTCCACGACCTCATGCGCGCGTACGCCGCGCGGCTGGCCGCCGAGCAGGACTCCGATCCCGACCGGGAGGCCGCCCTCGCCCGATTGCTCGAGTACTACCTGCACGCCACCGGGGCAGCCGTGGGCAGAGTGCTTCCGTCGCAGCGTCGACGCACGCCGTCCCTGCCTCCGTCAACCAGCCTGGTGCCTCCGATGGCCTCGGCCGGTGATGCGCTCGGGTGGCTCGACGCCGAACGGACCGCCTCCATCGCCATGCTGGTCCAGCTGAAGGATGCTCGGTGGCGGTCACAGCTCGGCCAGCTCGGCCAGATCCTGTCGATGTCCCTGAGGTTCGGCTCGCGGGGCGCCGACACGCTGTCCGTCAACCGCCGCCTCCTGGAGATCGCCCGCGCCGAAGACGACCGGCTTCTCGAGGCCGCGGCATGGGACAGCCTCGCGTGGGGGCTCAACATCCTGCACGAATACCGCCCGGCGTTGGAGCACGCTCAGCGCGCCCTTGCGCTCTACCGGGAGATCGGCGACGGCATCGGCGAGTGTTCGGCCCTCAACTGCCTCGGCTACAGCGTGGGGGACGAGGATCCGGACGCGGCCGCGGTCTACTTCCAGCAGGCGCTTTCCGCGGCACGCACCGTCGGAGACCACGAGGGAGAGGGCCGGGCCCTGCAGAACCTCTCCACGATCTCTGCCGCTCGGGGCCGGTACCGGGATGAGCTGGCGTACCTGAAGCAGTCGCTGGCCGCCCATGAGCTGGCCGGCAACCGCGCCGGGATCAGCCTGTGCCTCCTGGGCCTCGGAGATCACCACGTTCGGCTGGGCCACGACGAGCAGGCGCTGGACTGCGTGCGGCAGTCCCTCAGGCTCGCCCGCGAGACAGGGTTCCGCCTCGCCGAACCCGCAGCGCTGGACCTCATCGGTCGCGTACTGAAGCGAAGCGGCCGCTACGCCGACGCTGTCGACCACCACCAGCAGGCCCTCGCGCTCGCCCGTGACAGTGGCGACGAGGAGGACGAAGCCGACTTCCTGGTCAGCCTCGGTGAGACTCGACTGGCGCAGGAGGACACCGGCCGCGCGCTGCACGATATTCGCCACGCAGTGGCTCTGTCCGAGCGCAGCGAGAACCGGCCGCTGAGGGCCGGTGCGCTGAACGCCCTCGGGCGCGCCCTGTCGCTTGACGGCCAGCCGGAAGAAGCTCGCCTCAGCCACGAGCAAGCCCTCGACTTGAGCGCTCCGGACGTCGACCGCTACGAGGCCGCCCGCGCCCTCGACGGCATCGCCGCCACCTACCGCAGCGACGGAGAGCCCACCCGCGCGCGCCGATTCTGGCTGCGCGCGCTCGAGATCTACACCGACCTCGAGGTGCCCGAGGCCGACGAGGTGCGCATGCACCTGCGGAACTTGGACGCTATTCCGACGTCCCGGCTGAATTAGCGTCCCGGCTCCAGGCGGCTACCCTAACGCCGCAGAGCCCAATCGTTGGCGTTCCAGCCCAGGCCGACGAAGGCCGGATTCAGGCTGACGTTGAGAAGGTTGTGATCGTGAATTTCGAGGACCGGCCGCTGGTACAACGGGATCGTGAACAGGTCGTCCCAGAGCAACCGGTCGATTCGGTTCGCCATCGTCACTTCGTCGGCAGCGTCGGTCTCGGTCGCGAGCCGCCCGAAGAGCTCGTCCACCCGCGCGTCGCCACCCCGGGTATAGTTCTGCCCGATCGAGCCACCGCGGGGCGACGCATAGATGGTCTGGTCGGGGGTGATGAAGGGCCCACTGACCCAGGAATACACCGCCATCTGGAAGTCGCCGCTCTCCAGGCTGGTGGCTGTATGCTTGTCGCCGAAGATGTTTCGGTTCGGAAACAAGGTGATCTCGAATCCGGCTCGCCGCAATTCGGCCGAGATGACCTCGGCCGCCGCCATCCGTATCGGGTCCGCCGGGGTCGTCATCAATTCGAGTGACAACCGCCGGCCGTCCTTCACGTAGACGCCGTCCGAACCGATCGCGTATCCAGCGCCCTCGAGCAGACGGCGGGCCGAAGCGACGTCGGCGTGCTCGTACCTGCCCCCGTTGGTCGCTTCGTACTCCGGCTGACTGGTCATGTAGATCCGGTTGTTCAGTATCCGCGCGGCGGGATCCATCTGGCCCACGGTCGAGCGCACCACCGTCGAACGGTCCAACGCCGTCGCGATCGCCTGCCTGACCGCCTTCTGTCGCAGGTGGAAGTTCGTGACGTTGAAGTCCAAGTGATCGAAAGTCAGGCCTGGCCTCACCTCGGTGACGAGCGCCGGCGCCAGCGCCTTCAGTTGCCCGACCAGGTCGTACTGCGGCCGCGGGTCGGCAACCTCGATCTCGCCGGCGCGGAGCGCATTGATCACCGCACCCTCCTCCCCTCCGCCCGCGTCAGGGCCGAAGCTCTGCCAGATCAGCCGGTCGAGCTTGGGCTGACGCCCCCAGTACGCCCGGTTCGGCGTGAGCGTCACTGTCTTCTTCCCGGGATTGACATCGGCCTGGTCGATCTTCCACGGCCCGCCGGAGATCGGGACACCTTGCGCCGACGGCCACCCTCGTTTAATCGTCGCGCAGTTC
>Ga0068870_10000631_pt1 | contig 13444 bp, 15 predicted proteins | sample KBSMisM62_FD_66599 | JGI IMG/M metagenome (GOLD analysis project Ga0068870, IMG submission 66599) | Miscanthus rhizosphere microbial communities from Kellogg Biological Station, Michigan, USA - KBS Miscanthus M6-2 | ecosystem: Host-associated > Plants > Roots > Rhizosphere > Soil ...
GAAAAAATTGATGACGGAGTTGTGAAAAAAATTCTGATAGATGATGATGATGAGAATGATGATAGTAATGGAGATTCAAAGGATTCGGATGATGATGAGAATGATGATAGTAATGGAGATTCAAAGGATTCGGATGATGATAAGGACTCGGATGATGATAAAGATGATGATAAGGACTCGGATGATGATAAAGATGATGATGATGGACATTCTCTCAAAGATACTGTCAAAAAATTATTGTCCTAGTTTTTAGGATTATACTAATTCTTGGTCGAACAGTATCAATTTAAAAATTTTTTTCCACTTGATTTTCTAAAGTATGAAAGTAGAAAATGTCACTAACTTTCAGATTATACATTTCACAAGCTTATTTTTTCAAGGTAAACTATATTATTATTCGATATCAGAGCAAGTTTAAATAAATTAAATGAAGTTTGTCCGCTTGAATCTGAAAAATCACCATATTATACAATAAGGTCACTGACACCAAGTTCCGAAATTATTAGGCAGATAATTGTTTGCCGAAAAACTATATTATATAGACTATTAAAATAGATGGTGTTGAAGATACTTTTCGGTCTATTGTTTGTATTAGTTTTGCCTGTCTTCCAAGTACATGCAGCTTCATATACAACTGTTCCCAACCCACCGATGCCCAGCGAACTTAAAGCTAGTTGCGATACCGGTAATTTTTCGTCTACCGCGTGCAGTATTGCAGGGGAATTAATATTTCTATCACCAAGTGATATCGCTTTGTACGGTTTGGCCAACAACGATCCCATGGTGATTGAGGAAACACTCGAACTATTGGATAATATGACCTTGAATAAAGTATTACAAAGTATCACTACAGAGGAACTTGTTACACTAAGGCAAAAAATAACCAATCAAACATTTGATAAAATCGTACCTGAGCCATTGCATGAAAGTTTAATGAATAGATTATCGCTGAATTAGTAAGTATCTTATACTGAATATGTAGAAGAATGAAATACTCTTGTCAGCATTATTCCGATTTGGCCAAAGTGATGCACGATGGTATCAAGGAGTCTCGACTTGTACCTGTTGAAAACGCAGGACATGGATTTTACTATTAAGAGAAAGAAAAGTTGAACACGGAACTTGTAAATTTTATATCGATATTAGAAACAGCAAAAATACTTAGTCGTGTCATGAGGATGAATGATCCAAATTTCTCAATGCTATCAAAAAAGAATCAGGAGATATTTTTAACCGTCTTCTACATAACCTGATGAATTCATCATATTTTACACTTCTTTGTTCCTTTTCAATAGCTATGATCTCTTGAATTTCGAGTGATTGCTGTCCTAAAGAGTTTAGATATTCAATCGTAAAATCATAATCATGAATTGCGCCAAGAACGTCTTGAAGTTTTTGAAGATTTTTCCTTATTTTCATCATCTTATTATTTTCATCTGGTATCAATTCCATCAAATATCTCAATTTTTTGCAGGCAATTCTCAGATCATGTAATTCTTCTAATTTTAGTGAATTGGTAATAGCAATAGGAAATGTCGTCTGTATCGTCGATATCAAATTTGATACAATTTTACTATGTCTTTTTGCCAGCTCTTTTTCTGTTACTCCGATTTTGTCTACGATATTGCTGGTATCTATCCTTTTTAAGGAACGAGCTATTGTCTTAGCATGTTGTAACTTTGCCCCTCTTGTTGCCTTCAATGATTCAAGAAGATTATTTTTCTGAGTATTTGCAGGATATTTTTGTAGCTTTTCATGCATAATATCCAAATCCCGAATTTCGCTATTAACCTTAAAAAATTCCTTACATTTTAATAAATAATCTGATAATGACGAATGACTTCTGTTGTTCTTCGGCAACAGCATAAATGTAGCATCAAGCCTCCTGATAGCAGTTCTAACATCATGGATCTGCTTTGAATTTGGGGTTTTCAGATATTTGTTAACTCGATTATTAACTCTCTGAAGATTCTCATTCAATTTAGTCAGAAATGGTAAAAGATACAACAAGTAGATTGGAGGACAATTTGATTTATTAGTTTTCTAATGCTTGAGATGAATCGTGAATAAACAGGTATTCAATAATCCTTGCGAATCAAAATCCTCTGCAGCCTTCTGTGCTGCTTTTTCCAAATCTAGGGCTTCACCTTCTTTTCTTGTATCTTGACCTGCCATTCTGATTCAAAGTTGCTCATAACGCCTTAATACCGATACTTCCCAAATTTAGGAAGAATAAGTATAATGCCATCATCAGAAATTTTGCTTAGAGGTAGTGAACTTTTATTCACTTTTTATTATCTAACCTATAAATAAAATAAGATATTGCATTAATTATGAATACAATCAATTATGAAATAGATATCAATGCGCCAGTGGAAAAAGTGTTTGAATATTATACTGATGCAGACAACATCAAAAAAGCATGGCCACAAGATATAGTTAAAGAATCAGAGTCATTATCGACCACTAAAAATGAGGAAGGATCTGAGATGAAAGTAGAAGGTGAATATATGGGAAGAAAAGAAGAAATGATCATTGAGGTTACTGAAAAGGACCAAAACAAATTATTAGTTACTGAACAAAAAGAAGGCCCATTTCAATATTGGAAAAGCACTCAAGAATTTAATGGAGATGAAGGTAATACCCATGTTAAACATGAAATCTCATACGAGTTACCAACTACAGGAAAGGTCGCTAATTTTCTTTCAGGAGATCAAGCAGAAAATAAGTTAAAAGATGGTCTTCAACAAGCCGCAGAAACCGTGAAACAAGAGTTAGAATCTCAGTAAAATAAACAGCACAGAAAACATACGGTAACCATCCTTCTTTTAATTCCAATTTTATTTTTGTTGGTATACAACTATTATACCTAATTTTCACTCATACATATGATTCTTCATTGTAGAATTTAACTTCAACTTTTAATGACAAGAATTAATTTGTTATCAAATTCCACGGCTAATGAGTTTTGTTTCAAACGCAGACGAATATTATTGGCATATTCTATAAACTTTAGTTCTTCCATTACCTCTGTGTGAACTTCTAATCGAGTGTACTTTACGGGTTCAAACTTTCCTTCAAAATACCCGTCGAATTCTATTAATGACATACTTCCATATCTGGAAGCAATTTCCTTCACAACATCCATGTAACCCTCCGTCCGAGGCAAATAAAATTTTACTGAATGTGGAAGTACTTTGGTAATATATGCTTCATCGGTCATGTAATTAACCATAGCAAAACATCATATCTAATAATTTCCGATTTAAAATGGTATTAGACACCACATTCAATAATTGCCGTTATTTTAGAAAAGTTGTTAATTTCTCGTATTCTTCAAGAAGATCTTGCGAACTGTGATGACAATCCTTTTCACTGATATGACTATCCAAAAGGTCCAATAGTCGGGCAACTTTGTCATTGCTATTTTTGGTAGACATTATGGAGCTAAGCTAAGCAGAATATACCCAATAAAGCTTGGAAAATAAGTACAGTGTTGGATTTGGCTTTACAAGCGAAATGCCTATGTCATATTCTGCAAGTAATCATCTTACTCGATGCCAGGTAAATAAGGGGGATAAATCACTTTTTTATTTATCGAACAATGTAAAATTGACCCCCTTCTGTTTTTAAGCAATGTTGTCCAATGAAGTAACATGGGAGACGAAAAGAAAAAGGAAACAAAAATCGAAAAGAAAGATGAATTTGGAAATACAGTAGAAAAAACAGAAATAGAAGAGAAAGAAGAAGACGACTGACTCAAATCATCTGTTCCGCTTGCGGAAATACAATTAATAATTTTCTTTGATCAGGATAGTTTTACTTTTAGTACCAATATCTAACAGGTTTAAAATTGATTGATGCTTATCCGGTGAAAGAAAGCACCAACCAATGCCATCCTAAACAATGAATCCAAGATAGGCTATCACAGGTTCGCGGATTTATATTTAAAATTATTAGTACAGTTAACTAATCGTTCCCATGTAATTAGCAAAATCGTCAATTAACTGATTGCTTGATAAGCCAAGTTCTTATATGATGATGCCGATATTAGAGTACAATTTCTTCATTGGAAGCCGGTGGGATAACTCTACGCATTAATTCCACCGGTTTGAATTACTTTATAATTTGTTGTTCATATAAGAGTGACGCAGGCCAACCATCATGCGTTCGCTGGTGGGAGTCTTGTATCTTGATCCCACCAGTGCACTTCTTATTATCATTTGCCTACCAAATGTTAGTACTATACTCCCTATAGATATTGATGGGATGTGACCTCAAATTACGTCCCATCAGTATTAGTTAGCTTTTAAGAGTGACCATTTATGAGTAAAACCAATTTCCTTCGACAAAAGTAATCAAAATTCAAAATTTGTGGATATTTTGATTATATGGCTCAATTAAATGGCAATTAATGAACAATAGTATTTTAACAAGGTACTATTATTAAGAACAGCCTCTCATAGAAGAGATGACTTCCGGTAAACTAGTTTCAGTTGTAGATGATGATGAAGAAATTACGACACTCTTTCATCTTAGTTGGTATAAATGGAATAAATGTACTAGTTTTTACAGATCCAATATTAGCGTTCGAGCATTTTCAGACGAACCAAGATGCCTACGTATTGGTAATATCTGACTTTAGAATGCCAGGTCTGAATGGAATGGAATTATTAAAAAAATGAAAGATATGAATAAGTTTGTAAGATCAATCTTGATGACGGGTTTTGATATAGACCATGACAGCTTTCATATCTACACCAAAAGGAAAATTATTAACGCGTTTATTCAGAAGCCAGTAAGATTGTTTGATCTAATCAAAGAGGTCGATACGCAATTACATTCCTATGAAATGCAAAAGACATATCCTATGCATTGATTTGCTCTCTATTCTAAAACTGCATAATGTCCCAAGGTCGTAGTAATTTATTTTCTATTATCAATTGAAGAACTATCTTGAATTGAATTGGCACACTTTTCACAATATTTTTCTATAATTATTGCCCCTTCGGTACTATATTTGACTAACCGCGTTGCAGGTTCTCCGCACCCTAAACAAAATCTTGAATTCTTTTCTACGTTGGATATCAATGGTTCAATACTTTTCAGTGTCTTTTCTAACAATTAGAATCTCTATTGTAAGTAGAATGGTTATACGTTATAAACTAATAGTATAGTATTGGAATTTGTAACTTTTCTCGAAAACCTAAACCTAACGATCGAACCTAATAAACTTTGAAGTGATAAGTGTATTAATGTGTTATAAGAGTTGGATTCTCTTTGCAACCATAATCACATTCGCTACTATTTGTACTCCCATTATTACCTATGCTCAGTGGCCAATAACAGCAGACCCGTCCCTGACACAAAATGGCATAAACAATCCCTCTAGTGGAAAAAATAATCAAACAGCACCATAGAAATTACACACAAGTACCATAAAAAATAACAATTAATCAGTTTATCATACTATTAGTCATTTCCATTACTGAGCGATGTAGTGTATAATAGTTTTACAATGAATGTCGATTAAGTATTCTCAATATTTACAAGAAACTTCCGCTTGCCCGCTTCCCCTAGTCAGTCTGTTCGAATATGAATTATCCTTGAACATACTTGTTATATGTGCCGAACCGTACCGTCATATAGACATGTGATGTCTATAATTTTTCAACACTATAAACAATTGATTCATCTAAGACATATTCCGTAAGCACTAACCTGACTCTGCACCTCATTACAGAGACTTAATATCGTAGTTGGTTTTTGAATAAATTTGTCTATAATCTCCTCTATCAAATATTTCTGAAGTAAATGGTCTCCATCTACATCGAATGCACTCATTAGCATCGTTCTCACATTCGGGTTTAGGGTTTTGACTTTCCTCAGTAAGTCTAAACCGTTAAGGACAGGCATTTTGTAATCAGAAATTACCAGGACGTATTCTTCCTGGTTTATCGTAAAATGCTTAAGCGCTTCAGTAGGATCGTTAAAAGCAATAACTGTAAGTCCTGGAATTCTACATAGTGCATCACGAAATAGATCGGTGATATCCATCTCATCATCTACTATACTGAGTATCCTGTTACTAGTGGTCAAAAACGTGTCCTGGTGTTTCTACTCTCATCGATTAAATTGGACATCTATTGTATGATAGAGGGCCTCTAATAACAATATGCATTTTTTTTATAGTTTTTATTGGATTTGCTCGTTACAAAAAAAGGTAATGTCTTTTAAGTATTGTTGTCCATGTAATGATGACAGGTGTTTGTTCATCCTATTCTTCTGTGGACTACTACACTATCTGCCATCAAACTGGAAAAATTCGCTTGAATTTTGTGAAATTGAGAATTGCCATTATTGATGACGAGCAGGACATTTTGACACTTTACAAAGATTTTTTGATGAGCAGAGGGCATGATGTGATTTACACTTCATTAAATGCCAATGACTTGATGTCTAATTTTCTTAAAAACCGTCCAAATATTGTCTTATTGGATTATAGATTAGCCGGTCATAAAAGTGGGATTGATGCTGCGATTGATATACTTACAGCATATCCTCTATTTCCCATTCTCTTCGTAACTGCGTACAAACAACTAGGTAACGATATTTTAAAATTTCCCCAAATTAAAGACAAGAATATATCTATATTGATGAAACCGGTTCTCCTTCTAGAGATTGAAGACGCTATGTTGAATCTCTTAAATCATGTACCTTACTCTAAACTTGACTGAAAAGGGGTTAATTAAAAAATATATCTTTTCCGACTTTATTGTAGTTTGCTTTCCCGACATTTGGTATGTTAGGATGGTGTTATTTGCGTAAGAGGCTCAATAAAGAATCTTGAATACGATTTAATTTGATGGGTTTAATTAAAACGTCTATTTTCTTATCGCAGAATATATCATGTTTTGATAATTCCTTTTCCAACATTTCATAACCCGTAATGAATATTATAAGTGCTGAAGGAAACTTCTTTAAAATTTCTATTGCAACTTCGACTCCGTTCATGTTGCTTGGTAGTCTATAATCTATGATGTAAATGTCTGGAGGCTCAATGTCAATATCTTGTAATATGCTGTCAGCGTTTACATATGAACTTAATATTCTGTGACCCAAGCTAGAAAGATAATCGCTGTAAAGTGTCAGTATATCCTCTTCGTCATCAAGAATCATTATTGTATACGTTTTTTGTGTTGTTACCATGAATATTCAACCCGAAAACCAATTAGGCGAGTTGATAACAGGTATAATTGCTGCACCAACCTGCTATATACATGTTATTAAATTGATTCTATAATCTAGAAACCATGAATAAATATGATATTTAAAGTTGCATTGTCTATTGTGTGTGCCATATGATAAATCCGTGATCTATCATGTCGGAATCAACCGCTAGAGTTTTTTGGACATGGCGATCTTTAATATGAAAGAGAACACATTAAGGGACTTTTTTTGCGATTATTTTAAATCTCTAATATTTTTGTATGGATCTGATGAATCGCTGGGCCTGGTTGGCATTCCAATCATCCTTTCTTTTACTAGTTTTACTCCATCAACCGACTTGATGTTATCATCATTGGATGGTTCTTGCCCATACAGGAATGTATCATGAATATCTTGTTCATTACTACTTAACCATAAATAATCACCGTCAAAAGCATCTGCCAGATTCTTTGGTACCCAAAAACTCTTTTTTCTAATTGATCCTTTTTCTAGTCGGAAATGATTTTGAGATATCTTTTTAATTTTACCAAGTTTCTGTCCATCATTGGATTTTACCTTTGCGTCGTCAAGTTCCGTCCACAGAACTGTGGGTCCCACAATGTTTTCTTCTGGCATGTACTGTAATGGCCAACATTGAATATAAACAAAGAAATCAAATCATTAAATCCAATATTGTATAGTTTATGATAGAAATGACTCAATTGAAAATTTCTGGCAAAAGATTGATAGACAAAAAAGTCAAGTCTTTTGATGGTAAAGATGTCGGAAAAGTGAAGAGTATTACACCAGACTTTGTGGAGTTAAAAGACGGGGATAAAAGATATTTTGTTCCGAAGTTGCACTTTAAGGAGTATGATAAGGATTTGTATGTATTACTAATGGAAGATGAAGTCAAAGATAGGTATCAAAGGAAAGACCCACCTTTAGCGTCTGAAATTCAACAAGCAGAACATACTGGTGAGGGTTATACTTCATATCATGAAATTATACCATTTATGGCGAGAGAACCTGATTTGGAATTGAAAGGAGAAAAATCCGGTGAAATTCTAAAAATCCCTTGGGAAGATGTAATACATAAGCATGTGAGAACTTTGGATAATGTAGATATTGGTGATGTGGACAGACTTGGAAATGAATTTATTGTAGTGAGAGAAGGCGAAGTAAATGTACATATGTACTATATTCCAAAGCAGTATATTAGTAATTATGATGGTAGTTCTCTGTGGATTGATGTAGCAAGCGGATTAGTGAGTGCCAAGTTCGAACGCGAGTATGAGCCAACCAATGAAGAAATTGAAATGTTACTTGATGAAGTACCTGATTGAACATTCTAGCGAACAATTTGCAAAGTCTACGATATTCTAGTTATATACAATGTTACACATAAAAGAATAGGTCTAAACTGAAATACTCATCTAACATCCAATTGATATATTTTATTCTGGGCATTATCATGGTTAACTTTCTAAATCTTCATACAGTCGATTGCGTCAACGCTCAAATTCTCGGAAACATGACCTCAAAGTGCTCGGGACAAAAATGTATTACAATAGTTTGTATTGATGGTGGACCTTGTGAGACGATCAAGTCAAACTCAAACAATTTCACTGAACTTCAGGATTTCCTTGAAAATAAAACTAAAGTTACTTTAATTCCTCGTGAAATAGTTTGATATCATTCTGGTTATCGATATTTTTTAAAATTAAACATGAAACCATTAGCAAGAATTTGAAAATCGAAATTTCCGAGTTTAGTTCTATTTATAGTATATTGCCTTAATTCTCTCAACGGATTTGAGAATGTTAAACTTTAAAATCACGGGAGTGATAGAAGGCTGACAGAATTTTTGCCTGAAAACAAAATAGTTAGCATTGTGGATGACGAAATAGATAGCACTGACGTCTTTAATAACGCCATGTGCGGTAATATTGATGGCATTACTGTTGTTACTTTCAATGATCCCCTAATTGCATTAGAACATTTTACAGACAATAAAGAAAACTATGCACTGGTTATATCGGATCTAAGAATGCCTAACCTTAATGGACTGGAACTTTTAAAAAAAGTAAGGAATCTAAATAACAAAATTAGAACGATGCTTATCGGTGAATGTGAAATTGAAACTGATGTGGTTTTTCAACATTACATACAACTAGGAATTATCAATTCATATATTGCAAAGCCTGTTACTATTAATCAGTTATGTCAAAAAGTTAGAGATGAGTTTTTAGTCTATCAAATGGCAATTAACTTGAAATAGATGGTAATTATGTCTCTTACTTTCTTGGTTGTAGAAATACTGTCATCAGATCAAAACTCCGGAGGAGTAGTTCCAAAAGAAGGAGACCGTTTGCATGTCAGCGGCACATGGATCACAGACAAGCTAAAGGCAGGTAGTAAAACAATAAAAAACTGATTACTCAAGGGACGTGATATGAGGTGTAAAGCATCCTTTTTATCCAGTTATCAAGTGTAGTTCTAACAGTATCTAAATATTATTTCGTATTGGGAATTATTCTGTATATAGCCCCTTCATCGGTTCCGCGATCCCCTGATACCACGTATAAGTATCCATCAGGTCCAACTTTCATGTCCGTTACAATTCCAAAATTTTGGCCGAATATTATTTGGCTGGCGTTATCTTTCTTATTAAACACTAGATCAGCAAGATCACCTGTTAAAGACAGCGATTTCCTATCATTTGTCAAATTAAAATGATAAATCATTCCTCTTTCTACCGATCCAACAAAAATATCATTTTTGTATTCTGTTCCTAATTTATCGGATGCTAAAAACAATAAGGAAGTAGGACCGACTGGTTTTTCCCACTCAAATTCCGGAGCACTATATTTTCCTTTACCATCAAAATCAACCAATTTTACAGTATCATCGAATTGATTATATGTACCATTTTTGTTTTTTGTCTGATTAAGTTTCCAGATACCTTGTACTTTTTCCCATCCACTATTGAATCCTGGTTCAACTAAATTGATTTCATCTCCAAATCGAGGGCCATTTTCCGTATCCCATAGTTTGTCAGAGATAGGATCAAAATCCATACCAAAACTATTCCGAACTCCGTACGCATAGTACAAATTAAGAGGAGATTTATCCCCGAGAATTCCATTACTAACGGGCTTTCCCTCCTGTGTCAATCTAAGTATTCCTGCACGGCCGTCTGGAAAAGACCCATTCAGTATGTTCTGAGCCATGGTATCAAACCCTGTTTTGTTTTTGTTAAATGCACTTGGTTGCAAGTCGCCCACAGTTACATAAACATTTCCGTCACTATCTAGACTTACCACGCCTCCATTGTGACTTGGTCCAGGCAGAAAAGGCAACTCCAGAATTAACTTTGGATTTACAAGCACATTATTCTCAGTATCAAATTTATATCGGTATACGTAATTCCCACATGCAGAAGAATTATTAGATGCAGTCTTTACTTGAGAACAGGATGTAAAATAAAGAAAAACAAAAGGATCATGTTGATTTGCTTTTTCATTTCTTGATATTGCAATTCCTAATAATCCACGTTCATCTTCAATTGAAACATTAAGATGGACTATTACTTTTGTCACATTACCATTTATTATTCTCAATACATTTCCAGTATTTTTTTCAAGTAGTATGATATCGTTGTTACTTAAGAAATTAATACCTGTAGGAAAATCAATTCCAGTTGCTACTGTCTCTATCTTCAAATTGTGATCTGATAGCGAGGGATAGTCCACAACACTGCTAATGTTACCGGATCCACCTATGATTTGGCTTTGGCCCAAAACCTGTTCATTTTGATATAGGACGAAAAAACAGAAACATGAAATGAAAATTGTTAGTAGATGAAAGAATATACAATGAACCACGAGTTCCAACCTGCGCATATTTTTCAATATTTCCGATGTTTTATCAACCTAATAAACAGATCATATTAGCGTGAATTCATTTACTTGCATTCTTTTACCTGCTAGACCTTCAAGACGAGAACTATTTACTAAATCACATTTTTGCATCATTTAAGATAACTTAAATCACAAAGAAACAAGACATACATTACTTGGTCGGTACATTTGAAAAACAAATTCAGGAATTAAGGGAAAAAGTCCATAGCGATAACAACAAGATTGATGAAAACTTCAAAGTAGGTGTCGAAATTGAAGGATGCTTACTTGACAAAAATGGAAATCCAGTAAATGCAGAGCCATTAATAAAGGAGCTTGAAGGGAGCGCCTATGAAATTGATTATGAGTATGGCCGCTCTCAATTCGAATTCAAAACTCTTCCGGTTGGAATGGATAATCTTGAATATCTGAATATTGTATTTGAACAATTTATTGAGAATTTGGACAAGTTTGCCAGAAAAGCGTATAAAGAGAACGAAGTTATACCAGTCTTTCTTGGAGCTAATCCCTCACCGGAGATTATGAATGAAGGTTGGGTAACAGACAAACCTCGTTATAATAAGTTGGCGTCTTGGCAAAGTAAACTACCGGATGTTGAAATTGATGGTAACAAATTTGGAGCAGCAAATGTCGCTACAGCCATTCAGGGTTTTCATCTGCATTTGCAAGGAAAAAATCCACAGAATACTGCAACAATGTTTAACCATATCTTGAATTTGTTACCTTCTGCGATAGTCCTTGGCGCTAATAGCCGATTGTTTGCTGGAAGGGTATATTCACTACATGAACCAAGATTATTTCTTTATGATCAATCAGAACAACAGAATTCTGGGTTCCCCGCAATCCCCAAGTATCTTGAAGGTATTGAAAATTATGTTGACTATATTTTATCACGCGAACAAAACTTCACTAAAGATTATTTTACATTAGAAAAAGAAAGACATGATGATGCACGAATCCGAATTGGACCTGACTCTTATCGAGTGGAAACTAGGATCATGTCCGTACAACCCACTTCAAAAAGCTTGCTGGCAATGGCTGAATTTTTTATTGGCTATTTGAGTCGAGCCATACATGAAGAAAGGGAATTACGACCGCTTTCCACATTAAGAGAGGAGAGAACAGCATCAGTTCAATATGGTTTTAATGCAAAGAGTCATTTCAACATGACTGACATCATAAGAAGTCAACTTGATTTTGCACGCAAAGGTTTGCACGACTTGGGTATCGGCGTAGGTTTTCTCAATATTTTAGATAAGAGGGTGGAAAACAAAACATCTCCAGGAGAATACGTGGCAAGAATGTGGAGTAAAAAATTTAATGGATCGGTTAGTCAAACTATCTACGAGATTGTCTCTGATATTTGGCAGAAGACCAAGGAAAATCAGCCCATTACTTGATTAAAATACAATGAATCAGAATGAATCTCATACTCTTAAAATAATTAAATTGTTGGTCCTTTCACCCTTCCAAAATACGATTTAACACTGGGTCTATAGAGATAATAAATAATAATCCCGTATATTATCAATCCGATCACACTTTCGATACTACCAGACATAACAAGTATTAGATTCAAGATAATAGATATTATGGCAACTATAATAGTGACTATCCATGCCCAACCTTTACCTGTCAGCAGACCCCATGCTACCACAAATCCTGCTATTCCAATAACAATTAGCATTCCTCCAATAATTCCCAAAAATCCACCAAATAAGAAGAGTGCGTTACGTGGGATAGTAACGTCAGTTCCGTTGATGTTTAGGGAAAATGAAGAGTTTGATGGATTATTATTATCATTAATGTTAACTTGACTTATAATGGGGGCTAAGGCCACAAATGCGATTCCTCCAAACAAGAGAAGAATTCCGCCAATAATTGCAAGTATTGCTATTACTGTTACACCTACAGGGCGTTTCGTTTCCAAATCTAATATTTAGAGATCTGTGCAGCATATATACATTTTGAGTATATCGAATAGCATAGGATAAATTCAGAATTCCAAGAAATTCAAGATAACAGATCTCATTAGAAGGTAAAGTAAAATTATTGAAGTATATTGAATCAATTTATGATTTTTGAGATTCAAATATTACAGTATTTTACAATATCAGAATATAAAACCTGTCCATTATCTTAGAAAGGTTTTCTTACTCTCTTTTTATAAGAAATTTGATAGAATTCTGAACCCTTCCGAGTCTCTTGCTATACCCATTTACCTCACCTACTCTAGTCATACCATTCTTTTCTAAAACTCGAATTGAGGGCTTATTTTGAGAATACACATATGCATAGACCTCTTCTAATCT
>Ga0068870_10000636_pt1 | contig 13411 bp, 13 predicted proteins | sample KBSMisM62_FD_66599 | JGI IMG/M metagenome (GOLD analysis project Ga0068870, IMG submission 66599) | Miscanthus rhizosphere microbial communities from Kellogg Biological Station, Michigan, USA - KBS Miscanthus M6-2 | ecosystem: Host-associated > Plants > Roots > Rhizosphere > Soil ...
GCGATGAGCCGGACGTCCGAACCTCGGAGAGCGCTTGCCAGGGAGGGCCCGGCCGGGGCGGCGGACGCTTCACGCTCCAGCTCGTCCGCGCGGGCCTCGAGAAGCGCCGCGCGTGCCTCGGCCTCGTGGCAGATCGTCCCTAACGTGCCGCCCGGAGCGGTCCAGCGAAGAGATGCTTGCACTTCGGGACCTATTCGGATATCCTTTTCGGGAGTTGTTCGGGGCAGCGTGGTCGCCGCCCGCCGCGCGAGCGGTCGCGATGAAAACCTTCGCAGGAGCCGCCATGCCGCTGACCAAGCGCCAACGTGAGATTCTAAACTATCTGACGCTCTACTCGGAACAAAAGGGCTACGCCCCAAGCTTCGAGGAGATCGCCGACAACTTCAACTACAACTCGCTCGCGACCGTCCACGAGCATCTGAGCAATCTCGAGCGGAAGGGCTACATCAAGCGCTCGTACAACGAGAGCCGCGCGATCGAGATCCTGCCGAACGAGATGGCGCCTCGCGCGATCGAGCTTCCCCTGCTCGGCGCCGTGGCGGCCGGTGTGCCGATCGAGGCGATCGCGCATCAGGAGACGCTCGCGGTTCCCGATTCCTTCGTGCAGCGTGGCGGGAACCACTACGTGCTGAAGGTCCGCGGCAACTCGATGATCGAGGAGCATCCGCGACGGCGACTTCGTGATCGTCAACGAGCGCCAGCGCGCCGACAACGGCGAGATGGTCATCGCGATGCTGCACGGAGACTCGGCCACGGTGAAGAAGTTCTACCGAGAGCGCGACGGCCGCATCCGCCTGCAGCCGGCGAACGAGAGCATGGCGCCGATGTACGTCCACGAGAACGACATCTCGATCCGTGGCATCGTCGTCGGCGTGATGCGCCGCTACTAGAAGGCCGAAGCAGTCGAACGAAAAGGCGCCCGAAAGGGCGCCTTTTTCTTCTTCGCTTGGTTCCGTTCAGTCCGCGGGCTCCGCGAACGCGAGGCGAAGGCGCTCGAGCGCCGCGGCGCCATCGCCGGCGTCCAGTGCCGCGCGCACGAGATCGACCGCGTCGCCGAAGCTCCTGGTGCCGCGGGTCGAGACGAACACGGCGGCCGCGGCGTTGAGCAGCACGGCGGCTCGCGCCGTGGGAGGCGCGTCGCCCGTGAGCACGGCGTGCACCGCTGCCGCGTTGGCCGCCGGCGGTCCGCCCGCCAGCTCCTCTGCGCGGCCGACGCCCATGCCGAAGCTGGCGGGGTCGATGGTCCACTCGGAGATCCGCCCGTCGCGGATCTCGATGACCTGCGTCGGGCCAAGCGGCGAGACCTCGTCCATGCCGGGCTCGCCGTGCACGACGAGCGCGTGCGTGGTGCCCAGCGTCTGGAGCGCTCCGGCGATGAGCGGGACTCGGCGCGCATCGGCGACTCCCACCACCTGACGGCCGGCGCCGGCCGGGTTCGCCAATGGTCCCACGATGTTCATCACGGTCGGGATCCCGAGCTCGCGGCGCACCGGCCCGACGTGACGCATCGCCGGATGCATCAGTGGAGCAAACATGAAGACGATCCCGGCCTGGCGCAGCGCACGCTCCATCACCGGCACCGAGACCTCGATGGACACTCCCAGCGCTTCGAGCACGTCGGCGCTGCCGCACTGCGAGGTGAACGAGCGATTGCCGTGCTTCGCCACGCGCACGCCGGCGCCGGCGGCGAGCAGCGCCGCCGCCGTCGAGATGTTGAACGTGCCGATGGCTCCGCCGCCGGTGCCGCAGGTGTCGACCAGATCTTCGGGACGATCGGCCGAGAGGTGCACCATCGCGCCGCGCAGCGCGGCCGCGGCCCCCGCGACCTCGTCGGGGGTCTCACCCTTCACGCGCAGGCCGACGAGCAGCGACGCGATCTGGGCGACGGTCGCCTCGCCCGACATCACCGAATCGAACGCCGACCGCGATTCGTCGGCGGTGAGCGAAGCCCCCGCGGCGAGGCGCCGGATCGCGTGCTGGAGTGGCGGCGCCGGGTTAGCCGACACTCAGCGTCTCGAGCATGCGCTCCGCGAGCCGCGACTGCGTCGCGACGAGCCCGATCACCAGGGCGAGGAGCCGCACGCGCTCGACGTCTTCCTCCACGAAGATGCCCTGCATGGTGCGGTTGGTGAGGTTCACCACCCCCACCAGCGACCCGTGGTAGATGAGCGGGAAGCTGATGAACGAGCCCGTCGTGAAGTACTCGTCGCGCAGCAGCGGGTGCGACTTCGCTTCCGCGACGTCCTGCACGAGCAGAGGTTGTCGCGTCGCGGCGACCTTCCCCGCCACTCCCTCGCCGAACTGGATCCGGTAGCCGGGCGGCACGTTGGGCGCGATGCCACGCGCGGCGGCGAGGTAGAGGGCGTGTTCCTCCGGCGCATGCAGCAGGAGTGAGCACCGCTGCGCGCCCATGTCGTCGCCGACGAGCGTCAGCAGTCCGCTCACCATCTCACGGGGATCGTCCGTCGTCGCGTCGAGCGAGAGCACGCGATCGATCAGATACAGCGTACGCGTCTTCTGCCGCAGCGACTCGCTCCGTCTGTGGAGCTCGATGTGCGCCTTCTCGAGCTGCTCCACCGCCGCCGTCACCTGTGCCTCCACCGCGGACGCGCGGCGTCCGGCCTGGCGCGCGTCCTCCATCGCACGCGCCGCCTCTCGCTCGAGCGCGACGAGGCGCTCCGGGTCGGCGTGGGCCAGCTGCGGTCCGCTCGCCTTGAGCAGCTGCTGCTCGAGCGTGGCCAGCTTTCGCTCGTACTCGGCGTGCACGCGCTGCGTGACGTCCTCCAGCGTGCGCACCGCCTCCTCGCGCGCCTCGCGCTCGAGGAAGCGCAGGTAGGCGAGCTCGAACAGCGCCACCGCCGGCGCGAGGCGCTCCGACGTCCGGGTGCCGAAGAACTTGCGCGTCTCGTACAGCACGATCACCCCGGAGAGCTGTCCCTCGAACCGCAGGCCGCGCAGCGCGAGCCAGCCGACGTCGTTGTAGCGCTTGAGCGCGAACAGCGGGGCGAACTCGTCCGAGTGGTCGGCGAAGTCGACGAAGGTCGATCCCGACGAGACCGCGATGCGCTCGCGCGTCGGCAGGTGGTCGAACGTCGTCTCGAGGCGCTGCGTGGCGACGCTGTCGCCGCTGGCGACGAGCCGGTCGACGAGCATCTCGCGCCGCGCGTCGTAGCGCACCAGGGCGATCTGCGCGAAGCGGTCGACCTCGGCGAGCGCGTCGGCGAGCGCGAGGAGTGCCGCGTCGACGTCGGAGGCGACGCTGAGCGCGTGGGCGAGCGTGGCGAGTGTGCGAGGAGGCATCCAGCGGGGAGAGGCGTGGCCGCGGTCGCGGCGGGGCGGAAAGTTGTCCGCGCCGCGTGGCCAAAGTCAATCGCGCACATGAGGATGGCGCGCTGCGTACGCGTGCGCGCGACGTCGCGTTTTGCTTGACACACCCCCCCCACCGGGTAGCTTTCGGATCGATGCCGACCCGCATGCTGCTGCTCGTGTTGCACTATGACGGCACGAACTTCAGCGGATGGCAACGACAACCCGATCGTCGCACCGTGCAAGGGGTGCTCGAGGCCGCGCTCAGCAAGCTCTGCGCGCAGCCGATGACGGCACTCGGATCCGGCCGCACTGATGCCGGCGTCCACGCACGAGGCCAGGCGGTGGGGGTGCGTGTGCCGGAGCGGTGGGCACCGCTTGCGATGCGACGCGCGCTGAACGCGCTCCTCCCGGACGATCTCTGGGTGGCAGATGCGCATGCGATGCGAGACGAATTCCACGCGCGATACAGCGCGACCGCGAGAGCGTACAGCTATTACGTGGGCACGGACGAAGAGGCCGCGTCGCCTTTTCGGCGCCGCACGGAATGGGTCGTCTCTCGTCCCCTCGACGCCGCCGCGCTCGCGCGGGGCGCCGCCGCCGTCGTCGGCGATCACTGCTTCCGAGGATTCGCCGTACGCGGCACCGCACCCGAAAGCGACGACCATCGGTGTTCGGTGCGCCGCGCCGAGTGGCGGAGCCGCACCGGTGGTCTCGTGTTCGAGATCGAGGCGAACCGGTTCCTCCACCACATGGTGCGCTTCCTCGTGGGCACGATGATCGATGCGGCGCTCGGACGCCGTCCCGCATCCGACGTCGACGCGCTGCTTCGCGCCGGCGACAACTCCGAAGTCTCCCCGCCAGCGCCGCCGCACGCGCTCTTCCTCGACCGGGTCTGCTATCCGGCCGATCTCTATCTCTCCGAGGCATGAAGATCTACCTCGCCACCGCCAGCACCGACGACGTCGCCTGGGGCGCGGCGCACGGCATGGTCGACGGTGTGCTCACCTCGCCGGGCCTCCTCGTCGACGAAGCGGACAGCGATGCGCGGTCGCACCTCGCCGAACTGTGTCGTCTCGTCCACGGGCCGATCTTCGCCTCGGTCCACGCCGTCGACGCCGCGGGATCGTATCGTGACGGGAAGGAGCTGGCCAAGCTCTCCGATCAGATCATCGTGCAGCTCCCGCTCGTAGAGGAGACGCTCGGCGCCATGCGGCGCCTGCAGGCCGACGGCATCCGCGTGTCGGCGACGCAGGTTTACAACAGCGCGCAGGGTCTCATCGCGGCGCGCGCCGGCGCCTCGAGCGTCGTCACCGCCGTCGATCGCCTCGACGCTGCCGGGCACGATGGCGTCTCGATGATCGCCGAGCTGCGGGCCGCGTTCGACGCCTCCGATGCCGAATGCGACGTCATCGCGCTGAACGCGACGACGCCCGCGCGGTTCGGCGCATGCGCGCTCGCGGGCGCCGATGCCGTCGCTCTCTCCGCCGACCTGTGTCGCGCGCTGCTCGTCCACCCACTCACCGATCGCGGCATCGACGAGTTCCTCGGCGACGTCGCACGTCTCCGCCGCGCATGGCCGACACCCTGATGCGAACCGGCGCCACTCTCATTTTGGCCGCGGTGCTCGCCGCCTGCTCCGACGCGCATCAGACGTCGGCCGCGCAGGTGACACGCACCGCCGACGAGGCGCGAGCCTCCGTCCCCGCGTCGCGCCGGACGGCGATCACCGAGGCCGTGGCGCGCGTGGCGCCGTCCGTCGTGACCGTCCAGACCGAGGTCGTGCAGCGCGTCGCTGCGGACCCGTTCGAATCGATGTTCGGCGGGCGCTCGGGGACGCAAACCTCAGCGGGGCTCGGGACCGGCTTCATCGTGCGCGCCGACGGCGTGATCGTCACCAACGCACACGTGATCGCCGGCGCGACGCGCATCTCGGTGATGCTGCGCGACGGCACGACGTATCCCGCCACCGCCATCGGCACCGATGAGACGAACGACCTCGCGGTGTTGAAGGTGAAGGCGTCGAACCTGCCCGTCGCGCCGATCGGCGACAGCGACAATCTCATCGTCGGCGAGTGGGCGATCGCGATCGGCAATCCGTACGGGTTCATGCTCGGCAACTCCGAGCCGAGCGTGACCGCCGGTGTCATCAGCGGCGTCGGTCGCAACCTCGTGGCGCGCGGCGAGGGCCCCTCGGCGTACTTCGACATGGTACAGACCGACGCCTCGATCAACCCCGGCAACTCCGGAGGACCGCTGGTGAGCGCCACCGGAGAGGTGATCGGCGTGAACTCGTCGATCTACTCGACGACGGGCGGCGGCTCGATCGGGCTCGGGTTCGCGATCCCGATCAATCGTGCGCGGCGCGTGGCCGACGATCTGCTCGCGCACGGACGCGTACGCCGGCCGTGGATCGGCGTTCGGCTGGACGAGCCGTCGACCAACAACCCGCGCGAGCTCATCGCCCGCGGCGCGACCATCGCGGCCGTCACCCCGGGCTCGCCCGCCGAGCGGGCGGGGTTGCGTCGGGGTGACGTGATCACCCGGGTCCGGACGCGAGTCGTGCACAACCGCTTCGACTGGGATGCGGCGCTGCTCGACCTCCGGGTCGGCGAGCAGGTGCCCCTCGTCGTCCGGCGTGCCGGGTCGGACGTCAACGTCTCGGTCACGATCGCGGACCTCCCCGAGGTGACGGCGCCCAAGGTCCAGGTGCTGCGCGAGTTGGAGCTGGTGACGCTCACGCCGTCGATCCGCGCCGAGCGAGGGATCCGATCGGAGCAGGGCGCGCTGATCTACCGCGCGAGCGAACGCGTGACCGAGCAGCTGGGCATGTCGCCCGGCGACGTCATCGTGCAGATCAACCGCACGCCGGTGACGAGCGCGGAGGACGTGTCCCGCGCGCTCGATTACTATGCGGGGAGAGGGGCGATCCGCGTCTTTTTCGAGCACGAGGGCAGCATCTACCCGACCGATTTCTTCATTCGATGACGGCGCACGATCGCTATTCGTCTCCGCTCGCCGAGCGCTACGCCTCCAGGGCGATGCTCGAGCTGTGGTCGCCGCAGGTGCGGCACGGACTCTGGCGGCGACTCTGGCTGGCGCTCGCCGAGGCCGAGAAGGCCCTCGGCGTGCCGATCCCCGACGAGGCGATCGCGCAGATGCAGGCCCATCTCGACGACATCGACTTCGAGAAGGTCGCGACCTACGAGCGGCGATTCCGCCACGACGTGATGGCGCACGTGCACGCGTTCGGCGATGCGGCGCCGGCGGCGAAGAAGTTCATCCACCTCGGCGCGACCAGTGCGTACGTGACGGACAACGCCGACCTGATCCTCATGCGCCGCGGGCTGGTTCTCCTTCGCGGGCGCGTGCAGCGCGTCTTGCGCGCCCTCGCCGCGTTCGCGCGCGAGTGGCGCGCCGAACCGGCGCTCGGCTACACGCACCTGCAGCCCGCGCAGCCGACGACGGTCGGCAAGCGCGCGACCTTGTGGATGCAGGATCTCGTGCTCGATCTCACGGATCTCGATCTCCGCATCGCGACCCTGCCCTGTCGCGGCGTCAAGGGCACGACGGGCACCCAGGCCAGCTTCCTCGAGCTGTTCGAGGGCGACCACGCGCGAGTGCGTGAGCTCGACCGGCGCGTCACCGCGGCGATCGAGTTCCCGTCGTCGATCCCCGTCAGCGGGCAGACCTATTCACGCAAGCTCGACGCGCAGGTGCTCAACGTCGTCGGCGGCATCGCCGCCAGCGCAGCGAAGTTCAGCGCCGACATCAGAATGCTGCAGGCATTCGGCGAGATCGAGGAGCCGTTCGAGCGCGATCAGATCGGATCCTCCGCGATGGCCTACAAGCGGAACCCGATGCGCTCGGAGCGGATCGCTTCGCTGGCACGATTCGTCGGCTCGCTCGAGCCGAACGCGAACCAGACCCACGGGGTGCAGTTCTTCGAGCGCACGCTCGACGACAGCGCCAATCGCCGCCTCGTCATCCCGGAGTCGTTCCTGGCCACCGACGCGATCCTCGGGCTGATGGAGAACGTCGCGACCGGCCTCGAGGTGCATCCGGCGCGCATTCGCCGCCGGTTGATGGACGAGCTGCCGTTCATGGCGACGGAGGAGCTGATCGTCCGCGCGGTGCGGGCGGGCGGAGACCGGCAGGAGGCGCACGAACGCATTCGCGGCTACAGCATCGCCGCCGCGCGGGCGATCAAGGACGGAGCGGCCAACAACGACCTCCTCGACCGCATCGCCGCCGACGAGACGTTCGGTATCACCCGCGACGAGCTCGATCGCGCGATGGACCCTCGCCGCTTCGTCGGCCGCGCGCCGGAACAGGTCGACGAGTTTCTCGCCGAGGTGGTCGAGCCCCTCCTCGCCGGCACCGGCCCCGAGGTCCCGACGCTCGAGGAAGTGCGCGTATGAGCGTGCAGACCGCACCGACACCCATCCCGCTCCCCCTGCTCCGCCGCGGCAAGGTGCGCGACGTGCACGTCGTCGACGACGAGCGGCTCCTGCTCGTCGCGAGTGATCGCGTCAGCGCGTTCGACGTCGTGATGAACGAGCGCGTGCCGCACAAGGGCGCGGTCCTCACGCAGCTCACGGCGTGGTGGCTGCGCGCCCTCGGCGGCCTCGTGCCGCATCACATGCTCAGCGCCGACGTCGACGAGATCATCTCGGCGGTGCCGGCGCTCGCCCGATGCCGCAGCGCACTCGCCGGACGCGCGATGCTGTGTGTGCGCACCGAGGTCTTTCCGATCGAGTGCGTGGTGCGCGGCTATCTCTCCGGCAGTGCGTGGAAGGAATACTCCGCCAGCGGCACTCTTGCCGGCGAGGCGCTGCCGCAGGGCTTGGTCGAGAGCGATCGGTTCGATCCGCCGCGCTTCTCGCCCGCCACGAAGGCCGAATCGGGACACGACGAGAACATTCCCATCGCCGAAGTAAACCGCCGGCTCGGCGCTGTGGTTGCGAACGCGCTCGAGACGCTGAGCAGGCTCGTCTACTCTCGCGGGCGCGACCTCGCGGCGTCACGAGGGATCATCATCGCCGATACCAAGTTCGAGTTCGGCCGCGATGCTGCGGGGACGATTCGACTGATCGACGAGGTGCTGACGCCCGACAGCTCGCGCTTCTGGCCCGCCGAGAGCTACACGCCGGGCCGGCCGCAGCCGAGCTTCGACAAGCAGCCGTTGCGCGACTACCTCGACGGCGAGCGGCGCGCGGGACGATGGAACGGGGAGGCGCCGCCGCCTCCACTGCCACAGGAGGTCGTGGACGCGACGAGCCGCCGGTACCTCGACGCGTTCCAGCGCCTCACCGGTACGCCGCTCGCCGCGACGGATTCGTGATCACCCAGCCGTGAGCTTCGCGCGTGAAGGATTGGTCTTCATCGCCATTGCCGCTCTCATTGCGGCGGTCACCTACGCTGCCGCGATCAATCGGCGGTCGTGGGCGCTCTGGCTGGTCGCATTCTCGCTCACCATCCTCGCGCTCTGGGTCGCGTACTTCTTTCGCGACCCCGAGCGGACCGGCCCACGTGGCGAGCAGCTCGTCATCGCGCCGGCCGATGGAAAGGTCGTGCTCATCAGCGACGTCGACGAGCCGGCCTTCATGGGCGGACGATCGCGACGCGTCTCCATCTTCATGAACGTGTTCAACGTGCACGTCAACCGATATCCCGTCTCCGGCACCGTACGCTACGTGCACTACAACCCCGGCAAGTTCCTCAGCGCCGCCGTCGAGAAATCGAGCCTCGAGAACGAGCAGATGTCGGTCGGCCTCGAGAGCCCGCGCGGACGCATCCTCGTCCGGCAGATCGCCGGACTGATCGCTCGCCGCATCGTGACGTACAGCAAGGAGGGCGAACGGGTCGAGCAGGGTCAGCGCATGGGGCTCATCCGGTTCGGCTCCCGCGTCGACGTGTTCCTGCCGCTCGACGTCCAGTTGCGTGTGAAGGTCGGTGACATGACGCTCGCCGGCTCGACCCCGATCGCGGAGCTAGGCAAACGATGAAGCCTCCCCGCCCTCAGCTGCGGCGCCCCAACATGAGGCGCGCCGTGATCCTGTTCCCGAGTGGACTCACGCTCGGCAACCTGTTCTTCGGCATCTTCGCCATCATCGCCGCGTCGCGGCAGGACTTCGTCGAGGCCGGCGTCTACGTGCTGCTCGGCGGCGCCTGCGATGCCCTCGACGGTCAGGTGGCCCGCGCGACGAACGCCGGAACCCAGTTCGGCGAGGAGCTCGACTCGCTCGTGGACGCGATCACCTTCGGGCTCGCGCCCGGGCTGATCATGTACTTCGCCGTCTTCAACCAGGCGAGCTGGGACTGGTTGTCCGTCTTCCTCTTCTCCGCCTGCGCCGTGATGCGGCTCGCGCGGTTCAACATCGAGCAGGCGGGCACGGCGAAGACGTACTTCCAGGGTCTGCCCAGTCCGGCCGCGGGAATCACCCTCGCGTCGTACTACTGGTTCAGCCAGTCGTGGCTGTACAACTACGGTGCGATCGCCAACCTGAAATGGCACGTCCTGCTCCGCTTCCTCATGGCGGCGCTGGCGTTCCTCATGATCAGCAACATCCCGTATCCGGTATTTCCGCGCACGGGATTCCGGAGTCTGCGCGCCATCGGCGCGACCGTCCTGGCCGTCGGCTCGATGACGCTGCTCGCCACGCGTCGGCTGGAGTTCTTCTTTCCGGCGGCGCTGTGCTACGTGGCATGGGGTCCCATCCGCTGGATCTTCTCCGGACTGTTCGAGCGGCGTCAGCCGACGATCCCGTACGATCTCTCCGAGGGAGAGGACGACGAGGACGAGGAGGAGGACGCGTTCGGTCCGATGGACTCGCAGGTCCATGCATCGCGTCAGTCCGAGCGTGAGGCGCGACCCGTACACGTCGAGCGCCCGCGGCGCGATCGAGCGGAGCGCGGCGAGCGGCCCGCGGCGTCCACGCGCGCCGAGCGCCCGTCGCGGAGCGAGGCTGGCCACGCGCCACGGACCGAACGCGCCGAGAGCAGCGACAGGGTCTCGTCCACCGACCGCCCTGCCCGCGGAGAACGTTCGGAAGCGGATCGCGCCGCGCGGCGGGAGAAGCGAGACAAGAGAGAGAAGCGCGAGAAGCGCCGGGAGCGCGAGGGTCGCGCAGCGGTGACGGCTGCGCCGGACACGCCGGAGAGCGGAGTCGGTGCGATCACGCTCGGCGGCACGGTCGCGGAGGGGGAACCGGCCGCACCGGTGCTGAGCGTCGTACGTGCGGAGGGAGACGCCGTGGCTTCTGGCGACGCAGTCGACCGCGGGGGCGGCGAGGCCGTTCCCGCGCGCAAGCGCAAGCGTCGCCGGCGGCGCGGGCAACGCGATCGGAACGCGGTGGACGCTGGCGAGGCGACCGACTCCGCCGACGCCTCGGAGTCGAACGACTCCGGAGATTTCGACGACTCCGAATCGGGAGAATCGGCCTCGGATCCCGCACCCGACGCGCGGCGAAACCCGCCGCCCTCCGAGATGGCGGACGTGCGCGTCGCAGCGCCCGAGCCAAGTGCCCCACCGCCGCCGCGCACTGAGCTGCCGACCACGCCTTCATCGGCGCCGCCCGCTTCGACACCACTCACCGACAACAACGAATGAGCCGCTATCGCGTCGCAGTGCAGGTCGTCCCGCGCCGAGGACTCCTCGATCCACAGGGCAAGGCCGTCGCCGACGCGCTGCATACGCTGGGATTCGGCGGCGTCGCCGCCGTGCACGTCGGCCGGCATCTGGTGCTCGACGTCGACGCTGCCGACGAGGACACCGCGCGGCGCCAGACTCGCGAGATGTGCGAGCGGCTGCTCGCCAATCCGGTCACCGAGGACTACGAGATCGCGGAGGTCACGCCATCATGAAGTTCGGCATCGTCACCTTCCCCGGCTCGAACTGCGACTACGACACCTTCCAGGCGGTCGTCGAGACGCTCGGCGAAGAAGCCGTGATGTTGTGGCACAAGGATCACGACCTGCAGGGCAGCGACGTCGTCATCCTGCCGGGCGGGTTCAGCTACGGCGACTACCTGCGGCCCGGCGCGATCGCCCGCTTCAGCCCGATCATGCAGGAGGTCGTCCAGCACGCCGAGCGGGGCGGTCCCGTGATCGGTATCTGCAATGGCTTCCAGATCGCGTGCGAGGCGGGGCTGCTGCCGGGCGCGCTGCTCCGCAACGCGTCGCTCAAGTTCGTGTGCGCGCCGATCCACCTTCACGTGGAGTCGAACGACACGTGGTTCACGTCGCGCTACGAGCGCGGCCGGTCGATCGTGCTGCCGATCGCGCACGGCGACGGACGCTACAGCGCCGACGACGAGACGCTCGATCGCCTCGAGGGCGAGGGCCAGATCGTCTTCCGCTACGCGCCGAGCGCGCTCGAGGCGGAGGAAGCGTACAACCCGAACGGCTCGATGCGTGACATCGCGGGTATCGTGAATGGGGCGGGCAACGTGCTCGGCATGATGCCCCACCCCGAGCGTGCCGTGGATGCCCTGCTCGGCTCCGCCGACGGGCTGCCACTCTTCGAGTCGATCCTCCAACGCGTCGCGGTCTGACGAGGAACTCACCATGCGCCTTTTGGTCACCCTGTCCCTGCTCGCCCACGCCACCGTCCTGGCTGCCCAGGGCGCCGGCACGATCTCCCCCGGGATGTCGCGCGCGAAGGTCGTCGCGGCGCTCGGAGCGCCGACCACGGAACGAACGGTTTCCGAGTTCCGCTACTTGTTCTACCAGAATTCGTGCGGGAGGGCGTGCGGTATGAACGATCTGGTCATCCTCAGGAACGACAGCGTCGTCGACGCGATCTTTCGCTCGCCCGCGAGGCACTACACTGGTAAGAGCAGCTCGCCGGCGCCCGTCTCGGCGAAGGACGCCGCCGACCGCGCCCCATCCTCGGGCGCCTCGAAGTCGTCCGGCACCGTTCGCATGAAGCCCCCGTCGGAACCGAACGATGCGCGGCCGTCGATCCCGAAGAACCCGCCGACGGTCGGCCCCGCCTCCACCTCCAAGCCCGCCCCGAAGACTCCGTGACCGTCACCGCTCGCCCAGGCGATCCCCAGATCACTCCGGCGCTCGTCGCCGAACATGGTCTCACCAGCGACGAGTACGACCGTCTCGTCGCCATGCTCGGACGCACGCCGACCTTCACGGAGCTCGGGATCGTCAGCGCGCTCTGGAGCGAGCACTGCTCGTACAAGCATTCGCGTCCGCTCCTTCGCACCCTGCCCACCAAGGCGCCGTACGTGCTTCAGGGACCCGGTGAGAACGCCGGCGTGATCGCGATCGGCGACGGCATGGCGGTCGCGTTCAAGATCGAATCGCACAACCACCCGTCGGCGGTCGAGCCCTATCAGGGCGCGGCGACGGGAGTCGGCGGCATCCTGCGCGACGTGTTCACGATGGGCGCGCGGCCCATCGCGCTGCTCAACTCGCTGCGCTTCGGTTCGCTCGACTCGGCGCGCGTGCGATATCTGTTCGCCGGCGTCGTGAAGGGGATCGGCGACTACGGCAATTGCGTCGGCATCCCGACGGTCGCCGGCGAGGTCGTGTTCGACCCCGCGTACGAGGGCAATCCCCTCGTGAACGCGATGTGCGTCGGGCTCCTGCGCGAGGAAGAGCTCATGCTCGCGGTCGCACAGGGCGTCGGCAACCCGATCATCGCCGTCGGCGCACGCACTGGGCGCGACGGCATCCACGGCGCGTCGTTCGCGTCGGAAGATCTGTCCGAGGCGAGCGACGCGAAGCGCCCGCGCGTGCAGGTCGGCGATCCGTTCACGGAGAAGCTGCTGCTCGAGGCGTCGCTCGAGCTGATTCGCAGCGGTCACATCGTCGCCATTCAGGACATGGGCGCCGCGGGGCTCACCTCGTCGTCCGCCGAGATGGCGGCGCGCGGCGACGTCGGCGTGACGATCGATACGACGCTCGTGCCGGCGCGGGAGACGGGAATGACGCCGTACGAGCTGCTGCTCAGCGAGTCGCAGGAGCGCATGCTCGTCGTCGCGCTCAAGGGTCACGAGGATGCCGTGCGCGCCATTCTCGAGAAGTGGGACCTGACCGCCGCGGTCATCGGCGAGGTGATCGCCGAGCCGGTGTATCGCGTCACGGA
>Ga0068870_10000645_pt1 | contig 13318 bp, 8 predicted proteins | sample KBSMisM62_FD_66599 | JGI IMG/M metagenome (GOLD analysis project Ga0068870, IMG submission 66599) | Miscanthus rhizosphere microbial communities from Kellogg Biological Station, Michigan, USA - KBS Miscanthus M6-2 | ecosystem: Host-associated > Plants > Roots > Rhizosphere > Soil ...
TCATCGAGTTCATCACGAACAGCATCACGCTCGAGCCCGGAGATGTGATCGCGACCGGAACGCCGGCGGGTGTTGGCTTCGCGCGCAAACCGCCGGTGTTTCTCCAGCCCGGCGACCGGATGGAAGTGGACATAGAGCACATCGGGGGGCTCGGCAATCCGATCGAGGGCGCCTAACGTGAGTTCGAGGCGACGTATGATCGGAAAGGGATTATTTCTCCTCGGTGCGCTGCTCGTGGCAGCCGTCGACGCATCGCGCGCGCAGGCAGTAGTGCGTCCGGACACAGCCGGCAATGCACCGAGCAAGCGGGAGGGTTCATGGAGTGCGGCGACCCGCGACGGTCTGACGCTGATGGGCACATGGACCGCGATCCTCGACCCAACCGGCACAGTCACCGGTACCTGGACGCTCGTCGACGCACAGGGCAATGCGCGAGCTGACGGAGCATGGTCAGCGGCAAAGTCCCCGGAACGATGGACTGGCGCCTGGCGAGCGGTGGTTTCCGGCCGAGCGGGCGAGTATTCCGGGACTTGGACTGCCGCCGTCGAGGGCAAGCCAGAAGCGCGGCTGGCCGATCTCTTCGAGAAGGCGGTACAGACCATCGTCAGCGGCGACTGGCGTGTTGTGGGACGGTCGGGGGCGTGGTCGATCCGCACTTTCAAGTGAGATAGGGACCCCTCAGGAACCCGACCGTGCAATTCATCGCAGCGCTCCGCGAGCGCATTCGTCGCGGCGAAATCACCACTACCGTCCGCCTGTGGCAACGATCACACGTGAAGGTCGGTGGCCGGTACGCGCTCCCACCCGGCGAGATTCTTGTGACAAGATCTTCGAGGTGTCCCTCGCCGATGTCACGCCCGCGCTAGCGCGGGAGTCCGGGTTTGTGGGCGCCGTCGATCTTAGCGACCGGGGGTATGGATGACCTTTCACTGGCCACGATAGCTTTTGGCACCTCGCCCCCTCGGATCACACAATGTCGCCTCGCGCGTTCGCCGCCCTCGTCGCACTCACGCTCGCCGCATCGCTCCCCATGGCTGCGGCCGCGCAGCAGCCCGCCGCCGCGCCGAACGACACGGCTCTCACGCTCCCCATCCAGCCCGTTCGCACGCTCCGCTTCACGACTGACGAAGCGACGTGGATCTCGCTCGACGTCTCGCCCGACGGGAAGACGATCGCCTTCGACATCCTCGGTGACCTCTACACCATTCCGATCACCGGCGGCACAGCCACACGCCTCACCAGTGGGATGCCGTGGGACTGCATGCCGCGCTGGAGCCCGGACGGCCGCACGATAGCGTTCATCTCGGACCGCGACGGCGGCGACAACCTGTGGCTCGTGAACGCGGATGGCACGGGCGCACGCAGGATCACGAAGGAAGTCGACAACGCGCTGTCGTCGCCAATGTGGTCGCCCGACGGGCAGTACATCGTGGTCCGCCGCTTCGGCGCGTACCCGACGGAGGAGAATTACCTCACGAACGTTCCACTCTGGCTCTATCACGTGAACGGCGGCAACGGCGTGCAGTTCTTTCCGTCAGTCGCGACACGCAAGACGACGAACACCGGTGCTGCCTTTTCGGCCGACGGCCGCACGGTCTACTTCGGCTCGCACGGCGGCGGCTACACAGGCGAGAACTTCGCTGCCTATCAGATCATCGCGTTCGACCGCGAGCGAGGCACCGAGACCGCACTCACCGCGAGCTCCGGCGGCGCGTACCGCCCGGTGACGTCGCGGGACGGACGGTGGCTGGTCTACGCGACGCGCGCGGGTACGAAGACGGCCCTCCGGATTCGAGACCTCGCCACGCAAGACGACCGCTGGCTCGTGGGCGAGACGCAGCGCGACGATGCGGAAGGCTACGCGCCTAACGATGTATTCCCGGGCTACGCGTTGACCCCGGACTCGAAGAGCGTCATCTTCTACGGCGGCGGCAAGATCAAGCGCGTGGACATCGCGACGCGTCAGGTCAGTGTCATCCCGTTCTCCGCGAACGTGGAAGTGGGCATGGGCCAGCATCTCTTCGTGCCTGCCAAGACCAGTGACGCACCGGTCCAGGTGACCCAGCTCGTCACGGTGGCCGAGTCGCCCGACGCGCGGCGAGTCGCGTTCTCAGCCGTCGGGAAGGTGTACATCGCGATGCGCGACGGGTTGGCCTTCGGCGCACCGCGCCGGATCACGAACGCCGCGGGTCGCGAGTACTACCCGAGCTTCTCCCCCGACGGACGCTGGGTGGCGTTTGCGTCCTGGTCGGACTCGGCAGGCGGTGCGCTATGGAAGGCCCGCGTGGATGGCGGCGGCCAGCCGGTGCGCCTAACGAACGATGGGGCGTGGGTGTCGTGGCCGCGATGGACCCCGGAAGGCGATCGGATCGTGTTCGCTGCTTCTCCGCGGCAGGCGGGAGTGGATGGCGGGAACTTCGCCGCGATGGGTGAGCTTCGCGTTGTCAGCGCGAACGGTGGCGCGGCCGCCCGCATCACCCCGGCGAGCGGTGGCTTTGGCGGGTCGACCGGACCGGCCGGGGTCAGCGCGGCGACGAACGGCGCTCCGACGCGTGTCTATTATACCGAAGTCATACCTAACGCGATTCCGGGCTTCAACGCCACGCAGACCACGGCGCTCGTGTCGGTGCGACTCGATGGCTCGGACAAGCGGACGCACGCGAAGATCACGACGAGCCAGGCGCTCGGCATCACGGCTCGCGTTGCACCAGACGGGCGCGCCGTGATCGTACTCGATCGCGACGACGTCTACGCGTTCCCACTCACGGACGTGGGGAGCGAGGGGTTGACGGTGAACTTCGCGACGCCGACGGTGCCGCTCCGCCGCCTGACCACTGAGGGCGCGAACTACGCCGACTGGGGTGACGGCGGGCGCACCATCGTCTGGTCGTTCGCGAACCACATCTACCGCGCGCCCGTCGACTCGATCCTCAAGTACCCCGACGCGACCAAGTGGGGGACCACGCACGCCGTCGTCTCGCTCACGGTGCCGCGCGCCATCCCGCAGGGGAGCGTGCTGCTCCGCGGCGCGCGCGTCGTCACCATGCGCGGCGACGAGATCATCGAAAAGGGCGACGTGCTCGTCACGAATGACCGCATCGCGCAGGTCGGAATGAGCCTGACGCCGCCCGCCGGCGCACGCGTGATCGACGTCAGCGGCAAGACGATCATCCCTGGCTACGTGGACGTGCACGCACACCCGAGGACGGGACGCGAGATGCCCGAGGAGCAGGAGTGGTCGATCGCGTCGAACCTCGCCTACGGCGTCACCACCACGCGCAACCCGAGCGGCACGCGCTGGAACGTGGCGTGGGGTGAGCTCATCGACGCGGGCGAGATGGTCGGCTCGCGGATCTACGCCACCGGCTATCCGCTCATGAGCACCAACGCGCCGATCAAGAGCTACGGCGACGCGCTCAAGGTCGTCCGCCGCTACAAGGCGCAGGGTGTGAACTCGCTCAAGCAGTACCTGCAGCCGAGGCGCATCCAGCGGCAGTGGATCCTGCAGGCCGCGATCGCCGAGGGGATCAACGCGACCAACGAGGGCGCGGGGGACCTCAAGGCCGATATCACCATGGCGCTCGACGGCTACACCGCGCTCGAGCACTCGATCGGCCAGGTGCCGCTCTACAAGGATGTCGTGACCGTCCTCGCGGAGTCGAAGATCGTGTGGACGCCGACGCTCGTGGTCGCGTACGGAGCGCCGGGGGGTGACACGTACTGGCGCGCGCGAACGGACCTCGATACCGACCCGAAGACGTCGTTCTTCACGCCGGCCGACGTGCTCCAGCGTCAGGCGCGTCGTCGCCCGATGATCGTCGAGGAGGACTACAACTTTCCGGCGATTGCACGCGGCGTGCGCGACGTGGTTCGTGCCGGCGGCCGAGCCGGGCTCGGCTCGCATGGGCAACAGGACGGCATAGGCGCGCACTGGGAGCTGTGGATGCTGCAGAGCGGCGACATGACGCCAATGGAGGCGCTCCGCATCGCGACGATCTACGGCGCGGAGTCGATCGGCTACGGCGCCGACCTGGGCTCGATCGAGCCAGGCAAGCTGGCCGACCTGCAGGTGCTCGACGCGAGCCCGCTCGAGAACATTCGCAACTCGACGTCGATCAGGTACGTGATGAAGAACGGCGAGCTGTTCGATGCGGCGACGCTCGATCGCGTGTGGCCGTCGGCGCGGAAGTTCCCGAAGCCGTATTGGGTGCAGGAGAAGGAGGACCTGGAATCGCTGCGGCGCAGGGGGCAGGACTAAAGCAATCAGCTAACAGCTAACAACTATCGGCTATCAGCAAAGCAGAACCCTCGGGATGCTTCGATCGCTCAACGAAGTGTCCCGGGGATTAGCTGATAGCTGTTGGCTACTCGAGCCGCAACGCCTCGGTCGGATTCGCCAAGGCTGCATGCAACGCCGGACCCAGCGCCGCCAACAACGCCACCAACGCGAGCGCAACGGCGGGACCGACCAGGGTTGGCACGTCGAGCGCGCTCACGCCAAAGAGCTGCGTCTCCACCAATCTCCGCAGCGCCCACACGCTCGGCAGCGCGATCGCCACGCCGATGGCGACCATCAGCACTGCGTCCCACAGGATCAGCCTAACGGCGCCGGCACGCGTGGAGCCGAGCGCGAGGCGGAGTCCAATCTCACGCCGGCGCTGTGTCACGATGAACGACATCAGGCCGTACACGCCGACGACGGAAAGCACGAGGGCAATCACCGCAAACCCCGACGCCAGCGTGGCCAGCGCACGCTCGGTCCATGCGGCCCGGTCGATCTGCTCGCGGTACATGCGCAGCGATCCCACCGTGAGCTCAGCGTCCACCTCTCTCACCGCGGCGCGAATCGCCGCGAACGTTGACTCGGTAGTCCCGCGCACCCGCACGTAGAACGCTCCGTCGTCGGCATCGCGATCCCAGTAAGGGAAGAAGACCTGCTCGATCTCCGTGTCGCGAAGGCTGCGTCGACTGAAGTCGCTCACCATCCCGATGATCTCGATGTTGGCGACGACGTCTGGCTGGTCGCCCACGCCGATCCGGTAACCAACCGGGTTGCGGCCTCCGAAGTAACGCCGAGCGAAGCTCTCGTTCACGATTGCCGTGCGCCATGGCCGCGGTTCAGTTCCTGCCGCGCGCACGTCGCGAGAATCGAAATCACGGCCGGTCTTGACCCGCGCGCCGAGCGCGGAGAAGAAGCCGGGCGTCACGCGCATGAAGGGCACGGGCCGCTCGGACACGACTCGGGCGTCGGACTGAATGGTGAGCGGGCGCGTCGACCAGCCGCCGCTCAGCATCAGCGTGTTTGCGACGGCGGCGCTGGAGACACCCGGCATCTCAGTCACGCGACGCAGCACGTTGCGCATCGTCTGCTCCGAGCGCTGCGCCGAGTACCCGAGCGATGGCGGGGCCAGTGAGAACACGACCAGATTCTCGGCGTCGAACCCCACGTTCGCGTGCAGGCGCGCGAGGGTCTGGACGAACAAGCCGCCGCTCACCAGCAGCACGAGGGTGAGCGCCATCTGGGCGACGACCAGCGCCTTGCGGAGCGTTAGGCCGCCTCCCGCGGTCGCGCTCCGCGACTGTTGCTTGAGCAGTGCCTGCAGTGAGACGCGCCGCATCTGAAACATCGGCGCGAGACCGCACAGCGCCGCCGCGATCCCGGTCGTGAGCAGCGCAAACAGGAGTGCCCGAGCGTCCAGCGACACGCCGATGTCGTCCGCGTACGTGAGATACGACAGCACGGTCGTGGAGAGCACGGGAGCAACGAGGACACCCAACGCACCGCCGGCCGCCGTGAGGAGCGTGCTCTCGACCAGCAGCTGGCCGGCGAGCTGCCGGCGCGATGCGCCCATGGCCATTCGCGTGGCCAGCTCGCCGCTTCGCGCCGCCCCGCGGGCGAGCAGCAGCCCGCCGACGTTGAGTGAGGCGAGCAGCAGGAGGACCAGCGTGCCCCCCATCAGCACCCGGAGCGGTTGGTTGAGCAAGAGGCGCAGGTTCGACACGCCTCGACCCGCGGGCATCACGTCGATGGAGGAAGCGAGGAAAGCCTCGCGACGCTCCGCGGTGACTTGTGGAAAGTCCGCCTGTCGCGTGTCCTCCTCGAGCATCCGTCTGAACCACACCTGGAGCGGCGGCTTCACCTCCGCAAGGCGAGCGTTAGGCGCCAGCCGTGCGAACACGTGCAGCCACGCCGTGCGCCGATCGAGCGCACGGTTCCACCCCCGCTCCAGTGCCGAGGTCTGTTCCACCATCGTCGCCGGAATCCACAGCGCCGGCGGCGCCAACGGATCGACGCCCACGAACGTCGCTGGCGCGACACCGATCACGGTCATCGGATAGTGATCGATCAGGACCTTGCGACCGATGACGTTAGGCGTGCCACCGAGCTGGTTCTTCCAGTAGCCGTGCGAGAGCACGACGACCGGACTCGCGCCGAGCTCGGTGTCATCCGAGTGGTCGATGAGACGGCCGATCTGTGGTGTCACACCGAGCACGCTGAAGTACGAACCGGACACGAACTCGCCGCGAACGGGTTCTCGCTCGCCGCCAGTCGAGAGATTCACGGTCCCGGGCGAGCGGCAGAATACGCCGTCGAAGAGCGTCGCCTGCGCCTGGAGCTCGCGGCACAGCGGATATGACATCAGATGGCCGCCGCCCCAGGACGCCGAAAGCGAGTTTCCCATCCACGCGAGTTGAACGAGGCGATCCGGCTGTGCCACCGGCAGCCGGCGGAGAATCAGCTGATCGGTGAGCGAGAAGATCGCCGTGGTGGCGCCGATGCCGAGCGCGAGCGAGACCACGGCGGCCACCGTGAAGCCTCGGCGCCGCGCGAGTCCGCGTGCGGCATATCGCACGTCGCGGGCGATCGTATCGATCCACTGTCCCTTCCAGACGGCGCGCACCTCTTCCTGTGCCTGGGCAATGCCGCCGAACTCGATCGTCGCCTGTCGGCGGGCCTCCGCGTCAGTCAGGCCATCGGCGCGAAGTTCGTCAGCGCGTCGCTCGAGGTGGTACCGAAGCTCGCGCTCGAGGTCGCGTTCCCTGCGGCGTCGGCCGCCAGGAAGGAGATTGGTCAGTCGCATGTGTGCCTACCCGTCCGCGAAGATCAACTGCACCGCTCGGCTCAGCCGGTTCCAGCTCTCCTTCTCGACTTCGAGTTGTTTGCGTCCGGCAGCGGTGAGCGAATAGAACTTGGCCTCGCGCCCTGTCTCCGATTCGCGCCACTCCGCGCGCAACCATGCCTTCTCCTCGAGCCGATGAAGCGCCGGGTAGAGGGAGCCCTGATTGACCTGCACGGTGTCACGCGAGAGCTGTTGAAGCCGCTGGGCGATGCCGTATCCGTGACGAGGCTCCAGCGACACGATGCGGAGAATCAGCATGTCGAGGGTGCCCTGCGGGATTGGAAATTTCGCTGATGGCATGATACCTCGGTCTTCGACATATCGTAAATAGTCAGCCCGGCACGTGTCAAGCGCCCGCTCGCACGAAAGCGACCGACGCCGTTCTTTCCTCTTGACCTCCGACAGGTCGATCCATACACTCCTCTCGTAGGTCAAGAGGAGTCAATGAAAAAGTCATCGTTGCTTCAAGGCACACTCGACCTGTTGATCCTGCGCATCCTCGAGCTCGGTCCCAACCACGGCTGGGGCATCTCGAACCGGTTGCAACAGATGTCGAAGGATGGGCTGCGGACGAGCCAAGGGTCGCTCTATCCGGCACTGCACCGGTTGGAGATGCGTGGCGACGTGAAGTCGGAGATGACACCCTCCGACAACAACCGGCGCGCCCGCATGTACACGATGACGGCGGCCGGCCGAAAGCGCCTCCAGCAGGAAACGCAAACGTGGAACGCGTTCGCGCTCTCGATGCGGCGCGTCCTGGGTACCAACGAATGATCACCAGAATCATCGCGTTCGCGCGCGGACTGATGCGCCGACGCAAGATCGACGATGAAATCGTCGAGGAGCTGCAGGACCACATCGAACGCGAGATCGAGATGCATCGCTCGCGTGGCGCCTCACTCGACGACGCTCGGCGCATGGCCCTTCGCGACCTCGGCGGACTGACGCAGACGATCGAGTCGACGCGTAACGTCCGCGCGACGTGGTTCGACGGTCTCGAGCGCGACGTCCAATACGCCGCACGCGTGTTGCGGCGGTCACCGCGATTCACCGCAACCGCCTTGGCACTCCTGATCCTCGGGACCGGGTCGGCGACGGCCATTCTCTCGATCACCTATGCGGTGCTCGTTCGTCCGCTGCCCTATCCGGATTCCGACCGACTCGTCTTCGTGACGGAGAAGGATGGCGCCGGCGTGTCGTGGCCGAACTTCGAGGCTTGGCGGAAGGGCGCCACGTCGTTCGATGGCCTCGCGGGATCCCTCGCCGATGCGGCGATCATCACGAGCGGTGAAGTGCCGCGACGGTTCGAATCCCGAAGCGTTACCGCGAACTTCTTTGGCGTGCTCGGCACGGCCGCTCAACAGGGCCGCCTCTTCGATTCGACGGACGCTCGCCCTGACGCGCCGCCGACGATCGTCGTCAGCCACACCTTCTGGGTGCGTGAGCTCGGTGGGCGAACCGGGGCGATCGGGCAACCGATCGCGTTAGGCAGCAACTCGTTTCACGTGATCGGCGTGTTGCCGCCGGGTTTCAGATACATGACACCGGCCGACATCTATCGACTGATCGAGCCGCAGGTCGCGGCGAACTATCGAGGAATGCAGAGCCCCACGACGCGCACGAATTTCTACATCGTGGGTCGCTTGAAGCCGGGAATCGGCGTGGCGGCCGCACGGAGGGAGATGCAGACCCTCCACACCGCGCTGGCCCTCGCCGCGTACGCGAAGCCGCCCAAGGAATGGGGCCTCGAGCTCGTCACGCTCGCCGACCGGATCGTCGGGAAGATGGCCACAACGTTCACGGTCATCTCCGGCGCGGTGACGTTGCTGCTGCTGATCACCTGCGTGAACCTTGCCGGTCTGCTGCTGACGCGAAGCGCGGCGCGTGCTCATGAGTTCAGAATTCGCGCCGCGATCGGCGGGAGTCGATGGCACCTCATTCGCCAACTGCTCGTCGAGCAGGGCGTGCTCGTCGCCATCGGTGGCGTGTTGGGTGCCGCCGCCGGTGCAATCATCCTCCGTGGCTTGATCAGCCTGGCACCCCGCGACCTGCCGCGGCTGGACGAGATCCACCTGGACTTCACCGTGATGTTCGCGATCACGGCGCTGAGTTGCGCATGCGCATTTGTCTTCGGGGTCGTGCCCGTGCTCAAGACGTTAGGTGCCGTCGGTCAGGCGCTGGTAGCTCACGCAGGTCGCGGTACGACTCGCTCCGGGGCCTGGCTGCGGTCGGGGCTCATGATCGGAGAGATCGCCCTCGCCACCGTACTGCTCGCCGGATCCGGCCTGATGGTTCGCACCATGCTCCGGCTCGCGCACACGAATCCCGGCTTCGACCCCCACAATCTGCAGACGGTCATGTTCTCACTCCAAGGCGCCTCATGGCCTGACGAGAGGAAACAAGCCTTCTATCCGTCTGTCGTCGAACGCCTCCGCGCCGTGCCAGGGGTGGAGGACGCCGCGATCACCTATTCGCTTCCAATCCTCGGCTCGAACTGGTGGAACGTGTTCATGACCGAGGGCACGACAGCGGAGTACTGGACATCGGTCGGTGAGTTTCCTAATGCGGGAATGGCCCCGGTCACGGCCGGCTACTTCGAGATGATGAGGATCCCGCTCCTCGAGGGACGGTCCTTCGATCGCTCGGACACGCCGACGTCGCTCCCGGTCGCGATCATCAATAGCAGCACGGCCAGGAGGTACTGGCCGAATGCTTCCCCGCTCGGGAAGCAGATCAGGCAAGGATTTCCGAATGCGCCGTACGGGCCGTGGCGAGCCATCGTTGGCGTGGTGGGCGACATCAAGCAGGAGGGCGTGGATCGGGAAACGCCGCAGCAGGTGTTCTTGCCCGTTGTTCAACAGCCGAGGACGACGGTATTTGCTGTCGCGCGTACGCGAGGGCCGGTGGCGGGTTCTTCGATCGAAGCGGCAATTCACGATCTCGACCGCACGATTCCTGTCTTCAACGATCGAACGATCGAGCAGGTGATGAACGAAGCGTCGAGCCGTCGCCGCATTGCGATGGTCGTCCTTTGTGTCTTTGGAGGCGTTGCCCTTCTGCTTGCGGCGATCGGAGTCTATGGCGTGATCGCGCAAGGCGTGGCCGACCGTCACAAGGAGATCGGTGTGCGCATGGCGCTCGGCGCGAGCAGTGGCCAGGTCGTTCGACTGTTCCTGCGACACGGCCTCATCGTCATCGCGATCGGCATTCCTGTGGGAGTTGTCGCGGCAGTCGTCGCGGCTCGAAGCCTCGCGAGTCTCGTGTTCGGGATTACGGTCACGGATCCGCCGACGCTCGGCGCGGTTGTCGTGGTGCTCGTGTGTATCGCGCTCCTCGCGAGCTACTTGCCGGCGAGGGCAGCCGCTCGGATCGACCCACTGGACGCCCTGCGAGCGGATTAGCATCCGACTCTTCTGATCCGCGCCCCGAGCGCGCGCTGCCCTAACGAGTATCGACGCGCCTGGTGTCGGTTGCATCGTCGCCGCAATGACGTAGCTTCGGCCTAGAACCGTGCTCCGTCGGGACCGCGAGTCGCGCTCCGGAGTCTTCAAAGGAGGTCTCCATGTGCGTCCGCGCTTTCGCCGCCCTCGCCGTGCTCGCGATGTCCACACCGGACGTCGCCTTTTCCCAAGGCGCCGCGTCGAAGACGCTCGTGGTGGTGGCGGCCCACGCAGATGACGAGACCCCCATCGCTCCGATCCTCGCCCGCTACGCCCGCGAGGGTGTGCAGGTGTATCTGATCATCGCAACCGACGGCGGTGCCGGTGCCGGACAGCAGGGCCACATTCCGCGACCTGACGGCACCGTGCCGGGCGAGGAGCTCGTCCGCCAGCGCAGCGAGGAGGCCCGCTGTGCGTCGCAAGCGCTCGGGATCCAGCCGCCAATCCTACTCGGGTTCCCCGACGGCAAGCTCGGCGACTACGTCGGCGACCGCACCCTCATCTCCCGGATGACGCAGCGCATCGCCGAGGAGCTCGCGCGGCTCCATCCCGACGCTGTGATCACGTGGGGGCCCGACGGCGGCACGGGTCACCCGGACCACCGGATCGTGGGCAACATCGCGACGCAGCTCCAGCGGTTCGGGGCGCCTGGAGTGCCGGAACGCGTCTTCTACATGAACCTGCCCGTCGAGGGGATGCGCGCCATGAACCCGCCACGCCCCGAGCCACCGTTGGTCGTCCCACAGGCCAAGTTTTTCACGGTACGGGTCCCCTTCGCACCGGAAGATCTCCAGGCGACGAAGCGTGCCGCGGCATGCCACCGGTCGCAATTCACCGCGGAAGTCGCGGAGCGTGTCGGGTCGGCGATGGCCCGCGCGTGGAACGGGGCGATCCCGCTGATCCCTGCGTTTCAGACCTCACCGGGCACGGATCTGTTCCGCTGACTCGCAGCGCGATGCAATTCGCGTAGCGGCAACACGGCGTCCCACGAACCGCCTCCAGTGGCGTTAGGCGCGCGGCGGCGACCGTGCGAACGGAGAGATCGTTGGCGACCTCCCCGTCCCGTGCTCTATTGCCGATTCTTCGTCAGGCCAAAAACTCTGATACTGCTCTGAAGTGTCATCACGTTTCCGGAAACGGTGCCGGTCCGCGAAATGTCCCCCCGAGTGCTGGCGAGCGTCATGGCGTTGTCGTTGACGTTCCAGAGGCCGCCATCGCTGTCGGCCGCCGTCCTTACGTTGCCGCTGTCTTCAATGCGGATGCCGAATTGGAACGAGTAGGTCCCATCGGCACTCAGGCTGAGCGTGCCCGAGACGAGCTTCGCCTTGTACGCGCCGAGATCGAGCGCGGTGAACGGCAAGACCTGTCCGTCCACCGTCGTGAGGTTGTACGTCCCCGGTATGGTCGACGGGGTCGGAGACGGTCCGACACCGTCGTGTCCGCAAGCGGCGAGCGTGAACGCGATTCCGAGTAACGAGATGGTGCGCATGTAGCCTCCTTTGCGCGCTCAACCCCATCATTCGGCTCCAGGTCAATCAGTGGTCACAGGCAGTTGGCGTTAGGTGACGACCAGGCCCGGCGCTTGGCGGATCAGAATGGTCGGTCCGGTGGGGATACCGTGGCCGCGCGACGTGCATCACTCGACGGCGTTTCGAACGGTATGGTCCACCGCACGCCTGACGGAAAAATGTCGGATCCGATTGAAATCGCCACGGACGTCGGAGGATGGCAGTGGCGCGACGTGCAGGCGATCGTGCGCATTCAGGGTGACCCGTGGGATCTCGACCACCTTAGGGGTCATGGACCTGCTCGAGCGCGACATGCGGGAAACGGCGTCCTGATTACGAACGGACGTGCGATCACTCGCGTCGCCGGCCGATTCACCAATGTGTCACTCGTCAGCTCGTACGAGTTGGCGCTCATGTCCGCTCTCACAGACGATGAAGGGCGCGGGTGGGGCGACGCGGCTGACCCAGTGCGCGCCCTGCGCGACGACTAGCGCATCTCGTCACCCGGCCATTCGCCGGAGCCTCGCGATGTGTTCTTTCACCTCGGCCACAACGCGCTGCTGCTCCGGCTCGGCGTCTTTCCATAGAGCCACGAATGCCCCGTAGTTCTCGAGAGCCTTCGCGCGGTTGCCTTGCTGCTCGTGCAACTCCCCCAGCCGCTTGAAGGTATACGGGCGCCATGTTATCTCCTGACCGAGTCGGTCTGACCCGGGCGTGGCCACGAACCGCTCGAAGTACACGATGGCCGAATCCGGCTGCCTGAGTGCGTCGAACGCGCGGGCGAGGTTGATCTGGTCGCACCGCGCGCAGAACCCAACGCCTCTCGTTCGAAAATGGGCCAGCGCTTCCGCCGGGCGCCCCTCGGCGAGAGCGATCTCTCCGCGTGCCTCTGCCACGCGCCGGGCGTCGACGCGCCGATACTCCTGGGGAACCTCACGCTGCCATTGTTCCAGCATCTGCCGCGCGCCCGCGACGTCGCCGAGCGCGGAGCGTGCGACGGCCTGCTCGGCGTGCCAGCGATCCATGAAGCGCAGCGTCGCTGGCGCATAACGTCGCTCCGCCTCGGACACGATCCGGCGCGCCGTGGCGGAGTCTCCCGTCAGCACGAAGAGCTGGACCGCGCGCGTGAGAGCGTTCCTGAACGCCGAGCCGGGATCTCCGAGTCGAGCCATGGTCGCTTCGCCGGACGCGCCGAGGCTGTCCGCCTCTCGCGGACGACCTGTCGCGAACCGTGCTCCGCTCAGTCGAA
>Ga0068870_10000646_pt1 | contig 13310 bp, 13 predicted proteins | sample KBSMisM62_FD_66599 | JGI IMG/M metagenome (GOLD analysis project Ga0068870, IMG submission 66599) | Miscanthus rhizosphere microbial communities from Kellogg Biological Station, Michigan, USA - KBS Miscanthus M6-2 | ecosystem: Host-associated > Plants > Roots > Rhizosphere > Soil ...
TGACGACTTATGGGCGGCGACAGAAGGCAGGAGCCTGCACGAGCCGCTGAGCGACTGCATGGACCAGAAGGGCTGGAAGTACGCCTCCTGCCCGTTCCGGGACCGGTGCCTGGGCATCCACACCTGGGAGGAGGTGGCGTGACCGTGAAGGTGATCCCGGCGGTCAAGGCTCCGGGCGCTCGGTTCTCCCGCCGGCTGATCGACGTGGAGGTGCTGGAGGGACTCGGCAGTGTGGACGACCTGCACGACGAGCTGCTGGGCTACACCGACGTGATCCTCGGCCGGGCGGACCCGCCCACCGACATGGACTCGGTGCTGGACCTGATGGAGATCGCCTCGGCGTACTTCGCGCGAGCGAAGGAGATCGACATGCTCATCCACTGGGAGGAGCAGAACCGGCGGGTGATCAGGGGCAGCCCGTACTACAAGTTCCGCACCGGCCAGCTGAGGTCGTTCATCGAGATGGCCAAGATGATGGCCGAGCTCGGGAGCAGGCGACTCACCCAGGAGCGGCTGCTGTTCGAGGCGAGGTTCGACACGAACGGAGAGCCATGATCGACAACGCGGTGGTGCGCCAGTGCCTCGAGCGTGCCGCCTGGGACAAGCGCAAGGCGAGCAAGGAGTACCGCGCGGCGATCGAGATGGCGCGTGGCGAGGGCTGGGGGTACACCGAGATCGCGCGGGTGGTGGGGGTCACCGAGGCCGCCATCAGGCTGTACATCAAGCGCTCCGGCGCGCCCAAGAAGCGGAGATAGGTGATTACGTTGGTGTCGTTCACCGATGCATCGCACAACATGCTGTTCACCCTGAGCAAGGACAAGTGGCTGGCCGATCTGGCCAAGTCGGGCAAGGCGTCACTGGTCGGATACCAGGAGGCGGAGGGCAGGAACCAGCGCACCACGCTGAATGAGTACTGCACCAAGAACGACCGGAAGCTCTACCTGCCGGCGGGGACAGGCTGTGGGATCGGCTGGAAGAAGGGCGTGTTCGGTGCCTACGGACCCGACGACAAGCCCTTCCAGGGGATGAAGCGGGTGCACACCAACGCCGAGGCGATGGGCTTCAAGACCAAGTACCTGCCGAGCATGGAGTTCGTCTACGTGGGGCTGTACCACCACGGCGCGAAGAAGAGCGTGCTGCGGATCAACGTGCACCCGATCAGCGGCGCGACCAGGACCGTGCTCAAGGACAACGACAAGGAGCCCGGGATCACCCAGTGGAAGAACTGGGCCATCCAGCAGTACTGGCTGGACGTGCTCAGCTTCACCGCCAAGGAGATGTCGCGCGGGGTGGCTGCCAACTCCATGAAGCGGTTCTGGGATGTGATCATCATCGGCGGGGACTACAACGGTGATCTGCACCTGGCCGCGGACGACGAGTGGTACTACCCCTCCCGGATGCTCCCGGCGCTCTACGCCAAGGACCGGATCGCGGGAGGGCTGGACCACATGCAGCACGCCTACGGGAGTGACGTGGCGATCGACCGCAGGTGGCAGGTGCCGGCCAACAGCGACCACAACATCCACTTCACGACCCGGACCTTCAAGGCCGTGGACGACACGCCCGGGAAGTAGCCATGAGGATGCAGGGGAAGGACGGCACCTGGTACGAGGTGCCCGACCACATCTTCGGGGACCGGGACGGCAGCACCTTCGTGTCCGGGCTGGACAAGTTCCGGTTGGACAGCGAAGCCGGTCTGGTCTTCATCTACATGACCACCCATGGCTGGGTTACCCCGAACGAGGTCACCGTCGGGATCGGCTGGCATCCGAACAGCTCGGCATCGGTGACCGCGCGGATCCGGGACCTGCGCAAGAAGAAGTTCGGTGGCTACACCGTGAGACGGCGTAGGGTCGCAGGCAAGAACGGCCTGCATGAGTACAGGCTGATGGACCCGGAGGGCGAGCCATGGCCGGACAGCCCCAGTTCACCCACGTCCACTGCTCCTCGCGTTTTGACCGTAGTGCCGAGTCCCTCGAGACCGACCTCGACGCCTGGATGGCGCATAGCTCCCTCATCACCCTGACCGAGATCTCCCGGAACTGGCGATCAGCCACCCTGCGCGAGAAGGGCTGGGGGCACTTCAACGCCAGCGCGGGTGGTGGTGCGGACGACTGCGGGATCGCCTGGAGGACCGACACCTGGCACCGCAAGGACGCCTTCGCCCGCCGGCTCTCCACGATGCGCTTCCCCACGGTGCCCGGCTACCGGCCGATCGTGCCCACCTACGCGGCCACCGCGCTGCTCAAGCACGTCAGCAGTGACAAGACCCTGCTGGTCAGCTGTGCCCACATGCCGGCGCACATCGAGGGCCACTTCCGCTACCCGGGCACCGAGCAGTGGCGGGCGCGCAAGCGGGCCTACACCTCGGCCGTGGACGGCTGGTCCACGATGGTGCTGAACCAGTCCCGCAGGCACAAGCCGGACGCCGTGCTGGTGGTGGCGGACTGGAACCTGAACCTCAAGTACCACTGGGTCCGCGAGTACTTCCACGACCACTGGAAGAAGGCCGGGCTGAAGGGGGCCTGGCAGCACTTCCCCACCGGCGGCACGCACGGGAACCGGATCATCGACGGCTCCTACATCGACGGCCTCGAGGTGACCGACGGCCCGGAGCTGCTGGGCGTGGTGCGCTCCAGTGACCACCGTCCGTACCGGGAGACCCTGAAGCTCCTCGGCGGGGCGAAGCCCGAGGACAACCGGTTCTACAACCCGGCTACCGGCCATGTGGAGAAGGGCAAGGAATGGTGGGGCTTCGGGGACTACCAGTATGACGAGATGTTCGAGAAGGTGAAGGTGACCGAGGAGGGCACCGTGGTCACCTTCGACTTCGATGAGCCGCCCTACTGAGAGGTACGACCATGAGCACGGAGACCTACCACATCCTGAACCTGGTGCTGCTACTGATCATCCTGGTTCTGCTGATCATCCCCTTCACCAGGACACGACGATGACTCTCTGGGGCATCCTCATCGTGATCCTGATCATCGCCCTGGTGCTCTTCCTGCTCCGTGGGCGCTTCTGAGCGGCTAGGGTGCTTCGGGTGATACGACTCATTGCCGCCGCGGCCATTGCCGCCTCTGCCCTCGCCATGACCCCTGCGGTCGCGCACGCCGACAAGCCTCCCTGCACGGGAGACCGTCACCTGCCCTGTCCTGCTGACCCGGATGCTCCGGTGCCCACGCCTACCTCGCCCATCGGGTACAACCTGATCCTGGGCTCGCGTGGTGCGGATGTGATCTACGGGACCGCTGGTCCAGACGCGATCTTCGCCTTCCCCGGTGACGACCGGGTCTACGGCCGCGCGGGGAGCGACTTCCTGTTCGCCGGCTACGGCAACGACCGGGTGCGCGGTGGCTACGGCAACGACCGTCTGGTCGGCGGACCGGGCAACGACCGGCTGGTGGGTGGCCCTGGCATCGATCGTCTCTCCGGTCGTCGCGGGTTCGACCGCTGCATCGGGGACACCAACGACACCTTCATCGGGTGCGAGGTCGTGATCGTTCGATGACGCTGGTCGGCATCGACCTCGGTGTGCACAAGATCGCCTGCTCGGTCTTCATCGAGGTCGATGCCGGCTACGCGCTCTACCTGGCCGCTGACTTCTCCAGCCAGGCGGCCGAGCGGGACATCCAGCTGATGGAACTCGCCGCCTTCGCCCACGACACCTGCCAGAGCCAGGGTGCGGACGCGGTGTGGATCGAGAAGCCCATCCTGGGCAACAACCGGAAGTACTCCCTGCAGCTGGCCGAGACCTTCGGCGCGGTGTGCGCGGGGCTGGCCAGGGAGCGCCTGCAGAGCGGCATGGACATCCGCTCCGTGGACAACAAGGCCTGGAAGAAGCAGGTCATCGGCAGCGGCAATGCGTCCAAGGACGACATCAGGAACTACATACATGATGTTCATCCTGCGTATGCTCTGCTGTGTGGCGAGGACCAGGACCGCTTCGATGCCTGCGGGATCGGTCTCTACGGACTCCAGATCACAGCCAGGGCCCGAGACCTACACCTTGCCGAAGCACCCGAGTAGGCGCTCGCTCGAGGAGTGGCTGGACGACACCGGCCAACGGCCACCGGACACCGATGACCAGCGCTGGGTCTCCTACAACGTCTCCGACCTGTATCCGGAGTGGCAGGCGCGCGGGCACTGCGCGGGGGTGGGCCTGGAGTACTACTTCGGCGAGTCCATCCAGCAGGTGAGACGAGCGTCCAAGCTCTGTGACGTGTGCCCGGTGTTCTACGAGTGCCTGACCCATGCCCTGGTCAACCGGGAGGGCTACGGCGTCTGGGCCGGCACCTCCGGGCGGATGCGTAGACGGATCTTCAAGATGGTGGACACTGGTCAGACCACGGTGGCCGAGGTGGTGGAGGTGTTCAGGAGTGGCGAAGGTGACCGATATCGGGTCCCCGGGAAAGAGCCCCGGGAAGACGCCCGTGAAGCGTACGGAGAGCTCGAGCCCGAGCCGATCCCCCGAGCTGCGCTGGGAACGGGCTAGGGAGGCCTTCGACCTCAAGCTGGAGGGGCACTCGACCTCTGGCATCGCCGACATCCTCGGGGTCAAGGTGCAGGTCGTGGTGGACCTGCTCGCCGAGCTCTACGGGTTCGAGGCCGCCTACCTGACCGACCAGGAGCGCAAGACCGCGCTGGCCACCGAGGTGGCTCGCCTGGACAAGCTGCAGACCGCGGTCTGGCCCTCGGCGATGATGGGCGACCCGAAGAGCGTGGACTCCGCGGTCAGGATCATCCTGGCCCGCTCGAAGATCACCGGCCTGGAGCAGGCCGACCCGGTGGTGCAGAAGAACCTCGTCCTGGTGATGGGCGAGAAGGAGGAGGACTACATCGCAGCCCTCCGCTCCGCAGGCGTGACAGAGCCGGGATGATGTAGTCATGGGAGCCGCGTTCGTACCGATGGAGATCGACCAGGGCGAGGACTGGACATCCACGATCGTCTACACCGACGACTTCGACCAGCCCTACAACGTCATCGCCCCGTGCCGGATGGACATCAAGTCCCAGCAGGGCGCGGTCCAGCTCTCGCTGTCCACCCCGGACGTGGATCTCCCGGAGGGCACCATCCCGGAGATCGGGGTCAGCGAGGAGATCGGGTTGATCCAGCTGCACATCGAGGACAGCGTCACCTCGAGCCTGATGCCCGGGGTCTACAAGTACGACCTGTTCGTGACCGTGAACGACGGTGACGAGTACGCCGGCAGCCAGATCCAGCGGCTGATCGCCGGGACCTGCACGATCAACCAGAGGGTGACGGTGCTCTGATGAGCATGAGCGCCTTCGGGGTCGAGCACGGGGAGATCTACAAGGCCGGGCGTGAGCACGACCGGCAGATGTCCAATACCCTCGCCGGCGTCGGTGGCACCTCGGCAGCGGTGGGAGTGGGGTCCAGGACGGTGGGTCACCTGGAGGGCAAGGGCAAGGACCCGATGGGCTTCACCCTGCGGGAGTCCCACAAGATGAAGCCGATGGTGCCCGCGCACCGGGCCCGGGTGCTGGAGATCAACCGGGCTGCGCACTTCAAGCAGTCCAGGTACGCGGGAGGGCTGGCCGCGGGCTCGCTGGCCCTCGCGGGTGCCTACAAGGTCAAGCAGAAGAAGCGCGAGAAGGCGGCCCTGTCCAAGGGCAGGAAGACCGACATCGCCGCGGACACCGCGGCCGTGGGCACTGGTGGGGCTGCCATCGCGGGTGGTGGGTATGCCGCGCACGCGCTCGGCGTACCGGCCTACGCGGGTGCGGTCACGGCCCAGGCCATGGACCACAACCTCCGGTCCGTCAAGAACAAGAAGATGCGGATGGGCGCGAAGGAGCTGGCGCACACCAAGAACCTCCGGAAGACCGGCCTGCGGATCGCCGGTGTCAAGGGTGCCGGCTCGCTGGCCGGGGTGGGTGTGGCAGGGCTGGGCGGCAAGGCCATCTACGACGTGGCGACACAGAAGAAGAAGAGGTAGTCATGGCGAACGTGGTGAAGCTGGTCAACGGTGGCGCGATCCAGGTGCGCACCGGGGTGATCCAGGGCATCGGCCCGGTCGGTCCCCGCGGGGTGGCCGGCGTGCAGGGAGCCCAGGGTGACCAGGGCCCGGTCGGCGAGACCGGCCCGATGGGCACCATCCAGGCGGTGCAGGGCCGCTCCAACGTGGGCACCACCAACGCCCTGGCCGCGAACACCGACACGGTGATCGCCTTCGGGGACATCAAGTACGACGACCCGTCCTGCTTCTACACCTCGGCCAACATCCTGCTCCGCGACCCAGGGGACTACATGCTCAGCGTCTACCTGGCCTTCGATGACGCCGCTGCCGGCTCGAGGTCGGTGTGGTTCGCCTCCCAGTCAGCGGTGCCCGCGCTGATCGCGCGCACCACCCGGCAGAGCGTGGCCGGTGCCCCGTTCTACATGGACCTGACCTACCCGTACCGGGTGCTGACCGGCAACGAGTACGTCAACGTGCTGGCCCGGTCCTCGGTGGCCCTGAACGTCTCCAGCGGTGCGATCACGGTGACCCGGGTCGGCTCCGGGCCCAAGGGCGATGTCGGTCCTCCAGGTGTCCAGGGCCCGAACGGTGCCACCGGTGCCCAGGGCCCCGCTGGTCCCTCGGGTACCGCGAACGCGGGCTTCACGAAGTACGCCGACCTGCTGCCGCACTAGCATCAGCACATGACGTACGACCAGGCGCAGTCGCCTCGTCTGGGTCAGCGCGCCCCCGTCGAGTCCATCTCGGTCCGGATGTTCTCCGGTGGCGAGGTGCCGGAGGCCGCCTGGCCCGGGCAGCTGATCTACATCAACGAGGAGCAGATCCTCCAGGTCTACAACGGCAGCGCCTGGGAGGATGTCACCGGCGGTGACCTGGGTCAGCTGACCTTCGTGGGCTCCACGGTCCCGGTCTCCCAGAACATCGGTGATGTCTGGTTCAACACCTCCGACAACAACCGGATGCACGTGGCCAAGAGCGTGGGCGCGGACCAGATCGCCACCGGGGAGTGGGAGGTGATCTCGGGAGGCGTCCCACCGATCACCGCGACCACGCACATCTACCGCCAGGACAACCCGCCCACCGCGGCGACCAGCTCTCCGGTGCCCAAGGAGAACGACTTCTGGTACGAGACCCCGATCAACAAGCAGTACTACTACATGGCCACCGCGCCGGGGAACCACTGGGTGGCGGTCCGGGACACCGGCATCGACATCGCCATCAACACCTCCATCACCGAGTACTCCGTGAGCGCCTCGGAGACCATCGCTCCCACCACCGGCTGGTCTACGGCCACCCCCACCCGCGCGCCCGGGACCTTCATCTGGGTCAGGACCACCACCACCCGCAACGACGGCACCACCTCCACCACCAGCCCCGCGCTGATGACCGGCAACACCGGTGTCCAGGGCTCGCAGGGCATCCCGGGTCCGCAGGGCCCGAACGGCCAGCAGCTGTACACCTGGCTGAAGTACGCGGACACGCCCAACACCGGGATGTCGGACGACCCGGCGGGCAAGGCCTACCTGGGGCTGTCCTACAACCAGACCAACCCCACCGAGTCCAGCAACTACGCCGACTACTCCTGGAGCCTGACCGCGGGCACCCAGGGTGTCCAGGGCCCGCCGGGACCGAACGGTCAGCCCACCTACACCTGGATCAAGTACGGCACCTCGATGACGGGCGCGGGAATCAACGACTCCTCGGTCGGGATGACGCACATCGGCATCGCCTACAACCGGACCACGCCCACCGAGAGCACCGACCCGCTGCTGTACGAGTGGTCCCTGATCCAGGGGCCACAGGGTGTGCCGGGCGCACCAGCGGCAACGGTGACGATCACCGCGACCTCCCAGGTGCTGGCCGTCCCGGCTGCGGGTGGAGCGACGACCCCGGCCACGACCACGGTCACCGGCGTCCCGGTGAACACCACCATCACCGCCTGGACCTACAGCGTGGACGGGGCAGCGTTCTCAGCCACGGTGCCCGCGGGAGTGTCGCGCGCGGGCAACGTGGTGACCATCACCGGGTCCACGATGACGGCCAAGACCATCGCGGTGAAGATGGCCGACGCGGCAGGGGTGGCGGACACCCTGACCGTGGCCAAGGTCAGCGACGGTGCCGCGGGTGGGTCCGGTCCCGCGGGCGCGGACGCCTACACGGTGATCCTGACCAACGAGGCGCACGCCTTCCCCGGCTCCACCACAGCCGCGCTGGCCGGCAGCACCACCACCCAGGTGATCGCCTACAAGGGCGCGACCCTGTCGAACGCGACCATCGGCACCGTCACTGGCCAGGTCACCGGGCTGACCACCGCGATCACCAACAACAGCACCACCACGGCCACGCTCACGATCACGGTGACCACTGCGCTGACCACGGGTGGCACCCTGACGATCCCGATCACCGTGGACGGCAAGTCGTTCACCAAGACGTTCTCCTGGACGCTGAGCCTGGCCGGAGCCCAGGGCTCCCAGGGCAACCAGGGCACCGCCGGCGTCAGCCTGACCCTGGTCACCCCGTACTTCGCCCTGGTGACCACCGGGGCAGCTGCGCCCACCAAGCCCACCCAGGCGACTCCGATCGCTCCCTGGGTCAACGCCGAGCCGGCGTACCTGGCCAACACCGAGCTGTACCGCACCGAGAAGAACCTCTTCTCGGACACCACGTTCTCCTACACCAACGTCTCCAAGGTCTCCTCCTACACCGCGGCCAACGCCAAGGCCAGGAACTTCTACGCGAGCACCCCGCCCACCTCGCTCTCGGTCGGGGACACCTGGTTCAACACCGCCGACGACAACCACCCGTACTACGCAAGCATGATCGGGGCGACGGCGATCGCGGTGCCTCCGGCCAACGGCTGGTGGGACATCAAGGACCCCAACATCGACATGATCAACCCGCTCAACGCCGAGGTGGAGGCGAATCGGGGTGGCATCGAGGACCTGAACACCTCGGTGGAGTCCAACGCGGCTGCGGCCAACACCGCCCAGAACGCGGCGGAGACCGCTGACGGCCGGGTCTCGATGTCGGACTACGAGCCCGGCAAGGACGATGTCGAGGGACGCAACCCGGGCTCGATCTGGTTCACCCGCACCCGGAACCGGTTCAACCTGTGCACGAACCCCTCCTTCGAGCTGAACACCACCGACTGGAGCGCCGGTAGCCTCACCGCGGTCAGGACGGCGGGCAGTGACGCCTTCGGGGTCGCGGGCTACGTGGCGCGGCTCACCAACAACACCTCGGCAGCCGCCCACTACTACTCCGCCTACTTCGGGCCCGCGAGCCTGCGACAGCCCTGTGCTGAGGGTCAGACCTACACCGGCTCGACCTATGCCCGGCATGTCAGCGGCCTCAACACCGGGATCTACGCCCGGATCTACTGGTACGACGCAGCCGGCGTCAACTTCGCCTCCGCACTTGGTACTGCGGTGGACCTGGCTCCCGCTGCCGGTGAGGTCATCGCCTGGAAGCGCCTACGGGTGACCGGCACCGCTCCCGCACTGGCGGTCTCCTTCTTCTACCGACTGCTCGCTCCGGCGGCGAACATCAACGATGTCTGGGAGGTCGATGCGACGCTGATCGAGCAGGACGACGACATGGGTCGGTACTTCGACGGCGGCTCCTTCGACGGCTCCTGGGACGACTCGACCAAGCCGAGCAACACCACCTCCACCCTGGAGGGCGGCAAGATCCTCCGGGTCTACGAGCTGCAGGAGGAGGACTGGAACCGGAAGTACTTCACTGAGGACACCATCGCCGGGCTGGACGCCCAGAAGCTCACCGGCTCCCTGGACGGGCTGCTCCTGGCGGACAACACCGTCGCCCCGGACAAGATGTACTCCTACCAGGTGGTGGCCTCGGAGGCTCTCCAGCCGGGCGACCTGGTGAACGTCTGGAACAGCACCGGCAACTTCCGGGTGCGCAAGGCCGACGCGCTGCTGGGCTATGAAGCGCACGGGTTCGTGCTGGACGCGGCTCCCAACGGGTCCTACGTCAACGTGCTCCACACGGGCTACAACACCTTCATGGTCAACTCGGTGCCTGGGGTGCAGTTCCTGGGCGCGGCCGGCAAGGTCACCGCGCAGCCGCCCTGGGCGGTTGGTCAGCTGGTGCAGCGTGTCGGCTTCGCTCCCACCGCCTCTGTGCTGAACTTCAGTCCCATGCAGCCCGTGAAGATCATCTAGGAGAACCATGGCAGTCAGTTGGGGAGCCTGGGAGTACGGCAGCGGCAACGGCATGCGGGTCGGGGTCGAGGCAACGGCCGAGGCGGTCAGTCACGGTGAGGCTGCCTGCACCATCACGGTGGACTACTGGACCGACAACCAGTACTCCTGGAACGACGGCCAGACGATGAACTTCGGTGGCTCCATCGGGGGCTCCTCGGGCTTCACCAACAACGACGGTGCCACCGCGGTGAAGCGGTTCACCAAGACCTACACCTACACCTACTCGGGCTCCTCCTATGGCTCCTCGCCGGGCTCGAGGACGTTCTCCTGCTCGATCTCCGGTGCCTACAACGGGATCACCCCGAGTGCCTCGGACACGGTCTCCCTTCCCGCACGCCCGATCGCGTCTCCCGCTGCGGTCACCTCGGCCGCGGCGAGCAGGATCTCGGACGAGTCAACCAAGATCTCCTGGGTGAATCACCCCACTGCGGGTGAGCCCTACAGCTCCAACACCCAGGTGGAACGCTACGTCTACGCCTACAAGCCCGCCGGCGGCACGGTGGACTACGCCGGTGCAGCCTGGGACACCATCGCCTACGTCTCGGGCTCCTCCACCTCGTACACCCATGCCAACGTGCTCCCGAACCGCAGGTGGTACTACCGCGTCATCGCCCGCAACTCCGCGGGCAACGCCGCAGCCGACGGCACCAACATCCTCTACACCACGCCCGCCACTCCTACCGCGTGCACCCGCTACGACATGGGTGCGAACCAGCGGATCACCTGGACCAACAACGTCTACTACGCCGAGTACGCGATTGAGGTCTGGCACGCCGCGAACGGGGTCTGGGACGCCTCCCCGCTGGTCACCTATGCGGCTGAGGTCACCGAGCACGTCCACTCCGCGCCGGCATCCGGGGTCAAGCACAAGTACCGGGTCCGGGCCAAGACCACTTCGGGCACGGTGCTGTACTCGAGCTACTCCGGGGAGACCACCGAGACACCCGGCAGCACCAGCCCCCCGCTCACGCCCACCAACCTGGGACCGGCAACCCCGACGGTGGCGGACCGGGATGCCTCCATCGTCTTCACCTGGACGCACACCAAGTCCACGGACGGCTCCGCCCAGACCGCCTTCTCCCTGCAGCACCGCGAGGTGGGCAGCAGCACCTGGACGGTGGTGCCCAAGACCACCTCGGTGGCCAGCAACTACACCCTGGCGCACTCCTACGGCTACTCCACCGAGATCGAGTGGCAGGTGCAGACCTGGGGCGCTGACCCTGTTGCCTCGCCCTGGTCGGCCGTCACGAGGTTCTTCACCTCCGAGCCGGTCCCGCGCCGCTACCCGATGTACCTGGACGTGACCAGCGGGCGGGTGGAGGCGGACAGCACCCCGGACTCGGGCGGGGGCGGGATCCAGTGGGGCTCCTGGAACTCCGTGTCCCGGAACGCCTCCTGGTCTTCCGGGACGATCCGGTACCGCCGGTCGCTGGACGGATCACTGGTCCAGCTGGACATGGTCAATCTGATGCTGGCCACGGCGCAGGACACCGCCTCTCAGGGCAACATCTCCCCAGACGTGGTGATCTGCGCCCTACCGGCCGATGCCTACCCGGAGACCCTGAACGTCGTGACGTTCGACCTCATCTTCGGCGGAGCCTACATCCTGTTCGGTGGGGTCTACGCCAACGGCTTGGTCGTCGTCTTCGGTGCCTCTGCCTCCTCCTACAACGTCTCCACCGTCTCCCAAGCTCATGCTTCCATCGTCTACGGCACTCCCTCCACCGGAGGCGGGTCGCTGGGTCTGGCTCCGCTGGTGGTCCAGGAGGAGGGCAGCCCGGTGATGCCGGGCACCACCACGCTGAACTTCATCGGAGCGGGTGTGACGGCCACCTCCGCGGGCGCGGGAGCAGCGAACGTCACCATCACCGGTGGAGCTCCGCAGGCGCACACCCACGTCGAGGCCGATCTGCCCACCACCCTGGCCACGGACACCGAGGTGAGCACCGCGGTCGCCAACCACGCTGCTGCGGCCGATCCGCACACCGGCTACCAGCGGGAGACGGAGAAGGCCGCAGCCAACGGCTACGCCTCCCTGGACGGCACCACCAAGGTGCCCATCGCCCAGGTGCCCACGGGCACCTCCGGCACCACGGTGGCCCTGGGAAGCCACGGCCATGCACTGACAGACGCCAACATCACCGGCATCCTGCCCAGCGCCCAGCTGCCTACGCACGCGCACACGATCACCGACCTGCCGGTCGCTCCGAGCGGTACGTCCAACACCACCCAGGTGGTGCGCGCGGATGACTCCCGGCTGTCCAACGCGCGAACTCCGTCCGCGCACGTCCACACGATCACCGACCTGCCGGTGGCACCCAGCGGCACCTCGAACACCACCCAGGTGGTCAGGGCTGACGACGCCCGGCTCTCCGATGCCCGGACCCCGAGCGCGCACACCCACACGAAGGCGAACATCACCGACTTCGCGCACACTCATGCTGCCGCTGACGTGACCTCAGGTGCCTTCGTGGTGGACCGGCTGGGTGCCAGCCCGGCGGCGACCACCTACCTGAAGGGCGCGGCGACTGCCGGCACAGCGACCTGGGTGGTCCCCAGCACGCTGAAGACGGACCTGGCGCTGGTCAAGGGCGATGTCGGGCTGGGCAGCGTGGACAACACCGCGGACACGGCCAAGCCGGTCTCCACCGCCCAGGCGACGGCCATCGGGCTGAAGGCGACCGACACCGCGGTGGTGCACCTGGCGAATGCCGAGACGGTCACCGGGCTGAAGACGTTCACCTCGGCCATCGGGATGTCCGAGCAGGCCTCGACCCCGACGACCCCCGCGTCCGGGTTTGCCCGGCTCTACGCCAAGACCGACGGACTGCCCTACTACCTGGGTGACGACGGTGTGGAGCGGCAGCTCATCCCGGCGATCCTGGCCCTGCACGAGAACCCCGGCTTCGAGGGCACCTACTACAACTCCTCCAACGCCACCACGCTGATCGGGCAGACACCCCCGGGCTACAACATGTTCTGGTGCAGTGACGGGATCACCTGCTCCCAGGAGACGGTGGACAAGACCGAGGGTGCTGCCGCCTTCCGGATCAACAAGCCCGCCGGGAGCTACAACTGCCGGGCGCACTCCAACACGGTGTTC
>Ga0068870_10000649_pt1 | contig 13250 bp, 12 predicted proteins | sample KBSMisM62_FD_66599 | JGI IMG/M metagenome (GOLD analysis project Ga0068870, IMG submission 66599) | Miscanthus rhizosphere microbial communities from Kellogg Biological Station, Michigan, USA - KBS Miscanthus M6-2 | ecosystem: Host-associated > Plants > Roots > Rhizosphere > Soil ...
AGGTTTGTAACTCCTTCATACGCGACTCGATAGCGGATAGAACGCCAGCGCGTCCACCATCCTTGCTCATTTCCTCATCTCGGATCGCTTCGAGGTCCTCAACAGTCTGCACCGAGCGAATGATACCGATGACTTGCGGGACGGTTTTGGCGTGGATAATGCCCCAATTGCGAACCAGATTACTACTACCTGTCACTGCATTGGAATCGTCTATGGAACCACCAACCAACAATTCCAAACGATCCAATCCCAACCTACTAGCCTTTTCCTCCGATAGTTCGATCTCATCACCAACCTTGTAGAGTTGTCCGTTTCTCTGGTGTGTTCCTATTTTGATCCTATATCTATTCACTTTCATGTCTCCTCTTTGTTGTGTTGGTGTGCCCGCGGTTCTCAGGTAAGATCGCCGACCGCTACGCCGTATCTGCCGCTAGAGTCAGCAAACATACGAAAGATCACACACGAAAGCACAACCCAGTAGGTGTTCCATCCAGGTCCATCCTTCCACGAAACAGGAACGGGTTGCTGACCAATGATGACATCTACCGCGCCTCGATCCATCTGAACTAACACCGCGCGATGATTTGGTGCACTATCGTCCACCTTTACGGAAAGGTTTTGCCCACCATAAGGACCAAGCTCCTCCAGTGCCATACGGATCGTACCACTATCGTAAAGATCCGAGTAACGGCGATTGATCGCCAATATGTAATTACCCGGAATTCGTAAAGTGTAAGGTCCGGGATGTGAGATTCGCAGGAGTTCGATGGCAGACTGGACCACGTCGACGATCTGCTTTCCGGTGAGAGTATTCCAATCGGCGTAATCAAACGTCGTGGTAGAGGATAGAATTCCAGGCGCAGGCAGATCATCGATCGTCATAACATTTCCCTGATCGTCGGTTAATCCGTTCCATGCCTGATCTTCAATCGCCTCGTTTACGCGATAGGTCGCTTCTGTCGTATGGGTGGTATCGAGTGGTGCCCCCATACGTTCTGCAATGGATAGATCCCGAATGTTGAAAGAAAAGTTGCTCCACGTGCAGAAGATGGGCCATGACACACCGCCCCGTTGCAGTACAAAGCGCTCACCGCGGCTGTCAGGTACCATTGTGCGATGTGCAGTACCTCCTTCTCCTAGATTGCCGCGACGGAGAGACGGAATGGCCCACCAATTGGGAAGGGAAGTGGTAAGTCCAGCAGCAATTAGATCGGCCACGAAAGACAACCGTTTCTTTTGAACTACGGTAACTGCCTGTTCGATCACTTCGTGAGCGTTGTCAGGATAAGGTGCAGCAAGTCGCATGCGTTCATCGCTAACGCAAGCCGAATAATACGCTTGGAGTGAGCCGTGGGACGCGATGCCTGCTAGTAACGCATCCGGAGGAACAGCTCGATTAATGAGACCGGAACCCATGTAAGTCTGAATCTTGCCCATGACGTATGTATCTCCTTTTTTCACTATCCAATTGTACTTTTTCACTTTTTGTTTTGTGTATTGACTTTAGATGACAAGCACCCGAACACGAGTTGTGACTGTTACCGCACCAACAGATTCTAGAGCCTGAAATCGTGCAACGTTTGCCGCAGCTGTAGTGGCAGAAGCAGACTTGAGCATTCCGTTTCCATTCGACTGCATAAACTCACCCGCAGAGATGTCTTGACCAGACGGTAACAAGCCCCAGAAAGTTGACCCCGGTCGAAGATGTGCAGCTAGTACAAGTTCATTAACGTGGTATGGATCGTCAACGGTTTTGTTGTGAATCAACTTTTCTAATGCAACCATCGGAGTCACCGTTTCGCTCGCTGATGCATGTGGCCGCAGCTTTGTAGTTGACCCCGTCGTATAAAATTCAATCAACATCCCGGGCGTAATCTGCACACCCGCAACGTATTCGTTGACGATGGTATGTCCACCTTCGCCTCCAGGCAGACCACCGCCAAGAAGAATTGTGTTCGGAGGATGCTTAGTCATTGCCATTTGCGTCTTCTCCTTTTTTCCCGTTGTATTTCTTTTTAATTGGTCGCCTTACTGTTTAATCCCCATGTATCGGGCAAAGGATGTGTGTCATTGCCTGACATACGGGAAGAAGGAATACCACGAACCGAAAAATCGACTGTTGCTGGTTCACCTACCTTGAAAGCGGTTGCCATCTTCTCCAGGGTAGACATATCCATCGCGTGCAGCTCGGCTTCCGTGAACGCGGTCTGTGCGGTCTTGAGGGAGGCTACCAAATGGCCGTGACGGGCTTTCTGCTGTGCCTGGAAGGCATCGGCGGCACTCTTGAGGGTGAGGTACTCTTCCTCGGTAAGGACGCGTTGGGCGGGCGTTGCAGCCGCAGAAGCGGTGACAGAGGAAGGAGCAACAGGGGCAACAACGGCGGCAGCAGGTTCAGCCTCCTTGTACGTCTCCGCCAGCGACTGTAGCTTGTCCTCGGACATCGACTCCAGGACAGGGCGATCGGACTCCTCGAAGGGGGAAGCCGAGGACGTGATCAGCTTGTCCGTGAGATCTTTTTGTGTGGCAGTAGGTACGATGGCTTTGGAAGCGACAGCGCTCATGTTTCTATCTCCTTTACAAGAACACGAAGTTTCAAGGGCGAATTCGGCAACGTCATCTTCGACAGGTGCTTCGTCTTTAGGAATCCAGGCTCTCGTTTCATCGAATACGACTTCTACACGATCATCATTGACTGTGATGGCGCCGCTAGAAGCGTCGATGGAAAACGTCCGTTGATAGAAATGGTATTCGATTTCGGAATTCGATGACCAGCCCGAACCGAACGAAACGAGCACGACATAGCGGACGGTACCACCTTCTACATCTTCATCGTCGACGTACTCGACCCCAGGCTCCAGATCGGAAATGATCTTGTACAGCTTCCATCGAAGATCATTATTGGACATCGCCGATCGAATTTTCGATATCAAGCGCTTGACTAGACCACCTTCCATAGCGGTAGCCTCCTGTTTTGCGGTTTCCAATTTACTAGAGTTTGCCGATACAGCAGACGAAAACTCGGAATTAAGAAGGCGACGAGCTATTTCCTGAGCCGATGCAAGAGTCTCAGCAGGGATGTCCGCTGACGAACCGCGAGCGCCAAGAACGGCACGCAATGCACGCTCATTGAGTTTGTCGTTTGCAGGGTTGACCACAGGAAAGAAAGCGAGATCAGAGAAGGAAGACGCACTCGGATCGCCCAGAAGCGTATGAGACGCGATTTTCTCCTTCAGCGTAGATGAACATTGAGCAACGGATTTTGGAGGTGTCGCGCTGTTGTCCAAATACTTGACGTAATCGGAGAACGACGGCTTCACCCAGGCGACGGTTTCGGTTCCTGTGAAGGACGGACGTCGTGCCTGTGTTAGGACGGACGTTCGCAGGGTAGGCATGCCATCGTCCACCTTGTCCATGTTCGATCGTAAAACTGCCACACGCGGACCACAACCCATCTCATTTGAGCAAGCACCGATATCACCTTCTGGCAACATTGCTAGGTGATCGTTTACAGCAGAGACCCAACGCGCGCCGTATTTCTTTCCGCCATATTCGCCCTGTTCCGTAACGGTTACGACGTAATCACCTTCCGAGACTTCGACCTTTTTGCCCGCTTTTAGTCGTTCACAAACGCTAACGGCATCAGGTCCGACTAGTTCCGCTTTGACTGGATCAAGCCACGCCTCCACAACAATTCGGCCGGATTCGTAAGACGAAGCAAACATCTGTCCGAAGCCATATTCTTCTAGAATCTTTGGATCATTCGCCGTGGTATAGTCTCCGCCGGTTTTCGGATGGCCCATAACTACAGGGCGATTGTTGCGGGAGAACGCATGAGACGCAAGCACGGATGCAGGAACGAATTCCGGAGTTGGTGCATTCGCAGGCCACCAGACGTTATCACCTACAGCGGTAACGATCGGGACCACGATATGTTCTACACCGTTGAAGGTTGCCGTACGGAGCTGCGAACCGTCAGCCATCGAGCGCAGTTCAACATATCGGTTTTCGAGTACTCGAATCTTGTACACTAGATGTCTCCTTCTACGGGAGGCATGATCTCAGGCTTCGATGGATCAGGAATCGATGTAGGTGATGGAGCATTTCCTCCACCATCACCATCGCCTCCACCATCACCATCATTCGGTTTGTTCGCCGGTGAACCTTTCACATCTTTGACCTTCTGCGGCAAAGGTCCTAACTCCGGGAACACCATATCTCTGATCTCTTGATTCGTGGTGATCACGGTCCTGTCGGCAGCGTATTGATTGCGATTCGCCAACGCCAAAACGTTGACTTGGTTCGCCTTTTCCTTTTCGTTCAGTTCTTGTTCGGTAGGCCATTTCGGTGTGTAGACCCAAACACCCGACGAAGACTTCTTTTTCGGTTCTGGTAAAGCGCCGTACCTGATGCAACGATCGATGAAATCACGAACAATAGGATCGCCCATTTCATCGCGACGGCTTGCTCGAAAATCATTCCAAGCATCCTCATCTTGCGTAGACGACTGATGTGAGGCTTCCGATCCAAAGATCTTCCGCTGCGGCATTTCCATTGAAGCAGCGATCAGCGAAAACAATACGGAAGCATTCTCCTTGAAGTTGACTATTTTGCCGGATATAGTTCTTGGCGTAACCCCTCGCGTCAACATATACTTGCGGAGATTATTCTCCATTTCTTCCAACTGCTCTTTCATTTTCTCTTTGGCAGCGTTGAACTTTTCGACGTTGGCAGGATCGACAGGATTGGTCGAAAGGAGCGAACCACCATCTGGACCGATATCCTTGTCCAGATCGAAAAGGGTGCGATTCACTGCTTCTTTGTAGGTAGCTTCTGAGCCACCACCAACTAGCTTATCCAAATCGATCAGGTAGTTGTATGGCGCCTGTAACTCGGGTGCACTGAAAATCTCGTTATCTAGCGGGTTATGTGTAATGTGAATCACGCGAGACCAGTGAACTTTAAGACGGTTGCTGCTGACCGGACCACCTACACCCGTTATCGAACGTCGCGCACCTGACAATTGAATGTCGTAGAATTTTGGCAGACCGTACCGCGGATCGGAGACGGAATCGCCTGAAGAATCACCAACCCAATCCGTGATCGTTGCGTACTCTTGCGATAGTGGGCGGAGATACGCGACATCATCAGGCCCAGACAATCTCGACATCTCCTGTGCGAGAATGTTAGGATTGCCGATCGCACCCTTTTCCTTCACACCGATGTAGACGATAGAGTACTCACCGATTCCTGCCTGAATGTCCGCCCGTTTGAAAACGGAACCAACACGAAGACGGCGAAAGAATTCCTCACAAGCGATCTCGAATTTGGTTTTCGCCTTGGGGTTATCATCTTCCGTAATAACGAGTTTGGACCAGCCCATTCCACCGGGCGCAGCGGTGACAATCCGGCGAGCTATCCCACCACGATCAAATCTCTGCTTATAGTGGGCGTACGACAACGCCTCCGGATAGCCTAGAACTTTGAAGATGTCGCGGTTTCCATCAAACTGCGAGAAACCAAACATCCTTGCGAATTCATGACGTTGGACAAGGAGGGATCGAGCCGAGGTAAGAAACGACTGCTCGGCGGCATGAAGAGAAGCAGTTAGACCTTCGACGTCTGTGATCGGCTCGGACATCTAAGGGTTTGCTTTCTGTTTTGTAACCTTACAACTTCTCTGTTTTTCCTTCGTCTACAATTTCAAAAGATGGAACTTTAATCCTTAATCTCTCTAGCAAAACCTGAACTACCTAGATGAGAGGGTAGCAGAGCGGCGAGAGAAAATCAAGAGGGGGAGAGAAAGAGAAAAAATGAGAGGGGAAAAATCTAAACTACCATGTAATCTCATATGTGACTGGTGTTTCCGCCACTACTAAACAATTGAACGCATTCGAGCTAGCGTCTACATCGTCATCGTGCTTACCTACGGGAAACGAGCACAACACGGAGAGGTATACATCATTCCACGGTCCACGTAAGATCTTCACGTTCCTGTTCTGACAATACGAACGAAACGGGTTCGATCGTTTAACCTTGTCCCCTTCTTTTACGGTTTCGGGGCTGGCTTCGTAGTCATATCCAGCCAGCAAAATTGATCTTGCCTTGATAGTTGCTTTTCCGGAGCCTGATCCTTCGCGAACTTTGCATCGTATGCCGTCTTGTTTCGCTGTCGTTTTGATCAGATCATCGACTAGTATCTTTCGTACTCGTACGACGTCTAATATGTAGACGATACCGGTCGATCGAGAACGCCCCATTTTGACGCCCACGGTCCAATCTCGATTGTGAGCGCCTGCTTCATTTTCGTCGGTTGATGCAATATCCCATCCTCGACATAGTTCTAGGTCGTTATCATAATTAACACGATCGAATGGTGCATAAGGCAACGAATCGACAATCTCAAACCATTCGCGTTGAAATAACGTTCCTCCTTCTGCCACAGGTCTCTGCTGCAATTGTCCCGAAGCAGCAAGCCCTAATAACAATTCTTCCTGTTCAACCTTCTCTTGTGTCCATACCTCAGGCCAGAGCAGCTCACCCTTTTGAGTTCGTCGATCGCGAGGATCGGGAATGTTGCGTGGATCGTCCTTGTCGACTCGTTCGGTTTCAAAGGACATAGGGAAACAAAGATGCTCCCATCCACCTTTCGACAGTAGAAACCCAGTGAGATCGTCTTCATGGAGTCGCTGCATCACGACGATGATTGTAGGATCTAACGCCTGACGTGTTGATACGGTCGAAGACATCCAGTCTTGACATGCTTTACGCATTGTTGGCGAGCGTGCATCTTCGGCCTTGAGCGGATCGTCAATGATGATGTAGTTGGGGTGCTCACCAGTACCGACGCCGCCAACGGATGAGGCAATACGCCATCCTTTTGCCGTGGTATTGAACCTGATCTTTGCAGATTGATCGGACGCGAGAGATACTGTCGGATGCGATGCATCACCGGACCAGAAAGTAGACGAATACCAGGACGAGCGAACGATATCGCGTAAACGTACGTTATCTCGAATTGTATTTGCGTCGGTATAGGAAAACGTGAGAAAGCGGGTGGATGGATCTTCAGACCAAACCCAGGCGTTAAAGAATACGGAGAAGAATAGAGACTTTGCTGTCCCTGGTGGTACGTTGACAAGTAGACGTTTTATCTTACCTTCCTTGCACTGTTGAAGGACACGGCAATACTCGGTAAGATGCCAATTCCATTTGAGGGGGTTTGTGGGCTCGACAAGGGGCCATGCACGACGAACGAACCATTGCAGATCATGGGGTAGGATTGAGGTGGTTAAATCCTCACGAGAGAAGGGAAGATGTGACATCTAGAATGGGCATCGTGCTGCGTGATTGCTGATCTCTTTGGAGATTCGTAGTTCTTCCGCTTCCATTGCCAGCGCAACAGACCAAGCCAATTTGGCGATTAACTTCGCGTCGAGCACAACGTCTGTCTCTCGTGACAAAAGAGCTGACATCGCAGCCGTGGCATACGACAGGGTTCGATCTTTGATCAAGACATCACCACACGACTATTGATTTCTCGCTGGATAATCTGCAACAATTTATCCTTACAGCGAAAAACCCCATTGTATGGTATTGCGGGTTTCTCCATCCATCCACCATAAACAAGCTCGACAAAGCCTTTGAGCGCCGTTTCGTTGATATCGTCTGGGTCGACAAAATCGGAAGGCAAAAATGTTGTTAGCAAAGTCCGACCACTAGAACGCCAAATCTCTTCCATTCTTGACATTGCGACTTCCATTTCTAACATTCCCATCACACCAGGAAACATATTCTTTGTCATCACGACACACTTACCTTTCCGCTTTTGTAGTCGACGTTAACGACATGAGGATCTTTCGCGTCGGGGTTCTTACACGTACATGTTAAAGCTTCGTCAGTTTTCGTAATGGACAAGTCAAATGAGATCACGGGGCGGACGGGTTTGATCATCGCGAGGACGTCCGAATGGTCACGAACAAGAGAAGCAACCACCAACGCACCGAACGTGTCAGCGGAAACGGCAGCGTTGTCGAAAAACTTTTTGCCCTTGGTTGTCTTCTGTCCGCGAAGTAGAGCATCAATCACATTGCGGACGTCGTTATCTCCGTTGTTATTGAATCGCGCACCCCAGCCGATGATGTGATCGTGAAGGGGACCAGATGGAACACGATACTGATCACGAACCCATGCATCAAAGCACCACCAGCGCAGGACGTCGACAAAGACGTCAATATGCGTTGATCGATGATCGATGGCCCATTTGAGAGCAACCGACATCGTACGATACCAGTGAGGCGAATGGGACGGCGTGCCGAACTCCTTTCCCTGGTGCCCGAATGTGGTATAATTATCAAGAAGATCAACAAACGCCTTATGTGCGATGGGCGAATCTGGGTTCTGTATCAGCCCGCCTAATGTACCTTCGGCGAGCTGATTCTCCGATCGCGGATGCACGCTAAACGGAACAGGAGCACGCCATCGATAGGCGACACGACTGAAGAAATAATCCATGGAGACCGACGCCGTATAGTCATTGAGCTGAGTGCTGTGCTGTGGCATGGTTTAACGCCTACCTTTCTAACCCCAGTTGGATCGGTTCCTCGTACTTTGTAAATCGACCATCAGGTCCGCGACGACCCGCCAACTCCGCCAAATATACATGATGACGACCGTGTGACTCAGCAACCATCACACGAAAGTTATCGATACGATCGTTTAGCTTATCGCAGTCGATATGGTCGACGTGTTCGTCCGCGCGTAGAGGCTCACCCAGTTCGCGCATCACGAGATAGCGTGAGACGTACTGCCAGCCAGATTTGGGATTCGCAAGCGGATGCTTTTTGCCTAGGTAGATGATCTTTCTGCTTCCACCACACCGTGAATCTGAGCGGAAGTAAACGGGAAAACCATCAATGTGATCGACAGGTGCGCGCTTATACCGTCGAGGCTTGATCTGATTCGCTATATCGAGAGGGATTCGTTTCGATCGACCACACACACCACAGAGAAAACGCCTTGGTTTCTGCCCTTGTGATTGCATCGGTCTGCCACAACAGAACGGCGAGTCTGTGTGCGGTATGAGACTCTGGCCCCCTTCGAGCCGACGTTGTACGAACCAAGCGATGGAAGCCAGTCGGTTGCCGAGATTTTCGCGTCGTCCGAGATCTCGATAAACCGACTCGATGCGTTGTAGAAGTTGTCGATCGCTGACGATCTTGGACAAGGCAACATTCGAGCCGAGCTTATAGCAAAGTGCCAAGCAAATCAGATGTCTATCGACGGGGATGTAGGAGGTATCGTTGGGATCAGCGATCGAACGATAAAAGGAATAAACTTTCGTATGAGGCGGGATTATGGATTCGACATCTTCGCCGCATGCGATGCATAGTGCTTTCTTCTCGTTAGGTGTTGGCGTGTTGACACCTAGGTAAGGCACACCCGTCGTAACGTATCGAATGACATCGACAACGTTGGAGACGTTCGTTTCCCAGCCATTTAGAGGAGATAGGGCAGCGTATATGCCTGCGATCTGTTGCGGCGACAGGATTCCACCAGTCAGGGCAGTCGAGAAAAAACGACACAAACCATGCGCACCGTGATAGAACGACATTCCCTCTATGATTTCGCTGTCGGATGCGCAGATCAAAGCGCGCCAGATGTTGAGGCGCATGGTTCGTAGGGAAGGCATGCCTCCTGCTGCAACCTTTTGATTCGTAGTCAAGTGCTCTATCCAGTTGAGCTAAGGAGGCGTTTTTGTTATAGATCTAGCCGAAAACTTCCTTGATCTTGCGCACGGCATTCCAGGCAACACCACCACCGCGAGCAGGGACGGATAGATCGTCAACGATGTCCTGAATGTGTGTGAGTCGCGCGGTCACGACGTCCAACTCTCCCTTAGTGGCCGTAAGCAACGCACGCACAGAAGCACACGGATCAGGCTTTTCGTTTTCGTGTCCACCACCAGCACCAATAACGCGTTGGATGATGGGGAGAATGAGAATAGCGTAAGCCGTCTGCTCTCCCACCATCACATAGCGAGCATCGAGGACGTCCCAATACGTCGAGACCACGTAATGCTGATTGTCGAGAATCATGAATGGGTTTGACAGATCGTGCACGATGTCCGCAAACGCGCCCGTTGCACCGATCGACTCACCAACGGGAGAACCATTCGTCTCTTCCAACGAGAACCCGTAGCGATCCTTGAAGGTAACTCCGTCAGGATTGAAGGTTCCGCGCTCCCAACCGTCGACCACGGGGCATGATGGCGTGATCTTGCTGTCTGGGTTGTAACGTCCCTTGGTACCGCGGGCGCCTGATTCATAGAGAAAGTGTCCGAAAGTCTTGACGTTGGACATGAGATGTTGCTCCTTAGGGTTGTGTTCTGTGTGTTTGTTGACTCACGAACGATCGTTTTCGTGCATCGCGTGGACATCGCAGTATTCAGCGCCGTTGAGTGTAAGGCGACTGCAGCCTGAATAGTCACACGCCTTGGCGAACCGCGGCGGCATCGGTTTCGGTTTCGTCTCTACTACATAGTCGATCGCCATCCGTGCGATTTCCGAAATCGTCATCGTCGGATATAGAGAACGAGCACGGTTGATTTGCTCGGGGTCGAGTTGGACAGATGTTTTACGCATTGGAATGAAAGTAGAGCGGGTTTTCATTTTGTGGGCCGCCAGACACAGTTCTCGTTTGTTTGTGCTGCCCATAAAAAGAGGTCGGCCCCATTCCGGCTTTAAAAACGAAGCCGACCTATCCTCCATCAACCGTCAAACTATATCAGCGAATGCCCCACCGTGTCAAGCGGTTTGATAATGTTCATCGATTTACAAATGGTAGACAAAGCAGTCGAAGGCCTAAGGCTGAAAGTCTGGATATCAAATGGAATTTCTGAAAGTCTGGTAACGGTTAGGGCTTTTCAAATGCCATTATCTCGTGTGGACTTTCACGTCTGCCTGCTTCGCTGCTCATGCCCTGCTCTTTTATCTTAATAGGGTTTCACTAGCTTTCAGACTTTCAGCCCCGTTTTACTGGTGATTATAAGGGGGTGACTGGTGTCTCATAATGGATGACTGAAGGTTTTATCATACACCCCTTGACTGGTGTCTTAGAATCTGATAGGCTTCATTTTGCCATGGGAAAGCCGCGAGATTCGTCGTTTTTCTGGGAACAGGTCGAAATAATCGAAAACGCCTGTTGGATGTGGAAAGGTAGTCGAACAACTGGAGTCGAATACGGCATCTATTACGATGGTAAGCGAACATATCTAGCTCACAGATACATGTGGCAGATCGTGAATGGAGACATACCAAGAAAGATGTGTGTTTTGCATACGTGCGCTTTTTTGCTATGTTGCAACCCTGAACATCTTTATCTCGGTACTGCTAAGATCGCAGCGCAGGATAGAATGAAAAGACGGAAACAGAAATCCCCATGGTCCAAACTGACAGAAGACGATGTACGTTATATTTTAAGATCTTCCGATTCTCATTACGATCTGTCGTTGAGATTTGATATTAGCATGCAGCACGTCAGACAAATACGGAATGGAGAGTCGTGGTTGTGGATTTACGAGGAATACTTAGAGTCCGAATCGTTCTAGTAAACACCTGGTCCCCTCGGCGCGAATCCATGCACGATGCCAGAAGGAGGCGACGTAAGCACCCATCGACTCGCGATAACCATCCAGCACTTCAGTCTGCGCGCACAACGTAACCATCATACAAACCTTCGCAAGCGTCGGATTCGACACTCCCAGCTCGAAAGCTAAATCCGCCAGCGGAGTATATACGCCTAGTGGTAAAGGAACCGTCAATCGATAGTGACCCTCGCCCCAGGGCAAGTCAAGCTCGAATTGCTTGAACCATGTTGCGATTAGAGTGTGTATCTCGGGATCGCCGGACAAATCGCGGATGGTACCGAATCGCGACCGCAACCCTAATAACGACTGTACGTGTTCGTTAGCATAGATCGTACTTAATCCGCCAGCGATACACGCCGCTGAGCCTATTGTAATGCCGGCCTTGTATCGTAGCACCAGACGACATAAGTTCTCGATAGAGGCCATTATAGCAATAGGGTAGTTCTTGATGGTGACAGCAGGTGAATCTGATGTGTGGGCGTAGTATCTTTCGCGGTTTAGCTCTAGTTCGTCGACTAGGTTAAAGGTTGATTGTAGTGGTGTGGGAAGGTTTATATTCGACGAGAGCGAAAGTGAGGATGGCGGGCGAAGATTGGTAAACCGCGGCGTGATAACAAAGGAAGACGTTGCATTGCCATCAGAAATATCAGACAACTCGGCCGATTTTATAATCTCCGGTGCTTGTCCACGTGCGACATTAGATAACGGTGACACATTAGATGACGTAAGCGCCAACATCCGACCTTTCATCCTGGCACGATGCGCCGAGTCGAAGGGAGGATGTACAAGATTTGACGTATTAACAACTGAACTTGTAATTGGCATTTTTTCGTTCTTTATGTCCTGTATCACGTCGTAATGTCCAACACGTCGAAATCGATATTATCTAATTCGTCAGTTAGTCGCGACTCTAAATCTTCGCTAATTCGCGATCCGGAAACGTAAACGAGGATGAGTTTACGCAGAAAGATAGGAAGCTGTTCTATCGAGATGGGCGAAGACGTAGACGACCGCGATGTAGAAGATGGCGCAGGCGACACACCGAAAAGGTAAGAGACAGTATTGGTCGTCTCGCCATTCGATTCGTCTCCATCTGTTTCGATCGCGCCGCGGTTTGCAACGTTCCAGCGCTTCGGAAATCTACGGCGAAGATATTCGGCCGTGCCGCGCCAGTCATTATTTTTCGATGTAGTTATGATTTCCTTGTCTAGTACTTTGATAATGGAGAAGGTGCCGTCCGCATGTGTGATAACTTGTTCTTTATAGATGGCCGTGCGCTCTTCGTTGTCGCGGGTTGCCTTTTCTAGAAAGTTTCTATTGAGTTCGGATTCGAGTTCGGCGGCGGCATGAATCACATCGACGAAGAATTTCGCGTAGTAGGTTAGAGCGGCATTGAAGGCTTCGTCTGTGGTTTCGTGATCTAGTGTGTCGAATTCGGTGCAAGTCGCTTCGTAGTCGCGTTCGCCGTATTCAAGCCAGCGGCAGATCTGCGAAGGCGGTTTGCCGATCAGTGCGGCGATTGCGACAAGAGGGGTGCCTTTCCGCATTTCCTCGACTACGATGCGGTATTTGACCGGGGTTAGATCGGATTTACGTCCTCGGGAGC
>Ga0068870_10000660_pt1 | contig 13161 bp, 12 predicted proteins | sample KBSMisM62_FD_66599 | JGI IMG/M metagenome (GOLD analysis project Ga0068870, IMG submission 66599) | Miscanthus rhizosphere microbial communities from Kellogg Biological Station, Michigan, USA - KBS Miscanthus M6-2 | ecosystem: Host-associated > Plants > Roots > Rhizosphere > Soil ...
GGAGGAGATCCTCGGGCGGATAGCCCGTGGTCGCGAGCTCGGGGAAGAGGACGAGATCGGCCCCGGCGGTGCGCGCGTCGGCGAGGCTCGCGAGGATCTTGTCGCGGTTTCCGTCGAGGTCGCCGACGACGGTATTCAGCTGTGCAAGCGCGAGCCTCAAGGTTTTCGCCTCACAGTCACAAACCTATCGTAACTAGGCTCACGCGGGGTGCAGCTCGTCCTTTCGCATCGCTATCGAGGGCCGCTCACGTCGGCGAACGGCGGCTACGCGTGTGGGCGGCTCGCGGCGTACGTGGACGCGGAGGAGGTCGAGGTCACGCTTCGCCTCCCGCCACCGGTCGACCGTCCCCTATCGGTCGAGCGCGAGGACGGACGCGTGCTCCTTCTCGACGGCGACGCGCTCGTCGCGGAAGCTCGGCCGGCGCCGGTCGAGGTCCAACCGCCTACGCCGCCCGTCTCGATCGCGGATGCCGAGGCGGCACGCGAGCGGCACGTGCGCGACTGGAGCCCGGACTTCGGCGAGTGCTACGTCTGCGGCCTTCGGGAGGACGGCCTCGGGATCCGCGTCGGGCCGGTCGCCGGTCGCGAGCCGTTGCACGCTGCTCCCGTCGTGCTGCGCGAGGCGGGGACCGAGTTCGTCTGGGCCGCGGTCGACTGCCCCGGTGCGTACGCGGTCGGCGCCGAGGGGCGCGGCGAGATCGTCCTCGGGCGCATGACTGCTCGAATCGACCATGTGCCCGACGTCGGCGAGGAGTGCGTCGCCACCGCCTGGCCGCTCGGCGAGGACGGCCGCAAGCTGTACGCCGGGACCGTTCTCTTCTCGTCGGCCGGCGAGCTCCTCGCGCTCGCCCGGCAGACCTGGATCGTCCCGCGCTAGCGGGGCGTCAGAGCGAGCAGGAGCCCGCCGTCGTCGTCGTACGCGGGGAAGAAGTCGACGACGACGCGCTTCTCGATTCCGGCGCGCGTGCGGATCTCCAGTTCCTGCCCCAGCTTCCGGACGCCCCACTCGCGAACGACGTCGATCGGCGACACGTCGGAGAGCGCCAGCGCCTCGGCGACGTCGCGACCGATCAGATCGGCATCGCGGTACCCGGTCAATTCGAAGACGCCTCGTCCTGCCGCGAGGACTCGTGTGTCCCGGTCGCACACGACGAAACCGGTCTCGGGCGCCGGGTAGTAGTCCTCGAGGAGCTCGAAGAGAAAGCCGAACGCGCAGCTCCGGCACTGCACCGCCTGCATCGAGAACCCGTCGTAGCCGTCGAGATCGACGGTGCGCTCCTTGCAGTTGGGACAGATGAAGTAGGGCACGCCGGGCGCAGAGTAGGGAATCGAGCGGTTCAGTCCGCGTTACGACGTCAGCGCCGAAGGCGGATTGCGTTGAGGTCGTCGGCGACGATCGCCTGTGCACGTGCGATGAGGTCCTCGATGTCGTCGTGCTCGGCGTGGAGATACCGTCCCGCGAGCGCATCGGCGCGGCCCGATGCGAGCACGCGCACGAGCCGGGGCGCAAGCTCGGGAGGCGTCCACGGCGCGCTGTCGCCGTACTCCTCCGTCATCTCGGTCCGCACGAGCCCGGGGCTGAAGAAGAAGACCGGGATACGCCCTGCGAGCTCGGCCGCGAGCGTCTCCCCGTACCTGCATACCGCCGCCTTGCTCGCCGGGTAGGCGGTCTGGCGAGTTCCCGGGAGGTACGCGGCGCCGCTGCCCGTGATGACGATCCGCCCGCGCCCGCGCTCGAGCATCGCGGGGATGACACTCCGGCACGAGAGATGGACGCCGAGGACGTTGACCTCCAGCACGCGCCACCAGGCCTCGACGGGAACCTCCCAGGTCGGGCCTTCCTGGTTGCCGATCCCTGCATTGGCGACGAGTAGGTCGATCGGCCCCAGCTCGGTCTCGGTGTGCCGGACCCAGGACTCGACCTCCGCGCGCTCCGACACGTCGCCGACGAGCGCGAGCCCACCGATCTCCCACGCGACCGCCTCGACCTGCTCGTTCGTGCGCCCGGCAACGGCGACGCGCATTCCGGCGTCGGCGAGCTCGCGCGCGATCGAGGCTCCGATCCCGCGCCCGCCCCCCGTGACGAGGGCGACTCCGTCGAGCAGGTCAGGAGACACGTTCGATCTCCTCGAGGGCTTCGGGGTTCTCGAGCGTCGACAGGTCGCCGGGATCCTGCCCGAGCGCGCGGGCTCGGACCGCGCGGCGAACGACCTTGGCGCTCCTCGTCTTCGGCAGCGCGGAGACGAAGACGACGCGGTCCGGCGCGAACGCCTTGCCGAGCTCGTGCGCGACGGCGTCGGCGACGTCCTGCTCCGACGCCTCGGCGCCCGGGACGAGCACGCAGTAGAGCCAGGCGACCTCGCCCTTCACGTCGTGTGGAATGCCGATCGCCGCGGCCTCGGTGACGGCAGGATGCCCGACGGCCGCGGACTCGAGCTCGGCGGGGCCGATGCGCTTGCCGGCGACGTTCAGGGTGTCGTCGGAACGGCCGTGCAGGAACCAGTAGCCGTCGTCGTCGACCGACGCCCAGTCGCCGTGTGTCCAGACGCCGGGGAAGCGGCGCCAGTACGTGTCGAGATAGCGCTCGGGATCGCGCCAGATCCCGCGCGTCATGCCTGGCCACGCTTGCTTGCACACGAGCTCGCCGACCTCTCCGCGGACGGACCCGCCGCCCTCGTCGAAGACGTCGATGTCCGCCCCGAGGGCGGGGAATCCGACCGAGCACGGTTTCGTCGGTGCGAGCATCGTCACGGAAAGGAAGCATGCCCCGACCTCGGTGCCGCCCGAGCAGTTGACGATCGGGATGCTCCCCTTTCCGCACACGTGCTCGTCGAGCCAGTCGTACGGACCGCGGTTCCACGGCTCACCCGTCGTCACCACCGTGCGGAGCGTCGAGAGGTCGGCGGCCGGGTTGCCGTGCGGGATGAGCGCGCGCACGAGCGTGGGCGAGATGCCGAGCATCGTCACCCTCTCCTCGTCGACCAGGGTCCAGAGGCGGTCATGCGGCCAGTCTGGCGCACCCTCCAGGAAGACGACCGTCGCCCCACACGCCATTGCGCCGGTGACGGTCCACGGTCCCATGATCCACCCCATGTCGGTGGAGAAGAGCACGCGGTCGCCGGCGCGCAGGTCGGCCTGATACGCGGCCTCGCGCGCGATCGAGACCAGAAAGCCGCCCTGGACGTGGAGCGCGCCTTTCGGCTTCCCCGTGGTGCCCGAGGTGTAGGCGAGGAGGTATGGCGCCTCGCTGGCAACCTCGACGGGCTCGAGCGATCCACCCGAGTCGGCGACGGCGTCATCCCACCAGACGTCACGCCCGGGGGTCATCGGGCAGTCGCCGGTCGCCCTGCGCCAGACGACCACGTGCTCGACCGTCGGAGCTTCGGCGAGCGCGTCGTCGAGGACCTCCTTCATCGCCACGAGACGGCCTCGCCGAAACGAAGCATCCGCCGTGAGGACGAGCTTGGCTCCGGCGTCCGCCAGGCGCGTCGAGACGGCCGGACTCGCGAAGCCGGAGAAGATGGGTACCTGAATCGCTCCGATGTGCGCGCACGCGTGCGAGGCGATCGCGGCCTCGGGCGACATCGGGAGGAACGTCCCGACCGCGTCGCCCTCGCGAATCCCGAGCTCCCGCAACGCCTGCGCGAGCCTTCGAACCTCGCGCGACAGCTCCGCCCACGTCAGAGATCGCCGTTGGCCCTCCTCGGGTGCCCATACCGCCGCCTCGCGATCCGGGGTCTCGCGCGCCCAGCGGTGCACGCAGGCGTCCGCGAGGTTCAGTCGCGCGCCCACGAACCACGTCGTCCACTCGATCCCGCGCGACGCGTCGAGCACGTCGTCCCAGCTGCGAGCGAGCGGGATGCCGAGATCGTCGACGACCGCGCGCCAGAACCGGTCGGGCTCGTCGATCGACGCGCGATGCAGCTCGGCGTAGCTGTTGCAACCGAGTACCCGTGCGAGCCGGCCGACGTTCGCGGCCCTCACCCGCTCGCTCGACGGGTTCCATGTGAAGTCACCCGATACGCGCTGGCTAGTCTGGGGTTGCATGCGGGGTCGGATCTTCGCAGAGGAGAACCGGAAGTGGCTGACGCTCGCCTCGGTCTCGTTCGGGCTCTTCATGATCATGCTCGACAACACGGTCGTGAACGTCGCGCTGCCGTCGATTCAGCAGGATCTCGGCGCCGATCTCTCGGAGCTCGAGTGGATCGTGACGGGCTACGCGCTGACCTTCGCGTCGTTGATGCTCGTCGGCGGCAAAGTCGCTGACGCCTACGGACGCCGGCTGATCTTCGTCGCGGGGATCGTGGTCTTCACGACCGCGTCGCTCCTGTGCGGGCTCGCGACCTCGTCCGAGATGCTCATCGGCGCGCGCGTCCTCCAGGGCGCGGGCGCTGCGCTGATGAACCCGGCGACGCTCTCGATCATCGCGGCCACGTTCCCGCCACGCGAGCGCGGGACGGCGATCGGCATCTGGGCGGGGACGTCTGCGCTCGCACTCGCGATCGGCCCGCTCGTCGGCGGCCTCATCACGGAACACCTCGACTGGAGTTGGATCTTCTTCGTCAACGTCCCGATCGGCGTCCTCGGGATCGTCGCGAGCTTCGTCTTCATCGACGAGTCGCGGGACGAGACCCATGCGAGTCTCGACGTCCCCGGGCTCGTGACGTCGGCGCTCGGGCTGTTCGCATTGACGTACGCCCTCATCGAGGCGAACACGTACGGCTGGACGTCGGCGCGCATCGTAGGCTCATTCGTGCTCGCTGCGGTCGCCCTTGCCTCGTTCGTCGTGATCGAACGGCGCCGGCGCGAGCCGATGCTCCCGCTCGACCTCTTCCGCAATCGCACGTACACGGGGGCGAATCTCGTGATGCTGCTCGTCGCGCTCGCGATGTTCGGCGTGTTCTTCTTCGTGTCTCTGTACATGCAGAACATCCTCGGCTACTCGGCGGTGCAGACCGGGGCGGCCTTCCTGCCGATGACGGTGCTGATCGTCCTGGTCGCCCCGATCGCCGGGAAGACGAGCGATCGTCTCGGCTCGCGCGGCCTCATGACCGCGGGGATGACGCTCCTCGCCGTGCAGCTCCTGCTCTTCTCGCGGCTCGGCGTCGACTCGTCGTTCTGGAACCTGCTCCCGGCACTGCTGATCGGAGGTGTCGGGATGGCGTGCACGATGACGCCGAGCGCAGCGGCCGCGACGCGGAGCGTCCCGGTGGACAAGGCAGGCGTCGGCTCGGCGGTCCTCAACTGCGCACGACAGGTCGGCGGAACCATGGGCGTCGCCATCATGGGTGCGATCATGGCCGCAGAGATCGGCGACGTGCCAACGCCCGAGGCCTTCATGCGCGGCTTCGAGCGGGCGTTGTTGGTCGCGGCCGCCATCGCCGTCGTCGGCGCGATCGTCGCCTACGTCCTCGTGCGACCGCACGAAGGCGCCGGCGAGCGCGAACCCCACGCGGCCGCCGAACCAGCCGCCTGACGGCCGATTGATCGCAGCGCTTGAGGGCCGTAGGCCGATTCATTCGGCCGTAGGCCAGCTGCGGCATGCATCCGCAAGGCGAGAGGAAAGGGGGCTGTTGGGGGGAAACATCGTTTCCCCCCAACTGAAAACGCCCCCGGCTGCGGCTCCGGGGGCGTTTCCCGTTCGAGGCGACCCCTTCCCGGGGGTGGCGAGCCGGTGAATCGTGGCTCTGCGGCCCAGCCACGCTCATCTCGTGCCCGCCGACCATCCGGCGGTGGTGCCCGCGCATCCGATCTGGCGTCCGATCGTCTGCGGTGTGGGCCTGACTATAGGAGCCGTGTTTGGAAAAGTCAAGTAGCCAGGTCAAGTGATTTGGGCTACCGTTAGTTCACTCAGAAGCGGTAGCCGAACATCCCCCCATGGGGGGAGCGTCGGGGATCCCCAGCACGACTTGACTGATAGAGGCATGCACCAGACCGTCACCCTGCCCGCGCCCTCTGCGGGGACCCGCCTCGGCGAGCGCCTCCGCACGCTGAGGGTCGCCGCCGGGCTCACGCAGACGCAGCTCGCAGGCACCCGGTTCTCCAAGGAGTACATCAGTCAAATCGAGCGCGGAAAGACGCGCCCGACGGCGATCACGATCACCTGGTTGGCCGATCAACTCGGCGTGGATCCCGCCTTCCTCGCGGACGGGGTCTCGACCGAGGAGCGCGTGCGGGTCGAGGCGCAGCTCGAGCGCGCGGAGGCCCTCTCCGCCGCGCACAGCTACGAGGATGCGATCGCAGCGTTCAGGGAGGTCGGCCAGGCCGTCGAGGAGTCGGGCTCGTTGGCGCTGCAGGCTCGTGCGCTCGCCGGCGAGGCGTGGGCGCTGCAGGAGCCGGGACACGTGCGCGAGGCGATCGATCTGCTCCAGCGCGCTCGTGAGCTGGTCGAACGCCCCGAGTTCTCGGACATCGATCGTGCCGACGTCCTCTTCCGCCTCGCCGTCTGCCGCTACAAGCTCTCCAGCATCTCGACGGCGGTCGCGCTCTTCGACGAGGCCCTCGAGCTCGCCGAGCGCGCGGGCCATCCGTGTGGTTTGCTGCGCTCCGACATCCTGCAGTGGCGGTCACGGTGTCGCCGGCGCCTTCGCGACTACGAGGCTGCACGCGACGACGTCGAGCGCGCGCTCGAGCTGGCGCAGGACCTGGGCGATCGTGCCGCGATCGCGCGCGCGTACTTCCAGGCGTCGCTCATCGCGCAGCGCGAAGGCCATTACGTTCTCTCCCGCAGCTACGCGCAGCGGGCGAAGGAGCTGTACCAGCATGTGAACGACGAACGCAACGTCGGCCGCCTGCACCTCATGCTCGGCGGTCTCACGCTCCTCCTGGGAGACGAGGAGCACGCCGTCGAGCACTTGAAGGCGTCCTACTCAAGGGCGCTCGACGCCGATTCACCTGCGGACGCCGCACAGGCGCTCGAGGGGATCGCCCGCGTTCACCTGAACCGGGGCGAATACGACCAGGCGGACGAGCTGGCGCGACAGTCGCTCGCTCTCCTGCAGGGTCGTGAGGACTATCTCCACGAAGTCGGTCCGTCGCAGCTCGTACTGGGGCGAGCGTTGCTCGAGCGCGGTCGACTGGACGAGGCGGAAGAGTGCTTCCGGGCGGCCGACGCAGCTGCCGAGCAGATGGCGTCGATCAGCCACCGGACGGAGGCGTGGGTCGCACTCGGGGATCTCGCAACACGTCGAGGTGACGCTCGCGAGGCCGCACGTCTCTACCGGAACGCCGCCGAGGCGCTCCAGGAAATCCGCTTCTAGAGAGGAGGTCCGGATGAAGCCGAGACTGTTCTTGCTGCTCGTGAACCTTGCCCTCCTGTCGGCGTGGCTCGGGAAGTGCCACTGGGGCCACTCCTGGCCGGACGGAAGCTAGGAATCGCACGGCTACACTCGGGCGCGTATGCGCCCCGCCGCGGCACTGACGGTGCTGTCGTGCCTGCTGCTCCTCGGGGGCTGCGGGGGGTCGGGCGAAGGCTCGTCGGCAACGACGACCGAGCCCGGGGGCGGTTCGACGCTCGAACAGCTCTGGCGTGAGCCGGGCGACGACGTCGCCGTCATCCCGGGAACCGAGAACCACGAGCCCGGCGCGGTCCGGGTCTCGTTCCTCGTCGCCGACGCGAAGGGTCAGCTCGTCACGCTTCCGACCGCGAAGGTGTTCGTCGCCGACGCGCTCGATCAGCCGCCGTTCCTCGAGACCGAGGCGAAGCTCGAGCGAATCGGCGTTCCCGGCGGCGACGAGGCCGACGCGAGCCACATCTACGTCGCGACGCTGAGGCTCCCGCGCGTCGGGAAGTACTGGATGCTCGCGGAGCCCGAGGGCGGCAAGACGAAGGTGCAGGCGCTCGGGAACGTCGTTGTGGTGAAGAACGACCCGCCGCCCGACGTCGGCGACCCGGCGATTGCTTCCGATACGCCGACGCTCACGTCTGTCGGAGGCGATGCCGAGGCGATCACGACCCGAACGCCGCCCGACGAGTCGCTGCTGCAGTACTCGGTCGCCGACTCGCTGGCGGCCAGGGTGCCGTTCGTCGTGACGTTCGCGACGCCGAAGTTCTGCTCGAGCCGGACTTGCGGGCCGGTCGTCGACGTCGTCGAGGAGGTGCAGCACCGGCTCGACGGCGAGAACGTCCGCTTCATCCACGTCGAGGTGTACAAGGACAACGATCCCGCCCTGGGATACAACGAGTGGATGGGCGAGTGGAACCTTCGGACCGAGCCGTGGACCTTCCTCGTAGGCTCGAACGGGAAGATCGTGGATCGCTTCGAGGGGACGGTCTCGGTGAACGAACTCGAGACCGCCGTGCGGGAGAAGCTCCTCGCGCCTCAGTAGGCGTCGCCGACGCGCTCGATCACGATGTTCGGCACCCGGGCCATCGGTCCGAGGGCGAGGATCGCGCGTACGAGCGTGACGACGTCATCGGGCGAGATCTGCTCCTCTTCGGCGAGGCCGGTCCACTCCGTCATCCGCGTCGCCACGAAGCCGGGGGAGATCGCGGTCGCTCGGACGCCGTGGTCGGCCTCCTCGCGATTCAACGAGGACGTCCAGGCGATGAGGGCCGCCTTCGTCGCGCCGTAGACCGCGAGCCCGGGCGTCGGAATCGTTCCGGCGATCGACGCCAGCGTGATGACGCGACCGCGCGACGCCCGCAGGTGCGGCAACGATTCGCGGGTGACGACCATCGTCGCCTCGAGATTCACGTCGAGCTGGAGCGCGATGTGCTTCGTGTCCTGCTCGGCGAACGAGCCGCCGATGCCGATGCCGGCCGAGTTGACGAGGACGTCCATCCCTCCGTAACGCTCGGCGTGAGCCGCCACCGCGCGCACGCATTCGTCGGGGTCTCCCAGGTTGGCCGGGACGGCATAGGCATCCAGCTCGTCCGCGGCTTCCTCGAGTGGCTCGGGCCGGCGAGCGACGAGCGTCAGGTCGTATCCGTCCTCGCGAAGCGCACGCGCAATCGCGAGCCCGATTCCCGATGACCCACCGGTGACGAGCGCAGATGGCACGCGCACGAGTCTAGGTGCGTGGCGTTGAGGACGCTGATCAGTACGTGTGGTTCGTCGCCGAAGGGCGATTTACTCGCCCGAAAGGCGCACCCCGGCGCGTCAATGCATTACGAGAGGAAGGGGGGCAGGTGGGGGGAAACATCGTTTCCCCCCACCAAAAGAGCGGCCGCCGAGGGGGCGGCGGCCGCTGCGTCAGGGGGAGAGGAGAAGGGGATGGATCTCTCCGCCGTCCGTGTTCCCGCCGCCCACCCGATTTCCTTCCGCGTACAGTGCTTCCCGTGGAGGCGGTCGCTCTCACGTCGCTCGCGAAGGCCGGCGGGTGTGCGGCGAAGTACTCCGCGGGACGGCTCGAGACGCTTCTCGCCGGGCTTGTTCCAGTGGAGGCCGAGGACCTCCTTGTCGGTCTCGACCCTGCCGACGACGCGGCCGTCTATCGCCTCGATGACGAACGTGCGATCGTCTTCACCGTCGACTTCTTCCCGCCGCTCGTCGACGATGCACGCACGTTCGGCGCGATTGCGGCAACGAACGCGCTCAACGACGTCTTCGCGATGGGGGGTCGGCCGCTGCTCGCCCTGTCCGTCGCCGCCTTTCCCGAGGAGCTCCCCGTCGAGGTCTTCGCTGACGTGCTCGCCGGGGCGGACGAGAAAGTGCGTGAGGCCGGCGCGATCCTCGCGGGCGGCCACACGATCCGCGACGACGAGCCGAAATACGGGCTGGCAGTGGTCGGAACGGTGCACCCGGAGCGGATCTGGCCGAAAGCCGGCGCGCAGCCGGGCGACGTCCTGCTCCTGACGAAGCGCCTCGGAACCGGGCTCGTCCTGCAGGCGCAGCGAGACGGGGTCGCGCCCGACGGCGCCCTCGAGGCCGCGATTGCGTCGATGCTCGAGCTCAACCTCGCCGCCGCCGACGTCGTTCGCGCATTCGAGCCGAACGCGGTCACCGACGTCACTGGCTTCGGACTGCTCGGCCACGTGCACGAGCTCGCTTCGCGGAGCGGAGTCCGCGCGGTGCTCGATGCCGGCGAACTGCCTGCTCTTCCAGGAGCGCTCGAGCTCGCTGCCGCGGGAGTGCGAACGGGAGGAGATCGCCGCAACCGGGAGTTTGCAGGCGAGTACGTGGAAGGCGGCGCCGACGAGGCGACGGAAGCGCTCGCATTCGATCCGCAGACAGCAGGTGGCCTGCTCGTCTCGGTGCCGGGCGAACGCGCCGCGGTCCTCGAGGCGACGCTCGTGGGCTCCGGGATCGTCGCCGCCAGGATCGGCCGCACGGAGACGGGCTCGGGGGTCGTTCTCCGGTAGTGGCCGTCGCGATCCCTCGCGCCCGCACCGTTTCTGCACGGACGTTCCTTCGAATCGCCACAGCGTCGAGCTTTGCGCTCTTCCTCGTCATCACCTCGGGGGCATTCGTCCGACTCACGGGCTCCGGCCTCGGGTGCGAGAACTGGCCGCGCTGCGGTGACAAGCCGTATCCGGAGCAGGGCTTCCACGCGTTCGTCGAGTTCGGCAACCGCATGGTCGCCCTCGCCGGCATCGTCCTTACCCTCGTCACGTTCCTCGCCTCGCGGCGTACCGAAGGGCTCTCGGGCTGGGGGCGCTGGGCGGCGCTGGGAGCGTTCCTGGTCGCCGTCGCGCAGATCCCGATGGGCGGGATCACGATCGCGCTCGACCTCCACCCGCTCGCGGTGATGACGCACTTCCTCCTGGGCCTTGCCGCGTTCGGCCTCGCGTTGATCGCGACGCTCGAGGCTTGGAGCCTTCGAGACGGCCGCGCCGCCGCGGCAGGCCCTCGCTGGCTCCGCCTGCTCGTCACGTGCGTCGGACTCCCGGCCTGCATCGCGCTCGTCGTCACCGGTGCCGTCGCCACGGCATCGGGACCGCATCCGGGCTCGAGCGACGAGGTCGAGCGTCTCGGCATCGGGATCGTCGACACCGTGTACGTGCACGTGCGCGTCGCGGCGGGCTTCGGCATCGGCGTGCTCGTCGTCGGCTGGCTCCTGTTGCGGATCCGCGATGCGTATCCGGGCCTCGTGCGGGTCTGGGGCGTGCTGCTGGCGGTCCTCGTCGCCCAGGCGATCCTCGGCGAGGTGCAGTACCGCAACGCGCTCCCGTGGGGGCTCGTGCTCGTCCATGTCGCGCTCGCTGCCTCGATCTGGGCGTTCAGCCTCGTGCTTGCCTTCGCCCTCTGGCGTCCGCCCACCCCGCTGGCCCGGAAGTAGGCTTGAACAATGGCCCGTGAGCTCCGGATCCACGAGCGGCCGTCGGCGCTCGAGCGGCCGGTTCTGATCGGTGCGTTCCGAGGCTGGAACGACGGTGGCCAGGCGGCGACGCTCGCCGCGGGGTACCTCGCGAAGCTCTGGGGGGCACGCAAGTTCGCCGACATCGACCCCGAGCTGTTCGTCGACTTCCAGGCAACGCGGCCGATGGTCTCGCTCGAGGAGGGCCGGACCCGCAAGATCGACTGGCCCGAGAACGCGTTCTTCCGTGCGCGGATCCCGGGTGCCTCGCGCGACGCGATCCTGCTCGTGGGCGTCGAGCCGAACTATCGGTGGCGGACGTTCTCGGAGCTCGTCACGGAGGTCGCGCGCGACCTCGGCGTCGAGTTGGCGGTGACGCTCGGTGCGCTCGTCGCCGACGTGCCTCACACGCGGCCGTCACCGGTCACGGGCGCAGCCACCGATCCGCAGCTCGTCGACGAGCTCGGTCTGCAGCTCTCGCGCTACGAGGGCCCGACCGGGATCGTCGGCGTGCTCCTCGACTCCTGCCGCCGGGCCGGGATCCCGTCCGTGAGCCTGTGGGCCGCGGTGCCGCACTACGTGCAGCTCGCGCCCAGCCCCCCCGCGGCCAAGGCGCTGTGCGAGCGGCTCGGCGGAGTCCTCGGAACCGAGATCGACGTCGACGAGCTCGACGAGGCCTCACGCGAGTACGTCGACCAGGTGTCACAGGCGGTCGCGACGGACGCCGACACCGCGAGCTACGTCGAGGAGCTCGAGCGCCGCGCCGACTCGCTCGACTGGCTCGAGGAATCGGACGATCTTCCGTCCGGCGACGCGCTCGCGGCCGAGATCACCCGTTTCCTGCGCGAGCGCGAGGCGGACGGGGACACGCCAGAGTCCGGCGGCCCCGGCTAGGCGCGTCTACGCGGCGTCTTCGACGTCTGTGGTGACGTCGGGCGCTGCCGATTCGGCGGCTTCCGCCGTCTCGCCCTCGGCGGCCTCGGCCGCCTGGGCCGTGGAAGCTGCTTCGGCGGGCGCCGTCGACTTGCGCTTGCGCCGCCGACGGCGTGACTTCCGCGCGGTGAGCTTCGGCAGCGGCAGGTTGTCGGCGAGCGCGTTCGCGATCTCGGAGATGGTTCCGAGCTCCTCGCGTGCGTGGTCGAGCGCCGAGTTCGCCCGGGGCGTGTAGCCGTCGGCCGAGGCGAGGAGTGCAGCGCCGACCGGCAGCGGCATCTCGTGCGCGACCTGGACGAGGCGGTTCACGTTCTCCTCGTGCCGGTAGCCCCGCGAGTTCGCGGCCGCGCCGAGCAGCCTCTTCGCCTCGGGGAACTCCGTCGAGACCCGGCGGTCCTGCACCTTGCGTGTCGCACGGGCGAGACGCCACGTCCAGCGGGCGAGGATCTGGTCCGGCGCCACCGGCTTCCCCTCGCCGATCGCGCGAAGCAGGATGCGGACTCCGGCGGAGCGATCCTTCTCCCAGGGCGGTGCCTGCGTCACGAGCGTGACGAGGTCGTCGAAGTCGGCGCGGTCGACCGGCGTCGCAACGCGGTCCATCAGCGCCGTCATCCGCAGGCGTCGGTTCGGGTTCTCGGCGGCACACGTCGAGAGGAACTGCTCGAGCGCGCCCTTGCCCGCCCGTCCCTCGGCGAACTTCTTCGCGAACTCCGCACGCTGGTCGAAGCGGATCTGGCGGCCGGCGATCGTCGCCCAGAACCGCTGCTCGTCGTCGTCCAGGTACTTCGGGTCGATCCGCTGCCACTCCCGCTGGATGACGGCGAGCCGGCGGGCCACGTCGGGCGTGACCGGAACGAGCCACGGCACCGGTGAGAGCTTGCGACGTGCACGACGCTGTTGGCGACGGCGGGGCGCAGGCGTGACGCGGGCACCCTCGCGGTAGAAGTCGGAGTCGAGGAGCGCGTGCAGCGACACGACGCGCTCCGAGTG
>Ga0068870_10000662_pt1 | contig 13138 bp, 9 predicted proteins | sample KBSMisM62_FD_66599 | JGI IMG/M metagenome (GOLD analysis project Ga0068870, IMG submission 66599) | Miscanthus rhizosphere microbial communities from Kellogg Biological Station, Michigan, USA - KBS Miscanthus M6-2 | ecosystem: Host-associated > Plants > Roots > Rhizosphere > Soil ...
CAGACGGCGTCCGGCAAGGCGGAGGAGTGGCCGATACCGGGGTTGTATCGGCCGCGACGACAACGCCGCCGGTCGTCGTCTGGGCGCCGGGAAGCGGTGCGAGGACTTCTGACGCGGGCACTAGTTCAGGCGCCAGCTGGTTGGTTCGGCCGGCGTGTAGCGGCAGGCCGTACCAGTGGAGACCGAGGCGTCGAGGTGGTCGGCCAGTTCGGGGTGGACGGCACGGATGCGCCGCAGCACGTCCCGGATCCGGGCGGTGACAGCCTTGCGGGCCCGCTCGTCCTCGTCGCCGAGCCGGCGCCGCCGGCCGCCGAGCCCGGTCGCGGCCGCCAGCTCGGCCAGCAGCGCCGACCGCTCGGCCCGGGCCCGGTCCGACGCCGCCGGGTCGCCGCGGGCGTCGGCCGCGTCCAGCAGCTCGTCCAGCTCCGCCAGCCGCCGCCGGTACGCCGCCCGGGCCCGCTCGTCCAGCACCGGGTCCGCACCCGGCGGCCCGCCCGGGCCGCCGCCCCACAGCCGGTACGCGGTGACCTCGGCGCCGGGGTTGGCCAGCAGCGTGGCCAGGTCGTGCAGTCCCTTGGCGTCGGCGAGGTGCACCTCGCGGCCGGCGTACCCGAGCGTCCAGGTCTCGCCGTCCCGCCGGAACGCGCCCGGAACCACCGGCACCGCCAGCGCAGCCTGCGCCGTCTGCCCGGCCAGCGCCGCCGGCCCGGCCGGCGTAGCCCACGCGGCCGGCGTGCCCTGCGGCGGTGGGAGGCCCGGCGCGCCGTCCGCGACGGCGCTGATCGTGGCGGTCCAGGCCGGCGTGCCGAGCCGCTCGCTCGCGGCCAGCGCGGCCCGCCGGTGGGCGGCGGCGTCGGCGGTGCGGCCCAGCGCGGCGGCGAGCAGGCCGAGGTGGTGGTCGACCGGGCCGTAGTACGCCGCGCAGCCGCCGACCACGACGTGCGAGCCCGCGTACGGGGCGAGCCTGGCGTAGCAGTCGGCCCGCTGCCGCTCGGTGCCGGCGGCGGTGACCCCGACCGCGGCGACGACCACCCACTCAAGGTCGTGCAGCTCGGGCAGCGCCGACATCCGCCAGCCGGCCAGCGCGGCCCTGGCGTCGGCGACCCGGCCGGCGCCGGCGGCCGCGGCGGCGGCCAGGATCGGGCGCACCGGCCACGCCGGGTCCTCCGGCGGGATGGCCGCCGGCACGTCCTCCGGCGGCGGCGGCCCGCCGGCCATGGCGAGCGCGGCGCGCAGCGTGAGGAAGACCGGCATCGCTTCCGGCGCACCCATCGCCAGCCCGAGGTCCAGACCCTCGGTGGCGAGCCGGGCCGCGGCGTCGAGGTCGCCGTCGAGCAGCGCGGCGGTCGCGCTGCGGGTCAGCGCCGCGTGCCGGCCGCGGGCGTGGCCGAGCCGGGCGGACGCCTCCGCGTACGCCCGCAGCTCGGCCCGGGCGGCCGGGTCGCCCAGCTCGAGCAGCGCGGTCGCCCGCAGCAGCACGGCCTGGGCCAGCAGCTCGGGGTCGCCGGCCGCCGCCTCGACCATCTCGTCCGCGATCGGCAGCCGGTCGGCCGCGGTGCCCGGCCGCCAGCGGGCGTCGTGCGCCGCGAGCAGCGCGGTCGCCAGCAGGGCGGGGTCGCCGACCCGGCGGGCCAGCTCGAGCGCACGGCCGGCCACGCCGGCGGCGGTCGCGTCCGGGGCGCTGTTCCAGCCGGCGTGCACCAGGTCCCCGGCCCGCGCGGCGAGCAGGGCGCAGCGGTCCCGGTCGGCGGCCGCCGGCAATGCCGCCTCCGCCTCGGCCAGCAGGCCGAGCGATTCGGCGAACTCCGCCGCCGTACGGGAGCCGAGCCGGTGCACGCCGAGCGCCGCCCGGACCAGTCCCGCCGTGTCCGCCGCCGTGTCCGCCGCCGTGTCCGCCGCCGTGTCCGCCGCCGTGTCCGCCGCCGCGGCGGCCTCGGCGGCCAGCCGCCGGAAGCTCGCCCGCGCCGCCGCGGTGTCGCCGGCCCGGTCCTGCGCCTCCGCCAGCTCCCCCAGCAACCGCCGCCCCTCCCCCGCTCCGGTGCCGGGCAGCGTCAGGGCGGCCGCGAGATGGGTGGCGGCCTCCGCGTGGCCGAGCCGGCTGCTGGCCGCGACCGCGGCCCGCTCGCACCAGCCGACCGCGTCGGCGACCGCGGCCGGCCGGGTGGGCCGGGCGGCGACCAGGTGCGCGGCCACCTCCCCCGGCTCCACCCCGGGCAGCGTGGCCAGCGCGGCTCCGATCCGCGCATGCAGCTGCTCCGCCCGGGCCGCCGGCAGGTCGGCCGCGGTCTCCCGGAACAGGTCGTGCGCGAACCGCGGCCCGTCGGCCGTACCGACCAGGATCCTGGCCCGCACCGCTTCCTCGACCAGCGCCCCGACGTCGTACCCGGCCGGCAGCACCCGGCCGAGCACCTCCGCCCGGATCCGCGGCCCGCCCACCGCCGCCACCGTGACCAGTTCCGCGCACGGGGCGGACAGCCGGGCCAGCCGCCGCTCCAGCGCGTCCCGCACGGTCACCGGCGCCGCCGCGGAGCCGAGCCGGGCGAGCTCCCGGACGAAGAACGGGTTGCCGCCGGTACGCCGGTGCAGCCGCGCCGCCAGCTCCGGGTCGGACGGCTCCCCGGTGACCGCGGCGACGACCGCCGCCACGCCGGCCGGGTCGAGCCCGGACAGCGGCAGCACGGTGCCGCGGTCGGTCGGCGGCCTCGCCAGCTCGGTGTCCCGGTAGGCGCCGAGCAGCAGCACCCGGGCGTACCGCAGGTGGGCGGCGGCGAACTCGACCAGCCGCAGCGACGGCTCGTCGGCCCACTGCAGGTCGTCGACGACCAGGACCAGCGGGCGGCGCGCGGCCAGCCCGGCGAGCGCCGTCACGACCGACTCGGCCAGCCGGAACCGCGCATCAGCCGCCGCCATCGCCGGGGTCGGCGCCGGTGCCGCGGGCCGCTCGACCAGGTCGGCGGCCGCCCCCAGCTCGGCGCCCGCAGCCCTGGCCGCCCGCAGCAGCTGGATCCACGGCCAGTACGCCGGCACCGCCGGCCCGTCCCAGCAGACCGCGGCCAGCACCAGCGCCCCGCGCCGGCCGGCCTCCCGGGCCAGCTCGCCGAGCAGCGCGCTCTTGCCGATGCCCGGCTCGCCGGCGACGAGCACCAGCCGGCCGTCGCCGGCGAGCGCCGCCGCCAGCGCGGCCCGGGCGGTGCGGAGCGCGTCGGCACGCCCCTCCAGCGTGGCCACAGCACGATCGTGCCGTGACCGGACCTAGTCCCGCAGCTCGAGCATCAGGTTCATCGGCGCGTCGGTCTCGACCGGGCGCACGGTGCCGAACCCGGCGGCGCGGGCGGTCTCGGTGAGCCGGGCCGGCCCGGCCAGCGTGCCCAGCGCGGAGCTGCCCTGGGACAGCGCGTTCGGGGTGCAGACCAGCGTCGAGACCGCGTAGAACATCCGCCCCACCGGGGTGAGGTTGCCGGTCACGCCGTCCGCCCCGGGCGGCTCGACCAGCAGCACCGCGCCGCCGGGAGCGAGCGCACCGCGGGCGCGGGTGAGCGCGCCGACCGGGTCACCGAGGTCGTGCAGCGAGTCGACGAAGGTGATCAGGTCGTACCCGCCACCCGGCAGCTCGGCGGCGGCCGCGACCTCGAAGCCGACCCGGGGCCCGACCCCGGCCTCGGCCGCCGCCTTGCGGGCGGCCGCCACCGACGCGTCGTGGTAGTCGAACCCGGTGACCTGCGCCGAAGGGAACGCCTGGGCGAGCATGATCGTCGGCGCCCCGTACCCGCAGCCGACGTCGGCGACCCGGCCGCCGGCCAGCAGCCGGTCGGCGATCCCGGGCAGCCGCTCGACCGCGCCGGCCAGCACCGCCGGCGGCAGCATCGCCCTGGTCAGCCCGTCCGTGCCCTGCCAGTAGGTCGCGTCGCGGCGGTCCCAGCCGTACCCCCGGCCGGCCCGGAACGCCTGCTCGAACTCGGCGAACCCGGCGCCCATCGAGGCGAACATCGACAGGCACGCATCCACCAGCGCGCCGCCGGGCGCCTGCAGCAGCGCCACCGCGACCGGCTCCGGCAGCGTGAACCGGTCGGTCGCCGGGTGGTAGTCGAGGTAGCCGCCGGCGGCCTGGGCCCGCAGCCACTCCCGCGCGTACGGCTCGACGATGCCGGCGCGCCGGGCCACTTCGGCCGCGGACAGCGGCCCGGCGCCGGCGAGCGCCTCCCACAGGCCGCAGCGGATGCCGAGGCCGGTCAGCACCGTCCCCAGCGAGCCGCCCAGATCGGCGGTCAGCTGCCCCAGCACGTCCTCCGGGCTCCTGTCGATCGTCATGGTCCACCTCCGCGGTCGAGACACAGTCGGGACACCCTGATGGGCGCGCGATCCGGTCTGGCGGGCGGCCAGATCCGATGTGGCGCCCTCCGGTCGACACCGGCGGACGGGAGGACGCGATGAGCACCGCGGCGATCAACGGCACCACGCTCCGGTACGACGAGGTCGGAACCGGTCCGGTCTGCCTCGTCCTGCACGGCGGGCTGGGCCTGGACCAGTCGCTCTACCGGGAGTTCGACCGGCTCGGCGACCGGCTGCGGGTGGTCCGCTACGACCACCGCGGCAACGGCCGGTCCGCCCGGCCGCCGCTGGCCACGCTGACCATGCCCCAGCTGGCCGACGACGCGGTCGCCATGGCAGACCACCTGGGAGCCGACCGGGTGCACGTGATCGGCCACTCGTACGGCGGGTTCATCGGGCAGGAGCTGGCGATCCGGCACCCGGACCGGGTCCGCAGCCTGGTGCTGGTCTGCACCGGACCGGGCGGCCTCGGTGCCGGCGAGGACCCGGCCGATCTCGGCGCGCCGGTGCCGGCCGACCTGGCCGCGGCGCTCGCCTCGGCTCCGGCCTCGGTCGCCGAGGCGGCCGCCGCGATGCTGCCGGTGCTGCACTACTACGTGCACCGCTACCCGGTGGCCGAGTTGGCCCGGCGGATGAGCGCGGTCGTCCCGGCGCCGGCGACGATGGCCCGGTCGATGGAGGTGCAAGCCGCCTGGAGCGCCGTCGACCGGCTGGCCGCGATCACCGCGCCCACGCTGGTCGTCGCCGGCTCGTACGACGTGCTCCTCCCGCCGGCGCAGGCCCGCCGGATCGCCCGCCGGGTGCCCGGCGCGCACCTGGTGGAGCTGGCCGGCAGCGCCCACTTCCCCTGGTACGACCAGCCGGCCGAGTTCTTCACCGCGCTCGACGCCTGGTATGCCGAGCAGACGGCGGGCGCGCGCCGGTGACCGCTCAGCCGACGTGGACGTGCGGGCGGCGGGCCCGGTCCCGCTCGGCCCGGCGCAGGATCTCCCGGGTGACCGGCGCGACCTCGCCCTGCCCCAGCACCAGGTAGCGGAGGAGGTTCGCGAGCGGGCTGCCCTCGGTCCAGCCGAAGTAGAGGTGCGGGCGCCGGCCGGTCAGGTCGCGCACGTGCAGCACGAGCGCGGCGAGCGCGGTCGGCACCGAGGAGCCGGTGACCGCGAGCACCCGCTGGTCCTGGTGGATCTCCCCGCGGGCGAACAGCTCGGTCTCGAAGTCGGACGGGTCGGTGACGGTGACCTCGACGAAGACCACATCGTGCTCGGAGGGCAGGTGGTGGTCCCTGACCACCTGCCCGAGCTTGGCCCGGTAGTCGGTGTGGTCGCGGCAGCCGGGCTCGTTCGCGATCAGCGTGATCTCCCGGCGGGCGGTGTCCCGGATGAACAGCTCGGCCATCGGGTCGAGCGTCACGCCGGTCACCCGCAGGTCGAACGCCCGCCGCACCCGGGAGACGAGCGAGACGAGCAGGATCCCGGCGATGAAGCAGGCGCCGATCTTCACACCGTCCGGCCGCTCGGCCACGTTCGCGCCGGTGGTGTAGACGAACACCGCGGCGATCAGGCCGAAGGCGAGCGTCGCCCGGCGCTGCCTCTTCCGCCAGCACGACAGCGTGACGGCCACCGCGGCGGAGGAGATGAGCACCAGCACGCCGGTGGCGTACGCGCCGCCCTGCGCGTCCACGTTCGCATCGAACAGCCAGGTGACGAGGAACGCGATCGCGGTGAAGACCAGGGTCAGCGGGCGGACGGCGCGGGCCCAGTCCGGCGCCATGCCGTACCGGGGCAGGTAGCGCGGGACGAGGTTGAGCAGTCCGGCCATCGCCGACGCGCCGGCGAACCAGAGGATCGCGATCGTCGAGACGTCGTAGACCGTGCCGAACGCGCCGCCCAGGTATTCGTGGGCCAGGTACGCCAGCGCCCGCCCATTCGCGGCGCCGCCGGGCTGGAACTCGTCGGCCGGGATGAGCAGTGTGGTGACGAAGCTGGTCGTGACGAGGAACGCGCTCATGATCAGCGCGGCGGTGGTGAGCAGCCGGCGGGCGCCGGCGATACGGCCGGCCGGGTTCCGCTCGGTGTCGGTCGGGGCACCGCGGACCAGCGGCATCACCGCGACCCCGGTCTCGAACCCGGACAGCCCCAGCGCCAGCTTCGGGAACACCAGCAGCGCGATCCCCACCATGACAAGCGGATCGCTGTATTTCCCGGTCAGCGCGGTGGTCCAGTCCCCGACCACGACCGGGTGGCCGATCACGTGGCTCAGCGCGACCACGACCACCACGACGTTGAGCGCCAGGTAGACGGCCACCAGGGCGACGGCGATGCCGATCGCCTCGGAGAAGCCCTTCAGGAACACGCCACCGAGCAGCGCGAGCAGCACCAGCGTGACGGCGACCTCGTGACCCCGCAGCGCGCTGCCGACGAACGGGTTCTCCACCACGTGCGCGGTCGCGTCGGCCGCCGACAGCGTCATCGTGATGAGGAAGTCGGTCGCGGCGAATCCCAGCAGCACCAGCACGAACAGCTTGCCGCGCCAGAACGGCAGCAACCGTTCCAGCATGGCGATCGAGCCCTCGCCGCGCGGGCTCTCGCCGGCCACTCGCCGGTACACCGGCAGCGCGCCGGCCAGGGTGACCGCGACCAGCACCAGCGTCGCGATCGGCGAGAGCACGCCGGCGGCCAGCGCAGCGATGCCCGGCTGGTAGCCCAGGGTGGAGAAGTAGTCGACGCCGGTCAGGCACATCACCTGCCACCACGCGTGCCGCCGGTGCGGCGGGGGCACCGCGTGCGGCCCCGGCTCCCGGGTCGGCCGGTGGTCGGCGCCGGCGAGCAGCCAGGTGCGCACGCCGCGCCGGACCGGCACGACCGCCGTCACCGTCCACTCCGGACAGTGCCACGGTCCACACGGGACCGGATGACCCACGACACCGTGCGTCCTCTCCGCGGACCACGACGGCCCGACACCGATCACGATGCCCGCGTCCCGGCCGCCGGGCCGCGGTTATCACACGGCGCTCACGCGGCGAACGACCTTTCTAACGCTGCTCTAACACCGCGCCGGCTGCCGTTAGCGGCCCGTGAGAAACGCCGGGGACACCGTTAGCGTCCCGTGAGAACCGTTGTCGCTCGCCTCGGGGCGGGAGCAGTGTCGCCTGCGACGGTCCCGAGCACGCGAAGGAGCGAACGGTGCAGAACGGTCGGGTGCGGGTGACCCAACGGCGTCCGGCGGGGTTCCTCGCGATCCCCGCCCTGTTCGCGCCGGTGGCGGTCTGCGGCATCCCCGGCCACACGAGCTCCGGCTCGCAGCTGTCCGCGGAGGTCGCCGTGCTGGCGCTGGTCGTCGGCGTGGTCGGCTTCGAGAGCACGGTCTCCCTCGGCCTGATCGCCGCGGGAACTTCGCTGCTGTCGCTCAACGGTTTCGCCGAAGACTCGTACGGCCAGCTCGGCTGGCACCCCGGCGTCGACCTGCGCGCGGCCGCGGTGATCGGCGCCGCGCTGGTGCTGGCCTGCGCCGCCCGGCGCGGCGTCGACCGCGCCCATCCCGGGCCCGCGGCGGAGTCGCCCGTCGCGGCGGAGTCGGAGGCGTCGGCCGAGTCCCACGTCGCGGCGGAATCACCTGTCCCTGCGACGACCACCGCCGCCCGGTCGGCGCGCCGCCGGCCCGCTCCCGACTGAGCACGCCGCGAGCGGCACGCCGCCGGTGCGGCCGGTGCCCGACGCCCCGTACCCATGAACCACCAACGTCCTGAGGATGGATTCCGATGAGCGACGTCGCCTTCGTCGTGCTGACCATCGCACTGTTCTGCGTGCTCGCCCTCGTGCTGCGGGGAGTCGAGCGGCTGTGAGCGCGGAGAACCTGGTCGGCCTCGTGCTGTCCGGCGGACTGTTGATCTTCCTGGTCGTCGCCCTGCTCTTCCCGGAGCGCTTCTGACATGAACACCACCACCGCCGCCGTCGCGATGATCGCCGTCATCGTCGCCGTGCTGGCGATCGTGCACGTGCCGTTCGGCGACTACATGGCCCGCGTCTACACCAGCCGCCGGCACCTGTCCGTCGAGCGCGGCATCTACCGGCTGGTCGGCGTCGACCCGGACCGCGACCAGACCTGGGGCGTGTACGCCCGCAGCGTGCTCGCCTTCTCGGCGGTCTCCGTCCTGTTCCTCTACCTGTTCCAGCGGGTGCAAGGGCACCTGCCGCTGAGCCTCGGCTTCGCCGACGTGCCGCCGGCGCTGGCGTTCGACACCGCCGCCTCGTTCGTCACCAACACGAACTGGCAGGCGTACTCGGGCGAGTCGACCATGGGCGACCTCGTGCAGATGGCCGGTCTGGCCGTGCAGAACTTCGCCTCCGCCGCGGTCGGGATGGCTGTCGCGATCGCGCTGGTGCGCGGGTTCACCCGGAAGAACACCGACCGGATCGGCAACTTCTGGGTCGACCTGACCCGGACGTGCGTGCGGATCCTGCTGCCGATCGCCGTCGTCGTCGCGATCGTGTTCGTCGGCGCCGGCATGGTGCAGAACTTCCGCGCCGGTCTGTCGCTGACCACGCTGGGCGGTGCCGAGCAGGTGATCACCGGCGGCCCGGTGGCGAGCCAGGAGGTCATCAAGGAGCTCGGCACCAACGGCGGCGGCTTCTACAACGTCAACGCGGCCCACCCGTTCGAGAACCCGACGGGCTGGACCAACGCGCTGGAGATCTTCCTGCTGCTGGTGATCGGCTTCTCGCTGCCGCGCACGTTCGGCCGGCTGGTCGGGGACAAGCGGCAGGGGCTGGCGATCGTCGCGGTGATGGCGGTGATCCTGGTCGGCAGCCTCGCGGTCGACGAGGCGGCCCAGCACGCCGCACACGGCACCGTGCCGACCGCGGTCGGCGCTGCCACCGAGGGCACCGACGTCCGCTTCGGCGTGCCGCAGTCCGCCGTCTTCGCGACCGCGACGACCGGCACCTCCACCGGCGCGGTGGACTCCTTCCACGACTCGTACACGGCCATCGGCGGCGCGACCCTGCTGGTCAACATGATGCTCGGCGAGGTCGCGCCCGGTGGCACCGGATCGGGCCTGTACGGCATCCTCATCCTCGCGATCATCACGGTGTTCGTGGCCGGGCTGATGATCGGGCGGACCCCGGAGTATCTCGGGAAGAAGATCGGCTCCCGGGAGATACGGCTGGCCTCGCTCTACCTGCTGACCACGCCGGCGATCGTGCTGATCGGCACCGGGATCGCGATGGCGCTGCCCGGGGAACGCGCCGGGATGCTCAACACCGGCGCGCACGGCCTGTCCGAGGTGCTCTACGCCTTCACCTCGGCGGCCAACAACAACGGCTCGGCGTTCGCCGGTCTCGGCGTCAACACGACCTGGTACAACGCCGCGCTCGGGCTGGCCATGATCGTCGGCCGGTTCCTGCCGGTCGTGCTCGTCCTCGGCCTGGCCGGCTCGCTGGCCCGGCAGCGGCCGGTGCCCGTGTCGGCCGGGACGCTGCCGACCTATCGCCCGCAGTTCGCCGGCCTGCTCACCGGCGTGACGCTCGTCGTCGTCGCTCTCACGTACTTCCCGGCCCTCGCGCTCGGGCCGCTCGCGGAGGGCATCCACTGATGACCACCACCCTGCCGGACAGTCCGCAGCGGGCACCTCGGCCGGCGGCGCCCCGCCGGGTCTCCGGTGGCCTGCTCCACCCGGCTCAGCTCTGGCGGTCGGTACCGGACGCTCTGCGCAAGCTCGACCCGCGCACCCTGTGGCGGAACCCGGTCATGGTCATCGTCGAGATCGGGGCCGTGTTCACCACGGTGCTCGCGATCGCCGACCCGACGACGTTCGCCTGGCTGATCACGGTCTGGCTCTGGCTCACGGTTGTGTTCGCCAACCTGGCCGAGGCGGTCGCCGAGCGCCGTGGCAAGGCCCAGGCCGACGCGCTGCGCCGGACGCGCACCGACACCATCGCCCGCCGGCTCACCGACTGGCACGCCGGCGACGACCCGACCACGGTGACGATCTCGCCGACGCCGGCACCCGAGCTCGTCCGGGGTGACGTCGTCGTGGTCGAGGCCGGCGAGACGATCCCGGGCGACGGGGACGTCGTCGAGGGCATCGCCAGTGTCGACGAGTCGGCGATCACCGGCGAGTCGGCGCCAGTCATCCGGGAGTCCGGCGGCGACCGATCCTCGGTCACCGGCGGCACCAGGGTGCTGTCCGACCGGATCGTCGTGCGGGTCACCAAGGAGCCGGGCGAGAGCTTCATCGACCGGATGATCGCCCTGGTCGAGGGCGCGTCCCGGCAGAAGACGCCGAACGAGATCGCGCTGAACATCCTGCTGGCCGCACTGACGATCATCTTCCTGCTCGCCGTCGCGACGCTGCAGCCGCTGGCGGTCTACTCCAAGCAACTGCAGCCGGCGATCCCGGACACCCAGACGCTGACCGGCAACGGCGTCACCGGCGTCGTGCTCGTCTCGCTGCTCGTCTGCCTGATCCCGACCACGATCGGCGCGCTGCTGTCGGCCATCGGCATCGCCGGCATGGACCGTCTGGTGCAGCGCAACGTGCTGGCGGCGTCCGGCCGAGCAGTCGAGGCCGCCGGCGACGTGAACACGCTGCTGCTCGACAAGACCGGCACGATCACCCTCGGGAACCGGCAGGCGACCCGCTTCCTGCCGCTGCCCGGCGTCTCCGAACCCGAGTTGGCCGACGCCGCCCAGCTGTCCAGCATGGCCGACGAGACGCCCGAGGGCCGTTCGATCGTCGTGTTCGCCAAGCAGACGTACGGGCTGCGCGAGCGCGGCGAGGGCGAGCTGCGGGACGCGCGGATCGTGCCGTTCACCGCCCAGACCCGGATGTCCGGGGTGGATCTGTCCACTGCGGACGGTGGGCGGCAGGTGCGCAAGGGCGCGGCCAGCGCGGTGATCGCCTGGGTGCGCGGGCACGGCGGCACGATCCCGGCGCAGACCGGCGAGCTGGTCGACGGCATCTCCGGTTCCGGCGGCACCCCGCTGCTGGTCGGCGAGCAGGTCGGCGATGCCGCCCGGGTGCTCGGCATCATCGAGCTCACCGACGTCGTGAAGCAGGGCATGCGGCAGCGGTTCGACGAGATGCGGCGGATGGGCATCCGGACCGTGATGATCACCGGCGACAACCCGCTGACCGCGAAAGCCATCGCCGACGAGGCCGGCGTGGACGACTTCCTCGCCGAGGCCACGCCGGAGGACAAGCTCGCGTTGATCAAGCGGGAGCAGGAGGGCGGCAAGCTCGTCGCGATGACCGGCGACGGCACCAACGACGCGCCGGCGCTGGCACAGGCGGACGTCGGCGTGGCCATGAACACCGGCACGTCCGCCGCGAAGGAGGCCGGCAACATGGTCGACCTCGACTCCGACCCGACCAAGCTCATCGAGATCGTCGAGATCGGCAAGCAGCTGCTCATCACCCGCGGCTCGCTGACCACCTTCTCCATCGCCAACGACGTCGCGAAATACTTCGCGATCATCCCGGCGATGTTCGTGGCCCTCTACCCGGGCCTGGACACGCTCAACGTGATGCGGCTGTCCAGCCCCACCTCGGCGATCCTGTCCGCGATCATCTTCAACGCGCTCATCATCATCGCGCTGATCCCGCTCGCCCTCCGCGGCGTCCGCTACCGGCCCGCCGGCGCGGCCACGATGCTGTCCCGCAACCTCTACCTCTACGGGGTCGGCGGCCTCATCGCCCCGTTCATCGGCATCAAGCTCATCGACCTTCTGGTCCAGTTCATCCCCGGAGTGAGCTGACATGACCACCCGCCTGCCCGGCTGGCTCCGCCAGCACCTGGCCGCCCTGCGGATCCTGCTCGTCCTCACCGTGCTGCTCGGCCTCGCCTACCCGCTCGTGATCGCCGGGATCGGCCAGATCCCGGGACTCAGGTCGCGTGCCGACGGCTCGATCATCAGCGACGGCAAGGGCGCCGCCGGTTCCTCGCTGATCGGCCAGGCGTTCACCGACTCCGAGGGCAACCCGCTGCGACAGTACTTCCAGTCCCGCCCGTCCGCGGCCGGCGACGGGTACGACCCGACCGCGACCTCGGCGTCGAACCTCGGCCCGGAGAGCATCGTCGACGTCCCCGACAACCCGGCCACCAAGGACACCGACGAGAGCAAGCCGAGCCTGCTGACCCAGGTCTGCTCGCGCAGCCTGGCCGTCGGCAGGCTGGAGGGCATCGACGGCTCCCGGCCGTACTGCACCCCCGACGGCAAGGGCGCCGTGCTCGCCGTGTTCCACGCCGGTCCCGGCTACACCGGCCCGGTGACGCGGGTGGTCAGCCTCGACCAGCCCTGCCCGGACACCCCGTTCCTGACCGCGTACCAGCGTGTGCCGGTGGAGTGCCGCAGCGACGGTGAGGACGTCTCGCTCGGGCAGGTCGTCGCGATCCGCGGAATTGCACCGGCGAGGCCGGCAGTGCCGGCGGACGCGGTCACCGCCAGCGGCAGCGGGCTGGACCCGCAGATCAGCCCGGCGTACGCGGACCTGCAGGTCGCCCGGGTGGCCAAGGCACGCAACCTGCCGGTCACCCGGGTGCGGCAGCTGGTCCGGGCCAACACCGCCGGCCGGTCCCTGGGGTTCCTCGGCGAGCCGGGCGTCAACGTCCTCACGCTCAACCTGGAACTCGACCGCATCGCCCCGGTCGCGCCATGAGCGCTCCGATGCCGGCGGGGCGGGGCACGCTTCGCGTCTACCTGGGTGCGGCGCCCGGGGTCGGTAAGACGTACGCGATGCTGGGGGAGGCGCACCGGCGGGTGGAGCGTGGTACCGACGTGGTGGTCGGTGTCGTGGAGACGTACGGGCGGG
>Ga0068870_10000670_pt1 | contig 13042 bp, 10 predicted proteins | sample KBSMisM62_FD_66599 | JGI IMG/M metagenome (GOLD analysis project Ga0068870, IMG submission 66599) | Miscanthus rhizosphere microbial communities from Kellogg Biological Station, Michigan, USA - KBS Miscanthus M6-2 | ecosystem: Host-associated > Plants > Roots > Rhizosphere > Soil ...
TATCTGGCTGAGAGCCGGGATCGCGGCATTCCGGTTCTCCCACCGGACATCAACGAGAGTCAGCTGCACTTTTCCGTCGAACCGGGGAAGGGGGTTCGTTTCGGCCTGACGGCCATCAAGGGCCTCGGCGACGGAGCGATCCGGGCGATCCTCGACGCGCGCGCACGGCTTGGCGGAAAGATCCCCTCACTCCATGCCTTGTGCGAGGAGCTCGATCTCCGTCTCGCCAACAAGCGCGTGTTCGAAGCGCTGGTCAAAGCTGGCGCCTGCGATTCGCTGGTGGGGGGCACGACGCATGCGCCGCTGCGGGAGCCGCTCAACGTCATTCGCGCGCGGCTCTTTGCCGCGATCGACGGCGCTTGCGACCATGGCAGCCGGCTGCAGCGAAACAAGGATCTCGGCCAGGTCGACCTGTTCGGCGGCGACGCCGAGAACGCCGGTCCCACCATTGTTCCGCTGCCGGACGTCGCACCATGGTCTGAGATCGAGCAACTGACATACGAGAAGGAGACTCTCGGGCTGTACTGGACGGGACACCCGATGGATCGCTACGCTGACGACCTTCGGGAATACGGCGCCCGGACAACGGCCGATCTCGTGCCCAGGCGAGAAGCCGCGTCCGTGACCATCGATGAAGGTGAGGATGCGGCCGGAGAACCGATCGCAAGGACCGAAGGTGGAACCGCTCCGGGCAACGGCCGGGTCGCCGAAGACATCTCCATCGGCGGCATCGTGTCCGGCCTCCGTCCGTTGAAGACACGCAAAGGCGACCGGATGTGCGTCCTCACGCTCGATGATGCCGCCGGCAGCATCGAGGTCGTCGTCTTCCCCGAAACATTCAAGCAGCACGGGCACTACGCCGAGAATGGCCGCAGCGTTCTCGTCAACGGTCGCTTTGAACACGATGACGAATCGGTTCGGCTCCTGGCCACCGAAATCGCGCCGATCGAGATGGTGAGAGAACGGCTCGCCAAGTCTGTGGCCATTCGACTCTCGATGCCGCCGCACGGCCGGGCGACCTTCGAGCGGCTGCTGGAATTACTCGCGCAACACAAGGGCGACCGCCGGGTGGCGTTCGTGATTCTCGAACAGGATCGGCACCTGCGCGTGACCGCCGATGTCAGCGGTATCCGCGTCCGCCCGTCAGAGCGCCTGGTGTCGGAAGTCGAGAAGATCTGCGGGTCGGGTTCAGTCAGCCTTCGGTGAAGTGACCTGCGCTGTCACGGTGCAGAACGATAACTGGTTCAGCTCGCTTGTGTTGGTAGTTTCAGCCGACGCACGGCTGACAAGACGACCGGCTTTGCTAAGGGTTGCGCATCTCAAAATCGCCCACACAAGCGAGTCTGCCGAGTAACGTAGGAGCCCGATGCCGCCCGATACACTCGAGTTCGAAGAACCGATTGCTGTTCTGCTGAAGGAGATCGAGGCGCTGTCGATGCTCCCGTCCACGGCAGAACGTCAGCGCTCGATCGACAGCCTCTACGCCAGGGTCGAGTCGATCCGCGCCGATATCTACAAGACCCTCACGCCGTGGCAGCGCGTCCTGGTCGCGCGTCATCCAAACCGGCCAACAATCCTCGACTATGTGAGTCGCCTGTTCACCGACTTTGTCGAAATCAGCGGCGACCGGCGCTTTTCCGACGATCACGCGATCGTGACCGGGTTCGCGCGCTACAAGGACGAACCCGTTCTCGTGGTGGGACACCACAAGGGCGGGGGAGACACGAAGCAGAAGATTTACCGCAACTTCGGATATGCCAGGCCGGAGGGATACCGCAAGGCGCTTCGCGCGATGAAGCTCGCTGAAAAGTATCAGCGGGCTGTCATTGCGTTCATCGACACGCCGGCGGCGTATCCCGGCATCGAATCGGAAGAACGTGGCATCTCGGAAGCGATCGCCGTCAACCTGCGGGAAATGGCCGCGCTCGACACACCGATCATCGTGATCGTGCATGGAGAGGGGGGAAGCGGCGGCGCCCTCGGGCTCGCTGTTGGTGACCGGATCCTCATGCACGAGTTCGCTATCTACAGCGTGATTCCGCCGGAGGGGTGCGCGGCGATCCTCTGGCGCGACGCCGGACGGAAAGTCGAGGCCGCCGAAGCGCTCAAGCTCACTGCACCCGATTTGTTGCGGCTCGGTCTGGTCGACGAGATCGTCTCGGAGCCCGCGGGTGGCTCTCACACCAACCCCGATCGCGCCGCGGCGCTGCTCGATACCGCGCTTGCTCGCGCGTTGGCTGACGTCTCGGCGATGACATCGTCGGCACGGCTGGAATCCCGTTACCAGAAGTGGCGAAAGATGGGCAGCGTGGGGATTGCGGAGTGATTCAGCGACTGTGGCAGCCTCTCCACTGTGATGACGCGCAAGCCGAGGCGCTGGCCCGCGAGTTGGGAATCGCGCCGGTAACCGCTCGACTGCTGTGCATCCGCGGCATCTCGGATGTGACCGAGGCCCGGCGATTTCTCTCTCCATCTCTCGACGATTTGCTCGACCCGTTCGCGCTGACCGACATGTCCGTCGCTGTCGAACGCATCCTCGCCGCGATTGCCAAAGGCGAACGCATCGCCGTGCACGGCGACTACGACGTCGACGGGGTGACATCCACGGTGATACTCCGGCGCGCGCTGGAATTGCTCGGAGCCGATGTCATTCACTTCATCCCAGAGCGTTTGCGAGATGGATACGGGCTGCAGCCGGCGTCACTCGATCGACTCGCTGCAGAGAAGGTTCATCTCGTGATTTCGGTCGACTGCGGCATCCGCGGCGTTGAAGCAGCGGCGCATGCGAGAGCGCTGGGGCTGGACTTGATCATCACCGATCATCACGAGCCGGACAGCGAGCTGCCGCGCGCCTTCGCGGTCATCAACCCGAAGCGTCACGACTGCAGCTATCCCGAAAAGAATCTTGCAGGCGTCGGTGTTGCGCTCAAGCTGGTGCAGGCGTTGTGCGCTCGCTCGGGCCGCAGTCACTGGATTCCCGCCTTCGTGAAGGTGGCGGCCATAGGAACGCTGGCGGACGTTGTGCCGCTGACGGGCGAGAATCGCGTCATCGCCAAACTCGGCCTCGAAATGCTGTCCAGGGGACCGCACAAGATCGGATTGCGGGCGCTTCTCGAGGTCTGCGGTCTCACCGGCAAGGAAATCGACAGCTATCACATCGGCTTCGTCCTGGCTCCGCGTGTGAACGCGGCCGGTCGAATGAGCACTCCAGATATCGCCGCACGGCTCCTGCTCGCCTCGAGCGACGGCATGGCGGAGGAGGCACGGCAGTTGGCCGAGCAGCTCAACTCCGAGAATCTCCGTCGGCAGGAAGAAGAAGCCGACATCGTCGCTCAGGCCCGCACGCTGGTGGAGACCGATCTCGAAGTCGGGTCGCGTACGGTGATCGTGGTCGCGGGAGAGGGCTGGCACCGCGGCGTCATCGGCATCGTCGCCTCGAAGCTCGTCGACACATTTCATCGCCCCGCTATCGTGATCTCGACCGACGGCGAAATCGGTCATGGGTCCTGTCGCAGCATTCCATCGTTCAACATGTTGGCTGCGCTCGAATCGTGCGCCGATGCGATGGTCAAGTTCGGCGGCCATAAACAGGCTGCCGGCCTCACCATCGAGTCGTCACGGCTGCGCGAACTGCGCGCCCGCATCAACGACTACGCGGAAGAACGCTTGCATCCCGACGATCTCCGCCCTCGAATCTGGATCGATGGCTCGCTCACGTTCCGATCGATTAACGAGCAGGTCGCGTCAGACATGACGACGCTCGCACCATTTGGGGCGGGAAATCCCAGACCCGTATTCCACGCCAGCCGCGTGGAGGTCGTCGACGGACCTCGCCGGATCAAGGACCGCCACCTCAAGATGGCCTTCCGGCAGGATGGACGGATCATGCGCGGCGTCGCCTGGCGCGCCATCGAACGGGAGAGCTTCGTCAGCGAACACCGCTCCGCTATCGACCTCGCCTATTCCCTGGAGCAGGACACCTGGAACGGTGAGCGCTTCCTGCAGCTTTCCGTGGCCGACTTCAGGGAGCCAGAAAGCTGACGGGTGCTATCCTGTACCAGCTGAATGACTTCTTGGCAGAAGCGCCTCCGGATCGGGCTGGCCATCTTCGGCATCGTGTTTGCCGGCTTCGTCTATCGATCCATTGGCGAGCGCCGCGCCCCACCGCCGGTGCAACCGGTTGACCGGCTGGATCCCCAGGCAATTTCTGAAGCAAAGGGATCGTCGGCCGAGCAGATACGCGGCACCAAGCGCGAATTCGAGATCAAATCCGAGCGCTTCCTGAGCTACGGAGACGGCTCGACCAAGTACTTCAACATCGAGATCACTGTTCGACGGGACGAACGTGTGTTCGTCGTCACGGCCAAGGAAGCCTCTGCAGGGGCAAACGAGGTGGAACTCGCGCTGACCGGTGGTGTGAAGGTGAAGGTCAGCGACGGCCTCGAGCTCCTCACCGATCACGCGACATTCAACCAGAACGAGGCAGTCGCGCGCGCTCCTGGAGACGTCACCTTCACAAAGGGTCTGATGTCTGGCTCCGGATCCAATGCTACCTACAATCAGAAGGCCGACGTCCTGACTATTGCGCAACGCGCGAAGGTCGTCGTCACGGAGCAGTCGGGAAAAGTCTCCTTCGACGGCAGCGCCGGCAGCGCCACGCTCGATCGGATCCAGGATCTGCTCTTCATGGAGTCGACTGTCCACATCCTCCGGGATTCGCAGACGATCGACGCCGGGAAGGTCATGGCCCGTTTGTCGATGAACGAAGACATCATCACGTATCTCGAGCTTCGCGGAAACGCAAGCAGTCAGGGCGGCAGCGGCCCGCTTCAGTCGATGAAGGCCGAGGCCATCGACCTCGACTACACCGACGATGGCACGATGCTCGAGCGAGCGATTCTGAATGGAGCGGCAAGCTTCACGACCGCTCCAGACGAACATGCCTCATCTCGCACGTTGAGCGGCGGCGGGCTCGACGTCCAGATGGCCGCGGATGGAACCGTCAAGACTGTCATCGGCCGAGACGGGGTACAGCTCGATCTTCCCGAGGCGAACGGCACACCACCTCGAAGCATTCGCTCGCGAACCCTCGATGCGGGCGGAGAGACGGGCAATGGACTCAACTCGCTCCGTTTTCGAGGCGACGTGGTGTTTCAGGAGACCAGCGGGCGCGGCGCGCCGTCACGCGAAGTGCGCGCGCAATCGCTGGCGGCCTCGCTCGAGGGTGACCGGCTGGGTGAGGCGCTCTTCGGTGGCGGCGTGTCGTTCAAGGAGCAAGGTTTCGACGCGGGTTCGTTCGACGCTTTGTATAACCCCGTGCAGAACGCACTGCGTCTGTGGAGCGAAAGTGGTGCGAGGCCGTACGTCACCGACGACCAGATCCATGTCGAAGCGCGCCAGATCGACGCCTCGCTCGACAACCACGGCATGATGGCGCAAGTGAACGTAAGGACGTCGCTCAAGGGCCGGTCGTCAACAGCCAAAGACTCCGATACTGGCCGCCTTCCGGGCCTTCTGAAGGAAGGGCAACCAGCAAGCATCAACGCGGATCGACTCGATTACAAGGGCGGTAATGGTCGTGCGGAGTACACGGGCAATGCGACGCTGGTCCAGGGCGATACCGCCATTCGCGGAGATGCCATCGTCCTTGATCGCGAAAAGGGCGACATGGTGGCGTCCGGATCGGCGCGTTCCACGTTGACCCTCGATACGGGCCGGACGGACGGGCGCGGTGACGAGATCCGGTATGAAGAGGCAAAACGGACGGTGACCTACAGTATCAACCCGGTCGCACCGACAAGCGGACTGACGGTCAGTGCGCCTCTGACCCAGGTGAGCGGACCCGACGGAGATTTGCGCGCCGAGCGCATCGAAATCGTTCTGGCAACTGGTGCGAACGCCGTCGACCGTCTCGAGGCGTACAACAGGGTAACGATGGTCCTGGGGTCGCGGACGGCAACAGGCGGACGCATGACGTATCACGCGAAGGAAGAGCGCTACGTCATGTCGGGTACCGGCGCCGACTCGGTGTCGATCCGTGAGTCCTGCCGCGACACCACAGGGCGAACGCTGACGTTCTTCAAGTCGACCGAGAGAATTCTCGTCGATGGCAACGAGACACGCCGCACCGAGACCAAGCCGTGCACGCCACGATCCCCAGCTCCAGCCCAGCCATCGCCAGTCGCGCGATGACGTCCACGCTGCGGACGCGTGAGCTCACCAAGTCGTACGGTGGCCGCACAGTCGTTCGCGGCATCAGCATCGAGGTCGGCTCCGGTGAAATCGTTGGATTATTGGGGCCGAACGGCGCGGGGAAAACCACGACCTTCTACATGACGGTGGGACTCACGGCGCCGGATTCCGGGCGCGTTCTGCTTGACGAGGAAGACCTCACCAACGCCCCGATGTATGCGCGCGCACGAAAAGGCATCGGTTACCTGCCTCAGGAGCCGTCGATTTTCCGCGGGCTGACGGTCGAGCAGAACATCCTCGCCATTCTCGAGACTCTGGGTCTCGACAAACAAACGCGACAGGAGCGTCTGCACGCGCTCCTCGCCGAACTCCACCTGACGCCGCTGAAATCGGCGCCGGCTCACACGCTGTCTGGCGGCGAGCGCCGCCGGGCCGAGATCACGCGCGCGTTGGTCATGTCACCAAGGTTCATTCTTCTGGATGAGCCGTTCGCGGGCATCGATCCGATCGCCGTCAGCGACATCCAGAACATCGTGTTTCACCTGAAGGACCGCGGCATCGGCGTCTTGATCACGGATCACAACGTTCGTGAAACGCTTCGGATAACGGACCGGGCCTACATCGTCCATGACGGCGTCATTTTTCGGAGTGGAACGCCGGAATCGCTGGCCGCGGATGAGGACGTGCGCCGGATTTATCTGGGGACCGAGTTCCGGTTGGACTAAGATGGATTACAGGTTCTCCGGCTGATGGCCATCTCACAGAAACTACACACAAAGCTCGTTCAGAAGCTCATTCTGACGCCCTCGCTGCAGCAGGCCATCAAGCTGCTGCCGATGTCAACGCTCGAGCTGTCTGAACTGCTGAACCAGGAGATGGTCGAGAACCCGATGCTCGAGGAGGTTCCTACGGAGGAGCTCCAGCCGGTTGAGGCGACCCCCGAAAAGCAGGAGGAGAAGCCTACAGAGAAGAAGACCGACTCGTGGGATGACCAGGACTACGAGTACTTCTTCGGCGATTACCTTGACGACGGGTATCGGCCGCGAACACCGACGGAGGTCAAGGAACTGCCCCCGATCGAGAACACGCTGTCGACGGGACAGTCGCTCTCCGATCACCTGCTCTGGCAGTTGTCGATGCAGACCGACGAACCGGTCATTCGAGAGATCGGCGAGGCCATCATCGGCAACCTCGATGATGATGGCTACCTCGTGGCAACGGTGGAAGAACTCGCCGGCATGGGCCCATGGCCGATGGAGGAAGTGGAGCGCGCGCTGAAACTGGTGCAGGGTTTTGATCCAATTGGCGTCGCGGCGCGCGATCTGCAGGAATGCCTCTTGTTGCAGCTGCGGCACCTGGGGATGGCAGGAACGCCGGCCGATCAAATCGTGACCGAGCACATGCGGCTTCTGCAGAATCATCAGGTCCCGGAGCTGGCACGGAAGCTCGGTCTCTCGATCGACGATCTCAAGCAGCACATCGAGTTGATCCGGCATCTCGATCCGAAACCTGGCAGTCGCTACAACCCGTCGCAATCGCAGTACGTCATTCCCGACGTCTACATCGTCAAGATCGAAGATCAATACGTGGCGGTCCTGAACGAGGAAGGGCTGCCGCAACTCCGGATCAGCCCCGTCTACCGTCGATTGCTGGACAAGAACGCGGCGGAGAACACCGACGAGACTCGCGCCTACGTGAAGGACAAGTTCCGCTCGGCGTTGTGGCTGATCAAGTCGGTGGAGCAGCGTCAGAAGACCATCCACAAGGTGGCCTCGAGCATCATCAACTTCCAGCGTGACTTCCTCGATCACGGCATAGAGTACCTGCGGCCGCTGGTCCTGCGCGACGTGGCCAACGACATCGGCATGCACGAGTCGACGGTCAGTCGTGTCGTGACGAACAAGTACATGCACACGCCGCAGGGCGTGTTCGAGATGAAGTACTTCTTCCACAGCGGCATCTCGAGCTCGTACGGGGAAGCGGTGTCCTCCGTCACCATCAAGCAGCGCATCCGCAAGATCATCGAGCAGGAAGATCCGAGGAAGCCGTTGAGTGACTCGAAGATTGTCAGCATCCTGCAACGCGAGGGCCTGGAGCTCGCGCGCAGGACGATTGCGAAATATCGAGAAGAGCTCAAGATTCCCACATCCAACCAACGCAAGGTGCTGTACTGAGACCTCGGGCCTCGGCCCTGAGTGGATTGCGGTCGCTATGCGGCTCGAACTGACAGGACGACATCTCGGCGTCACCCCGGTCATGCGAGCGCTCGTCGAGGAGCGAATCGATCACACGCTTCGCCTGCTCAACGACAGCGCTGTCTCCGCGCACGTCGTGCTCACGCGCGAGCGCGCACGAATTCGGGCAGAAGTGACCTTGCACGCGCGCCGCGAGCGGTTTCTGCACGGCGAGGCGACCGGTCAGAACATCGAGCTGGCGATCAACAGCGCGGCCGACAAGGTCGACCAGCAGGCGCGAAAGCTGAAAGGGAAGCGAGACGGGCGCAAGCGAGGTCCGTCGGCCGTCAAGGCGGCGTCGGCGTCAATCGACGCGGCACCGCGGTCGACATCCACCCCGCGGCGCCGAATTATTCGCGCCCGGCAGTACGCCGTCAAACCGATGTCGGTGGAGGACGCGGCCGTCGAGATCGATGATGCCGCCGATGCGTTCATCGTCTTCCGCAATTCGGCAACCGATACGATCACCGTGTTGTTTCGCAGGTCGGACGGCAATCTCGGCCTGATCGAGCCGGAGGCGTAGGCGGCCGCACGATGGCGGAGCCCGTATTGACGGTCGCGGGCCTGGTCGATCGCGGTTCAGGCCCGGCGAGTCTGTCGCTCGAGCTGTTGAGCGGAGCGCGCGGACTCGAGCGCCGCATCGTTAGTCCGTACATTCAGAAAACCGGCCTGGCTCTTGCCGGGTTCCACGAGTATCTCCGTCCCGGGCGCATCGTCGTATTCGGCGAAAGCGAGGTGCGCTATCTCGAGAGCCTGACGCACGACGCACGCGTCGCCGTGTTGCACACGACCTTCAGTCACGATATTCCCTGCGTGCTGATCACCGGCGGATGGGATGCGCACGAAGACCTGCGGTCGGCCGCCGATCATCACCAGGTGCCACTCCTGCGCACGTCGGTGTCGACGCCTGTGGCCATCTCGCGGATCAGTGCGCTGCTCGATGACGCGCTCGCCGTTCGCGAGATCATCCATGGTGTCCTCATGGACGTCCTGGGCCTCGGCGTCTTGATCATCGGTGACAGCGGCATCGGCAAGAGCGAGTGTGCACTGGATCTGGTCGTTCGCGGTCATCGGCTGGTGGCTGACGATACGGTGCAGATCAGGCGCCGGGGCGATTCGGTGATCCTCGGTGCCTGTCCCGAACCGACGCGGTTTCACATGGAGCTGCGCGGTCTGGGCATCATCAATATTCGCGACCTGTTCGGTGTGGCGGCAACACGTGCCGCGAAGCGAGTCGAGCTCGTCGTGCAACTCGAACGGTGGGACGTGCATCGGGAATACGACCGCCTCGGTCTCGATGAGAACATGTACGAGCTGTTCGGCGTGAAGGTGCCGCTGATCTGCATGCCGGTCGCTCCGGGCCGCAATCTCTCCACGCTGGTCGAAGTGGCAGCGAGAAACCAGTTGCTGCGTTCGCGTGGCCTCAACGCCGCGCGCGACTTCGTCAACCGGCTCGAACAACAGCTGCAGGACGAGGAGAGCGAGTCCGACCCTGAAGAAGAGCCTCGCTCCGGAGGGTCGCGATGAGTCCTCGTCGACCCAGCGGGAGGGCACAGAAACGCAAACGCTCTACCCGTCACTCGACACGGTTCATGGTCGTAACGGGCCTGTCAGGCTCCGGCAAGACACATGCTATTCATGCGCTCGAGGACCTTGGGTACTTTTGCGTCGACAATCTTCCCACGCAGCTCATCCCGACCTTCGCTGAGCTGTGCACGCGCGGCGAAGCCGGCCTCGAGCGGGTGGCGATCGTCGTCGATGTCCGGGAACGCGGGTTCTTGACTCACTTTCCACCGATCTATCGCAAGCTTCGCAGCGTTCCTGGCGTTGACGCCAAACTGATCTTCCTCGAAGCCAATCGCTCCGCCCTCGTCCGGCGGTTCAGCGAGACACGGCGGCCGCACCCGCTGGCGCCCGACCGTTCGGTGGCCGAGGGCATTGACGAGGAGCGCACGAAGATGCTGGCGATTCGAGCCATCGCCGACGTCATCCTCGACACCTCGAACCTGACTGTCCACGAGCTGCGCGACGTCTTCGGGAGCATGATGCGCAGCGAGGGTGGTCGCGCCGACATGGTCGTGAACCTGCTTAGCTTCGGGTTCAAGCATGGCGCCCCCGCCGAGGCCGATCTGGTGTTCGATGTGCGGTGTCTGCCGAACCCGCATTTCGTCGACCGCTTGCGTCATCTGACAGGACGCGACCCCAAGGTCGTGCGGTTCATGCGGAAGCACCAGGTCACGAAGGATTTCATCGATCGCCTGACGCAGTTTCTGAAGTTCGCCTTGCCACACTATGTATCCGAAGGCAAGAGTTACCTCACTGTTGCCATCGGCTGCACTGGAGGGCAACATCGATCGGTGATGATCGCGGAAGCGCTCAAGCGGTCGCTGGACCACACGCCAGGAGTGCGGATGCGCGTGAAACATCGCGATGGGTAACGAGCGAGTGGCGGTCGCATCATGATCGGGGTCGTCGTCGTGACCCACGGGCAACTGGCGACTGAGCTCGTCAACGCGGCTGAGACCATTGTCGGCGACCTGCCCGGATTTGCGGCCGTGTCCATCGGTTGGCACGAGGATACCGAAGATGCCCGTCACGAGATCGAGCAGGCCATCACGCGCGTCAACAAGGGTGGAGGCGTGTTGATCCTCACGGACATGTTCGGGGGAACACCGTCGAATCTGGCGATGTCGTTCCTGGCGCAGGGGAGCGTCGAAGTCATCACGGGAGTGAACCTGCCGATGCTCATCAAGCTCGCAAATCTGTCCGAGCAGGACGACGTGCTCACGGCAGCGCGCGAGATTCGTGGGCAAGGCCGCAACGCGATCTGGGTGGCATCCGATCTCCTGCGTGGGGAGAAAGCGTAGAAGTCGGCAATTGGAGATTCGGAGATGGTCGTTTGACATCTCGATCCGTGACGGTCGTGAACCAGCTCGGGCTGCATGCCCGCGCCGCGGCCAGGTTCGTTCACCTCGCGACGCGATTCGAATCGCGAATACGCGTGGGGCGTGACTCGAAGGTCATGGATGGAAAGAGCATCATGGGCATTTTGTTGTTGGCGGCTTCGCGCGGGACGACGCTGACGGTGATGGCAGAGGGTCCGGACGAGGATCGTGCCGTAGCGGCGCTCGCCGAGCTCGTCGAATCAGGATTTGGTGAGGAATCGTGGAGCGCTTGAACGGCATCGGCGTGTCGCCCGGCGTCGCCGTAGGGCCGGCGCTGGTCGCGATTCAGCGGACACAGGTGCTGCGCTTTCCCGTCGGGCCAGACGGGGTGGCGCGTGAGCTTTCGGCGCTCGAGCGCGCCCGTCAACGATCGCGCAGCCAGCTCGAACAGATCCGGCGTCGCATCGCGACCGCTCGCGGCGCCGATCTGGCCGCGATTTTCGACGCGCAACTGCTCATGCTCGACGACCCGATTCTGGTCGGGCGCGCGGCAGCAGTGGTGCGCAACGAACGCGTCAATGCGGAATGGGCCGTGCAGCGGGCGCTCGACGAAGCGGCGGCTGTGTTCGACGGCATCGACGATCCGTACCTGCACGAACGCAAGGGCGACCTGCACGATGTCGCCGGCCGGCTGCGCATGAACCTGCGTGACGACAAGGGCGGGGCACGCGACAGGTTGCAGGATCTCGATGCGCCGTGCGTCCTCATCGCTGACGAGTTGACCCCGTCGGTCGTGGCGCAACTCGACTGGACGCGAATCAAGGGGTTCGCGACGGATGCGGGCAGCCGCACGTATCACACGGCGATCCTCGCGCGCTCGCTCGGGGTCCCCGCCGTCGTCGGGCTTCACGACGTCAGCCGGCGCGTGCCGCCCGGCGCGTCCGTGATTATCGACGGAGAGACCGGTGACGTCGTGATCGATCCGACGCCGGCGCTGTGGCACGAGGCTGAAGGGCGGGCGACAACGACGCGGGTGACCGTCGTTGCGCACGACGTCGACGGCCCGCTTCAGACCAACGACGGCGAGGCCATTGTCCTCCACGCCAACATCGAGCGATCGGACGATGTTCCGACCGCATTGAGCGCGGGCGCTCAAGGGATCGGCCTGTATCGATCCGAGTTCATGCTGGTCGGCGGCCCTCCCGACATGGCGGCCGAAGACGAGCAGTATCACGAGTACCGGCAGCTGGTGGAACGCATGGAAGGGCGGTCGGTCACCATCCGGACCTTCGACGTCGACGAACGTCAACTCGCGCGGCCGCTGGTCGATGCAGCGCTCGACGCGCGCTGGTTCCCTGAGCCGCAGCGAAGTGGACACGCAGGGCTGCGTGGCGTCCGGTTCGGTTTGGCCCAGCCGCGCATCTTCAAGACACAGCTTCGCGCGCTGCTTCGGGCGGCGGTGCACGGTCCGCTGCGCATCATGTTCCCCTTCGTGGCGTCGGTGCAGGAGGTGCGTGACGCGCGGGCTCTGTTGCTCGAGTCTCAGGAGGAGCTCAGATCGCGCGGAATCACCGTGCCCGAGGTGCCGGTCGGCATCATGATCGAGGTCCCGTCTGCCGCCTTCACAGCATCGTTACTGGCGAAGGAAGCGGACTTCTTCACGATCGGAACGAACGATCTCATCCAGTACACGCTGGCCGTGGACCGGACCGATGACCGTGTGTCGAACCG
>Ga0068870_10000680_pt1 | contig 12989 bp, 7 predicted proteins | sample KBSMisM62_FD_66599 | JGI IMG/M metagenome (GOLD analysis project Ga0068870, IMG submission 66599) | Miscanthus rhizosphere microbial communities from Kellogg Biological Station, Michigan, USA - KBS Miscanthus M6-2 | ecosystem: Host-associated > Plants > Roots > Rhizosphere > Soil ...
CAGCGATGAAATGCGCCAAAACGCAGCACGGCGAGCACGCCGGGCCGCAGCGCCTCCAGCATGCGGCTCTCGGCGGCACGGTCGCCCGTCAGCGCGGCCGCCACGATGCGCTCGATTTCATCGGCCGGCAGCGCGCTCATGCGGCACCCCGCGAGCGCAGGTAGTTAGTTACAGGCGAGTGCCTCCATGGCGGTGCGACAGTCCGCGCCCGGATCGACATCTGCGAGTTCTCTAAGGAATTCGACATTGACCCATGGATACCGCGTTGAAGTGCTGTTCTTGCTCCTGCAGAACAGCAGTTGTTTGATCTGCTGGGCGTCGCATTTGTTCAGCGGCGGGCTGCCCCAGATGAGCGCTGCTGCACCGGAAACATAGGCCGCCGCGCTCGACGCGCCCGCAGACTCGGACATTGCATAGCCTCGGTCGGAATTCTCGGTCGTAGTTACCACGATGTCTACGCCAGGTGCCTGAATTCGGCCGTCCGTCGCATCTGGACGGCCCTTAGGATTGAACAATTCCTTGCCCCGCATATCTGTGGGCACCGCAGCGATGACCCCCGGCAGGCAGCGATATTGGGAGGGGAAGTACTCGCGGACGGAGTCGTCGCTGTCCAGACTGGTGGCATAGCCGGTGATCACTAGCCGCCGCAAGGCGGCCGGACCACCCACCGCGGCTACGATCGCTTCGGAAATCGCTCGGCTGTCTACTGGCCATTTGGCGCTGATATTGATGATTTCCGCGCCGTCTCCGACGGCGGCGTCGATGCCTGCGGCAATGGTCGAGATGCGCGCAAGCAGCCCATGCTCCACGCGGCTGATAACTATCGGAATGAGCCGGCTGTTGGGCGCCACGCCAGCAACCCCGATGCCGTTGTCCATCCGGCCGCCAATGGTGCCGGCCATTTCGGTCCCGTGCGGATAGCACCGTCCGCTCGTGGCGCAACGCGCGTTCAATCTGCCGCCTTGGGAGTGCGGTGATTCCGGTGCTTTCAAGTTCAGCACTACATTCCTGGCGAGGTCCTCGTGGCTCGCGTCGATACCGGAATCGAGCACGGCAACCATGCGCGGCAGCGAGCGCGCCGCGATAACTGAATCCCAGCCGATCTTCTTGTGACCCCACAGTTCGTCGAGGCACGGATCATTGGGAAATGTGGCGCGTGCCTCGCGTTGCCAACAATGCAAATCGGTCTCGACTGCAGGTCCGAGCTCGAGCGATGTGGTCAGGTAGTCAGGGCCGTCGCAGTCGGGCTCGACATATCCGACTTCAGGTGCGTTGATGATCGCGACAAGCCGCTCGGTCGACACGTACTTCGAAAAGGACGCGACCACGAAATTGCGCGATCGTTCGAGCTGGTAGACATACCCGGTTTGCTTGAGCCAGGCATAAAGCTCGCGCGGATCGCCCCCTTCGGCTGGGTACATGATCAGGCGCGCTGACAACTTCTGCGCCGATTGCGGGCTGTCCGCCGCGAACTGGTGACGCTTCGAAAACGTGCCTGCCCATTGAGCACAGGCAGCGCGCAGATCGAACCGGCTGTCTCCGAGTGAATCGAGATACGTGATCACCGCGGCGGGTGCGCGTACCGCCGTCGAAGTCCATCGACCGTGACTACAGAGGTTCGGCGCCGCCGCGAACGCAAACGACGCCCCGAACGTTGTTGCCGCGACGAACGGCAACAACGTTGTGGAGAGTCGATGAGCAAGCGGACGCAAGCGACCTTATTTACGGGTGCCCTGGCCGGGGCCGATGACGACGACACCGTCGCCGGTCACTCGCGCCGGCGAGTCCACGAGGATCGTCATGAACTGCTTGCCATCGTCTCCCTGCACCAGGATGGCGACCAGATCACTGAGTTCGACTGCGCCTTTTGATTTCGAAGGACGCATTGCAACGTCATGCGTGCGCAGGCGATGGCAGGACGCGAGGATTTCGGCATTGCCCGTCTTGACGTCATCGGCCGTGCAATAACGCGTGCCCCGCGTAAAGGTCATCGTGACACCGCAGGGCTTGGCGAAGTCCATGCGCCATGGCTCGCTTTGCTGGTCGGCGTTTCGCGTGCAGACATGCACGACGTTTTGTTCTGGATCAAGGACGAAGGTGAGCTTGCCGCCAATCGGCACAGGATCCTTGAGCGTCGAAGACTGAACGGTGAATTCCTTGCCTAGCCATCCCGCCAACACATCGTCCGGAACCGGCTCCTGTGCCGCGGCCAACGCAGCCCCAAGCAGCAATGCCGCAGCCATCATCGAGATTCCGAATTTCTTTCTGTCTGTAGTCTGTTTGCCGTACATGAGCCACTCCTAATTCAATGCATCCATACAGGTTGATAAAGCCACATCGGGCGTCACGGAAACTCGTTAGCCCTCACAACGAAACTCGACCACATGCTGGTCGTGGCGTTGCCGCGAGTGCGTAATTGCGCTGTACGCAGTGCGTCCGCCGCGCGTCCGGACTGCCGATAGGCGACGTAAAACTCTTTCATGAACCGCGCCGTTGAGGCGTCTTCAATTGGCCACAGCGCTGCTACCACCGAACGCGAACCGTTGGCCAGGAATCCATAGGTGAGCCCGAGCACTCCCTCACCTCGAAGCGCGCTGCCATCCCCGGTGGCACAGCCCGAAAGAACCACCACGTCGGCGCGCAGTCCGCTGCGCGCGATGTCGCTCGCAGTCAGTCGGCTGGACGGCAGAAGTGCGCCGTCCGGGGTGTATTCGCTGAGGTACAGCGCCGATTGTTCGGGTGAGTCGCGTCGCGCTTCGGCGTGGGTGGCGAAGTGCAATACCGCCAGGTCGCTCGATGGGAGTTGCATCACGCGCGTGGCGGTGGCCTCGAACCCCGACAGCTGGATAGTGCCGTCCGACCCGAAGGCCTTCGTCACCGCGCTTGCCTCGAGCGCTGAATAGGGTAGCCGGGTCAGGTTATTTGACGAGGGAGGCGGAGCACTGCGCAGCGTGCCGGAGTTGCCGTTCCTGCCGACGGTCAGCCTGCGATCGTCGGCGGCATACACCGGGTCGGACACCACGGCGACCAGGGTGTTGTGCGTCTTCGCCGGGCGGGACTTTTCCATTGCGAGCGCCAGAGACGGCGCATACCCCAATACGAAGCGATCGATGAGAAGTTCACCGCCAGCGCCGGGGATAGGCAGTGACGCAAACGGCGTACCGTTGAGAGGCCCGTCGGCCAGCACCAACATGCGGCTCTCGGGAATACCGTCGAGCAGGTGTCCTAACAACATCAAGCCCAAATTGGCGCCGGGTGTGCGTCCGCTGCGTGCAGCCACAGCATCGCCGATGGCTCGTTGCATCCGGTCCCGGCCGGGCAGGGCCGCATGACGCAACTCGGTGCGAGTAAGCAACCAGGCGTGCGCGCTCTTGTCGCCGACAAAATAGGCGAGCACCGCCGTTCCCGGCGGTAACTTACGCTGCACCTGCGCCAGTGAATCGGGAAGCGAAGTCTGCCGCGCGGCGACTCCGCCGTGGCGAACGAGAATGGCATCGAGTTGCGCACGCGTCTCCTCAATGGAGTGCCGCAACGCGACTGTTCCTGCTTCGTCGGCATCCTGGCGCTGGATGCGAGCTTCCAGCAGCAACTGTTGCGAGGTCAATTGGGCGCGCAGGTCTTCTTCCCGCGGATCGGCGGCGCTGATCGCGCCAGTCGCGCCCAGCGCGAGTTCGTCTCCCAAGGACCGGGCGCGCACTTCTTCGGCAGTCCGGAATGCATGCCATACAGCGCCGGCATCCGGGCTGGCCAGCTCCGCGGAGATCCGTGCCTCGTAGGGCGCGTATCTCGCGGAAAGAAAACGCGCCCGCCATTCCGGATTCGCGGACGCCACGCGGATCCGCGTGACGATTTCAATCGCCTCATTGGCGGTGGCAAGGGCACCGGGCACATCACGTCTACCCAGGAGTGCCTGGGAAAGGGCCGTGTTCGTGTCGATGCGATTGAATTCCAGACCGCGCTCCGCGTATTGACGGTCCGCTGCGCGCAGATCCTCGATGGCGGCGTCCGGTCGATTCTGCGCGAGGCGAAGGTACGCGCGTTCCTCGAGCGCTTCCGCATGCACCTGCGCATTGGTAGATTTTTGCGGTTCGACCAACTCCGCTTCCGCCTCGGCGAGCTTTCCGGCGACGCGCAATTCCGCCGCGATCAGCACGCGCGTGCGGGCCACGTTGTAAGGATTCGCGTCGATTTGCATCGACTTGCGCAGATAGCCGATGGCCGCATCGCGCTGACCCAGAATCGAAGCGGCGCTGGCGGCGACGCGCATCGTACCGGCGAGCCTGGCATTATCTCCGAGGCGTTCGAGTTCAACGATAGCAGCGCGCAGGGTTTGAAGGGCGCGCTCGGGGTCACCCATGCGCAGATAAAGGACGCCCAGCGCCCCCAGTTCGCCAGCACGTTCGGCATCCTTGCCGATCTCCGTGTAGAGCTTCAGTGCCTCGGTGTGCAATTCCAGCGCGCGGTCGAAATCGCCGAGGACGATCAATGCGAATCCGTAGTTGCCCAGAAGCGCCGCGTATAGATAGGGCTGCGTCTGTGGATCGACGAGCGGTAACAATGCCTCGTATTCCTTCGCGGACTGCGCGAGAAAGCCGCGAAAGTTGTGCACGGCGGCAAGGTTACTCAGCGATTTCGCTTGCTCGGTGATGTCGTTGTTGGCTCGCGCCATTTCGATCGAGCGCTCGAGCAGCGTGGTCGCAGAGTCATAGTCAGCGGTGCTCACGGCCAGCACAGCGCGCATGTTGGTGGCGTATTGCGCGCGCACCGGCATTGCGTGACTCTGGAAGAAATCAGCCGCCGTCGCGAGGCGCCGATCGGCAGTGGCGTATAACGCTCGCTGCTCAGCGCCCTGCGTTCCGGCATTCATCGCGTCGGCAAGGCTGATTTCCGCCGCGGAACGGAGCGTCGCGGCGTCGTGAATGCCCGCTTCGTCGTCCGCGGACTCGTATGCATCCGTTGCGATTTCCGTGGCGCGTACTGCGGCCGCCCATTGGTCGCGGGGGCCGTACTGCACGTTGGCCAGAAAATAGGCAGCCCGTGCGCGCATCCCCTCGTCGTCGGCCGCCTCGAAATGCGCCACTGCTTCGTACAGTTTGTCTGCCGCGCGCGTCCAGGACTCGGGCGTGGCGACCGCGGCCTGCTCGCAAGCCGCGCCGAAAGCAACGAAGCCAAGTTGCAGTTCGCCGCGGTGGGCCTCGGGTGGCCGATTCCAGCGTGCGATTCGCAACGCTGTGCGACCCTGCTTGGTACGGTGATCGTCACTGCGCACCGTGATCCGCAACTCACCCGGCGCCGCCATGCTAACTACTTGATAAAGAGCGCCGTGTCTCGGCACACGGTCTTCGAGCTCGGTGCGCGATTCTCCCGCCTCCACCGTCATGTGCACGTCGATCTCGTGCTCGCGCGCCTCGATCAGATAGTCGCCGCGTTGCAGCGAGCGAGTCACGACCGGCGAGGCGTCTCCGCCTACATTCAGATCAGCCGAAAATTCCGTCGCCGGTTCTGTTTCGGATTGATTCGAGCAAGCACCAACGCACAACACGGCTGCTGCTGCGAAGATCACGGGAGCGCGCGGCCGCGAAATAGTTCGGCGATAGATAGCGAGGTGATCGCGCACGGACATTTGAAGCGAATCCCACGCGGCGGGCGCTAATGATTACAGGCGCCTGCATTGTGCCGCAAACGACCCACGAATTAGTAGGCAGGGTTTGTACTAAGCCCAGTCGTGAAATATTTTCATCGAAGGCATATGTAGGTGGGAGAAATGGAGAAGTCGTGACACTACATACAAATGGGTCTCGCGTTTCTCGAACGTTGAACCCCTTTCGAGTCTCCAGGGCGCCCGTCGGCCGGCCTTGGTAGTTAGTTGGCAGTTCCCCCGCAGGCTCGTTCAAGGCAGGCCGTTCGCCCTCACGACGAAACTGGACCAGACCGGGGACGCACGAGTTCCCCGGGTGCGCAGTTGCGCGGTGCGAAGCGCATCCGCGGTCCGCCCCGACACCCGATAGGCGGCATAGAACTCTTCCATGAATCTCGCGGTGAGCGCGTCTTCCACGGGCCAGAGGGAAGCGACCACCGTGTGCGACCCGTTGGCCAGGAATCTGTACGCCAGCCCCAGCACGCCCTCGCCGCGGAGTTCTCTGCCATCGCCGGTGGCGCAGCCGCTCAATACCACCACGTCGGCTCGCAACCCGCTGCGCGTGATGTCCTCCGCTGTCAGCCGATCGGTCGGCAGCGGCGAACCATCCGCGGCGTACTCCGAGAGGAAGAGAGCCGACAGTTCGGGGGCGTCGCGGCGTGCAACGGCGTGGGTGGCGAAGTGCAATACCCCGAGATCGGCCGACGGCAGATCCACTACCCGGCGCGCGGTTGCGTCGAATCCTGCGAGTTCGATGATGTCTGCGCCCGCAAACGCACGCACGACGGCACGCGCCTCGATGGCGGAATAGGGCAAACGCGCGAGTCCACCTGCCTGGCCGTCTGCGCCGCGATAGTTCGCAGTGTCACCCGCCGCGATGGTCAGCCGACGATCGTCGGGCGTATAGACCGGATCGGAAACCACCGCGACCCGCATCTGTGTGGCGGGCCGATTCTCAGCCGGCCGCAGGGCGAGCGCCAGCGACGGGGCCGACGCGATGACAAATCGATCGATCAGCTGTTCACGCGAGTTTCCGTGCGGCAGCGGCAATGCGGCGAATGGCAGGCTGTTGAGCGGGCCGTCCGGAAGTATCAGCAGCCGCTTTGCGGTGACACCGCGGAGCAGTCCGCCTAACAAGGATGTGAAAGGGGAATTGTCGGCAACTCTGAGACCGGCCCGCTGCTTTTTCACGAAGCCGTTCACGAGATCCTGCAGGACTCGCCGCTCCGGAAGTGCGCTGTGCCGCAACTCGGTGTGCGTCAATAGCCAGGCATGCGAACGCTGATCGCCGACGAAGTACGCCAGTACTGCCGTATCGGCGGGCAACGCGGCTTGCACGTCTTCAAGAGACTCTGCGATGCCAAGACGGTAGTTCGGCTGAACGCCCTGTTGGTCGAGCATCCGGGCTTCGAGACGCGCCTGCACCTCGTCGATGAGGCGTCGCGTCTCGTGAACGTCGGCGTCCTTGGAGCTTCCTTTGCGCATGCGGCGCTCGAGGTCGACCTGCAGAGCGGTCAGCCGTTCGCGCAGTCGATCGGCGTTCTCATCGCGCGCGGCGTCGCCGCGATGCGCGGCGTACGCGAGACGATCCCCAAGCGAACGCGCGCGGATTGCCTCCGCCACCCGGAACGCCTTCCACGCGGCTACTTCATCCTTAGGCTCGCCGGTAGCCAGATCAACTTCGATGCGCGCCTCGTAGGGCGCGTAGCTCGCTGAGAGAAAGCGTGCGCGCAACTCGGGATTGGCCGAGTTCACGCGAATGCGCGTCTCGATGTCGACCGCAGTGTCGGCAGCGGCACCCGCACCCGCCATGTCGCTCGCAGCGAGCAGAGCCAGCGCAAGAGCGGAACTCGTGTCGATGCGGTTGAAGTCGAGTTTGAGGCGCGCATAGATGCCGTCCGCTTCACGCAAATCCGCCAGGGCTTCCGCACTGCGTCCCTGTCTTTCGCGCAGCCTGGCGCGCTCGGCCAGCGCATCGGCTCTCGATGGCTCGTTCTTCGTGAGCAATGCCTGCGTCAGTAGTTTGTCCGCGCCGCGCAGGTCGCCGAGCGTGCGCAATTCGCCGGCGATGAGCACACGGGTCCGGTCGATGGTGATGCCATTCTTGTCCTGCACCTCGGCGCGGCGCAGATAGTCGAGGGCGGTGTCGTGTTGACCAAGCTCCGCCGCGGCGTTGCCCGCCAGGCGCAATGCCGACACCAGCCCGGCATGGTCCTGCGCCCGTTCATAGAGCGGCAACGCATTTTCAAGTGTTGCCAGGGCCTGCTCGACGTTTCCGCTGCGAAACTGGATGGCCCCCAACGCGGCGAGTTCGCGCGCCGTCTGGCTGTCATCGCCGCGAGCGGAAAAGACTTCGAGTGCTTCGGTGTGCAGCCGAAGCGCGCGATCGAACTCGCCGAGAGTGATCAGGCTGTTTCCCAGATTGCCGATGAGCGTCGCGTACAGGTCCGGATCGCGATCGCGCTCGATGAATGGCAACACCGCATCGAACATCTCGACCGATTGCGCGGCGTTGCCCCGCCGCACGGCAGCGGCCGCCAGATTCTGGATCGCGCGCACCTCGAACGCCTTGTCGTGGCGGGCAATAGCCCGCACGCGGATTGCCTGGTAGACGGGCACACAGGGTTCATAGTCGCCTGACACGAGCTCGCGGATGCAGCCGACGAGCATGGCGTTCATCGCGTCGCTATGCAGTTCATGCTTGTCGAAATAGGCTTGCGCCCGTTTCGTGCGCGCGACGGCGGTGTCGAGCAACGCATGCTGTTCGGCGCGCGGGACGTCCGCACCCATGCCCGTGGCAATGTTGAATTCGTTGAGTGCGCGCAAGACGGCGGCGCGCGCCGCGCCGGTCTCGTCGCCAGCGGCTATGAAATGCGCCTGTGATGCTTCGGCCGAACGGCGCCCGTCCTGGAATTCGTATAGCAGGTTGAACTCGACATAGCCGCGCTGGTATTCGGCTTCCGCCAGCGCCTGCAAGTCGTTGGCGGCTTCGAAATGCACCGCGGCCTGCCACATCGGCAATATCGCTGCGCGCCACGATGCGGAGTCCGACCTGGCGATAAGCTCGTTGCCTTTTCCCAACGCCATGTAACCGAGGAGGCGTTCATCGACGGGCGAATCCGGCGTCGGTCGTGGCCAGCGCAGGATGCGTACCGCGGCGGCCCCACGCCAGGCGCGCTGGTCGACGCTAGACACCGAAATGCGCACCGATGCTGGTTGCTCGAGGCTAACTACGGTGCGGTGGAGCCCATGGCGGAGGTAGGCATCGGCAAGTTCGGTGTGCTGATTGCCGGCGTCGATTTTGACGCGCACGTCGATATCGCGTTCGCGGACCTCGACGACGTAAATGCCCGCCCTTAATTGACGGACCAGCGACTGGGGAGAGGTGCCCTGAACGATCAGTTCGGTCGAATATTCCACCAGGGGTTCGGTCTGGAATCCGCCCGAACAGGCCGAAAGCCACAGGGCCCAAGCCACGCATGAGGTTTTAAACCAGCAAGCGCTCGGATTCTTTTTATGTTTAACCGGAGCGCTGGTGCTATCGCGCATTCTGGACGGTCCCCTTCCTTCCGGGGCCAATGTTTACAGGCACCTGCGCTGCCTCGCAATCTAAAATAGAAAATGTAGGCAGGGTTTGTAGTAACCCCTTGATTGAAAATACTTTGTGCTTATGCCAATCGAGGTGAGAGAAACCCTGAACTCGTGACACTACATATCAGGCAGGCCAAAAAAGGCCGGTACGAACAGGGCCAGATGAATAGCGCGGATGTCTTTTTGCTCGAGTTCGACATGCAGACGCGAACGTCGTTGCTGGCCAAGATCCTCGAACGGTTTCGCGCCACCGAAATTGGTGCGGGCACGCATCGCCAGCTGCTGCTTGAACTCAATCACGTGATCAACGTGCACTCGCGGCTTCGGGAAGTCGCCGCGGACACGGTGCCGCCTGAGGACTGGGCTTCTTGGCATGAGCTGCTCGCAGTGCCGGCACTCGCGTTCGAGCAAGGGCGGTCGTTTCTGGATGACCTGCGCGCGCTCGGACTCAATTCGATGGACAGAGTTTCGCTGACGCCTCTGCCACAAACCATTGCCCTGGCGGCATACGCCCACTACCAGCTGGTCGAGCGTGCGACGGTGGGCCTGGTCGGTTACCTGTGGTTCTTTGAACGCATGCCTCGCCTGTTCTATCCGCTCTGGAGCGATGCATGTCAGCGGGGCGGTGTACCCCAGAAGGCACAGCGCGCGCTGGCGGAAGGCGCGGTCATCGACCCGGCGCGCGATCAGCTGATGATGAATTGCTGCCGGCAAATAGTGCGGCGGCCGCGTGACCTGGGTCTCGCGTCGCAAAGCCTGCACGACACTGCGGAGTTGTTCGCGACGATGGTCGACGCGGCTCTGCAGCGCGCCGAACGGCCACCTATGGTGGCACTGGAAAGCGCGTTGATCGGCAGAGGGCTCGGCCAGGTCGCCTGAAGGAATTGGGGTCAGGCCCCGAATTCTAGGAAACGGGGCCTGACCCCATTTAACATCCGCGCGTGATTTATCTCATCGACGCGTCGGTCTACGTGTTCCGCGCCTATTACTCGATGCCGCCCGACATGGTCGACGGCGACGGCAATCCCGCGCACGCGACTTTTGGCTTCGCGCGATTTCTCGGTGACCTCATCGAGCGCGCGCAGCCGCGCTACATCGCCGTTGCATTCGACGAGAGCCTCACCACTTCATTTCGCAATCAGATTTATCCGGCCTACAAGGCAAATCGCGATCCGGCACCGGCGGATCTGAAGCTGCAGTTCGCGCGTTGTCGGGAGTTTTGCCGCCATGCTGGCATTCCGGCTTTCAGCCATGCCGAATACGAGGCCGACGACATCGTCGGTACGTTGATGACCCGCTGCCGCAGTGAGGGCCTGCGCGCCACGCTGGTCACGCGCGACAAGGACTACGCCCAGTTGATTCGCCTCGGGGATGTGTACTGGGACTACGCCGACAATGTGCGCTATCGCTACGACGAGATCGAAGACCGCTTCGGCGTGGCGCCCGAGCGCTTCGCGGATTTTCTCGCGCTCATGGGCGACAGCGTCGACAACATCAAGGGCGTGCCCGGTGTCGGCGCGAAAACCGCAGCGGCGCTCATGAAAGAGTTCGTTTCACTCGAGGAGATCTACGACAACCTCGATCGGATCACGGACCTTCCGATACGTGGCGCGGGCAAGCTCGCCGCAAAGCTCATCGAGCATCGCGAAGCCGCCTTTTTCGCGCGACGCCTCACCGAGATCGCCTGCAACATGCCGCTCGAAATCGGCCGACTCGACCTGCTGCGGCGCCCGCCCGACGTTGCGGCGCTCACGGCGTTCTTCGACCGACACAATTTCGGGCCGATGTTGCGCCGGCAGGCCGAACGGCTCGCGCTGCTCTCGCTGGCTGCCTGACCTATTCGACGTCGTCGTCCTTGTTGCTGGGCACCTTCACGCTTCCGCCGATCGATTCGTGTTCAATCGAGCCGGAGCTGTCCTCGCTCACCGTGAAGTTGCCTTTGACGCGCCCGGCATAGATGTCGCCCGAGCTGTCGGAGTCCACATCCACGTTGCCCTTGACGTCTTCGACGCGAATGCCGCCCGAACTGTCCTGCTGGACCCGGACATTGCCGTCGACTTTCCCGACGCGGATGTCGCCCGAGCTGTCGAGCACTACTTCGGCGTCGCCATGTACCTCGTTCACTTCGATGTCGCCCGAGCTGTCACGCACCCGCACGCTGCCCGCGTTTTCGATCTCGATGTCGCCGGAACTGTCGCCGACGTCGGTGAGGCCGGCGATGCGGTGGATCGAAAGGTCACCGGAGCTGTCCTGCAGCGTGAGAGCCTTCAGGTCCTCGAAATCAGCGTCGCCACTCGAGTCGGTGGCGTCCACCGGGATGCTCGACGGCAATGCGATGCCAATGTCGATGTATGCGTATTCATTGTTGCCGAAAGTCCAGCCGTCCTGATTCTGCGGAAGGTTGGTTTCCACGTATACGACATTGCCTTCGCGCCGCACGCTGATCTGCGCCGCATCCAGCAATTCCTGTTTGGCGGCGCATGCCACACCGCGCGCCTCGATGCGCACGGCATTGCCGCGGCCTATCACCTTCATGTCGCCAGCGCCGGTCCGCACCACGACCTTTTCGACGCCCTTGGCGTCCACGCCGCCTGCGCGATCCGCGCGCAACTTGCATCCATCGCCCCAGGCAAATGCGGTGACCGGGCCGAGCGCGAGCAATAACAACCAGTACCTGGAACGCATGAATCTTCTCCCCGAATGATGGCGGCTGTGGTTAAGACTGCCGGGAAGGTGTTTCGGTTTACAGGATCGAACAATTCATACGGTATCCTTCGCGCGCGCCCCAGAGCAGCCAAGACATGAGCAGCCAAAACATCGAATCCGTACTCGTCGAAGAGCGTCGCTTTCCCCCGTCCACCGAGTTCACTGCCCGGGCGCGCCTCAAACCCGCGGCCCTGAAGGCCCTGCACGCCGAGGCGGCCGCAGACTACGAGGGCTTCTGGGCACGCCAGGCCCGCAGCGAGCTGCGCTGGCACAAGCCATTCACGGTCACGCTGGACGCATCGCAGGCGCCCAACTATCGGTGGTTTACCGACGGCGAGCTCAATGTCTCGCACAACTGCCTCGACGTGCATCTCGAGGAACGCGGCCACAAGACGGCGCTGACCTTTGTCGGCGAGCCCGGCGATGTGCGCCATGTGTCCTACCGCGAGCTGCATGCCGACGTGTGCCGCTTTGCCAATGCCCTGTTGTCCCAGGGCGTCGTGGCTGGCGATCGCGTGGTCATTTACATGCCGATGGCCCCCGAAGCCATCGTCGCAATGCAGGCATGTGCGCGCATCGGCGCCATCCACTCCGTCGTGTTCGGCGGATTCTCGGCGTTGTCGCTCAAGGACCGCATCGAGGATGCGTCCGCGGTGGTCCTGATCACGGCTGACGGCGGCTGGCGAGGGGGTAAGGCGATCGAGCTCAAGCAGGCGGCGGACAAAGCGCTGTCGATGGGCTGCCCGAGCATGCGCAAAGTAATCGTATTGAAGCGCACCGCCCAGGATGTCGACATGTATCCGGGCCGCGATGTGTGGTGGCACGACGTCATCGAAGGCCAGTCGCCGGTCTGTGAGCCGGTGTGGGTGAATGCCGAGCATCCGCTGTTCCTGTTGTACACCTCCGGATCGACGGGTAAGCCCAAGGGCATCCAGCATTCGAGCGCGGGCTATCTACTCGGCGCCAAGCTCACCAGCAAGTGGGTATTCGATCTCAACGATGACGATGTGTTCTGGTGCACCGCCGACATCGGCTGGGTCACCGGCCACAGCTA
>Ga0068870_10000685_pt1 | contig 12965 bp, 10 predicted proteins | sample KBSMisM62_FD_66599 | JGI IMG/M metagenome (GOLD analysis project Ga0068870, IMG submission 66599) | Miscanthus rhizosphere microbial communities from Kellogg Biological Station, Michigan, USA - KBS Miscanthus M6-2 | ecosystem: Host-associated > Plants > Roots > Rhizosphere > Soil ...
GGATGTGCGTCGCGCCCTCCTCCGCGGCAACCCGGTAGTCCTGCGACGTTCCCATGCTGAGCTCGGCGAGACCGTGGGCCGCCGCAAGCTCGCGAAGATGCCGGAAGTGCGGGCGGGAGTCTTCGGGGTCGGTCGACAGCGGCGGCATCGTCATGAGGCCTCGAATGAGCGGATACCGGGCGACGTAGTCCCCGATCTCCTCGGGCGCGACTCCCGACTTCGAGCTCTCCCCCGACAGATTCACCTCGAGCAACGCCGGGACGACGAGGCGGCGCGCGGCGGAGTCGGATCCCAGCGAGTGCACGAGCTCGCAGAGCTCGTTGACGACCTTCACCTTGTTCGACTGCAGGTGCCCGATGAAGTGCCAACGGAACGCGTCGCGGTACCGCTCGTGCTTGCGCTCGAGGTCCTGCGCGCGGTTCTCGCCCACGACCTCGACGCCGGCGTCGGCAAGCACTCCGAGCTCGTCGACGGTCACGTACTTGGTCGCGACGACGACCGTTACCTGCGGGCCGACCTCCTCGCGAACGCGCGCGTAGCGCTCGGCGATCTCATGTGGAGACGCAACCGTCACGCCGGTGCGACGGCTTCCGCGAGCTCCCGCGCCACGGCCAGCTCGTCCTCTCGACCCGCCAGTTCACCGTTGAGCTTCCTCCGGCGGATCTCGGCGAGGATCTCCCCGATCTGCGGCGACTCGGCAAGACCCAGCGCGATCAGGTCGCTTCCTCCGATCTCCAGCCTCACGTCGCGGAGCCGCGCGAAGTACTCTCGAAGCTCGGCCCGGTCGTCACGGGCAAGCGCGAGGAGCGGCCCATCGGGCGCAAACGGATCCGCGAGGCCGACGACCTGAGCGGGCTCGAGCCGCTCGGAGCGGAGCCGCTCGACGATCCGCGGAGCCACGATGATCGCCCCGACGATCCGCTCGATGTCACGCCGCCGCACCTTCAGACGCTCGAGCCAGTCGTACGCCTCGTCGGATGTGAGGTGCCCGGCAAGCACAGCGATGCCGATGCGCCACGCGGGCGCGTCGACACCCAGCTCGTCTCGCAGATCGAGGGCGCGGGCGAAGAGCCGCGCCGCCTCGTCGTCGCCCCGCAGGTGTGGATGGACGGCGCGGTCGACCCCCAGCCCGCCGAGCCGTCGGATGCCGTTCGCGGCCGCCGGATCCTCTAGCAGCGCCACGAGCTCGTCGCGGAGGCGCGAGGTCGAGAGATCTCCGACGAGCCCCATCTCGATGCAACCCCGGAGCAGCCCGGCCGAATGCTCGTCGAAGCGCAGCCCGTAGCGCGCCTCGTAGCGGATCCCGCGAAAGATCCGCGTCGGATCGTCGATGAACGAGAGGTTGTGGAGGACGCGGAGGACTCGTGCCTCGAGATCGGCTTTGCCGCCGAACGGGTCGACGAGCCGGCCGAAGTCGTCCGTCGCCAGCGACGCCGCCATCGCGTTGATCGTGAAGTCGCGGCGGAACAGATCCTCACGGAGCCCCGCTCGCTCGACGGTCGGGAGCGCGCCGGGAGCGTCGTAGAACTCCGTCCGCGTCGTCACGACGTCGACGTGCTCACCGTCGCCGTAGGACACGACGGCGGTCCCGAACTTCCGGTGCGGCGTGGCGCGGCCGCCGAGCGCTCGCGCCATCGCGTACGCGAAGGAGATGGCATCTCCCTCGACGGCGATGTCGACGTCGAAGCTCTCCTCGCCCAGGAGGATGTCCCGCACGGTTCCGCCGACGATGTACACGCCGCCGGCGCGATCCGCGAGCGACGCAACCGCATCGAGGATCGCCGCCAGTCGGGGCGCGGCCCGCAGCTCCTCGGCAATGGCTGCTTCGGGTTCGGTAGGCATCGCCGTGGCGCCTTCGAGCTCGCGCAGGAGATCGGCGCGGCTGACGACGCCGACGAGCTCGTCGTCGCGCAGCACCGCGACCCGGCCGTCCTCCGCAGTCGTGACGAGCGCTCGCAGCTCGGCCAGCGTTGCGTGCTCGGCCGCGCTCACGACGTGGCTGCTCATGATCCCGCGGACCGGCGCGTGGGCCAACGCGTGCCCGACGGCTTTGTCGAGGTCCTCCCGGCTGACGCCTCCGACGAGTCTCCCGTCGTCGACGACGAAGACACCGCTCTGGCCGTGCCGCTGGCAGAGCGTCATCGCCTCGCGGACGGTGGCGTCGGGTCCGACGGCGCGCGCAGGCGTCGACATCACGTCCGCCGCAGTCCGCACGCGCTCCGGTGTCGCCGCGAGCGCCTCGACCGCTCGTCGGTGTGCCGAGGCGAGATCGGACCGGGCGATCGCGGAGGCGGCCTGCGCATGCCCTCCTCCCCCGAACGCGGTCGCGACCGCGGCCGCGTCGATGGCGTCGGAGCGGCTTCGCACGACGACGAAGACCCGCTCGTCCATCTCGACGAGCAGCACGAGGGCGCGGGCATCCGTGAGATCGACGATCTTGTGAGCGAGATTCGAGACGCCGTCGACGTACTCCGGCCACGCCACCGATGCGACGAGCACCTCCTCCCCGTGCGCCGTGACGGGCTCGAGCCGCTCCGTCAGCGCGTTGAGCAGCGTCCGCTCCTCGGCTGCGAGCGGCGTGTGCAGGTACTCGTTCACGAGATCCTGGCGGGCACCGTGGCGGAAGCACCACGAGAGCGCATCCACGTCGCGCTGCGTCGTCGTCGCGTAGGTGAGCGAGCCCGTGTCCTCGTGGATGCCGAGCGCGAACGCCGTCGCCTCGAGCGGGGTCGGCTGCAGCTCGCGTTCGGCGACGATGCCGACGAGGGTGGTCGTGAGCGCGCCGTCGGTCGAGAACACGGCCGACTCGGCCGACACCCATTCGGGCAGGCCCTGCTCGCCGTGGTGGTCGAAGAGCGCCTTCTCGACGTTCGGATCGAGTGCGACCGCCTCGAGCTCACCGAGTCGCGACGCGCTCGCCACTTCAACCACGACAAGCCGCCGGATGGCGTCGAGCTCGAGCCGGCCGATCTCGGAGATCGCGCCGAGCTCGTCGGCGTGGAGCCGGTAGAAGTCGCGGACGTTGCGATTCAGAGAGCCGATGGCGACGACGGCGTCCGGATACAGCAGACGGGCGGCCAGCATCGCTCCGAACGCGTCGAAGTCCGTGTTCCCGTGCGTCGCGATGACCTGCTCGGCGCGCATCGGCGCATTGTGGCTCGCGGCCGCGCGCTAGGTATGCGCGATCGCTTCGATCTCGACGAGCGCGCCGCTCGGCAGACCGGAGATCTGCACGGTCGAGCGTGCAGGCGGTCTATCGCCGACGTGGCCGGCGTAGACCTCGTTCATAGCCGCGAAGTCGGCGAGGTCCATGAGGAAGACCGTCGTCTTCACGAGCTTGTCGAGCCCGCTTCCGGCCGCCTCCAGGATGGCGCCGAGGTTCCTCATGATCTGCTCCGTCTGCTCCGCCACGCCAGGTCCGGCGAGGGCGCCCGTCTCGAGCGCGATTCCGAGCTGACCGGCGACGAACACGAGATCGCCGACACGGATCGCCTGGTTGTACGGCGCACCCTGGAACGGGCCCGGCGCGCGGTCGGTGCGGACGACGTCCTTCTCAGCCACGCCCCTCACCTCTCGTCGCGTGCGCGAGCGCGATGCCGAGCGCCTTGAAGATCGCGGACAGAACGTGCTGGGAGTCGTCACCCTCGATCAGGCGCACGTGGATCGTCAGTCCCGCCGCGTCCGCCAGCTCGTCGAGAAACGTCGCCGCGAGGTCCGCCTGCAGCCCGCCGGCGCGCGTCGCGGTGAGATCCGCGTTCGAGGCGACGAGCGGACGCCCGGAGGCCTCGACGACGACCATCGCGAGCGCCTCGTCAGCCGGCGCGATCCCGGCTCCCCTGCCGGCACCGTCGGCGGTGAGCAGCGGCACGAGCGCCTCGCCGAGCGCCTCGCCAGCTCGTCCCACCTCCGTCTCTGGGTCGTCGGGCGCGATCTCGAGGAGGAGCCCGAAGCCGCCTGCGTCTCCGAGCTCCTCGAGCAGGTGGTCGAGAACGGCGACTCCCGTTGCGACGCGGCTCTCGCCGCCGGCGAGGTCGACGCGCGCCGCCCCGGCGCTCGTCACAGCTCGGAGCGCTCGACCGACGCGCCGAGGTCGCGCAGGCGCTCGTCGATGCGCTCGTACCCGCGGTCGATCTGGCGGATGTTGCCGATCGTCGACGTGCCGTCGGCGCAGAGCGCCGCGATGAGCATCGCCATGCCGGCGCGGATGTCAGGGCTCTCGAGCCGCTCGCCGTAGAGCGTCGCGGGCCCGGTCACGACCACGCGATGCGGATCGCAGAGGATGATCCGCGCGCCCATCGAGACGAGCTTGTCGACGAAGAACAGACGGCTCTCGAACATCTTCTCGAAGATGAGGATCGTCCCGCGCGCCTGGGTCGCGACGGTGACGGCGATCGAGGTGAGGTCGGCAGGGAAGGCCGGCCAGATGCCGCTCTCGATCTTCGGAATCTGTCCGCCGACGTCGTCCTCGACGAGGAGATGCTGTCCTGCCGGGACGCGCACGCTCGAGTCGGAGATCTCCATCTCGACGCCGAGCTTGCGGAATGCGGGCACGATCGAGATGAGGTCGTCGGGCTCGACGTCGGTCACGACGATCTCGCCGCCGGTCGCAGCGGCGAGGCCGACGAAGCTCGCCACCTCGATGTGATCCGGTCCGATCCGGTACTCGCCTCCTCCGAGGTGTGAGGTCCCATGGATGTGGAGCACGTTCGAGCCGACTCCCTCGATGTGAGCGCCGATCGAGACGAGGAAGCGGCAGAGGTCCTGGATGTGCGGCTCGCACGCGGCGTGGCCGAGCACGGTCTCGCCCTCGGCCAGCACCGCGGCCATGATCGCGTTCTCCGTGCCCATGACGGAGGCCTCGTCCAGGTACATGCGGGTGCCGCGAAGTCCCTCCGCCGTGAGCTCGTAGACCCCGTCGATGTGGACGTCGGCGCCGAGCGCTGCAAACGCGTGGACGTGCGTGTCGAGCCGCCGCCGTCCGATCACGTCGCCGCCAGGTGGCGGCACGGTCACGCGCCCGAAGCGCGCGAGCAGCGGGCCTGCGAGGAGGAACGACGCGCGGATCTCGCGTGCAAGCTCCGCATCGAGATCGGTCTTCCCCACGCCGTCGGGATCCACGCGAACCTCGTTCGGGCCAATCCACTCGGCATCCGCACCGAGATCGGCGAGAAGCTCGACCATCGTCTCCACGTCGCGGATGCGAGGGACGTTCGAGAGATGGACTTCCTCGGTCGCGAGCACGCAGGCGGCGAGGATCGGAAGCGCGGCGTTCTTGTTCCCCGAGGCGCGCACCGTCCCCGACAGCGGGCGGCCGCCTTCGATGACGAAGGACTGCATCGCGCGCGCAATGCTACTGGCGGTCTTCACGGGCTCCAGGCTACTCCGGGAGGTTGACGATCTCGAGCTTCGGAACGCTCCCGGCCGGCTCGAAGCCGAGAACCTGCGCGTAGAACGAGAGCTCCGCGTGGAGCGACCCGACGATGTTCTCGGCCTTGCGGAACCCGTGACCCTCACCCTCGTACAGGAGGTATGCGTGCGGGACGCCGCGCTCGCGAAGCGCGCCCACGATCAGCTCGGCCTGTGAGGGCGGGACGACGCGATCGTCGGCTCCCTGGAGCACGAGCATCGGGGTCGAGATTCGATCGGTGAAGTGGATAGGACTGCGTGCCTTGTACAGGTCGGCGCGCTCCGGGTACGGCCCGACGAGCGTGTGCTCGTACTGGAGCTCGAACTTGTGCGTCTCGCCGCCGCCGAACTGCTCGAGGTCTGCGATGCCGAAGTACGACGTTCCGGCGGCGAACACGTCGGTGAACGTGAGCGCGCAGATCGTCGTGTACCCGCCTGCGCTGCCGCCGGTGATGAGCAGCCGGTCCGTGTCGGCATCGCCCTGGTCGACCAGGAAGCGAGCAGCGTTGACGCAGTCCTCGAGGTCGACGACGCCCCAGTTCCCGTTGAGCCGCTCGCGGTATGCGCGTCCGAACCCGGTGGAGCCGCCGTAGTCGACGTCGACGAACGCGAACCCTCGACTCGTCCAGAACTGCACGCCGAGGCTGTACGACGGGTTCGCGCTGTCGGTCGGGCCGCCGTGGCTCTCGACGATGAGCGGCGGGAGTTCGCCATCCGGAGCCTCGAACAAGAGGTTCGTCGGCGCGTAGAAGAGGGCGTGCGCCGTGAGCCCACCCTCGGTCGGGAACTCGATCGACACCGGGGTCGAGAGCAGCGCGTCCGGGAGCTCCGACTCCATGCTCGTTCGGACGGTCTCGACCTTGCTCGTCTCGGTATCGACACGAACGATCCGGGTCGGGACCGTGACCGAACCGGCCACGAGCACGGCCTGCGCCCCCTCCGTCCACACGTACGGCGACCGCCACGAGTCGACGCCGATCTCGAGCTCGCGCAGCTCACCCGATTCGGCATCGAGCACTCCGAAGCGCGTGAAGCCCGCATCTTCGTACCCGCAAACGATGCGTCCGTCGTCGAGGAATGCGTACGACCGCGCACCGAACACCCAGGCGGGGTAGCCGAACTCGGCCGCCACTGGATGGAGCAGCGTTCGCTCACCGTCGCGAACGCGTTCGAGATTCCACCACCCTGAGCGGTCGCTCGCGAACACGAGGTCCCCGCCCGGGCTCCACTCGGGCTGCCAGATCGACTCCTCGCCGTCCGCCCCGGCGACGTGCCGCACGTTCGCCACCTCGCCGTCGCGCGCGAGGTCGGCGACGTACAGCTCGCAGCCGTCCCACGGCATCCACGGGAGATCCCAGGTGAGGAAGCAGAGGCGCGTGCCGTCCGGCGAGATACGCGGGTTCGAGTAGAAGTCGCGGCCGCTCACGACGATTCGCGGCTCCGCCGAGCCGCTGGTCGGCACCGCGACGAGCTCGTTCACGACGTCTTTCGCCCGGTCGCTCTCGGCATGGCGCTCGCGAACGCCGATCCAGAACGCGCCGTCCGGGGTTATCCGACCGTCGGCGTAGCGATGACGTCGCTCCGGCACCTTTGGCGTGATCGGCACCGGTTCACCGCCCGGGTCGATGCGGTGTAGACGCTGGTCGTCGAAGTTCGAGAGGTACGCGACGCCGTCGTGGATGCAGTACGCCCCACCTCCGTACTCGTGCACGGACGTGCGCACGTTGAAGTCACGTGGAACGACGTCGATGGGACGTGCGCCCGGATCGAGCCGGACGAGCACGGTGCGGCCGGCCTCCGCGGCGCGACCCTCGAGCCACCATGCGACCCCGCGCTCGAGCCACGGTGCGGAGAGGCGCACACCCGCTTCCGCCACCATCTCGGCGGAGATCGGGGACGCCCACGTTCCGTACGCGGAAACGGTCTTCTGACTCACCTGGGGGTCCAACGGCGGCGGCTATGGTACTGCGCCATGCGGCCAACGAGAGACCAAGCGTGGGAGACGCTCACCGAGTACACGAAGAGCGAGGCGCTGCTGCGCCACGCGCTCGCCGTGGAGGCGTCCGTCGGCTTCTATGCGCGTCTCTACGGAGAGGACGAGGAGCTCTGGCGCGCGGCCGCGCTCCTTCACGACTTCGACTACGAGATCCACCCCACACTCGACAAGCACCCGCAGGACGGCGCGCCGATCCTCCGCGAGCTCGGGTATCCGGAGGAGCTGATCGAGTCGGTCCTCTCCCACGCCGAGCACCTCGAGCTGCCGCGGGACACACAGCTCAAGAAGGTGTTGTTCGCCTGCGACGAGCTTTCGGGATTCGTCCACGCGTGCGGGCTCGTTCGGCCGACGGGCCTCGACGGGCTCGAGCCGAAGTCCGTCAAGAAGAAGCTCAAGCAGCCGTCCTTCGCCGCAGGCGTCCACCGCGACGAGGTCTACGCAGGGGCGGAGCTGATCGGCCTCGAGCTCGACGAGCACATCGCGAACGTCGTGGCAGCGATGCAGCCGATCGCGCCGGAGCTGGGCCTCCGGACCGCCGCCGACGCGGCCTAGGCGTAGCGCTCGACGAAGGCGAGGACGCGGTTCCACGCGTCCTCCGACTCGGCGGCGAACTCCTCCTGCTTGCGGTCGAAGAAGCTGTGCGGGGCGCCTTCGTAGATGACGACCTCATGCTCGATCTCGGAGGCCGTGAGCGCCTCGTCGAACGCCTGCGAGTCCTCGACCGGGATGCCGGGATCGTCGCCGCCCTGGAGCGCGAGGATGGGAGCGGCGAGGTCTGCCGTGCGCTCCATGGGACCTGGTCCGGGGGGACGACCCTCGCGTGGCCGGCCATAGAAGCCGATCGCACCGGCAAGCACGTGACCCGATGCTGCCGCAAGCCACGAGTTGCGCCCACCGAAGCAGAAGCCGACCGTGAAGAGGGCGTCGCAGCCGGCGCCTCGAAGGTGCGCGACACACGCGGCAACGTCCGCCTGGACGCCTTCCTGGGTCGTCTGCTCGACGTGCGGCATGTACTCGAAGTCGCCGCCCCGCTTGTCCACGCCCGCGGTTCGCCCGAAGTAGTCGAAGGCGAGGGCTGCGTATCCGCGCTCCGCGAACCTCAGCGCCAGCTCCTCGTAGAAGCTGTAGAGGCCGCGCACGTCGGGGAGGATCACGATCCCGACCGAGCTCGGGTCCTCAGGAGTCGCGAGGAACGCGGCGAAGCGGTTTCCGTCGGTCGCCTCGAGAACGAGATCGTCGTGCGAAACCGCTGCTCCGGAGAGCGGAGGGACGGGCGGCGCGGAGTCGAGGTCGAAGCACATGGCTCGAGATTAGAGACCTGCGAGCAAGCGGTCGAGGTCGTCGTCGCTCGTCCACCAGCCGACCGATGCCCGCACGAGCCCACGACCGGGGAGGTCGCGGACGATGACGTCGGCGTCGGCCAGCCGCGACACGATGGCCGCCGACTCGTCGACGGGGACGCGCCACGACACGAGCGTCGCGCGGTGCTCGGGCACCACGACGTCGCAGCCGGCTCGCGCGAGCGCCGCCCGGAAGCGCTCCGCCATCTCGGCGGCGCGGCCGTGCGCCCACTCCGGGGTCTCCGAGATCGCGGTGCGGAGACCCGCCACCGCGGCCCGCGGCGTCACGTTCGGATCGAACCGCGCGGCTCCGGGCCTCGCCTCGAAGGTGCCGTCGGGCTCGTAGCCCTGCTGCGCGAGGTAGCTCGGCCGTGCGACTCGAAGCGCCTCCGGATCCGCGACGACGAGCGCGCCCGTCCCCTCGGGGCCGCAGAGCCATTTCTGGCCGGACACCGTGTAGTAGTCGAGCCCGGTTGCGTCGATCGGCACCACGCCGACGGACTGCGCACCGTCGACGAGGATCGGAACTCCCGTTTTCGCACGGAGCTCGCGGACCGGCAGGACGGCGCCGGTCGTCCAGAGGACGTGTGACACGGCGACGAGCCTTGTCCGCGGTGTCACCGCCGCCGCGATGCGCTCCGGATCGGGCTCCACGACGACGACCGTGGCCCGCGACATGTGCAGTGGGCCGATCAGCCCGAAGTGCTCGTCGGTGGTCGTGACGACCTCGTCCTCCGGCCCGAGCTCGAGCCCCGCGAGTGCGATGTTGCACCCGTCCGTGGTCGACGCGGTCAGCGCGACCGTGTCGGACGGGACCCCGACGAGCGCCGCAATCGCCGCACGAAGCTCCTCCCGCTCCTCGAGCAGTCGAGTGAACTGGGCTGACGACCCGCGCCCGTTGCGCAGGCCGTCCTCCTCCGCGTCCCGCATCGCGGCGATCGTCCGCCGCGCGAGCGGCCCGACGCTTCCGGCCTGGAGGTACGCGTAGCGCTCGAGGACCGGAAACTGGGAGCGCGCTTCCTCGAAGGTCACGCGCGGATTCTGCCGACAGCCCGTCTAACGTTCGCCGGCATGCGTGTCGTCATCGCCGACCCGCCCGCCTATACGCCTCCGTACGACCGCTCGCTCGCTGCGGCGCTCGCGCGCGCAGGCGTCGAGGTCGACCTCGTGACGTCCCGGTTTCGCTTCGGAGCGGTCGCGTCGCCCCTCCGCTACGACACCCACGAGTGGTTCTATCCGCTCTCGTCGCGGATGAGCGGGAATCGGGCTCGACTCGCCGTGAAGGCGCTCGAGCATCCGTTCGGCATGGCGCGTTTCGCGTTTGCGAAGCCCGACGTGATCCACATGCAGTGGCTCGGAGCTCCGGAGCTCGACCGCTGGCTCTTCCGTCCACGAAGCCCCGCGGTGCTGACCGCGCACGACATCATTCCGCGCCGGACGCTCTCCAAGACGGAGATGTGGCGCACGCTGTTCGGCAGGTTCGAGCGCGTGGTGGTGCACTCCGAACGCGGCCGCGGGCAGCTCCTCGACTTCGGACTCGCCGCGGACACGGTCAGGGTCATCGACCACCCTGTCTTCCGCTCCGAGGTCGACCGGCGTGACGACGGGCGCACGGCGCTCTGTCTCGGGCTGATCCGGCCGTACAAGGGCACCGAGGACTCGGTCGAGGCCGTTCTCGGCGTCGACGGCGCCCGGCTGCTCGTCGTCGGCGACCCGCGCGTGCCGCTCGACGGCCTGCAGCGCACCGCCGGCGACCGCGCTGAGTGGCGGCTCGGCTATGTCCCGGATTCCGAGCTCCGGCGCGCGCTCTCGGATGCCACGGTCGCGCTCTTCCCGTACCGCGCCGAGATCGACGTCTCGGGGGCTCTGCTCCAGGTGCTGGGTGCCGGCGTACCCGCGATCGTCTACGACATCGGCGGGCTCGGCGAGATCGTCGGCCGATTCGGAGCCGGCCTCGTCGTGGCGCCGGGCGATACCGCCGCGATGTCCGCCGCACTCGCGCGGCTGATCGGCGACGCCGAAGCACTCGCAACAGCCCGCGTTGGCGCCGAACGGGCACGCGAGGAGCTGACCTGGGAAGCGTCGGCCGCTGCTCACGTCGGTCTGTACGAGGAGCTCGTGTGATTCTGCGGCGCGGTCGCTTCCACGACCTCGTCGACCGTCAGCTCGACCTCTTCGCGTCGGAGACGGAGCTCCTCTCCGAAGCCGCCGAGGCCGACGCGGCATGGTCGACCGCCGATGCGGACGAGTCCGAGGAGCTGTACGGCGACTACCAGCTCGTCGTCGACGCGATCGGCGGCGCACTGCACGAGATCCGCGAGACGTACGCCGCGACGTTGGACGGCGAGACGGCCGACGAGTACCGCAGCTCGTTCGACCGGGCAGCCCGGAAGCGATTCGGTCGCCTCGCGTCTTTCCTGGAGGATACGGGCTGATGGCGCCGATCGAGGACTACGCGCTGATCGGCGACCTCCAGACGGCAGCGCTCGTCAGCCGGCACGGCGCGGTCGACTGGCTGTGTCTTCCTCGATTCGACTCGGGTGCTGTCTTCGCCGCGCTGCTCGGGAGCCCGGAGAACGGGCAGTGGACGATGCGCCCGACAGGCGACTTCCGGTCCGTCGCTCGGCGCTACCGAGGTGACACACTCATTCTCGAGACCGAGCTCGAGAACGCCGACGGAAGCGTTCGCCTCGTCGACTTCATGCCTCCGCGCGAGACGGAACCCGACGTCGTCCGCATCGTCGAGGGCGTACGGGGTCGGGTCGAGATGGAGATGGAGCTCGTCATCCGATTCGACTACGGCGACATCGTGCCGTGGGTCCGAAATGTCGATGGCACGCTCGTCGCCATCGCCGGTCCCGATGCGTTGGCACTGCGGACGCCCGTCGAGCTCGAGGGCCGTGACCTGCGTACGCACGCGTCCTTCACCGTTGCGGAGGGCGATCGCGTCCCCTTCGTCCTCACCTGGTTCCCCTCCAACGAGCCGCTGCCGACACCGGTCGAGCCCGACGCCGCCCTCCACGACACCGAGTCGTACTGGGAGGAGTGGGCCGATCGCTGCACGTACTACGGCCGCTGGCACGACGCCGTCCACCGATCGCTCCTGACGCTGAAGGCGCTCACCTATGCCCCGACGGGCGGCATCGTGGCGGCACCGACGACGTCGCTGCCCGAAGCACTCGGGGGCGTCCGTAACTGGGACTACCGCTACTGCTGGCTCCGCGACGCGACCCTCACGCTGCTCGCGTTGCTTCGCGCCGGATACATCGACGAGGCGCGCTCGTGGCGCGACTGGCTCCTGCGTGCGATCGCCGGCTCACCCGAGGACGTCCAGATCATGTACGGCGTCGCCGGCGAGCGCCGCCTCACCGAGTTGCAGCTCCCGTGGCTGTCCGGTTACGAAGGGTCGCAACCCGTCCGGATCGGCAACGGCGCTTCCAACCAGCTCCAGCTCGACGTCTACGGCGAGGTCGTCGAGGCTCTCTATCGAGCTCGCGCGAGAGGCCTCGAGCCGTCGGACGACTCCTGGCGGCTGACGAGCAAGATCATCGACTGGCTGGAGTCGGGATGGCGGCAGGAGGACGAGGGCATCTGGGAGGTCCGCGGCCCTCGCCGTCACTTCACGCATTCGAAGGTGATGGCGTGGGTGGCGTTCGACAGGGCGGTGAAGATGGACGAGCAGCTCGGGCGCGAGGGGAACGCCGACCGCTGGCGGGCATGCCGCGAGGACGTCCGGCAGGACGTGCTGAAGTCGGGGTTCAACGCCGACGTCGGAACGTTCGTGCAGTACTACGGGTCCGACCGCCTCGACGCGAGCCTGCTGCTCATTCCGCTCGTCGGCTTCCTTCCCGCGACCGACGAGCGTGTCGTCGCAACGGTCGACGCGATTCGGCGTGATCTGCTGCGCGACGGCTTCGTCGAGCGGTATCGCGCAGACGCGGAGAACGTCGACGTCGACGGGCTGCCGCCGGGCGAGGGCGTCTTCCTTCCCTGCTCGTTCTGGCTCGTCGCCGTGCTCGCGCAGCAGGGGAAGCACGCCGAGGCGATCGAGCTCTACGAGCGCCTTCTCTCGCTCCGCAACGACGTCGGCCTCGTCTCCGAGGAGTACGACCCCGAGAGCAAGCGCCTCGTCGGGAACTTCCCGCAGGCGTTCACACACCTCGCACTCGTCGAGACGGCCTTCAGTCTCGAGAAGGCAGCCCGCGGCGCACCGAAACAGTCCT
>Ga0068870_10000695_pt1 | contig 12880 bp, 10 predicted proteins | sample KBSMisM62_FD_66599 | JGI IMG/M metagenome (GOLD analysis project Ga0068870, IMG submission 66599) | Miscanthus rhizosphere microbial communities from Kellogg Biological Station, Michigan, USA - KBS Miscanthus M6-2 | ecosystem: Host-associated > Plants > Roots > Rhizosphere > Soil ...
CGAGGTTGTCACTCTCGGTCCGGGTTATGGTGGCCCCAAGGTTCATACTGCCCGTGAAGAAGATATGGTCAAAGGGCAGTCCGGCGAAAGCGGCGCCGACAGTGGCGTCGCCGGTCACGACCGTGACCTGGTCGTCATGGAAAATCTCGCGCAGCATGGATGCCATCAGCGCCGAGGTTACCGGCGTGAACTCAGATGGCTTGATCATCACGCGGTTGCCGGCGGCGAGGGCGGTCGCGAGCGGCATCAGCGCGAGTGACAACGGGTAGTTCCACGGAGCCACGACGCCGACGACGCCGAGCGGCTGATACTCGATGTGCGCGCGGCCGAGGCGCATGGGAAGCGCGACGTTCCGCCGCTCGGGCTGCATGAAACGCGGAAGGTTTCTGTGCAGGTAGTCGATGCCCCAGGTGAGTGCGAGCATTTCCATGATCGCGGTCTCATGCCTGGAGCGGTGGCCGAAGTCGGCATCGAGCGCCGCTTCCAGGTCTCCACGGCGCGCGAGCAGCGCAGCGCGGAGCTTCTTCAGGTGTGCCCTTCGTTGCGCGAGCGACGGCGGCCCATTTCGCAGGAAGGCCGCGCGCTGCCTGGCGAGCAGGCCGGATAGCTTCTCCTGGGGCGCGGCGGCGGAGTGCAGTAGCGTCGCCATGTGGCCCTCACACACTCGCCTTCGTCCACTCGGACGTCGGCGGAGCAGGAGCGACGGCCGCGCCAGCACGGCAGAACTCGAGCAGGTCGCTGTTCAGGCAATCCTTGAGAGTCGTCGTGAGTCCGTGGCCAGCGCCTTCATAGATCTTGAGGCTCGCCTGCTTGACGATCTTCGCGGCCTCGAGCGCCGACGCGCCGATCGGCACGATCTGATCGTCGTCTCCGTGAATGATGAGCGTCGGAACGTCAATCTTCTTGAGGTCTTCGGTCAGGTCGGTCTCCGAGAAGACCTTGATGCAGTCGTACACGCCCTTGAGACCGGCCTGCATGCCGAGCAACCAGAACGTGTCACGGACGCCCTGGGAGACCATCGCGCCCGCGCGGTTGGCGCCGAAGAACGGCACGCTGAGATCCTTGAAGAACTGTGAGCGGTCCTTCAGCACGCCGGCGCGAATGTCGTCGAACACTTTCAGCGGCAGGCCATCGGGATTGGCTGGCGTCTGCAGCATCAGCGGCGTGATCGCGCCGATCAGGACGACCTTCGCAACGCGCTTGCTTCCATGCCGGCCGATGTACCGCGCAACCTCGCCTCCGCCGGTGGAGTGCCCGACGTGAATCGCCTCTGTCAGACCGAGTGCGTGGACGAGCGCGGCCAGATCGTCGGCATACGTGTCCATGTCGTTGCCGGTCCATGGCTGGCTCGACCGGCCGTGACCTCGACGATCGTGGGCGATACAGCGGAAGCCGTGCGAGGCAAGGAACAGCATTTGGTCCTCCCACGCATCGGAACTCAACGGCCATCCATGGCTGAACACGATGGGCTGCCCGGTGCCCCAGTCCTTGAAGTAGATCCGAGTCCCGTCCTTCGTCGTGAGCCAGTTCATCGCGCCACCTCCGTTCGACGGCCATCGCTGGAGCACGGCGCGGGCCAGCGACACCAGTCACGGTTTACTGAAGAAAATGGCGGAGCGAGCGAGCGCGGTCAGCGATGTCGCGTCGAGATCGACACGTGGTCTGTCGAAGAACTCGAGCGTCTGAAGGATCCTTTAGGTTGCAACGTCGCTTGAAGCTGGCATGATCGCGCGGCAGATACTGGAACGATCATGTCCACAATCCGCCCTCGTGCGTCGGACACACTACTGCGGTTCCGTGCGATCGTCGACCGCATTCCCGCCCTCATCGCAATCCACAACGCGTCGGGTGAGCTCGAACTGGAAAACCGGGCCGCTCAGGAGTACCACGGTCGGCACCCCGGCGATACCAGGCGGTCGGAGACAGTCGATGTGGTCCATCCAGATGATGTACCCGCGATGATCGCTGCCACCGAGCGCGCGTTGACGACGGGCCAGCCACTCGAACTCGAGCAGCGCCTGAGGGGTGCGGACGGCGTATATCGCTGGTTCCACGTCCGGAGCTGCCCGTCGAGTGACGAGAACGATGGCACGCTTCGCTGGTTCACCGTGGGGACCGACATCCACGACAGAAAGACTGCTGAGGATGCGTTGCGGCGAAGCGAGACCTTCCTCCTCGAGGTTCAGCGACTCAGTCGCACTGGAGGCTGGCGCTACGATGTGGCGACCGATCGCGTCGAGAGCTCACCGGAGATTCAGCGTGCGTACGCTGTCCAGCCCGGTGAGGACATCTCGCGACCGCCATTCTGGTTCGACAGGATTCACGCGGAAGACCGCCCTCGAGTTCAGGCGCAGTTCGAGCGGAGCGTTCGTGAGAGGACGGACTATCAGTCCGGCTATCGAATCGTCCTTCCAGATGGGAGCGTCCGTTATCAGTACGCCACCGGCCATCCGGTGACCAACCAGGCCGGCGATCTCGTCGAGTTCATCGGCGCATCAATGGACATGACGGAGCACTGGCTGGCAGCGACCGAGCGCGGTCTTGCCCAAGAGGCTCTCCGCGAAAGCGAGCGCAAGTCGCGCTTGGTCGTGGACAGCATTCCGGGCCTGGTCGGGCTCTTAACCGCGGACGGCGAGGTCGAATTCGTCAATCGCCAGATCCTCGAATACACCGGACGGACGCTCGAGGAGCTGAAACAATGGGGGACGAGCGACACCGTTCACCCAGAGGATCTGCCTCGCGTCGCTCAGGTCTTCATGCAAGCGATCGCCTCACGCAGTCCATTCGAGATTGAATGGCGACTTCGACGGTGGGATGGCGTCTATCGTTGGTTCCAGAACAACGGTTTTCCGCTTCGCGAGCCAAGCGGCGAGATCGTTGGCTGGTGCGTGCTGCTGACGGACATTGACGACCGGAAGCACGCCGAGAACGCTCTACACAAGAGCGAGCAGCGGTGGCGGGCCGTAATTCAGAATTCGGCCATCGGTGTCGCCCTCGCCGACCCGGGCGGCCGCTTTCTGGCCACCAACTCCCCCTTTCAGAAAATGCTGGGTTACACCGAGGAGGAACTCGGCGAACTGACGTTCCTGGAGCTGACTCACGAGGATTACCGCGACTCCAATTGGCAGCTGGTCGCCGAGCTGCTCGAAGGAAAGCGAAAACAATTTCAGATCGAGAAGCAGTACCGACGCAAGGACGGCAGCCTGGTCTGGGTCAGCAACAACGTGTCCCTTGTTCCGGGCACCGAAAGCATGCCGAGATTCCTGATGGCACTCTCCGAAGACATTACTGAGCGGAAACGAACAGAGGAGACGCTGCGGAGGACGCAGGCAGAGTTGGCCCATACCACCCGCGTCGCAAGCATGGGAGAAATGACAGCGTCTATCGCTCATGAAGTCAATCAGCCGCTTGCCGCCGTCGTGGCCAACGGACATGCCTGCCTGCGATGGTTGTCGGCGTCGCCTCCGAACGTTCCCAGGGCTGTGCAGGCGGCAGAACGGATTGTCAAGGACGGCAGGGACGCAGGCGAAGTCGTTCGACGCGTTCGCGCCTTGTTCAAACGAACGAGCGTCGAGAGAATGCCGCTCGATCTCGGCGAGGTCATTGGCGAGGTGCTTCGCCTGCTCGATAGCCACCCGGTGCGTCAACACGTCATCCTCGACGTCGTGTTGGCCCGCGATCTCCCACCCGTTATCGCCGATCGGGTGCAGTTGCAACAACTGGTGCTGAATCTCATGCTCAATGCGCTCGAGGCGTTGGAACCCGTGAGCGGCCGCGTGAAGCAGCTGTCGGTCCGCTCGGCCCGTGCCGAGACTCGCCAGGCCGCGATTCAGATCTCCGACAACGGGATCGGCCTCGATGATCCCGTTGTGGCATTCGAGCCGTTCGTCACGACGAAGCCGGAGGGGATGGGCCTGGGGTTGACCATTTGCCGGTCGATCGTCGCTGCTCATGGCGGCAGTCTGTCGGCCGAACGCAACCCGGGCTTTGGAACGACCTTCACGGTCACCTTGCCCATTGACCCTGTTGAATCCCTTCCCATCTGAAGGATCCTTTGTCTGAAGGATCCTTTAGGGTGCACCCGCGTCACAAGGTGGCATGATGGCCCCGTTTCGAGATGCCACTCATGAGCGGGCTTCACGTGGACAACACCCCGGATTTCCTCAACGGGGGCGGCGAGATGAGCGCGCGCATCCGCGCCTATGACTGGTCACGCACCGCGCTCGGTCCATTTGAGAACTGGCCACTGAGTCTCAAGACGGCGTTGAAGATTGCCCTCAACACCCGCTACCCGATTTGGATGGGCTGGGGCTCGGAACTCGTTTTCTTCTATAACGCCGCCTATATACCCCTGATAGGGAAGAGACATGAGTGGGCGCTCGGCGCAGCCGCTCACGACGTCTGGAGAGAAAGCTGGGAAGAGCATCTCGGCCCCCAGGCGGATGCGGTACTCCTTCGCGGCGAGGCATCCTGGAACGACCAACACCAGTTGATCGCGTATCGCAACGGCTATGCGGAGGAGGTCTACTTCACGTATTCGTTCAGCCCACTGCCGGCGGACGAAGGCGGGATCGGCGGGTTGTTTTGCGCGTGCACGGAAGATACGCAGAGAGTATTGGGCGAGCGGCGGCTGGCGGCGCTTCGTCATCTCGCTGCTGTCACCGCTGATGCACGAACCGAAGCACAGGCTGCCGCCGTTGCGGCTCGCACGCTGACTGAACATGATGCCGATGTGTCGTTCGCCTTGATCTATTTGATTTCAGCAGACGGCTCCACGGCACGGCTCGCGCCGGGCAGCAGTGACCTGCATGACGTTCGCTGGGCCCCTCGAGAAATTGTGCTGATCGGCAACGGCGACGAAGGCAACTCTGACTCCTGGCCTCTGCGAACAGCCATGGACGAAGGCATGCAGGTCTTGCATGACATCGTTCCCGAACGCGGTTTGCCTGGGGGCCGATGGCCTGAGGCAACGACGGTGGCGGCGGTGGCTCCGCTGGCGAAGGCAGGGCACGCGGCCCCGCGGGGGTTTCTCGTCGTTGGTGCGAGTCCGCGTTTGCCGTTTGATGAGAACTACCGATCGTTTTTCGAACTGTTGGCGCGCGGGACGGCGGATGCCCTCTCGAACGCTCACGCCTATGAAGAGGAGCGGAAGCGCGCCGAGGCGCTTGCTGAACTGGATCGCGCCAAGACGGCATTTTTCTCGAACGTGAGCCACGAATTCCGTACGCCTCTGACGCTCATGCTCGGGCCGGTGGAGGAGTTACTAGACAAAAGTCACACCGATCTCTCGTCATCCGCAGAAGGCCAACTGGAGATCGTGAAACGCAACGGGCTCCGGCTCTTGCGGTTGGTGAACAGCCTCCTGGATTTCTCCCGCATCGAGGCCGGCCGCGTGCAGGCGCGCTACGAGCCGACCGATCTGTCGGCCTTTACCGCGGAACTGGCGAGTTCCTTTCGGTCGGCCACCGAGCGAGCCGGCCTGACGCTGAACGTCGATTGCCCACCGCTCTCTGAGCCGGTCTACATCGACCGCGATATGTGGGAAAAGGTCGTGCTCAATCTGATCTCCAACGCTTTTAAATTCACGTTTGAAGGTCAGATTGCCGTGATGATACGCCAACGGGAGGGCGTCGCCGAACTTGTCGTGCGGGATACGGGGGTCGGCATTCCGGCCGAGGCACTGCCGAAATTGTTCGAGCGATTTTATCGCGTCGAGAACATGCGCAGCCGCACACATGAAGGCAGCGGGATCGGCCTGGCGCTGGTTCAGGAGCTCGTCAAGCTCCACGGCGGAACGGTGCGCGCTGACAGCACAATGGGAGAAGGGAGCTCGTTCAGCGTCACCATCCCGTTCGGGTACGCCCATCTGCCGGCGGACCAGGTCGGCGGCGCGCGCACCTTGGCCTCCACCGCCTTGGGAGTAAGCCCTTTTGTGGAAGAGGCGCTTCGGTGGTTGCCGGATACATCGCCAGACGGGCATGACGAAGCACGGTTGCAGAATGAGACCGCAAAAAGTCGGCCGCGCATCCTGGTGGTCGATGACAACGCGGACATGCGGCAGTACGTGGCCCGTCTCTTGAGCGAACGCTACGAAGTCGAAGCGGTGGCAGACGGCCAGACCGCGTTAACCGCGGTGCATCAGCAGCGACCGGACCTGGTTCTCAGTGACGTGATGCTGCCCAGGCTCGACGGGTTCGGGCTGCTGCGGGCGTTGCGCCACGATCCATCGTTGAAGACGCTGCCGGTCATTCTGCTCTCCGCCCGAGCCGGAGAAGAATCTCGAGTGGAAGGCCTGGAGCGCGGCGCCGATGACTATTTGATTAAGCCATTCAGCGCCCGCGAGCTGAGCGCGCGAGTGCAAGCGCATCTTGATCTGGCGCATCTTCGGCAAGAAAGCCATGCCCTGAAGGTGCGACACATCAGTGAGGATCGAAAACGAGCGGAAGCGCGCCTCCGGGAAAGCGAGGAACGGTGGCGGGCCGTGTTCGACAATTCCGCTGTCGGTATCGCCCTCACAGACCTGAACGGCCGTTTCCTGGCGACCAATTCCGCCTACCAACGGATGGTCGGCTACAGTGCGGATGAATTCCAGGCGCTCCATTTCATAGACATCACCCACGAGGATGACCGAGACCGCAACCGTGTACTGATCACCGAGCTCATAGAGGGAACGCGGGATCAGTTCCAAATCGAGAAGCGCTACTGGCGCAAAGATGGCACCTTGATCTGGGTGAGGAACAGCGTGTCACTTGCTCCCGGTAGCGAGAACATGCCGGTGGCCATCATGGCGATCGTCGAAGACATCACGGCGAGGAAGCGAACTGAAGAGACACTGCGGAGGACGCAGGCAGAACTGGCCCACGTGACATGGGCAGCACGTCTGGGCGAAATGACGGCTTCTATTGCTCATGAAGTCAATCAGCCACTCGCCGCCGTCGTGACCAACGGACATGCCTGTGTGCGGTGGCTCTCCGCATCGCCGCCGAATCTTTCCAAGGCCGTGGAGGCAGCCGAGCGGATCGTCAAGGATGGGAAGGACGCTGGCGAAGTCGTTCGGCGAGTACGCGCCCTGTTCAAACGGACGGCCGTGGAGAAAGCGCCGCTCGATCTCGGCGCCGTCATCGAGGAGGTGCTTCGCCTGCTCGACGGCTACCCGGCGCGTCGGCACGTGTCCCTCGATCTGGTGTTGACTCCCGACCTCCCGCCCGTGTTCGCCGATCGCGTGCAACTGCAGCAACTGGTGATGAATCTCATGCTCAACGCCCTGGAGGCGTTGGAACCGGTCACCGGCCGCCCGAAGCGGTTGTCTGTCCGCGCGACCTATGCCGAGGCCAACCAGGTCTTGGTCCAGATCTGCGACAACGGGATCGGCCTCGACGATCCCGTTGCGGCGTTCCAACCGTTCGTGACCACAAAGCCGGAGGGTTTGGGCCTGGGCCTGGCCATTTGCCGGTCGATCGTCGCTGCTCATGGCGGCAGTCTGTCGGCCGAACGCAACACGGGCTTTGGCACAACGTTCACTGTCACTTTGCCCCTTCGACCGGAGGTGTCGCAATGACAGTTGACCGTCAGGTCGTCTTCGTGGTGGATGACGATTCGCGTGTGCGCGAGGCGTTGTCGAGCCTCCTGGCGTCGGCCGGGCTCGAAGTGGCCGTGTTCGCTTCGGCAACCGAGTTTCTCAACGCAGACAAGCCGGACGCGCCGGCGTGCCTCGTACTCGACCTCGAGCTCCCGGATATCAACGGTCTCGAACTGCAGAAGGAGCTGGCGGAACGCGAGGCGCCGCCGATCGTGTTCATCACCGGGCACGGCGATATTCCTTCGTCGGTCAAGGCGATGAAGGCAGGCGCCGTGGAGTTCCTCGCGAAGCCCTTCGGCGACGACGAGCTGTTGCGCGCAATCGAGGCGTCAATCGCACTCGATCGGGCTGAACGACAAAAACGATCAGAACGGGCGTCGCTGGACGAGCGCTACGAGCGACTCACACCACGCGAACGCGAGGTCCTCACCTTCGTCGTCGCCGGGTTTGCCAACAAAGTAACGGCCGTTGAGCTCGGGACCAGCGAGATCACCATCGGCGTTCATCGTGGCCAGATCATGCGCAAGATGGGCGCGCGGTCCCTCGCCGAGTTGGTCCGCTTGGCCGACAAGCTTGGGATCGTGCCTCGTGAGAGTGTCTGAATGAACCTATAGTAGCCATCCGCACGCGCGGATGCGTACCATGCCTCCGCATGGAGAAGGCGCGGCCTGATGCCTCAGTCCACTCTCGTCGTCGCGACCGTCGACGACGATCGTCGCGTTCGAGAATCGGTTCAGAGCGTCCTCGAGTCCGCAGGATACGAAGCGGTCACATTCGAGTCCGCGGAAACATTTCTGATGTCCGGTGCGCTGTCGACGGTGTCGTGTGTCATCGCAGACGTGCGCCTGCCCGGTATCGACGGGACCGAACTGCAGCGGCGCATTCGGCGCGAACGGCGTCTGTTGCCGGTGATCCTGATCACCGCGCACGATGACGATGACGTGCGGCGACAGGCATTGCGAGATGGCGCGGTCGCCTTCCTGGTGAAACCGTTCGATGGGGGCGACCTGCTGGAAAACATCGCGCGCGCGACGAACGGCACCTGATTGCGTGGAGAAGCGAGCATGGCTGGTCCACTGATTGGCAACAGCGTGACTTTTCGAGAAGTGACTGAAGCCATCGCGATGGTCGCGCCGGTGGACAGCGCCGTGCTGCTCCTTGGCGAGACGGGAACTGGCAAAGAGCTGATTGCGCGAGCGATTCACGACGCCGGCCCACGTCGTCAACAGCGTTTCGTGGCCGTGAACTGCGCCGCAATTCCTGCCGGCCTGCTCGAAAGCGAATTATTCGGTCACGAACGAGGCGCCTTCACGGGCGCGGTCTCGCCGAGCGTCGGCCGCTTTCAGGTCGCTGACCACGGCACGTTGTTCCTGGACGAAATCGGCGACCTGCCGCTGGAACTGCAGCCCAAGCTGTTGCGGGCGCTCCAGGAGCAGCAGATCGAGCGACTGGGCAGCGGCGGCAGGGCGACCGCGGTGGACGTGCGAGTCATTGCCGCGACGAACCAGGATCTCGAGGAGATGGTTCAACAGCGCACCTTTCGCGCCGATCTGTTCTATCGATTGAACGTGTTCCCTATTCGTGTGCCGTCGCTACGCGAGCGGATCGAAGACATTCCGCTCCTGGTCGCGCATTTCGTGCGCAGGTTCGCCGAGCGTCAGGGTAAGTCTATCGAAGAGGTTCCCGACACGGTCATCGACACGCTCAGGCACCATGCATGGCCGGGCAACGTGCGCGAGCTTCAGAACGTGATTGAACGGGCGGTGATCGCTACTACAGGCTGCACACTTCAGGTGCCCAGCGTGGGTCGGCGAGTCCAGAGCCCGGAATCGTCCGCTCGCACGCTCGCGCAAGTCGAGCGGGACCACATCATCGCGACCTTGAAAGCCACCGACTGGGTGCTCGGCGGCTGGGATGGGGCCGCAGCCAGGCTGGGGCTCTCCCGGACGACGCTCATCTCCAGGATGCAACGTCTTGGCATCGTAGCCACGAACCCCGTTGCCAACCGCCGGCCAGCACCATCAGCCCGCGTTCCCTCGAACGGTTCCGAGCGCCGTGTAGAGACAGACGCTGCTCCAAGTTAGGCTTCCGCCGCGCGACCCGCTTCTGCCGTCGCCCTACCAGCGCATGAGCTGCGTGACCTGAATGAGATTGCCGCACGTGTCGTTCAGTCTTGCGATCTTCGAGCCGGTCACATCCGTTGGCGGCATCGTGAAATCGGCGCCACGCGCTTTCAGCCGCTCATAATCGCCCTGCACGTCGTCGGTAAAGAACATCGCTGCAGGTTGGGCTTGCTGGAACATCGCCTGCTGGTAGGCTCTGGCGGCCGGGTTGTCGTTGAGCGCCAGCTGCAGTTCCGTGCCATCCGGATCCTCTGCTGAGGCCACGGTGAGCCAGCGAAACGGGCCGTTGCTGAAGTCTGTCTTCTTCACGAAGCCCAGCACTTCGGTATAGAAACGCAGGGCCTTTGCCTGATCGTCGACGTGCACGCTGGTCAGTTTGATCTTCATCGGTTTCCTCGCCCTCTTGTTTGTTTTGTCACATCATCGACGTTTCGTCCGTCACTACCATGACGGACCGAGGCGGAGGAATGTGACTGATGCCCACACCCGAGCAGCTCGCCGAAGAGCCACACCCTGAGGGCGCTGCACTCCTGCTTAGATCAACTGCGCCAGCGCAATCGCATCGGCACCTGCCGGAAATCGGAGCTGCCCTGACTCGTCGTTCGCCGCGCGCCAGACAACTTCGGCCACATCCGACGCGGTCGTCATCATGGCCGGACTCGCGAACGCAGCGAAGATGGGTTGCGCGAACGGTGCGTACGCCTCGGGAATCAGTCCTCCCATCCGGGCTTCCCCGTTGCTCGTAAAGCGCGTCGCCGGGCAATAGCCTGGCTCGATCAGTTTGACTCGTACATTGAAGAACTCGAGTTCGAGGGCGAGCGATGCGGTGAACCCTTCGATCGCCATCTTGCTCGCGGTATAGACGGCCGCCAGCGGCATCGGCTTGAGCGTCACGCTCGACGTCACATTGATGACGACACCAGTCCTGCGCGCGCGGAATTGAGGCAGCACCGCCTGTGTCATCGCCATGACGCCAAACGTATTGGTCTCGAACAGCTCGCGCGTCGTCGCCATCGGCGTCGCTTCGAACGCGCCGACGACACCGATCCCCGCGTTGTTGACGAGCACGTCGATTGGCCCGCTCGCCTCGAGCGCAGTGGTGATGCTGTCGGGTTTCGTCACGTCGAGCGGCACCACGCGAAGCCGTTCAGATCCGGGCAGCGCATGTGCCCGTGGATTTCGCACGGTGGCGATCACGTTCCAGCCTTGCGCATGGAAGTGGCGCGCCGTTTCAAGGCCATAGCCAGAAGAGCAACCGGTAACCAGCACTGTTTTCATCACGTCGGCTCCTTTCGATCGTGTCGCCGACTACTATGGCTCCCGCGAACGGGACTATCTACTATGTAACGTCCAGATTTCGTTGGCGCGAGTCCAGATATGACCGATCCACTTGCGGAAGTCATTTCCCTGCTTCAGCCGCGTGCCGTCTTTTCGAGGCCCATCAGCGGCGCCGGCCGGTGGGGAGTCCGTTATTCCGCCTTCGGCGAACCGAGCTTCTGCGCGGTGCTCGAGGGAAGCTGCCGCTTGACCGTGGATGGCCACGTCCCACTGACACTCGAAGCTGGCGACTTCGTGCTCCTGCCAGCAACGCCGGGGTTCACCATGTCAGGCTTCGAGCCGGTGAGATTCGAGCATCTCGATCCAAAGGTGATGTCGAAGCGGCTGGGTGAAGTCCGCCACGGTACGCGCGGCGGGCGGCCCGATGTGCGGTTGCTCGGCGGCTGGTTCGCCTTCGAGTCACGCGATTCGGCGTTGCTCGTGTCGCTGCTGCCATCGGTCGTGCACGTGCGAAGTGTCGAGCGTCTTTCGGTATTGGTGCGCATCGTCGGCGAAGAAGCGAGCGAACGAAGGTCAGGCCGCGATCTCGTGCTCACGCGCCTCGTCGAGGTACTGCTCATCGAAGCGCTGCGATCGACGCCGGGTGAAGACGCGCCTCCGGGCCTCCTGCGCGGGCTGGCCGATGCCCGCATCGCGCCCGCGATACGGCAGATGCACAGTCAGCTTGCTCGTGGATGGACAGTGGCCCAGCTCGCACGAACGGCCGCAGTGTCGCGCTCTGCGTTCTTCGAGCGTTTCACTCGAATCGTTGGCGTCGCGCCAATGGAATATCTGCTCGCCTGGCGTATGGCCGTCGCGAAGGATATGCTGCGGCGCGAGGAGCTGACGGTCGGCGATGTCGCCGAACGCGTCGGGTACAGTTCGGCGAGCACGTTCAGCGCGGCATTCAGCCGATACGTTGGCGCGCCGCCGAGCCGTTACGCCGCAACAGTGAGCGGGTCGGCTTAATTCGATTTCGGTCGCTGGGCCGGCTCGAAGAGCTCGATCGGATTGCCGTCGGGGTCCTCCACCTGAATTTGGCGGCCGCCCGGGCCGGTCTCCATCTGATTGCGCAACCGTACGCCGCCGCTCTTCAGCGCATCGATCAGCGCAGGGAGATTGCTCACGCGGAGGACCACTCGATTCCATCCGCCCGGCTCCTGCGACTGACCGTCAGGCATCGGCCGCGATCCCGACGCTCCTGGTCCACTGAGCAGCATCGTGACGCCGCCGAGCGATACGCTGGCAAACGCGGGGAGTTGCTGATGTTCCAGCGTGAAGCCGAGATGGCCCGTATAAAAGGCGACCGCCCGCGCGACGTCCTTGACCTGATAGCGCACGCCGTGCACGGAGACAATGCCGTGCGAGCTTCCATGCTCGGCGTCATGGCTGACTGCAGACGATCCTCGTGGCGTCTCGCTCATCACAACCTCCCTCAGGCTATATCGTTATCCATGATCCTCGCACGTCGCCGAAGCTCGGCGGCGTATCCTCAGTGCGGTTGCGTGCGTATTGTTCTTGAGCGCGAATGAAAGACAACCTCGCACAGTCGGGTCAAGTTGAGGCGCGATATCTCGCGTTTCTCGAGACGATCACGCATCTTCGGCCGAGCCTGCACCGCTACTGCGCGCGCATGACGGGCTCCGTGCTGGACGGGGAGGATGTCGTTCAGGAGGCGCTCTTCCAGGCGTATAGGAAACTCGAGACGTTCGACGACACCCGACCCCTGCCGCCGTGGTTGTTTCGTATCGCTCACAATCGTTGTATCGACTTTCTCCGCCGACGAAGGATTCGCGAGGAGGCCGAAGACGCGGCCGCCGACAACGAGGAACCCTCAACCACGCCAATCGAGCCGCTCGGG
>Ga0068870_10000697_pt1 | contig 12866 bp, 13 predicted proteins | sample KBSMisM62_FD_66599 | JGI IMG/M metagenome (GOLD analysis project Ga0068870, IMG submission 66599) | Miscanthus rhizosphere microbial communities from Kellogg Biological Station, Michigan, USA - KBS Miscanthus M6-2 | ecosystem: Host-associated > Plants > Roots > Rhizosphere > Soil ...
CAATGGACTTCGACCCCTTCGCCAAATATGGCGGGGTGGGCCCGACCACGGACCTCTCGCACGGCTACCTGGTCGTCATGCAGCATCCGGTCACGACCGAGTACGACGAAGCCAGGCAGCAGGTAGAGGAGACGCTCTACGCGGTCAAGGATCTCGATCTGCCGGTGCTGTGGTTCTGGCCCAATGCCGATGCCGGGTCGGACGGCACCTCGAAGGGCATCCGTGTCTTCCGCGAGAAGGAACAGCCGGCCAACTTCCACCTGTTCCGAAACATGTTCCCCGAGGACTTCCTGCGGCTGCTGGTGCATGCCACTGCGATCGTCGGGAACTCGAGCGTGGCCATTCGCGAGTGCTCGTTCCTGGGCGTGCCCGCAGTGAATGTCGGCACGCGCCAGCAGGGGCGCGAGCGCGGCGCCAACGTCATCGACGTCGGACACGACCGCGTGGCGATCGGCGAGGCCATCCGCGAGCACGTTCGCCGCGGCAGGACGGCGCCCGATCACCTCTACGGCAACGGCCGCGCCGGCATTCGCATCGCCGAGTGCCTGGCCGAGACGCCGCTGACGATCGAAAAGCGCCTGACCTACTGATTCCGATGCAGACCACCATTCCGCCCGATCGCCAGGGCCGCATCGCCGAGCTGGCCTACGACTACGCCGCCCAGCCGCAGGAGCGCGTCACGCACTGCAATCTGTGCCACGGCACGGTGCTCGTGGCGCTGACGCACCGCGACCGCTACGGCTATCCCGCGCAGGCTGCCGCCTGCGCCCGCTGCGGGCTCGTCTTCCTCAACCCGCGGATGACCGCGCCGGCCTACTCCCGTTTCTACGACGGGGTCTACCGGCCGCTGGTCAGCGCCTTTCACGGCCGGCTGATTGACGCGCAGACCATCCAGGCGGAGCAGCGCGACTACGCGGCCGACCGGGCCGCCATGATTCAGCCGTTCCTGCGCGGCGCCGGGCTGCGCACGATGCTCGACATCGGCGGATCGACCGGCGTCGTGGCGGGTCATTTCGCCAGGGTGTTCGGGCTCGAGGGCACGATCGTCGACCCGGCGCCGCTCGAGATCGAGCAGGCGCGGACGCTCGGGCTCGAAACCATCACCGGCCTCGTCGAGGAGCTCGACTTCGGCGCGCGCCGCTTCGACTTCGTGATCATCTGCCAGACTGTCGATCACCTGCTCGACGTCGGCGGCACGCTCGCGCGGGTGCGGGAACTGCTCACCGAACGTGGCCAGCTGCTCATCGACATCGTCGATTTTCGTGCCGCCTACCTGCGCCACTGGTCGGTCGAGGACGCCACGAAGATCGACCACCCCTACTACCTGACGCAGAACACCATCGAGGCCTACCTGCGCCGCGCCGGCTTCACCATCACCCACGTGGATTACGCCGTCGATCACCTGCATGTCAGCTATCTGTGCCGGCCCGGAACGCCGGTTCCCGACGTCCGGCCGGATCCGCACGCCGTGCGCGAACTCTTCCGCGAAGTGCGCTTCGTGCAGAACGCTCCCCGGCCGCGGTGACGACGCCGTCCCGCGCGGTGCTCGCGCTGGTGCCGGCGCGCGGCGGCTCAAAAGGAGTGCCCGGCAAGAACGTCCGGCCGCTCGCCGGGCGCACGCTCCTCGACTACGTGACTGCCGCGGCTCGCGCCTCCGGCTGTGTCGACCGGATGGTTCTGTCCACCGATTCCGAGGCGATTGCCACCGTCGGCCGCGCTGCCGGGCTCGAGGTGCCGTTTCTGCGGCCAGCCGAGCTCGCGCAGGACGAGACGCCGATGCTGCCGGTGGTGCGGCACGCCCTCGACTGGCTGCGTGCCGACGGCTGGGTCCCGGAATTCGTGGTCTTGCTGCAGCCGACGTCGCCGCTGCGCCGGCCGTCGCACATCGAGGATGCCGTGCGCCGTCTCGCTGACTCCGGCGCGGATTCCGTCGTGACGGTCGTGGAAGTGCCGCGGCACTACTCGCCCGACTACGTGATGAAGATCGAGAACGACGGGCTGCGTCCGTTTCTCCCGGAGGGCGCCCGCGTCACGCGGCGGCAGGACGCGCGGCGCGCCTACTCCCGCGACGGCACGGTCTACGCCTTCCGCCGCGAGACGGTCGAGCGCTTCGGCGACATCTACGGAGCCCGCTGCCTCCCACTGCTGGTCGATCCCGCGGAGTCGCTCTCGATCGATTCACCTGGGGACTGGGCGGCGGCCGAAAACATCCTGGCCGCCCGTGCGGCCGGTGGGCAGGTGAGCAGGTAGCGGGTGGGACGATTGAAACAGCTGGTTCCCCATGCGGTGCGGCGCGGGATCAGCGCGCAGGTGGCGCGGGTCCAGGCGGCTCGGCTCGAGCGTGGGCTCGCGGCGATCGCGTCGGGCTCGGCGACGATCGTGGCCGGACCGTGGCTCGGCGAGGTCGGGTTCGAGCTGCTCTACTGGGTGCCGTTCCTGCGCTGGTTCGCCAGGCGCTTTCACGTCGCGCCCGAACGGCTGCTGGTCGTCTCCCGCGGCGGAACGGCGTCGTGGTATCGAACCTTTGCCGCCGGTTATCGTGAGACGTTCGACTATCTCACCCCGGAGGAATTCCGGCGCCGGCAGGACGAGCGCGTGACCGTCAACGGCGAGCAGAAGCAGACGCAGGTGCTGGCGTTCGAGCGCGACCTGCTGCGCGAGCTGACCCCCGACGTGCACAACCGGTCGATGCTGCACCCGTCGAGCATGTACGCGCTGTTCAATCCGTTCTGGTGGCAGCACGTGGACGAATCGTGGGTGCACGCGCACGCGGTCTACGCGCTGCTCGCGCCGGCGGCGGATACCGGCTTCGTGCCGCCGCCCACGGCCTACACCGCGGTCAAGTTCTACTTCAACGACTGCTTTCCCGCGACCGCCGAGAACCGCGCCTTCGCCCGGCGGACCCTGCGTCAGCTGGCCGAGCGCGGTCCGGTCGTGTCGTTGGCGACGGGGCTGCGACTCGATGATCACGACGGCGCCGAGCCGGATCTCCCGGGCGTGCAGACGCTGCCCGCGCACCTGCACCCGCGCGCCAACCTTGCGGTCCAGACCGCGGCGGTGGCGGGCGCCGCCGCTTTCGTCGGCACCTACGGCGGCTTCTCCTATCTCGCGCCCTTTCTTGGCGTGCGCTCCTCGGCGTACTATGCCAACCCCGAGGGCTTCTCGCGCCGCCACCTGGCGATGGCGCAGTCGGCGCTCGCCTCGATTGGCGCCGGTCATCTCCTCGACGCCCAGCCGACGGCAGCTGCGGACACGCCGGCGATCTCATGAGCCCCGATCTCAGATGAGCATCACACACGTACTTGTCACCGGCGGGGCCGGCTACATCGGCTCCCACCTCGTCGACGGCCTGATCCGGCGTGACTACCGGGTGACCGTCCTCGACAACCTCGAGCCGCAGGTGCACCGCTCGGGCACCTGGCCGTCCTACGCGAACCCGAAGGCGCAGTACGTCCGCGGCGACGTGCGCGACCGCGGCGTGTTCGAGCCGCTCGTGCTCGAGGCCGACGCCATCGTGCACTTCGCGGCGGCGGTGAGCATCGGCCAGAGCATGTATCAGGTCGATCGCTACGTGGACGTGAACACGCGCGGTACCGCGCTGCTCCTCGACATGCTGGTGAACCTGAAGCACCACGTGCGGAAGGTGGTGGTGGCGTCGTCGATCGGCGTGTACGGCGAAGGCGCCTACCGGTGCGCGCAGCACGGCACCGTCGCGCCCACGATTCGCCCCGAGGAGCAGCTGGCGGCCCGCGACTGGGAGCAGAAGTGTCCGGTGTGCCAGGCGCCGGCGGCGTCGATCCCGACGCCCGAAGACAAGACGCTCTACCGTGACAACATCTACTCGATGACCAAGTACCACCAGGAAGAGATGGTGCTGCTCATCGGCAAGACCTACGGCATCCCGGCGGTGGCGCCGCGCTTCTTCAACGTCTACGGTCCGCGCCAGAGCCTGAGCAACCCCTACGCCGGCGTCGCGGCGATCTGGTTGAGCCGTCTGCTCAACGGCAAGCAGCCGGTCGTCTTCGAGGACGGCGGGCAGCTGCGCGACTTCGTATCGGTGCACGACGTGGTGGAGTGCCTGGTGCTGATGATCGAGAAGTCCGGCGCCGACTACCTGCCGGTCAACGTCGGGTCAGGCGAGACGGTGACGATCCTCGACATTGCCCGCATGCTCAATCGCATCCTCGGCACGTCGATCGAGCCGCAGGTCACCCAGGCCGGACGGAAGTTCGACATCCGCCACAACACCGCCGATATCACCCGCGCGAAGACGCTGCTCGGGTTCCAACCGAAGGTGCCGCTCGAGGACGGTTTCCGCGAGCTGGTCGAGTGGGCGAAGACGACGCCCGACGTGGCCGCCGACTTCTTCGACCAGGCGCTCGACGAGCTGAAGCAGAAGGGCCTCCTGGTTTCGTGATCCTGACCTACGACGAACTGCCGACGTATCGCCATCAACTGGCGATGGTGGACGGCGCGTTCGATCCGCTGCACCACGGCCACATCGCCTACTTCAAGGCCGCGCGCGAGCTCGGCGTGCCGGTGCTGTGCAACGTCGCGTCCGACCGCTACGTCCGCACCAAGCATCAGCCTCTCTTGACCGAAACGCAGCGCGCGACGGTGATCGACGCGATCCGCTACATCGACTACGTGCACATCTACGAGATCGATACCGAGACCGTCCTGCGGCAGCTGCGCCCGCGCTACTACGTGAAAGGGAGCGACTGGCGTGCCCGCGGCCTGCCGCCCGAGCAGGCCGTCATCTGCCGCGAACACGGCATCGAGATCGTGTATCTCGACACCGTGCTCGATTCATCGACCCGCCTTCTTCAACAGTTCGCCGATCAGGACCCGCATCGGCACCACAGGCAGCAGGGCCAACCATGACCATCACCGAGTTCGAAGCGGCCGTCTTCGCGCAGAAACCCACGGAGCAACAGCACTACGACGAGGACTACTGGCTGGGTGAATGGCGTGCCGGCGACAACAACTACTCGCTGGAAACGCGCCGCCGCATCGAGGCGAAGAACCCGCAGCTCATCAAAGATGTCTTCCAACCGACGCGCGCGATCGACCTCGGCTGCGGCCCCGGCGCGCTGATGCACCTGCTGCACGAGATCGGCGTCGAGGCCGACGGCATCGACTACAACGAGATGAGCCTGAACCTGGCGACGCCGGAGGTCAGGGATCGGATTGCGATCGGCGATGCGTCCGACGCGTCGATCAAGGAGGGCGGCGCTTACGACCTCGTCATCTGCCGCGAGGTGCTCGAGCACCTGACGGTGCTCGAAGTGAAGAAGGCGGTGGCCAACATGGTGCGCCTGACCTCGAAGTTCATCTACGTGACGACGCGGTTCCACCCGAACCCGCCGACACTGCTCGACTTCAAGACGAGCGACGACCTGGACCCCTCCCACATCACCTTGCTCAACAAGGATATGCTCCGCCTGATGTTCGTGCTCGAAGGATGCCGCTCCCGACCCGATCTCGAGGCGCGCATGGACTGGGGCCAGAAAGGCCGCGTCCTCGTGCTCGAGAAGCAGTAATCTTGCCCCCGCCGGCGATGTCTCCCCGTCTCCGACAACTTTTCGACGCTCCTGCGCGCGCGCTCCAGCTGCTGACCAACGGGCTGGCGCGTCTCGACGCCATCGTCCGCAGCGGACGCAAGGGCCTCAAGCTGTCCGAGGCCATACTGCGGCAGCTGGAAGCCCAGAGCAAGTCGATGCGGCGGACTGATCAGGAGATGAAAATCGTCTACGACGAAGTGCGCTCGTTGAAGCGCGAGGTCCACGATCGGCTCCTGCAATACCACCTGCAACTGGGCCGGCTGGCACGAGCGGTCGACACCAACACCGCCGAGGCGCCGCAGTTGAGCGGCCGGTCGGTGCCGCTCGACGTGGAAGCTGGCGACCCGCTCACCTGGGATGCCATCGGCGACGCGCCGCCGGATCCCGAAGGCCGGGAATGGGTGGTGCTGGACGCGTGCCCGGCGTGCGGTGCGCGGGAGCGAACCGTCGTCAACCCCTGGAACAAGTTCCTGCTGCTCGACAAGGCGCCCGACGCCGACTCGGTCCGCTACGACTACTCGGTGTGCCACGCCTGCGGCGTGCTCTACGCGGGGCGCCGTCCGGTGGGCGGGCGCTATCGTTTCCTGCTCGAGCACTTCGGCGAGGTCACGGCCAAGCGGGGTGGCGGCGCCGCCATCACCAATCGCGTGCTGAATCCGTATCCGCTCAGCGCCGCCGACATCGACGAGCTGCGGCGGCTGGCCGCGCACGGCGTGTTCGTGTCGGATCACAACGGCCTGCGGTCGTCGGATTTCCTCGCGCCGATGCTGCGTGACCGGATGGAGAACAGCACGCACACCGACATCATCGGCTCGCTGCTGTCGCCGCGAGGAGCGCGCGTGCTGGAGGTGCGGTCCCGCGCCGGCACGATCCTCGACGGCCTGCGGCGGGCCTGGGGCGCCGACGTCTACGCGATGCCGATCTGGCAGAGCCAGCAGTTCCTGCTGCGTGAGATGTACGGAATCACCACCTCGGACCTGATCGACTTCGAGCGCTTTACGATCCCGTTCGACGGGCCCTTCGATCTGATCATCACCAACCACATGTTCACCCATGTGCTGGAGCCGAGGGCGTTCTTCGCGGAGCTGCGGCGGCGGTTGAAGCCGGGCGGTCACATTTACCTGCACAACGAGCCGGACGACGTCGAGTTCCTCACCGGCAAGCAGTCCATGATTGCCACCCTCAATCCTCTGCACCTGCAGGCCTTCGACCAGCGGTCGATCGTGCGCGGCCTGGCGGCCAACGGGTTCGAGACCGTCTTCCTGAAGCGGCGGAATCTCGCGCACCTGCTGCTGGCCCGGATGATGCCCGAGGCGTCGCCGTCGTTCCAGCCGATGAGCGACGACGAGCGGCGCATCCGCATCGACGCTTACGAGCGCGCGTTCGATCGGGCGGTTCTGGCGATGGACGAATCGCGGCGATCGCGTGTGGCCGCAGATTGGCCCGCGATTCTCGAGCGAGCGGTGGCACGCGGCACCGTCGAGTACGACGAGCGCGGCATCGTGCGGCTCGTGGCCCGATGATCTCGGCGTCGCCGAGCGTGGCGTCGCCCCGGGATCGCTCGACTCGTCTGTCCTACCTCTACGGCGCGCTGGTTCTAACGGGCGTCGGCTACTTCCTCCTCGATCTGCCGGTGCAGGTCACCGACAGCTACGGCAACATGGCGCAGGCGGAGCAGGGGACGCTGTGGGACCTGACTTACCGCCAGTTCTTCCAGCAGGCGTACCTCCGTCCGCTCCTCTGGGGGCACATCCGGGTGCTGCTCGACCTCGCCGGGAGCAGTTACTTCTGGATATTCCGCGGCTGGCACGTTGCCCAGGTGGCGCTGCTCATCGCGCTCTTCCTGAGCATCGTCCGGCCGCGTGGCGCGGCGGCGGCCGCCGCGGTGCCCGTCGGTCTCGGCGCCCTGATCGGCATGCACACCTTCGCCGGCACGATACGCGAGGCGTTCCCGGTCAATACGTTCATGACGATCCTGCTGTGCTGCTATGGCGCGATGGCGATCGCCCTCGGGCCGCCGCGCTGGTGGCGCGACGTCGCGGCGTTTCTGCTCTTCGTCTTCGCCGCGCTGACGGTGGAAAGCGGCCTGCTCGTGTGGGTGGTGTTCGTCGCGGCCTGGATGGCGGGGGCGCGCGGCGTGTCGCGCTCGGGCGTCGCCGCGCAGTGCGTGCTGCTGGCGGCCTACTTCTATCTGCGCTTTGCCGTGCTGCACGTCGGCGCGCCGGGGCTCGAGGAGCGAAGCTCCGGCTACGGGTTCTCCTTGCAGGATCCCTCCGATCTCATCGCGTCCTTCGGCGGCAATCCGTTGCCGTTCTACGCCTACAACGTGCTGTCGTCCGTCCTCACCATCCTCTTCGGCGAGCCGCGCGCCGGCGTGTGGGTGACGGTGCGCGATGCCATGATGCGGCAGGAATACGTGACGCCGCGCTCGGTGCTGGTGCTGGCGTGCACGCTCGGCAGCCTGGTTATCCTGAACTATGTCTGGCGGCGCCGGCGCGAGTGGCTCGCCCGGCGCTTCGATCGCGGCGATCAGATCGTGTTTGTCTTCTTCGGCGTCACGGCCGCCAATGCGGTCATCAGCTATCCCTATACCAAGGACGTCATCATGAGTCCGGCCGGCATCTTCTTCGCCGCCGCGCTCACGGTGGCCCTGCGTGAACTCCTGGAGAACGCGCTGACGGCGACGGCGCCGCGTGCGGCGTTGGCCGGCGTCCTCGTGACGGGTCTGTCCGTGGCGTGGGCCGTTGCCTTCGCCACCGCGCACTTCGGCCTCCGCTACGCCGCCGTACAGACCCGGGCGGAGTGGGCGTATGTGGACGCCTGGCTCGAGCGCGAGCACCTGGTCGTGAGCGGGCCGGCGGCCGTCGAGATGAAGCGCCGCCTGCAGGATGAGGCGATCCGCCTGCACCCGATGCGACCGCCGCTGCGGGGCGACTGGATCGAATGGATGGAGGCCAATTAGTGCCGGCAGCCGGCGGCAGCGGGCGGACCGTGGTGCTGTGGCTGGCGGCGCTCCCGCCCGTGCTGGCAACGGCGGGCGTGGTGTTGTTCTCCCTGAGCGAGCTGGGCGGGCGCACGCTCTTCTCCGGCGGCGAGCCGGCCAATGTCGCCGAAGCGGCCGGGCTCGGCAGGGGAGCGGAGGTGCTGCGCATGCTGCGTGCCGGTCAGGATCCGCACGTCGTCCTCCCGATTCATCCGGAGATCATCTCGTCCACCGTGACGAGGGCGTCGGCCGTGGAGGCTGCGGTATGGAGCCGGAAGGCCCAGCTCGTCGCGCTGCTCGATCGCGAGGGCGCGTTGGCCGATCCTGAGCAACGTCAGCATGTGCTCTGCCTGGCACGCGACGTCGGGGTCGACGAGATCGTCGCGTACCTGACCAGGACCGGGTCCGCTTCATGCGAGGAGGGCCGCACGCTCGCCGCGGTGCGGGCCCGTTCGGCGCGATGACGCCCCTGGACCCACGGCGGTCATGAGTGCTTTCGATGCGGCCGTGAATCTGAGCCGGAGAGCCGCCCGACGGTTGGCGACGGTTCACAAGCCGGTCGTTCGCGCCCTGCGGCGGCGCGAGCGCGAACGCGAACAGCTCGGGTTCCGCATCGATGCCGACGAGACCTTGCGCGCGCTCGCTGCCCTGGCGCGCGGGCGCGATCCCATCATCGCGGGCCCATGGCTTGCCGAGGTCGGCTACGAGGTCCTCTATTGGATTCCGTTCCTGCGCTGGTTCTGCGACGCGTACGGAGTGCCTCCCGATCGGCTCGTGGCGGTGTCGCGCGGCGGCATGGACGCGCTCTACGCCGGGCTCGCCGGCCGCTACGTCGACCTCTTCGATCTGATGACGCCGGCGGAGCTGGCGGCGCGAAACGCCGAGCGGCGCGCCCGCCAGGAAGGCGGCGGGCAGAAGCAGTCGGCGGTGGACGCCGTGGACGAGCAGTTGCTGGCCGCGGCCCGTCGCCAGCTCGGGATCGGCGGCGGCGCCGTATGCCATCCGTCGCTGTTCTTCCGCCTGTTCCGGCACGTCTGGCACGGCAATCTGCCAATGGACTTTCTCTGGACGCATACGCGCTACGAGCGCACCAGGCTCGACCTGGCGCTGCCGCCGGGAATGCCCGAGGCCTTCGTGACGGCCAAACTCTATGCGGGACCGGCGCTCTCCACCGCGCCGGCCTCGCGCGCCGCGGTGCGCGAGGTGGTGGCGCGGACGGCCGCGACGGCCCCGGTCGTGCTGCTCGAGACCGAGCTCGGCATCGACGAGCATCGCGACTTCGACGTGCGCGGCATTGCAAACGTCACCAGCGCCGCGCCGCTCATGATGGCGCGCACGAATCTCGCCGTGCAGCTGGCGTTGATCACGCGATCGCAGACGTTTCTGGGCACCTGCGGCGGGCTGGCGTGGGTGGCGCCGTTCCTCGGCGTGCCTACCGTGGCGGTTTGCGACGACGACGCTCCGCTGGCCACGCACCTCCTGGTCGCGCGCCAGGCGGGCCGCTCCGTCGATGCCGCCGAGTTCAGCCTCCTCGATCTCCGCGCCGCCACGCGCGCCGCCGTGATCGACACTAGAATGTTCAATACCTGATGCCGATTGCGCCGGACGTCGTTCTAGGGGAAGGCGTGGTGATCTTTCACCGCGACCTGGTCAACCTCTACGGATGCCACATTGGAGCCGGAACGAAAATCGGCGCCTTCGTCGAGATCCAGAAGGGGGCCGTGATCGGGCGCCGCTGCAAGATCTCGTCGCACTCGTTCGTGTGCGAGGGCGTGACGATCGATGACGACGTGTTCGTCGGCCACGGCGTCATGTTCATCAACGACCCGTATCCTCGCGCCACGGTGGACGGCCGGCTGCAGACCGAGGCCGACTGGAAAGTGGTGCCCACGCGCGTGTGCCACGGCGCGTCGATCGGCAGCGGCGTGGCGATTCTGTGCGGCGTCACCATCGGCGAGCGGGCGCTCGTCGGTGCCGGCGCGGTGGTGACGCGCGACGTGCCCGCGGACGCCACTGTCGCGGGCGTACCGGCGCGGCAGCTGGTCAGGAACCGGCGAGAGGGAACGGTGAAGGCATGATCGGCATCGGGGTCATCGGGTACGGCTACTGGGGGCCGAACCTCGTTCGCAACTTCGCCGAGTGTCAGGGCGCCGCGGTCCGGATGGTGTGCGACCTGCGGCCGGAGCAGCTCCAGAAGGTCGAGCGCCGCTTCCCAGGCGTGCGACTCACGACGGCGCCGGCAGACGTGTGGAACGACCCTGCGGTTGACGCCGTCGTGATCGCGACGCCGGTCGATCACCACTACGAGCTGGCAATGGCGGCGCTGCGCGCCGGCAAACACGTGCTGGTCGAGAAGCCGATGACCTCCACGAGCGAGCAGGCGAACCGCCTGATCGACGAGGCGGCGGGGCGGCGGCTCGTACTGTTGGTGGACCACACCTTCGTCTATACGGGCGCGGTCCGCAAGATGCGCGAGCTGGTGGAAACCGGCGAGCTCGGCGACATCTACTATTACGATTCGGTGCGCGTCAATCTCGGGCTCTTCCAGCGCGACGTCAACGTGCTGTGGGACCTCGCGGTGCACGACCTGTCGATCATGGATTTCGTGCTGCGGAAGCAACCGGTGGCGGTGTCGGCCACCGGGCTCGCGCACGTGCAGGGCCGGCCGGAGAACATCGCCTACATGACGATGTTCTTCGACGACAGCCTGATCGCGCACGTGAACGTCAACTGGCTGTCTCCGGTGAAGGTGCGCCGCACGCTGCTGAGCGGCAGCCGCCGCATGGTGGTGTTCGACGATCTCGAGGCGAGCGAGAAGATCAAGGTCTACGACCGCGGCATCTCGCTGAACCCCAGCGCCGAGAACGTCTACCAGATGCTGGTCGGCTACCGCGCCGGCGACATGTGGGCGCCGCAGATCGCCGTCAGCGAGGCGCTCACCGTCGAGGCCGCGCACTTCGTGGCGTGCGTGCGCGACGGCGCCGAGCCGATCACGGGTGGCGAGGCGGGCCTGCACGTCGTGCGCCTGCTCGAAGCCGCGACCGAGTCGATGGCCCAGCAGGGGCGGCTGGTGACGCTGGCGAGCACCGCCCAGCGATGATTCCGTTCGTCGATCTGAAGGCGCAGTACCTCGCTCTGAAGCCGGAGATCGATGCGGCCGTGCTGGGCGTGCTGGACCAGGCGGCGTTCATCCTGGGCCCCGCGGTGGCGGCGTTCGAGAAGGACTTCGCGGCCTTCTGCGGGACGAGCGAGGCCGTGGGCGTCAACAGCGGCACGAGCGCGCTGCACCTGGCGCTGCTCGCCGCCGGCGTCGGCCCCGGCGACGAGGTGATCACCGTCCCGTATACGTTCGTCGCGACCGTGGCGGCGATTGAATACGCCGGCGCGCGGCCGGTGCTGGTGGACATCGAGCCCGACTACTGGACGATGGATCCGGCGAAGCTCGAGGCGGCGATCACGCCGCGCACCAAGGCGATCATGCCGGTGCACCTGTACGGCCAGCCGGCCGACATGGATCCGATCCTCGCCATCGCGCGCCGGCACGGCATTCCGGTCATCGAGGACGCGGCGCAGGCGCACGGGTCCGAGTACCAGGGGCGCCGCTGCGGCTCGATGGGACTTCTGGGCTGCTTCAGCTTCTATCCGGGCAAGAACCTCGGCGCCTACGGCGAGGGCGGCGCCGTGGTCACCGACGATCCGGCGCTCGCCGCCCGCATCCGCCTGCTGCGCGCGTGGGGCGAGGAAGTGCGCTACGAGCACAAATTCAAGGCGTTCAACTACCGCATGGACGGCGTGCAGGGTGCGGTGCTCGGCGTGAAGCTCCGCCACCTCGACGCCTGGACTGAAGCCCGCCGCGCCAATGCGGCGGAGTACGCGCGCCAGCTGGCCGGCACGGCGGTCACGGCGCCCGTCGAGCGCGCCGGCTGCCGCCACGTCTATCACCTCTATCCGGTGCGCCTCGCCCAGCGCGACGCCTGGCGCGCGGCGCTCGGCGAGGCGGGCGTCCAGACCGGCGTCCACTACCCGATTCCCGTCCACCTCCAGCCTGCATATCGCGATCTCGGCTACACGGCCGGCGACTTCCCGGTGTCGGAGCACGTGGCCGGCGAGGTGCTGTCGCTGCCGATGTTCCCCGAGCTCACCGCCGCGCAGATCGGCACGGTGGCCGGCCTGCTGAAGGCGGGCCTGCCGGCAGGATCGCACGTCTGACGATGTCCTTTGGTGGCGGCGCGCGGGTGGTGCCGGCGGTCCATGGCCGTCAGGCCACAACACCCGACTCGCCCGACGAGCTCGAGCTCGCCGATCGGCTGCGGCGCGAG
>Ga0068870_10000701_pt1 | contig 12855 bp, 10 predicted proteins | sample KBSMisM62_FD_66599 | JGI IMG/M metagenome (GOLD analysis project Ga0068870, IMG submission 66599) | Miscanthus rhizosphere microbial communities from Kellogg Biological Station, Michigan, USA - KBS Miscanthus M6-2 | ecosystem: Host-associated > Plants > Roots > Rhizosphere > Soil ...
GATGGGGGAGGCCGTCTCGCAGGCCGTTACCAAGCTGTCCGACTCATCCTCGACAGACGGGACTGCCGCGCCCGCGCCGCCGCCATCTCGCTCCCCGGCTGGAGCGTCCGCTAGAGGGCCTTCCGGATCAGGAGGCCCCGCCTCTCCCGCACGCTCGACCGACAGGCCGACGACACCGGCTGGTGGGGAAGAGGATCCTGACGTTCTCGACAACGCACTGTGGGGAAATCTCGAGAAGCGTAGGGCAGTCCTCGAAAACCGGGGCCAAAAGGCCGTCGAACGGTACCGGGCCGATCTCGAAACGAAACTCGGGGTCCCGCTCGATCAACCGAACACGATCGCCAACATCGCGGAGTACATGCGCGATCCGATCGGGTACTTCATGCGCAACCGTCAACACTTCGAACGGATCGCGCGTGAACGGGGCCTGATCGCAGAACCCCCCGCCCCCGCGCCGGCCGCCCCGCGGTCGGCCGGGTCGTCGGAGTGGGCCAAGCCCCTGGCTCGGCTGCAAGCGGCGGACGGATCCGCCGCGTATGACGCGGAAGCCACCGATCAGTTGTTCGGCCACCTCGTGCAACGCATTGAACAGTTGCAAACCCAACTCGGCCCGATCCAACAAAGTCACGGCCAGATGGAAGAGGAACGGTTGACGGCGAATGCGTACCGATGGGCGGAAGATCGCCTCAAGGAGCTCTCGACGTGGGATGGCTTCGAGGACTTGAAAGACGATATGGGCCGCCTCATGGCGACTCGCGGGATGACGGATGAGCAGGCGTACAACTACCTGATCCGCACCAAGTATCTGCCCTCGCATCGCGAAAAACTCCGCGGCGAAATCTTGAACGAGCTTCGCACGCGTCCGGCCGTCCCGCCTCGCGGGCCCGCGCCGGACACTGGATCACGGTCCGCTCAAACTGGTCGCGCCCGTCTCACCGCGCATGAAGCGGTAGAACAAGCTCGAGCTCGTCTCGGCGTCTAAGTAAGCGCGTCCGGTTCGATCGTGATCAGTCATGGAGTGTCGTCATGGCTGACCCCAACGTGGGACAAGTTGCTGCCGTTGCTTGGGAAGCAATGGTCAGTGACGGGCCCGTCGATAACATCTTTTCCAGCCAAGGGCTCCTGTACCTCTTGAACGAAGAGGGCTTCAAGGAATCCGTCAGCGGCGGAAGGCTGTTCGAATTCTCGATCGAATATGCAATCAACAGTACGTTCAAGTCCTACGGCGAGACGGACCAACTCGACACGACGCGCGTGGACGTATTCGACGCTGCACGCTACTCGCAGAAAATCTTTGCAGGTACGATTCAGTTCACCGATCTCGAGCTCGCCCGCAACCAAGAGCCCGGCCGCAAGTTCGACGTCCTCGAAAAGAAGCTCGAGAACGGCCGCAAGTCCGCCGCCGAACAGTTGAACGCGATGCTGTACAAGGACGGGACCGGTAACGCGAGCTTAGACATGGACGGTTTGGCGCGTATCATTCCCGACGATCCGACACTCGGCACCGTCGGCGGGATCGCGCCGTCGTTCACGTTCTGGCGCTCGCGCTCCGTGAACGGCGTCAAAACCGCCACCGCGTACGACAACCTGATCCCGGCGATGACGACGTGCGTCAACTTGTGCACGCTCGGCGGCGTCGATGCGTACCCGACCGGCATCGTCATGGACCGCGCCACGTTCGAAGCGTACGAAGCCTCGCTCGTGAAGATCGAACGCCTGGTGCGTAACGACGGGCAGGGCGCGACGGGCGGCGACATCGGATTTCTCGCCCGCGCCCTGGAATTCAAGGGAATTCCGGCCATATACGACGAACTGTGCACCGCGCAGCACGTGTTCGTCCTCAACAATCGCTTCCTCAAGTTGCTGTACTTGAAGGGCGCCTGGATGCGCATGAAGGATCCGATCGAGCCCGGGGATCGGCTCACGGCGTCGTACCGCGTCTACACGTTCGGGAATCTCACCGCGTCGGCCCGCCGCCATCTCGGCGTGGTCTACAACACGGCCACCTAACCACACTACACCCGCACGGGGCTTTCATCGGTCCCGTGCGGGCGCTCGAGAAGGAGCGTTATGCCACGACAAGATCCGGATCCGTCGCCCGCGAGCATGGTCGTCCTCACGGCCGATCAGTTCGACGCGTTACTCTCGCGCTTTTCGGCCGCGCAACAGACGAACGGCAGTCCGGAGCTCGACGCCGCGATCCGCGCGATCTCCGACATGGCCAAGGCGCAAGTCCTCGCGACGTCGGAGCTCGGAGAACAAGTCAAGCGGACCACGCGACACAGCAATGCCGTCCACGAGAACGTCAGCGTGTTCGCGTTCAAGGCGGACTGCGAGTACTGCAAGACGCGCCAACGCCATCCGGTCACGGACGCGGCCGACAGCGGGAAACTCGGGCATCCGAAACCGGAACTCCGGTACGAAACGTTTTTCCCGAAGGGCGTCCGAGTCTCGACCGACGAGCTCACCGTGTTCGAAACGGAACTCTTCAACAAATTCGAAACGGACAAGACCGCCCGCGACGGCCGGTGGCGGGCGTCGTTCTCGCCGGACCACAAGCAACTACAGATCGACGTGAAGTGTTACTTCCCCGATGATCGCGTCGAAATCCCGGTGTTCCTGCCGCAGATTCTCATGGAACTCCTGTACGGCGCGGACGTCGTGAATCCGGAAGTGACGCAAGCGACGATCGCGAACCTGCAAACACAAATCAACGCGCTGCACGCGCGTCTGGGCGATGCCTCGGAAACCACTCCCGCGGCCGTCGGCGCGTAAGCCGCCCGCCCGCACGCTGAAGAAGACGACGCCGAAGAAAAGGACGCCGCCGCCGCAGAAGCCGCGGCGGCAGAAGAAGACGCAGAAGAAAGGACGACCGCCGATGACTCGCTTGAAGGCGCATGACGATCTTCCGCCCGATCCGCCGCCCGATGCCACGACGCCCGACCCGGCGCCGGACGTGACGTCCGACGGCGGCGCCACCGCGAAGGCCGAACCGTCGGCCTGGGACGATTCGTCCTGGGCGGATCAGCCGTCCGGCTCCACGCCGACGGATCCGGCCGATGTGGTGGTGCAACCGCCGCCGGAGGGGATGACGTCCTTCCCGTACCTCCGGACGAATGACCCTGATCGGGTGGATGTCATTCTGAAACTCGATCCCGATACCCAGGTCGTGACGCACGTCGTGGTGCCGCTGCCGAACGTGGGCCCGGGGGAACGCGTCCGGTACGAAAATCACGACTACGGCCACGAGGGCGAAGTCTCCGGCGGGCAGTGGATCTTTGTGCCGATGCTGCAACCGACGCATCCCATCGAATTGCCGCCGGCCGCCGATGCCCGCAAGAAACCGTCGGAGCACAATCCGAAAGCGGCGGCGAACGCGCGTCGGGTCGGGACCGGAGAAGGGTAAAACGGTCCGTCGGTGAGCGTCCTCGCGCACACGAAATGGCGGCTCCGCAATAGCGCGACCAGTCCGCCGATCGACACGACGGGCGCGAAGCTGATCGTCATTACGGCCGGGTGGTGGGATCAACTGATGGCCACGCCCATCGATAGCAAGGGCAACGTCTGGGCGTCCGCGCCCGTCGCCAACCCGGCGGGGCCGCGTAAATCGCAAATCTGGTGGACCGTCCCGACCGTCACCGGGACGGGCCACACGTTCACGTGCAACGCGAATCCCGGCGGCGCGGACATCAACGCGTCTTATGCCGTCGCGGCCTTCGACGGGATCACGAATCCCGGGCTGGACACGTCACGAGAGGGCTACACCAACGGGCAACATGATTTCGGGGCGTACACCGCGCCCGCCGCCGGGGCGCTCGCGGTGATGACGTACGCCAATACCACGAGCGATCCGGGCGTGGCGGATCCGACGCCCCCGTTCACCCTCATTGAGATTGAAACCGCCCTGAGCGGCGGCATGGCGAGCGGCCTGGCGGCCGGCACGCTGACCGCCGCGCAAACGCTCACGCCGAAAATCGGGACCACGCCGCCGCCGGCGACGTACGGCAACGCGGCCAGCTTCGCGGCGTTCGTCTCGCTGCCGCCGAGTGTGGTCTTCGTGGCCGGCGATGCGGCGACCGGGAATGTCACCGCGGCCCTCAATTCCAGCACGGCGGATTTCGCCGTGGTGCAGACGGGCAGTTGGAACAGTTCGGCCACCGCCATCACGGAGGGCGGCGGGTACACCAACACGTGGACGGCGTTGCCAGAGCTCAACGCGAACAACCATCGCGAAAAAGTCTTCTGGGCGCGGCTCACGTCGAAGGGCCCGGGGCACACCTTCAGTCATAACGGCGGATCGGCCTGTATTCACGTCGCCCTGCTGAAAGGGGTCAACCCGACCGGCAACCCGATCGCGTCGATGGTGCAGGCCCTCACCCACACGCCGGGGACCGTGACGCCGACACAAAACGGGTCCCTGGTCCTCGCGGCGGTCATTTGCTCGAACGGGATTATGTCGGCCGTCAGCGGCGGGCTCACGATCGTGGATGCCGCGATTGCCGCGGGCGGGAATGTCGGCGGCACGATGGCGTACCTCGCACAAGCGACCGCGGCGGCCGTCACGCCCGCGTGGAGCGGCACGGGCACGTCGTTCGATCGGGCGGCCACCACGATCGTGATCGCCCCCGTCGCCGCGGCGCCGCCGGATCCCGGCCTGCCGACGGCGTATCAGACGCGCGTGCTTGCCGCGGGCCCGTCGGCCTATTGGCCCTTGGACGATGCGACCGGGAGCGCGTTCGCGCGTGACCTGGCCGGCACGCGCACGGCGCCAATCGCGGGCGGCGTGCTCCTCGGGCAACCCGGCGCCGGTCTGAGCAAGGCCATGACGCTCGACGGCACCGGGAAATTGTTGCCGGCGACGTTTCCCTCCCTCGCTTCGCAATTCACGCTCGAGGGATGGGTCAAACAGACGGCCAGTCAGACGCTCATGCCGATCATGACGCGGCAGATTGTGGCCGATGGCGATTTCCAGCTTGAAACGATGGCGGGGCCGACGCGCCTCCGTTTCATCTTCCGCGTCACGAGTAATCAACTGGTCGAATGGCCGATCGCGCTCGCTCTCAATGCCTGGATGCACGTCGTCGTGACGGGCGCGGCCGGCAGCGTGCGGGCCTATCTCAACGGGCAACCCTTGCCGGCGCCGGCGATCATGACGCTCAGCGGCGCGGGGAGCGGCGCCGCCGGGCTCGGCTGTTATCAGCCGGTCAGCACGGGGCACTGGATCGGATCCTTGCAGGACCTCGCGGTGTATCCGCGGGCGTTGACCGCGCAAGAAGTCGCGGATCACTACGTCGCACAGTTCCTCCCGTCTGGGCTGACCGATAGCGGCGGGTCCGTGCGCGTGAAAGCCGGCACGGCCGGCACCTTCGGCGGCCCGCACGTCTTCGCCCACGCCGGCGTGAGACGTCTCGCCGGGCAGTTGCAGATCGCGAAGGGCACGGTCGGCGCGACGTTCGGCCCGTTGACGGATCTCGCGAATCTCCCCGTACGCCTCGATGGCGCGGGCTTGCTTTCGACCGCCGAACGGCCGATCGGGACGACGTTCACGCGCCTGACGGCCCTGGGCAACTGCCGCTGCCGCGTGGACGTGAACGGGGCGCTGTGTGTCGCGTACAAACCCTTTGCCGGCCCCCTCGGCTCGCCCGCGCCGCTGCTGAATACCTTGGCCCGCACGGACGAAAACGGCTCGCTGATCGTGACGGAGGGGTAGCGATGGATTTCGGTGAGCTCGTAGACGCCACCCTCGACGATCTCAACTTACAGCCGGTGTCCGCCGGCGTGACCGAGACGGTGACGCGCGTCCGGCGGTGGATCAACGACGCGCATCGGATCATCTTGCGGGATCCGCGGACCGCCGGGCTCCGCGCCGGCTCGCTGTCCTTCTCGAGTGTCGCCGGCCAGCAAATTGTCGCCCTGCCGCAAGCGTTCGAACGGCTGATCACGATCGTGCAGCCGACGACCAATATCCGTCTGCGCCTGATGACCGATGACGCGGTGAAACTGATCGATCCCGGCGATCGGAGTCTCGGCCAGCCGACGCATTGGGTGCCGTGGGGCTATGTTCAGGTCCTCGTGCAGCCGGGCCCGACCACGCCGATGGTGTTCGCCGCCTCCGACAACCCGGCCGATACGACGTTCGCGATCATGCTCACCGGCGTGTCGGCGGCCGGCGATACGGTGGTCCTGCCCGGGACCGTCCCGTTGAATCCGACGGACGCCACGCTGCGCGTCCCGGTGTCGGCCGTTCAGACCATCATCGCGTGGTCAGTCGTCCCGTCGGCCGCCGGCACCCTGCCGGCTGGCGCGATCTCGTTGTGGTCTGCCGCGACGGGCGGCGTCTGCCTGGCGCGGACGCCCCGCGGCGCGACGGCCGTGCAGTATCAGGCGATCCGGCTCTGGCCCACGCCGTCCGATGCCCGGACCTACTTGTGCACGGGCGAGTTTCAGATCCCGCTCTTGGCCGCCGACGGCGATGTGCCGCTCGTGCCGCCGAGTTATCACGACATGCTCGGCATCTACGCCCGGATGCGTCAGTACCGCAAGGAAGGCGACACGACGCGCTACGCCCTCGAGCAAGCGGAGTGGGAAACGTGGCTCGGTCGGCTTCGCGCCTTCGTGCAATATCCGCCCGATTATTTCCCGGTCGCGGGCTCCCTGTCTGAAGGCGTCGGCTTTTCTGACCTCGGGCCGGGGTATCCGAACGACCGCTGGATCCTGCCGTAATGGCGACGGCCGGCGCTCGCGGCGGCGAACTCAAATGGACGCGCAATCTCGGGCGCAACGGGTATGACGCCCCGGCCGATCTTCTGCCGGACCAGTCGTACGAAAGCTGGAATCTCGTCCTGCAACGCAACGCCATCGCGACGAAGCGGAACGGGTCCACGCTGCAACCGTTGACGGGCGATTTTCTCCGGACGCCGTACGCCGCGATGGCGCGATTCATCCCGGGTCAGGATGATTCGCTCGCGGAGCTCCACATCATCGAAAACGGCGGCCTGGTCGGACGCATCGCCCCCGGCGGGGTGGTGCCGCTGCTCCAGGCCCCCGCGTTTCCCCTGCCGGTCCTCGATAACTTCAATCGGGCCGACGGCCCGCAACTCGGCGGGGAGTGGCGGGCGAGCGGGACGAATCCGCCGCTCCGCTTGGTGTCGAATCAGGCCGCGCAAGCCCCGGCGGGGTATAGCCTGTCGTACTACTCGAAATATTTCGACCTCGATTTCCAGGCGTACATCACCGTCTCGGTGCTCCCGGAACCGACGCTGACGGTGTTCCCGTTCATCGATCTCTGTCTCTTCACCCGGGCCCCGCTGGCGATCCCCAACGATTTCGACGGGTTTTATCTTCGGTTGCAGCGGGCCGGCACCGGCGCGTGCACGCTGTCGGTCTTGCTCATTACGGACGGGCAAGGCCCGGCGCTGATGTCCACGCCGATCGGGTTCGCGGCCGGCGATGCCTTCGGGATTTCTCGAGTGGGCCCCACGCTGAACATGCACGCGCGGCTCGCGGGCGTGTGGGCCGTCGTCGGGTCCGTCACGGATCCGTCCTATCGGGTGCCGCTGCTCCCGGCGATCATGATCAACGATCCGGAAGGCGGCAGCGTCTGCCGGCTCGATGATTTCGGCGGCGGGCCCCTGCTGACGGGCAGCGTCACCGGCATTCCGATGGTCGATGTGATCGAGACGCGCCCGCAAGATGCGACCTGGGCACAGCAAAACGGCAAACTGTACTGGGCCTACAACAGTAGCGTCGATCGGCTCCACGTCTACGATCCCGCGACGTCGAATCAAGGCGTCCGGCGGACCGGGCTCGCCGCGCCCACCGTCGCGGCGACGGTCACGAATACCGGCACCGGCACGTACGCGCCCACGCTCCGGTACTACCGCATCCAATGGATCGCCAAGGCCGGGACCGATCTCCGTCGCGCGTCGGCGCTCGGGCCGGCCGTCTCCTTCACGCCGTCGGGCACGGGCGCCGCGGCGCGGATCGCCGCCCCCGCGCAAACGCCCTCGGAACCGGCCTCGCATTGGCGCGTGTGGGGCTCGGCCAACGGCTCGCTGTACTACGCCCTCGCGCTGCTCGATTCGGCCGTGGCCTCGTTCTTCGATGACACGGTGAACCCGGCCGATTATGCGAACGGCCGCGAAGCGGCGCCGGAAGAAGGCGCGTTCACGAATTGGCCGTCCGTGAAATATCTCCTGGCCACCGGCGATCGCCTAGTGGGGTTCGGCGCCTACGAGCCCGATCCCGCGTCCGCGATTTCGAAAGTCGGCCGCGTCTATTTTTCGCCGGTCATTGATTCGACCGATTTTGACGACGACGAACGCATCAGCAATTCCCTGACGAATAAGGGCTGGATCGACGTCGGGCGGAACATCGGCGCCGAAGATCGGGCGCTCGGCGGGCCCCTCGATGGCAACCTCTTTGTGTTCCAGTCGCGCGGGATGTGGATGCTCGTGCCGACGGGCGACAACATCACGCCCTATCGCCGCGTCATGCTGTCGCCGCTCCTGGGCGCGGTGTCGCACCATTCGACGTTTGTCGGAGAAGACGAAAACGGCACGCCCTGTCTGTACTTTCTCGATCCTGGCCGTGGGCCCTATCGCTATGGACCGAACGGCCTCCAATGGTGCGCGTACGACGTGCAAGACCTCTGGGCGCGGGTGAATCTCGTCGCCCCGAACAAAGTCGCCCACGGCCTGTACGATCCCGAATTGCGGGCCTGTATCTGGTGGGTGTCGCTCGATGGCGTGGCCGAACCGACGTACGCGATCGTGTTCTTCGTCCGAGAAGGCCGGCAGACGGAGAACGACGGGATTCGCAACGGATGGGTGATCTGGGGCGGGCAGTACACGCGGGCCTTGTCGTCGGTCCTGTTCGCCCAAAATTTCGGGATGTCGGTGAGTCGCACCATGAAGCCGTACGCGGGCACGCCGGAAGGCTTGGTGCGCGGCAACGATCCGCTGGCCGTCGCGGACATCGATACGCCGTACTCGGCCTATGCGATCTCGCGGGCCTTCGACATCGCGCCCTCGCATCACAAGAAGGCGCTCGAGAAGACCTACCTCAACGCGAAGACGGCGCGGAACGTGGTGATCGATCAGGTGCTCTTGCCGGATTACGAACAACAACCCAAGCGCACCGCCACGGTGTCGATCTCGCCCAAGGGCACCGAATCGCGGGTGCTGGTGCGCGTGCAGGAAACGGCCCTCGCGGAGTTTGCGTCGTTCCAGGTGATTCTCGGCCAAACCGCCGCGCTCCCGAACGTGTGGCAAATCGATGGCTGGCTGGCGACGGCCGTGCCGACGGATTCAGAGGTGTAACGCGCATGGCCTTTCCCGCAGTCGCCTATCCGACGGAACACGACGGGCTCATGCGAAAGGAGCTCGATCAGTTCGCCGCCACCCTGCTCGGGCATCTCTCGAAGGAACACAAGTCCGACGGGACGCACAAGAACATCACGGCCGATTCGCTCACCGTCACCGGCGGCGTCCGAGAGCGCGGGCGCCCCGGCGCGATGGGCGAGTGGATCCCGGCGCCGTTTTCGGCCGCGAATTTCGTCGCGCAAGGCGGCGGCGTCTGGACCGTCGGCCCGGCGGCCGTCCTCCGCAACCGCTACACCCTCATCGGATCCACGTGCGTCTGGGGGGTCTATCTGTCTTGGTTTTCCGGCGCCAACCAACTCACCGGGTCGGCCACGAGTGTCCAGATTGCGCTGCCCGTGCCGGGCCTCACGTTTGATCCGTACCAGTATCAGACGGGGATCTACGCACAGGCCAACGGCCAGCGGGCGGATTTCGATGCCCAACCGGCCGGCGGCCCGTGGATCCAATTGAGCCAGCCGTCAGGGCCGCTCACGACCGGGCCGGTGGGCTTCATCATGACGCTGGTCATGGAGCTTCTGCCGTGACGTCCTTCACGACGCCCGGCTTGCTGTGTCGGCAGGATCCGCTCTGCCGCCGGCGATCGAAGACGCGGCGCGGCCCGGATGTGATCAGTCCCTCGGGCGCGACGGTCAATTACCGGGTGTGGTGCCTGTCCTGTCGGAGCAAGGGCCTCGTCTCCACACGGATCGATCGGCGGCGGCCATGATCGCCTGGGTGCGCCGCGTGTGGATCCGTCTCTTCGGCGATCCGCCGGACCCGGCGTGGCGGGCGCAAACGCTCCGCCCCCCGTCTCCGGGTGCGACACTCATCGGCCGGCGTCACGAGGGCGCCGGATCGCTTCGCCGGCGGCGGCCGGCGCAGAAAGGATCCCTGTATGGGCGGCGCCAACACTGACGTCCTTCGTAACACGCAACGCCGGCAGCAGGAACAGTTAGCCGGGCAGCAGGCGACGGCGCGGACGGCCGTGCCCGATCCGAATCAGCCGATCGTCGCCGGCGATCAATATCAGGGCCCCACGCCGACGGCGCCCCGGCCGAACGCGCCGCAACCGTACGTCCAACAGAACTACGGGTACACGAACCCGGACTATCGGCCCACCGACGAATCGCTGGCGAATCAAGCGAAGCTGACGCCCGCGCAGATGGCCACCTTTTGGGCCTGGGACAATCCCAACGGCGGCGACACCCGGCGTCAATACATCGCGAATCCGGGCTGGACGAATGACAGTTGGTCGGGCAATTACCGCAACGAAGCCGGCTACATCCCGTCGGTGAAGGAAGTCACGCAGCGGATCATTCGCGAGGGGAATGTTGACGTCAACGACATGCAAGCCGTGCTCAACGCCCTGGGCCAGTACGGCATTCAGGCGACGAATCCCGGCCCGGGCCTGATCGATTTCGGCACCGGCGAAGGCCCGATCCGCCTGGCCGACTGGAAAACGATGCTGAACAACGGCATCGACCTCGAGGCGCAGAATGCGCTGCCCAACTTGGAGAACGCCAACACCACGACCGGCACCGGCACCGGGACGAGCGGCGACATTTCCAGCGGCGGCAACTACGGCGGCGGGCCCGCGCCGTACCAACCGCCGGAGGCGCCGCCGAATCCGTATTCCGCCGCGATGGAGAAAGCGATCCTCGAGCTCCTGAACACGTCGCGCACCGTCGATCCGCAAGAGCTCGCCGGCTCGCCCGAAAACGCCGCGTACAACCTCGCGTCTCAACGCGCGGCCGAACGTGATCGCGCCGCGCTCGCGGAACGGGCCTCCGCGCAAGGGTTCTCCGGCTCCGGCGGATTCGAAACCGGCCTGCAAGGGATCAATCAACAGCGGGGCGAAGGCGAAGCGGCGTTCCTGGGACAACTGGCCGTGACCCGGATGCAGCAACAGCGCGAAGACATCAAGTCGGGCATTCAATACGCGATGGCGAGTTCCCAATTCGATAAGGCGCAAGCCCTTCAGGACCGATTGGCGCAACTCGACGCCGCGATCCGCCGTGAACAAATCGCGTCACAGCAATCGATCGCGAACGCCAATCTGACCGAACAGGGCCGGCAGTTCGATCTCGATCTCGGCTATCGCTACACCGGCCTCGAGCAGAACGCGAACCAGGCCGCCTTACTCGCGATGTTGAAGTAACGGAGGCCGGGACCATGCCTGATCTGCACACCATGCAACAGCAAATGCTGCAACGGCTCCTGATGGGCCAACAGGCGCTCGGTACGCCGCCCGTGCCACCCGACACGATCGCGGCGCCCACGCCGCCGGGGCCCGGCACGGCCCCGCAACCGTATCAACCGCCGTCCATGACGCCGCCGGGACGGAACACCCGGGGAGGGTACTGACATGGCGAAGAACACCAGGAATCCCGCCCTCGATGATTTTTATGCGGAACAGGAACGGTTGTTCCGGCAGGAATTTTCCGCCGCGCCCCGCGATTCGCACGGGCGTCCCGTCGTCCCGAATGCGCTGCAAGGGAGCGACGATGACGTAGTGAGAGAAGTCAATTCGCGCTTGACGCAGGATCCGCAGGTCCAGAGCTTGCTCGAGGCGCGGCAGTATGCCGTGGCGAACGGGTTGGATCGCAACCGACTCTCGACCCTCGATAGCCGGATCGACATCCGGTTGAGACAACTCGGGTATGACCCGAACCGGCTGCATAAGGAGTTTGATAAGCAGGGCTCGCTCGTCGTCGCGCCTCAATCCTGGTGGAACAAGCACAGCGGGCAAGTGTTGGCCGCCGCCGCTATGGGATGGACCGGCGTCGGGGCCGCGATGGCCATCGCCGGGGCGGCGAGCGCGGCCAGCGCGTCCGGCGCGACGGCGGCCGGCACGGGTGGCACCGCGGCCACGGCGGCCGGCACGGGAGCGACGGCGGCCGGCACGGGCGCGGCTACGGCGACCGGCGTGGGGGCGACCGGGGCGACGGCCGCCGGCGGCACGACGGCCGCCCTCCTTCCGGAGCTCTTATCGACCGGCAGTGAAATTGTGTCCGGCATCGAACAGGCCCGCGCCGCGAATCGGAAAGAGGACGCGGACTTTCAACAGATCCAGGACCGGACGGCGGTCCAACGCGCCGCGGTCGATCAGAATCGGATCCCGCTCGAGATCCAGCAGCAACAATTCCTGGCCGACGAGTACGGGCGCTCGGTCAACGAAGCGGTCCGCGGCGGACTCTTTCAGGGCCTCGAGGACGTGAAGATCACGGCGCCGGCGGGAATCAAGATGGGCTCGATCTCCGGCGGCCTCCGACCCTCGGCCATCGCCGGCCGGTACGACCTCGGCCGGCAGTTACAGGAACAAGCCCTGAATCGGATGCGCAATCCGACCAAGCTCGCGGACATTCCCGCCGTGCCCGAGCTCACGCCGCCCGAACAACAGTCCGGCGTGGATACCGCGCTCGGCTATACCTCGGCGGGCTTAGGCGTGGCCTCGCAGGCGCTTCCGTATCTGGCGCGGTCGCGGCGGAAGGCC
>Ga0068870_10000707_pt1 | contig 12816 bp, 19 predicted proteins | sample KBSMisM62_FD_66599 | JGI IMG/M metagenome (GOLD analysis project Ga0068870, IMG submission 66599) | Miscanthus rhizosphere microbial communities from Kellogg Biological Station, Michigan, USA - KBS Miscanthus M6-2 | ecosystem: Host-associated > Plants > Roots > Rhizosphere > Soil ...
CCATCGGGGTTTTCGGTCGGATGATCGCCCTCGATCCAGGTCGTCTCGGGGGGCCGATAGGCAGGGGAATTTCCGGGGTCGTTCGGGTCATAGACCCATTCAGGATCGCCCATATCCATGCCTCCTTATGTGAAAGTGAAGTTGCTGCCGGCTGACTTGACGCCGTGATCGATAACCTTGACCACCACCGTGCCGGCCGAGCTGCGCGGATCTTGCAGCATGTCGATGCGGGTCGGTGACAAGTACTTACTATAAGGAGTGATCACACCGCCCGTCTCAACCTGAGAGAACGGCGTGAATTTCGTCCCGGTGATCTTCACCCAGGTGGGCGTCGAGCCGGCGACCATGGTGTTCGGCGACAAGCTGGTGATCGTCGGATCGTCGGTCGGGGAAACCGGCGCCGGCCCGTAAGGCTCCTGCGGCTCGATCCAGCCGCGCGGGCTGGTCACGTCCTTGGCCAGCGTCGTGCCCATTGCAGTGGCCTTGGCGGCCTGCGTACGCGGCCCGTAATCGACCGCCGTGTTCGGCCCGTTGGCGGCGATCTGATCGGTGAGCAGGGTTGCCGTGGCCGTGTCGATGTCGTCGCCTTTAACGCCGCCGATCGCGGTTTGCTGGCGCACCCATTGCGGCGTGTTCGGCGAGGTCCGCGGTGGGTATTTGTGCCAGTTTTTGACCGGGACTTCGGCCAGCTTGAGCGTCGGGCGGGGCGTGTCCTGCGCCCGGTTGAGGTCGGCCAAAGCCATCGGTCTTCTCCTTACGTCTTGGGATCAGCGTCGAGTTGATCGGCCTTGGTCCGCTTGCCGCCGGGGCCCTGATCTTTGTCGTCTTGGTAGTAGCCGTTCATTCGGAAGAACGATTCGCGCGGGTCGGGCGGATTGCCTGTCGGATAAGGCTCGCGTGGATCCTGATTGAGGTCACCTGCTGCGGTGTTCTCGACCCGCGCGCGAAAGTCACCGGGCAGGTGCTCCCCAGCCTCCAGCGGCTGCACCTTGGACTGCTTGTCGTGGCCCTTGGCCTCGCCCTGGGCCTTGTCCTTGTCGTGGCCCTTAGCTTGGCCCTTCTCGGCGGCGCCGGCATTGGCGGCTCGGTCGAGCTCGCGCGGATCGATGTCGTTCGACTTGTCCTTTTCCTTAACGTCGCCCTTGGTCTGGTTCGGGCCGCTGTATTTCGTGGACATGGCTTTGCTTCCTTTGAAAAAGGGGCGCCGCCACGCCCCCCGGGTCAGTTAACGCTGGCCACCCTGGCCGGGCCGATCTTGGCCGCCCTGGCCGGGCCGATCCTGGCCGCCTTCGCCGGGCTTCTGCCCAGGCTTCTGCTGTGAGCCTTCGCCGCCGCCGCGCTTGTCGTCTTCGCCTTCACGTCCCATAGGACTATTCCTTTTAAAAGAGCCCTGACGGAGCACCAACTGGTGGAGGAGCCGCACCGTTCCCTGGCGGTGGGCCGCCGGGTGGCGGAGCGCCCGGTGGGCGGCCCCCTGGTCCTCCCGGCGGCTTCTCAATCGGCGCGCCGCCCGGTCCACCTGAAGGCGGCGGGGCCCCTGGCTGAGGGGCACCCGGTGGCATCATTGCCATCATGCCGATCTGGGCGGAGAGTTGATCTTGGAACTCATCGATCAGCTCCACAACGCCGCGGCTGTAACGTACCGGGTGCAAGAACATCTTCAACATTTCTAGGCTGAGCTGCATGATCATTGGCGGCGGCAAGAGGCCGGTCTGCAACATCGCCACCGCGCCCTGCATGACCGCCTGCACCGACTGCATGACCATCGCCATGGCCTGCTGCTCGGCCTGCTCATCGACGGCAACCGTCGAATCACTCTCGATATCGATCGAGCACATCCGGCCAAAGTCGGAGCGCAGGATGTCCATGACCTCGGGCGTCACCGCCTCGCCGGTCATTGCCTCCAGCGTCTCGGGCGAGAAATTCTGACCAATCACCTCAGCTTTGAGGCGCAACAGATCGCGGACGAAATTGTCGGTCTGGGTCTTGGCGTCATCGAGCCGATTGACGCCCATCGAGCCCTTGATGCGCTGGGCCGTGGCCGTCTCGCTGGCCTTGGTGGCACCGCGCATGATGTCCGAGATCCCCATGATCTCGTAAATCGCCTGCTTTTGCTGTTCACGCGCGAGGTAAAGCTTGTCGAGCGCCTGCATCCAAACATCGATCGGCACCAGCCAGATGTGCGATTGCAGTCCGCCGGTCAGCATATCCACGCCATCGACAGGGATCATCTTGCCGTCGTCGGCGCGCAGGATGCCGGCGATCTCACGGGAGGCTGAGTTATAGCCGCCCCTGACCTTGATTTGCTTGGTCAGCATCGAGATCCGCTCGGATGTCTCATCGAGGTCGGCGGCCAACCGCGCATAGAGGTCGAAGAAGGCGCGCGGGATCCGCGTGTCGCTGGTCCTGATAGCCAGCATCGGCACCGGAATTGGAAAAAAGCCCTCCAGGCTGAGGCTGTCGGGATCGACGCGCAGCACGACGCCGGTCGTCTCGCGGATAAACCAGATGATCTCGCGCGTGCGCCGCGACCAGATCTCCCAGACCATCGCTTTCTTGATGTGGTCGCCGAGCTTCTCCGCACTCTTCATCGGCGAGCCGCCGCCGACCGCGGACTTTGCCGCGCTCTCTTCCGTCCATTTATAGAGGTCGCCGAGCCGGCCCTTTTCGCGCATCAGCTCGTATTGCGGCGAGCCTTCGAACTCGGCTTCAAGCTGCTTTTCCGTGAACAGGTGGCGGAAGGCGACCCATTCGGTATCGGCCGCCTGCCGCACCGGATCGACTAGAAGGTCTTCCCAATACACGTATTCGTCGCCGACGCTCTCCCACACTTTGACTGGCTCGGTAGGCGGCGGCGCACCCGGCACCCCGCCCTCGGGAAGCGGCGTGGCGCCGTCGCCGGCCATGACCGGCTGGTCTTCCATGATCGGCTTCCACCGCACCCGGCAGACGCCGCGGCCCGGCAAGAGCACGTCCTTGACCGCCATCTTGATGGCTTCGCTGGAGTGCTCGTCCTCGACCACCACTTCCAGCGCCTTTTCCATGACGCTGGCAGCCGTCTCGATTACGTCCTGCGGCGGCCGGTTGGGGGCGGCCTGCGGCAGCCCGGGCATCGGCGGCGGCGGGGCGCCGGGGATCGCCCCGAACGGGGTCGGCGGCGGTGGTGGGCCGGGATCGAACGGCGGCGGCGGTGCCATCGGATCGGGAGGGAACTCCCCGCCGGGCATTGGCGGAACCGGCGGGGGCCCCATTGCCGGCGGTCCCGCCATGGGAAGCGGTTCCGGCGGCAATCCTGGCGGTTCAATAGGCGCTCCAGGCGGCACCCCACCCTCGGGAGGCAACATGCCTGGAGCGGGCGCACCGGGGCCGGGCGGCAACATCGGTGCGCCGGGCGGCGCCACGCCGGGGGGAAGAAGTCCCGGCGGCGGCGCCATCGGCTGACTGACTTTGGTGAAGCGCGAGCGAACGACCGGAGCCGGCGGTTTCGAATAGATCGCCGGTAACATGACCTCCGTGTTTGCAAACAAAACGTTGAATGAAACGGGGCCGTCAGCAAGCCTGCCCTTTTTGCCGACGTTGCCGTCGTTGCGGTAGATCTGGATGATTTCCCGGCCGCGCTGCCGCCAATTGGCCTCGGCGCGCTCAGCGTCGTCCAAGCAGCCGATCCAATAGGCGCGATCGACCTCCTCGACCCCGCCATACTCGTCCGGCTTGGGGCTGCCCTTGTCGAGCAGGCGGATGTCCTGCTGGTCGGGCTTGCCGGCCGTGGCCGACTGCACTTCCGGCACGTTCGGAGTGTCGATCTCGGGATCGCGCGCCATTAGCCGTTCCTCAAGTTCCAGGGCGCATAGCGCAGCCCGGGCCTGAAGACCGTCTCAGGCGGATTGGTCACCGGCAGCACGTTGCCACTGAATGCCGAGGTCGAACCGGGCGTCAGCGGCAATTGAGCCGGATCGGCATTGCCGATCAGTTGGCGGTTTTTGTTCTGCGACGAGATAAACGTCCCGGGGTTCTGAACAAAGCCCATCTCAGGCGCCCCAGGCACAGGGATCTGCCGCGACAGCACTTCCGGCACATCAGTGGCAAATGCTTCGGGGTCCTGCCGCGCGACCGGCGTCGGATCCATCAGATGGCGCTTGTGGAGAGCGTCCCAGTTGGAGACGTAAGGGGTCGGATAGCGATGGCCTTCCGGCGTGACAAATTGCTGCGTCAGCTCGGCCAGCGTCGGCGCCTGCTGCTGCTCGGGCGTGGCGATGTCGACATTGGTCGATTGGCGGCCATTAAAGCCCGGCATAGGAGAGCCGCCGCCCTGCATCAGCGGGCTCTGGCGCATGATCGCAGCGAGGATCTGGCGAGGATCCTGATCAGGCTGCAACGGTGCCGGCAATGGTCTAACCCCCCAACTCGTGGTGCCTGAAGACGTTGGCAATCAGCAGGGGATTACGATCTGCTTGGGTTACCACGGTCGCGCGGAACGGTCGAGACATGCAGGCGTAACGAAGCTCGTCGCATGCATGATCTTCCATATCTGAGTTCAAATCTTCGGGGTTGTTGTCATCGTGTTGCATAACCGGCAATGTGCGGATCAAATTCCGACAGGTTGAAAACACGAACAGCATCGGGTCGCCATCGGCGTCGCCCTTGAGCCTGGCGCGGACCTGATCCCAGCCGCCCATGCGCCGATCGCGGGTCACCCTGGTGTTGTCGGCGCGGCGGAAAATCACCCCATTGCGCGCCATGGTTTCGCCGATCGACGGACCGCTGACCACATTGAAGGCGGATGGGTCCATGACCCCGTAGTTGATCTCCTCTCGCCTTCCACTCGCTGCCGTTTCACGTGAAACGATGCCGGCCGCGACCTGCTCGGCGGTCAGCTTCAAGCCGATGTTCGGCTCCTTGCCGTTCCAGCCGTACCATTCCCGGTAGCGGATGATGGCATGGCGCGGCAGGCGCCGGCCGGCGTGGATGAAATCGTCCTGCACCACCACATACCAGCCGACCGAGAACGGCCGGGCGGAGCCCCAGTCCGCGGCCCGAAACCGGGTCCAGTGCCACGGCAGAATGAACGGCTCCATGACGTGGCGGGCGGCGCTCCACTCCTCGAAAAAGGCGCCCTCGATGATCGACCAATCGCCTTCGAGCCACGCCTTGACGAGCTGCGGCGAGCCGACCGCCTTCAAGCGATTGATGTAGTTCGGGTCGGCCTCCAAGAGCGCCGGATTGTCGGTCAGCAGCGCCGGGATAAAGGTCCGCTGGAGCCCGGTTTCATCGTCGGTGACGACCTTATACGGACCGTGATCGACGGCCCATTGCTTGACCCAGAGGTGGCCGGGGCCGCCGGGGTTGCAGGTGCAGCGCATCTGACATTTTATCCCGGCAGTCGAGCGCAGCGTCGCCAACAGCCGCATGATCGGCGCCGGGGAGGAAAACTGGGTCAGCTCCTCGACATAGACGCGGGTCAGCGACCAGCCCTGATAGTGCTCGGCATCGCCCTCGTTTTCGAGGTAGGCCATGTAAAGCCGGGCGCCGGTCGTGAACTTGAAATAGGCGCCCTTTTCCTGCCATTTGGCAGCGTTGCCGTACATTCGTTCGGCGACCGCGACGCTGTCCTTCAGATCCTCGCGGGTTTTGCGGATCATCAAGCCGCGGGCGTTCTCGCCGAACCGCTCGGCGTGGATCCAGAACTCGCCGAGCGCCGAGAAGGTCTTGCCGCCGCCCCTGGCGCCGCCATAGACAACAATGTCGGTCGGGCACTTCAGATAGGCCGTCTGGGGCCCGGGCTGTGGGATAAAGCCGTGGCGGATCCTGACCGGCTTCTTGGCGCTCACTGCTGCGTCACTTCCTTCGGCGAAAATTGGTTCTTCCAGTCTTCCACCGACAGCTCGACCACCTTGGTCGGGTCGCTGGCCGGCTTATTGATCAGCGTCACCTCAAGCTGCTGCTTGTCGGTCGGATAAAGGTCGAGCAGCTTGGCGACCTGATCCATGGCCCGCACCGCGGCCATATATTGGTCGGCACGCATCGCCTGGTTGTAGGTGTCCACGAGGTTGAGGATCACCTGATCCTTGTCGAGCGCCAGACTGTTCATGCGCTCGGCGCGCAGCACTGCAATCCGCTCGATCATCGGCGGCCATCTGAGCCACGTCTGCGAGGTCTGGGTGCCGCCGTCGTGCCGGGCGCCGCCGGCCAGGACGAAGGCGTCCTTGATCGAACGGCCGGAGACGATCGCCGCAGCAAAGATGTCGTGCCGCGGCAGCCACCGCCGTTTGTGGGTGGCCTGGGTCTTCGCCATCCGCGGCTCGCCCTTGACCGCTTCGTTAGTGGCTGTCACGGTACACCTCGTGAATAGGAGGACATATGCGCAACCCCTTTGCCATGCTGCCGGGCGGCAAGCTGATCACCGCTGAAGACGCTGACAGCTTCTCAAATCACGACTATGGCTGCCCGCGTTGCGGCCAGAGATTGCAGCTAATGGTGTCTCACTGCAACCGCCCGGGTTTCCCCCGCTTTATCCACTATCCGCACCAGGGCAATAATCGCTGCGATCGACTGGCGGTGCGCCGCGCCGGCCGGGTCGAGCGACTGTGGGCCGCCGGCCATCCGGTGGACCCCGAATAATGGGCAAGCTCACCCAGCGGCAGGCCGAGGAAATTGCCAAGATCGCGGCGGCCGCGACCGCGGCGCTCGGCGAGGAGGCGGTCCTTTTCTGCGAAAAGCACGACATGGACACCCCCAACAGCTTCAACGCGACGATGCTCACGCTGCTCGACTCGATGATGTTCATCACCCTCGATGCGATGTTCGACACCCCCGCCGATCGGCGCGAGGCGGCCGACCACAGCCACGCCTCGGTGAAGAAACTACTGCGCAACCACGCCATCCACCGGCATGTGCAGAAGATGCGTAACCCAACTTAATCTGGAGAAAAGATCGACATGAGTGAAGACAAAACGCAGCAAAACGCCGACGCCCTGTTGGCGGCGATGGCGACGATCGGCGATTGGGCCGAGGAGATCGACGGCTCGGTGATGGCCTGCGCCAAGGCCCTGGCGCGCATCGCCACGGCGCTCGAAGGCATTCAGCGCGGCTTAGAGCGGGTCGAACGCGAGGTCGATCAGGAGATCGGCAAGGCCGACATCAATGGCTGAGCGCAGCGAAATCCGCGACAGTCTGGAAAAGGATTTAAACCGGGCCATTGAGGCGTCGATCGGCGTCCAGCCAACCAAGCCCCCGGGCGCGAGCCGGCGGGCGGTCGATCAGCTCGCCCAGGCGCGTGACGGGCTGCTCAAGGTCGAGGAATTGCTCAACCAACTCTGCGACCAGATCGTCGGCTTCCCCGATCAAGCCACCCTGGCCAAGCCGGCGGCCGACCAGCCCGAGGGGCTGCCGATGTTCGATCGGGTGCGCGCCGACGCCACCACGCTGGCCGAGCTGGCAATCCGCATGCATGCCAGGATCAGCCACGCGATCGAGCGGCTGTGACTGAGTGGACGCCGCGCATGCAGCAGCTCGCGCAAGAGATCTGCCGCTACGCGCTGGCCACCGGGGAGATGCCGACGATGGCCGAGATGGCGCGGCGGCTGGGGCTGTCGCGGACCCGTGTGGCGCAGATCTGGTGGCGGATCGAGCAGTGGGAGCGGACCCACAAGATCAGTGACGCGATCCATAATAAGCGGGCCCAGGCCGGTTATCTGCTCGCCGTGCTGAAGGACATCGAGCGGGCCGCCAGGATGGCTGGCCGGGTCTACCCGTGGAAAACCCGCTGGCAGGGGCCAAAGCAACAGCCGGAGAAGCCGAAACAGCCGAAACAGCCGAAACATCCGCCAAATCGGGGGCCGATCTACCGCCAGCAGGAGCGGGAGCTGCCGCGCGAGCCGCGTTGGGAATACAGGCCGCGCTGGGTGGCGCCGCGGGATGAGCCGGAGCTGAAGGACTGCCCCGCCTGTCATGGCACCGGGGTCATCGATCACGACTGGTGCCCGCATTGCGGCGGCGAAGCGACGGTGAAGCGCTGAGTTGGCACCGGGCCGGGGCGCTTTCAGTCGTCCTGCCAGTTCAAAGCCCGTGCTCGGGCTCGGCCCGGTATAGCTGGCCGGCGGCGGTTCGCGAGAACGGATCAGGTCGGACTTTGATCGGGTCACCGCCGGCCGTGCGGCCACGGGCAGGGCTCTGGAGGGGTCATGACTGTGGCCGCGAAGCACTATTGCAAATTTGCAAGTTTCCGTACAGTCAAGGACGCTAGAGTGTACCGGCGGGGGTAAGGCCGTTCGGATGACCACCGGGGCGGTTCAGGCGACCCTGCCGACCCCGGGCTTTTTTACGCCACCGGCGCCCATTCCTCGCCATTGATCCACACCGACACCGGCGCCGGCACCGACAGATTGACGATCGACGGGGCGAGATCGATCGGCGGCGGCGGCTCGACTTCGACGATCAGCGCCGCCTCCAGGGCGTCCAAAAAACTGTCGTGGAAGCCGACAATTTCCTGGGCACAATCATGGCCGTTGATAATGGTGCGGGCGTCATACGGGTTGTCTTCGGTGTCATTGAAGAAATCGCCCAATTGCGCCCCGGTAAACCAGCCCTCGGCCATGCCGCGGGTCATCACCCGGGCGGCGATCAGGCTATCGAGCGCAAGATCGGGATGCTCGACCAGATCGCGGTTCTCAATAAGACCAAGTGCAGATGAAGCTTTTCTGTAGTTGTCCTCCCACGTCAACTGGACAAATCCGCGTCCAATAAAGGGAAAATATTCCTTTCCTTCGAGATATTCTTGCGATCCATACTCGGTGATCGGCCACATGGTCGTGGCGCACTCTTTATAGGTGGTGGCAAACATGTACGCCAACCACCGGATATCCGTCAGCGGGGTGCCGCCGAGCTGGCCCTCCCAGACGCCGAGAATGATCGACATGCCATCGACGTTCTGCTGGGAAAGCGCCCCGTCGAACAGCTCGTCCCTGACATTGGCGAAGAAGATATCGCGGTCGAAGCGCATCAGGGTGTCCTCCGCGGTGGCGGAGGCGGGCGCTTCGGCGGCGGCTCGTTGGGGGTGCGCCGCTGCTCCATCTCGGCCGGCAGATCCTTGTCATAGGGATCGAAGCGGTCAGGCTTGCGACGGGCGAGCCGGGTCGGCTCGACATAATAGAAAAACGCCACCATGGCGGCGATGATCACCGCGACGATGGCCAGGACAATCAGGGCGAACTGCCAGCTCATCGCCGGTGCTCCACGATCGAAATATTGCCCTGGCGGTCAATCATACAATCAATCGGCGCAAACTTCTCCTGGCCGTCGGGGTAATCGATACTGACGCGGATCTTGACGATCTGGGAGCCATCGGAGCGCGGGATCACCCGGCCGGGGGCAGTGCCGATGCGGGTTGGATGATGCGGCGCGGCGGCCTCGTAAATGGCTTCGATGCACTTGGCAATGACGATGTTGGCGTCGAGCATGGCCGGTCAGGGCTTGCGCTGAATCGACGTGGCCGGCAGCGTGATGCGGCGGCGGCGCGCCTTCTGCGTGGCCGCGCTCGGACGATCAAGCGTGATCGCGCCGTGCAGGTATTTCGGCTTGGGATGGTTGACCGTGTCGGTCGCCTTGGGCGGCGGCATCCAAAACCACGAGCGCGGCTTGAGCGGACGCGGGGTCATGGCTTCAGGATCGAGATCTTGGGCAGCGTGATCCGCGCCTTGCGCTTGGCATTCTCAGCCCGGCCGGCATTGTCATGCGCCGGGACGTGATCCGGCCAGCGCCGGAAGGCGATCGGACTGGGCCGGTCCTTCCAGCCGGGCAGGCGCATGAACCGCTCGGCAAGCGGAATGCCGATCTTCTTCTCCCGATTGCGCTTCTCCCAATGCATCGCGCTCATTGCGGCCGCTCCTTGGAATAATCGGTGTGGCTCACCTCGAACCGGATCCCCCGATCGACCTCGACCCCATTGGCCCGGGCAGCGTGAATGAACATCTCCGCCAGATGATCGCAGTGGGCGGCAATCGCCATCATCGCCTGCCTGATCTCGTTGGGGGCGTGATTGTGCTGAAGCAGCCGCAACATCACCAAATCGCCGGCCAGCGCAATGTCGGCCTCATGACCCGCCTGATCGTCGGAGGCGGGAAGCAGCGCCGCACACAGCAGCGCCGCCACCGCATCGGCCAGCCGCTTGTGCAAGGCAAACGGATCCTCGTCGCCATCGTCGTCAGGCTCGTGCGGATCGAACATTCAGGTTCTCCGGTTGCGGCCGGGAGTGTAGCAAGGACAGGCGGGGATGGCAGGGGGCTAGGGCACGCTCTCCCCAGGATTTTTGGGGCCCCACCAGCATGGATCGCCGCTGGATTTGAGGGGCCCCACAACGGCGGCCCGGCCCCGGCCGTCGCGAACCCGCCTCCGGTCTACCGGGTGCCCCGGCACGGGCCCATCGACCGGTATGGCGGAGATGCTGTCCGCCATGCATCGATGGAATGTCCAGGGAAATCAATGGCTTGCGACATGCTCGCCGAGCGTGACCCCACTTGCATCCCCACTTCTGCGGTGCGCTGCGTGGCCTGCCATCCCCACATCGGGACCGTCAGACCACGGTCGCAGGCGGGCTCGGGCGCGCCGCGGGAGGCATGGACGGGACGCGAACGGTACTATGCCCTTCAACGCAGGGTGCAGAAACGTAGCAGCCTGTACCCCGTCGTAGCGCCCACGGGGTACGGATAAGCCATTGACAACGCACAACATTATACCGTGTCTCCCCTGTACCACAACTTTGCCCAACTCTCTCCCTGCCCCCTTCTCCGTACCCGCTCCAATTTCCTTTCATATATACCCACCCGAGTGTACACAGGCTACACAGTGTACATTGCAACGATCTCAACGGCTTAGGCCGTATCTCGTGTACCTCGTGTATCTCGTTTTCACTGGTAGGGCTCCCAGTGAAAGCCGCGCAAAGGCCAGCCTTCCGGCTTTCGCCCTCGCGGCAATTGGCGCTTGGAGCCGCGATGCTTGCGTAGCACCCTTCCGGCGCGCTTCTGGAGCCGCTCCTCTCGATTGTCGGAGTTCGGCATCACCGCGTCGAGCAGCTCCTTGATCGTCACCCAGCTCCCGCCCTTGAACGGATTGCTGCGCGCCTCGTGGATCAGGTCGATGGCCTTCTGTTCCCACACATCCTCGACCATGCGCTGCTGCTGCTCGTCCTCGGCCAGCGTTTCGATATCGCGGGAGAGCCACCATTGCTCGCGCTTGGAAAACGCATCGATCGCCTCAGCAAAGAGCTGGTCGCGCCACTCCCTCGCCAGCTCGATGTCGATCCGCCCGCACTTCACCGGCCAGAACCGGCGATTGCCCGTCTCATCGATCAGGTAATCGTCGTGGTTGGTGGTGCCGACAAAGATGCACTGCCGCAGATAGGTCGCCTCGCCGCGCCCATAAGGCTTGCGGTAGGTGTCCTCGCTGGCCGACAGGAACGCCTTCAGCTTCTCGACGCCGGTCGTCTTCAACTGCGAGATCTCGGCTAATTCGACAATCATCTTGCCGAGCAGGTGCAGCTTGGCGTCCTTGTTGCTGAGATCGCTTTGCATTGAGTCCGAGAACCACTTGCCGTCGAACGCCAGGATTTTGAGCAGCGTCGATTTCAGCGAGCCCTGCGGCCCCTCAAGGATGATCACCGTATCGACCTTGCAGCCGGGCCTGAGAATGCGCGCCACGATCGAGATGAAGAAGCACCGCGCCAGCGCCGTCAGGTAGCGTTGCCGGTTGAAGATCTCCTCCTCGCTCATCCCCTCCTCGGCGACCACGGCATTGCAGACCTTGGTGAAGAAGCCATCGAGCCGGTAGACGCCATCCCAGGCCGGCAGCCGATCGAGCGCCGCCTGCGCCGAGCTGAACTGATTGTCGTCGGCCAAGAGCTGGATCGCATTGTTGACCTTGCTTTGCGACACCTCGCCCTTCAGCGCGCCATGGGCGATCAGCCACTCGATCAGTCGGGTGATGTCATTGGAGCCGGCCTCATGAACCTCGAACTTGCGCTTCGCCTGCGGCGCCCATGGCCGCGGGATCGGCATCAGCATCAGCGTCTGGCCAGTGAAGGTGTCCTCGCGAAACATCTTGCCCATGCCGAGCTCGGGATGCTCCCGCAGTAGCCGGCCAATCTCCAGCTCATTGGCCTTGAAACCCTTGCCGCCCCTCTTGAAGGAATGCATCGGGATCACGTTTTCAGCCATGTCGTCACCGCCCTCGTCAGCCACGGGCATAATCACCCCGTTGCTCGGGCCACCGGACCACTGCGTGCCGGCCGCTGTCCTGATAGCGGTGGCCGAGCGCGATCGCGGCAGCCTGCCCGACGCCGCTCGCGTCGTTGTCCGCCCAGATGGTGAGGCGTTGCACCCGCCGGATGATCGGGAAGCGTTCCATGGCGCCGGCACTGCCCAGCGCCCACACCGGCCCACCCCGCCAGCGCCTCACCGCCAGCGCCGTCTCGACGCCCTCGCAGACGCTGAGCTCACTGGCGATCTCATGCGGCGGGTCGAGCATCACCGCCGCCCGCTTCACCGGCCCGAGCATGAACTTGTTCTCATGCCCACGGCCCCTGATGCGATGGACGGCGCACGGCTCGATGTCCTCGAACAGATCGATCTTGGGATCGACCAGATCATCGAGGCTGGTGAATGCGGCGATCAGAGCCGGGGCCTTCTTCCTGTCTGGGAACGGGCAACGCGGATGACATCGCAATCCCCTCGCGTTGCCCGCCACCAGCCCTCGGTCGGAAAGATACGCCTCCGCCCAGGTTCCGTGGATCGGGACACTTTCCCGCCATAAATCCAACGCCCGGCC
>Ga0068870_10000720_pt1 | contig 12712 bp, 8 predicted proteins | sample KBSMisM62_FD_66599 | JGI IMG/M metagenome (GOLD analysis project Ga0068870, IMG submission 66599) | Miscanthus rhizosphere microbial communities from Kellogg Biological Station, Michigan, USA - KBS Miscanthus M6-2 | ecosystem: Host-associated > Plants > Roots > Rhizosphere > Soil ...
CGGATCGAGCAGGGACGCACGGTCGACGTGACGATCGGCCACCTGCGCGTGGGCGATCTCGTGCTGGTGCGGCCCGGGGCCAGCGTGCCCGCGGACGGTGTCGTGCGCGAGGGATACAGCGCGCTCGACGAGTCGATGATCACGGGTGAGTCGCGGCACGTGGAGAAGCGCGCCGGCAGCGAGGTGATCGCGGGCACGGTGAATGGGAACGGCTCGCTCCGCGTCGAGGTGACGCGCACCGGGGACCGTACCGCGCTCGCCGGCATCGTGCGGCTCGTGTCGCAGGCGCAGCAGTCGCGCTCCCGCACGCAGGTCCTCGCCGACCGGGCCGCGTTCTATCTCACGATCATCGCCATCGCCGCGGCGCTCGTCACGGCGATCGTCTGGCCCGTGCTCGGCGCGTCGGTCGCGTTCACGGTCGAGCGCGTCGTCACGGTGCTCGTCATCGCCTGTCCGCACGCGCTGGGGCTCGCCGTGCCCCTCGTCGTCGCCATCTCCACCACCGTCGGGGCGCAGAATGGCCTGCTCGTGCGCGACCGGCGCGGCCTGGAGGTGGCGCGCCTGGTGAAGGTCGTCGTGTTCGACAAGACGGGGACGCTCACGCTCGGTGCGCACCGCGTCGTCGCGATGCGTTCCGCCGGCGACGTCGCCGACTCGAACGCGCTCCGCCTCGCGGCCGCCGTCGAGCGCGACGCGGAGCACCCGGTGGCGCGCGCGATCGTGCAGAGCGCCGAAGAACGCGAGCTCGAGATCCCACCCGCGAGCGACTTCCAGGCGATCCCGGGCCAGGGTGCGCAGGCGCACGTGCAGGGACGCCTGCTCGCCGTCGGCGGTCCGAACCTGCTCGCGAGCCACGGCGTCGTGACCCCCGCGCCGCTGCGCACCTTCGCCGACCAGGCCGCGGTGCAGGGTCAGAGCGCGGTGTACCTCGTCGAGGGCAATCGCGCCCTCGCGGCGTTCGCGATCGCCGACGCGATCCGCCCCGAGTCGCGCGCCGCGGTGCAGCAGCTGCACGACGCCGGCATCGAGGTCGTGATGCTCACCGGCGACACGCGCGCCGTGGCGGAATCGGTGGCGCGCCAGCTCGGCATCGACTCCGCGTACGCGCAGGTGCTCCCCGAGCAGAAGGCGTCGACGATCGAGGCGATCCAGGCGGCGGGCAAGCGCGTGGCGATGATGGTCGGCGACGGGGTGAACGACGCCCCCGCGCTCGTGACCGCCGACGTCGGCGTGGCGATCGGCGCGGGTGCCGACGTCGCCGTGGAAGCGGGTGACATCGTGCTCGTGCGCAGCGATCCGCGCGACGTGCCGCGCATCATCGCGCTGAGCCGCGCCACCTATCGGAAGATGATCCAGAACCTCTGGTGGGCGGCCGGCTACAACATCGTGGCCATCCCGCTCGCCGCGGGTGCGCTGCAGAGCCGGGGGCTGGTGCTGAGTCCCGCCGTCGGCGCGGTGCTGATGTCGCTCAGCACGATCATCGTCGCCGTCAACGCGCAGCTGCTGCGACGCGTGCGCCTCTGAGTCCTCGGACTCCGCGCGCGCGACTTTTCGGCCGCGCCGGGCATCGTTCGCCGCGACCGCTGCGTATCATTCAGAGGAGCGCGTCGTTCACGGGACGAATCCGCGACGCATCGGCCGCCCACCCACACAGAGTCTCGCTCGTGATCGCTGTGCCTCGGGAAGCCGGATCGGCTTCACGGTCCCTTCGTCGTGCCCTGGTCGCGAGTGCCGTGTTCGCCTCCGTCGGGACGCCTGCGTCGCGCGCGGCGGCGCAGACCGACTACTACAACACCGATCGCGGCCGCCCCGTGCAGATCGAGGATGCGTACGCCACCGAGCGTTACGCGTTCGAGCTCAAGCTCGCGCCGGCGCGCGTCGAGTGGATGGCCGGCGAGGCGACGTGGGACATCGAGCCGGAGATCGCGTATGGCCTGCTGCCGCGCACGCACGTCGAGGTCGGCGTTCCGATCGCCTTCACGACCACCGACCTCGGCACGCGTCGGAGCGGCATGGCGGGCCTCGAGCTCTCGCTCATGCACAATCTCAACGTCGAGACGCGGACCCTGCCGGCGCTCGGACTGCGGGCCGACCTGCTCGCGCCGGTCGGCCCGCTCGCGCCGGACAGGACGTACGCGACGTTCACCGGCATGCTGACGCGAACCTTCCGCCCGATGCGCATCCACCTGAACGGGCAGATCACGGCGGGCGCCGAGCCGAAGCTCGAGCCGTCGCGCCCCTTGCTCGACTTCGTGCGGACGGACGCTCCGACGGCCAACGCGGAGGGGCTCAGCCGCTGGCTCGCCGGCGTCGCGGTCGACAAGACCTTCCCGCTCCGCTCGGTGCTGCTCACGGCAGAGTTTCTCGCGCGGCAGCCCCTCGTGCAGGCGACGGACGACATGGAGCTCGTGGCGGGCGCGGGGATGCGGATGCAGGTCAGTCCCACGCTCGCGCTCGACGTCGGCTTCGGCCGTCGGGTCGACTCCAGCGACGGTCCCTGGTACGCCACCTTCGGGACGGCGTATTCGTTCGGGCTCAGCGCGCTGATGCCTGGAGATGGCCGATGAAGGCGCGTGCATGGCGCAATGGTGGCGCGATCGCCGCGCTTCTGGTGGCCGGTCTTGCCCTCGGCGCGACACCGCGCATCGCCTCCGCGCAGTGGGCCACCACGTTCGAGCAGTACTACTTCGCCGACCCGTCCAACTGGGCGTTCCGAAACACCTATCCCGCGTCCGACCGCCTGTTCAACGCGTTCGACTACGGGCATGCGATCCTCTACGAGCGGCTGTACACGAGGCCGAACGACGACCCCTCGGCGCTCGAGGAGAAGGAGTACGAGTTCATCACGAAGAAGCTGCTCATGAAGCCTCCTCGGCTGCCGCTCGAGGAGGCGGCGATCGAGGTGGAGTACGCCAAGCTCGCTCCCGAGGCGAAGCAGATGTTCGACTGGGCGCACGTGCTCCACCGCCAGGTCTACGACATACTGGCCGACGAGCGCGTACCGCTGGAGCAGAAGGACGCCCGCATCGCGCGAGTGCTCGCCTATTACAAGAGCCGACCGGACCTCGCGTTCAGCTCGGTGCCGAAGACCATGGACCTGATGGAGGGCGAGGATTACGGAGCCACTTTCCGGCGGCGCTTCCCGAAATTCAACGGCCTCATCTGGGCGTACCACTGGCTGCAGGTCGGGCTGTACGAGCCGCTGCTCACCGCCAACAGCTCGTCCGCTCGCCGGGCGGGGGTGCAGGCGACGACGCGCCGGTTCTTCCAGATGCTGGAGAACGCGCCCGAGAACATGCCGCGCGTCATGCCGATGACGCCCGCGATCGCGCCGACCTTCACGGCGCGGTACCCGGAGCTCGCGACGATCTTCGACAACCTGCACGGGATGCACGACGTCATCTCCGACATCCTGGCGAGCACCATCGTGCCGCGCAACGAGAAGCGCGCCGTGATCCTCGGCGTGGCGGCACGCTATCGGGACGCGACGTCGTACGTGTGGACGCGCAAGGAATGGCTGGAGATGGCGGACATGATGGGGAGCAACAACATGGGTGGGCCGGCGGTGGGCTTCTCGGCCTATTTCCCCAAGCCCACGGTCGAGCGCGGGGCGACGATGGCCGAGATCATGAAGGCGATGGGCCACGACCACGGCGGCCAGGCGACCCAGGTCACGTCCCCTGCCGCACCGATGAGCGCCCCGGCAGCCCCGAAAGCCGATTCGACCTCGTCGAGCAAGCACGTCCACCCGCAGTAGCGGTGCCCTTCGCCCCCTACAGAATGTCGGCGTGGTGCAACACGCGATACCCGGGGAGCGTGGCCCCCGACCCGGATCGCCGCCCTTTCCCGCGGCCTCGGACCCGCGTACCATGATGGTGTGAGACACGTGCACCGACGCCCTGCCTACTTCCAGGCCGCCCTGATGCTCGTCGCGCTACTGAGCGCGGTGCTGCTCGGCGGTGTGCAGGAAGCGTCGTGCGCGATGCATGGGTTGGGCGCCGCTCGGACCGAGAGCGCCGCGCCCGCCGCCATGACCCACGCGGATCACGCGGCGGGCATGTCGCACGGGAGCGGTCAGCACTCGCCGGGCACCGGAGACTCCGGGTGCCACTGCACCTGCATCGGCAGCTGCACGACCGTCGCGCCGCTCGCGACGTCGCCCCTGGCCGTCACGCTCCGGATCGCGCTGATCGAGCCCGAGCCGCGTCGCCCGCTCGACACCGAGCCGGCGCTCGCGCCCCCGGTCGAACCAGACCGGCTCCTCCCCTTCGCGAACGGCCCACCCGCCTCCGCGCTGGTCTAGGCCGCTCCACCGCGTCGGCTCCCGCGTGCCCGTCGGGCATGTGCACGACGCTCGATCCGTCTCCTCAGTCGATGTCGAGTCGCGATCGGCCCTCCGGCCGATCCGGCTGTGCTCGGCGAATGCTCGCGTCGATCAGGCGCATGCCTCGCTGCAGCATCCGACTCCTACGATCCCATCGAACCATTCATGCGATATCTCGTCATCCTCGCTGCGGCAGCGCCGATGCTCGCCGGCACCGTGAGGGCGCAGGCGCAAACGCAGGCTCCGGCCCCGCGGCGCGACAGCGTCCAGACCATGCGGGCGATCAACATCACGGCGGAGGTCGAGGACCGGTCCACCGTGAAGCCGATCCAGCAGCTCACCCTCCCCGTCACCGTCAGCATCACCCAGCGCCGCGCCGAGGAGACGGTGAACCTCGTCGACGCCGAGGACGCGGTGAAGTACCTGCCGAGCGTCTTCCTGCGGAAGCGCAACAACGGCGACACGCAGGCCACGCTGGCCACGCGCGTGTGGGGCACCAGCTCCAGCGCGCGCACCCTGATCTTCGCCGACGGCGTGCCGCTCACGGCGCTCGTCGCCAACAACAACACCGTCGGCGGACCACGCTGGGGACTCGTCGCGCCCCCGGAGGTCGAGCGCATCGACATGATGATGGGGCCCTACTCCGCCGCCTACGCCGGCAACTCGATGGGCGCCGTCATGGAGATCACCACGCGGCTGCCCCGCAAGCTCGAGGGACAGATCCAGCAGACGCAGGCGCTCCAGGCGTTCGATCTCTACGGCACGCGCCGCAACTTCATGACGTCGCAGACCGGCGCGAGCGTCGGCGAGCGGTTCGGCAACTTCGCGATCTGGGCGAGCGGCAACTATCAGAAGAGCAACAGCCAGCCGTTGAGCTATGTCACGGCCGGATCGACTCCCTCGGGCACGACGGGAGCGTATCCCGAGTCGAACAAGCTGAACGCCGCGGCGAACGTGCTGGGGGCCAGCGGGCTGCTGAACACCCACATGATGAACGGCAAGATCAAGGCGGCGTACGACATCACGCCGACGCTCCGCGCGACGTACACGTTCGGCCTCTGGCGGAACGATGGAAACAGCGGCGTGCAGCCGTACCTCGCCGCCTCCTCCGGACAGCCCACGTACGCCGGCCAGTCAGGCTTCGCGAGCGGGGCCTACGACATCGACCAGCGGCACACCGCGCAGGCGTTCACGCTCCGCACCGATACCAAGAAGACGTGGGACCTCGAGCTCGTCGGCTCGACGTACCGGTTCAACTACGACCAGCAGCGCAGCCCCGTCAGCGCCACGGCGACCGGCACGGACTTCAGCCAGAACGGCCGCGTGGCGGTGCTGGACGGCACCGGCTGGGCGACGCTCGATCTCAAGGGTACGTGGAAACCGGCAGGCCAGATCTCTCGCCACACGCTGAGCTCGGGGCTGCACTACGAGCACTACGCGCTGAAGAACACGACCTTCAACACCTCCGACTGGCGCGACGGCGGCAGCCGCAGCGGCGTGTTCACCCAGGGCGACGGCAAGACGGAGTCGAAGGCGGCGTGGGTGCAGGATGCCTGGTACATCACCCCCGACCTCAAGCTCACCCTCGGCGGCCGGTTCGAGGATTGGCGCGGCTACGACGGCCTGAACGTCAGCGGCAGCACGCGCGTCGTACAGCCGACGGTCGAGGGGCAGAAGTTCTCGCCGAAGGGACTGATCACCTGGAACCCGTCGGAGAAGTGGGCGTTCAGCGCGGCGCTGGCGAAGGCGTACCGCTTCGCGACGCCGGCCGAGCTCTATCAGCTCGTGTCCACCGGCACGACCTTCACGTCGCCCAACCCGAACCTCGAGCCGGACGACGTCACGTCGACCGAGCTCCGCGCCGAGCGCAAGTTCCAGCGCGCGAGCGTGCAGCTCTCGCTGTTCCAGGACGACGTGCACGACGCGATCATCTCGCAGTTCAACACGCTCGCCGGCTCGACGCAGCTCTACAGCTTCGTCTCCAACGTCGACCACGTGCGGGCGCGCGGCGCCGAGCTGGGGTTCGGCACCAACGACGTGCTGGTCCGGGGCCTCGCGCTCTCGGGGAACGTGACGTTCGTCGATCCGAAGACGCTCGCGATGTCGGGCCGCGCGAGCGCGACGGCGGCCCCCGATGCGGCGATCGGCAAGCAGCTTCCCAACATCCCGAAGTGGCGCAGCACCGCGACGGCGATGTACCGCCCGAACGACCGGCTCACCTACACGCTCGCCGCGCGCTACAGCTCGAAGCTCTACACCACGCTCGACAACGCCGACGTGCGGTACAACACGTACCAGGGCTTCTCCGAGTGGTTCGTGATGGACACGAAGCTCAACTTCCGCGTCAACGAGAACTGGAGCGCGTCCGGCGGTATCGACAACCTGCTCGACCGGAAGTACTTCCTGTTCCATCCATTCCCGCACCGCACGTTCATCGCGGGGCTCAAGTTCGGATTCAACTGAGTCGCGATTGATCCATCGCTCGTTCGTGCGTCCGGCGCGGCATCGTGCGCTGCTCTTCGGAGCAGCCGTCGCGATGCTCGCGTCGGGGCACGCCCGTCCGGCGCTCGCCGCGCGTCCCGCGGCGCGCATGCACGCCACGCTCATCTCGTCGGAGCCGGCCAAGGGCAGCCGGCTCGCGACGTCGCCGGCGCGGATCTACCTCGTGTTCAGCGAGGAGGTCGAGCCGTCGCTCGGCAGCATCAGGCTCGTCGGACCGGGGGGCCGCGTCGTCGCACTCAAGTCGGCGGGCGACCCGCGCAACGTCTCGGCGCTCGTCGCGCCGGTGACGACGCCGCTCGACGCCGGCAGCTGGCGCGTCCAATGGCGCATCGTGTCCGAGGACGGGCATCCGATCGACGGCGACTACACCTTCGCCGTCGCCGGCCCGCCCGCCGACACGACCAGTGCCAGGCAGACATCTTCCGCCGTGCAGCATCCGGCCGACTCGGCGCCTCACGAGCCCGAGCCCACCGTGGAGCCCGCGAAGTCGGCCCTCGCCGAGGTGCCGCTGCTCGCCGCGATGCTTCGCGGGCTCGGCGTCGGCTTCCTCGCCGCGTTCACCGGGCTCCTCTGGTTCTTCGGTCGCCGCCACGATCGTGCGCCCCAACCGCGCGCCGAGCGGCTCGCGTCCTCGCTCGCGATCGCGGCGGCGGTTACCCTCGTGCTGCACCTCTTCGTCTGGACGCTCGCCGTCTCTCCCGATCGCTCGCTGGGGGGCGAGCAGCTGAGCGCCATGCTCGTCAGCCGGGTCGGCCGCATCGAGGTCGCGCGGACCGCGCTCGCCGTGCTCGGATGCTGGGCGCTCGTGCTCGTGCGCCGCGACCGGCTCGCGCTGCTCTTCGCCGCGGCCGCCATGGCGGTGAGCTCGGCGACGGGACATTCCGCCGCGATCCATCCTGCCTGGACGATCCCGATGCGCGCGCTCCATCTCGTCGCGATCGCCGTCTGGCTCGGCGGTCTGCTCTGGTTGCTCTCGCTCGATCGGTCGGGCGTCGCCGTCGGCGTCGAGGCGCAGCGCGTCTCGTCGGCCGCGATGTTCGCCGTCATCGCCGTGACGTTCTCCGGGATCGTGCAGACCAAGTTCTTCATCGGCGAGTGGGCCGACCTGGTGCGCTCGACCTACGGCTACGTCGCGCTGCTGAAGCTCGCCGGCCTCGGCGTGCTCGTGCTGTTCGGCGCGTACCACCGCTACCGCGTCATGCCGCGGCTCGCCGAGGCGGGCGTCGTCGACGACTTCGCGCGCTCGCTGCGCAAGGAAGTGCTGGTGATCTCCGTCGTCATCCTCATCGGCGGGCTGCTCGCCTACATCCCGCCTCCGCAGCACTGATCGCTTCTCCTCCCTGCCCCCTTCCCTGGTCCATGTCGATCCGCACCGCTCCGCAGCGCAGCACACGTGCACTCCAGCGCGCCGTCGCCGCATCGTCGCTCGTCTGCGCCGCCGCCGTGCTCGTCCCCTCGGTCGCGAACGCGCACGTCACCGTCTGGCCGAAGTCCGCCGCGCGCGGCGCGTTCGAGCGCTACGTCGTCCGGGTGCCGAACGAGCGGAACGTCCCCACCACCCGCGTCGAGATCCACTTCCCGGCCGAGGTGCGCATCTCCTCGTTCCAGGAGGTCGCCGGTTGGCAGCTCCAGGTGCTGACCGATTCCGCCGGCAAGATCACGGGCGCCGTCTGGACGGGATCGCTCCCGGCGAAGCGCTTCGTCGAGTTCCCGTTCATCGGAGTGAACCCCAAGGAGGGGGAGCGCGTCGTGTTTCCCGCGACGCAGACCTACGAGGGCGGCGAGGTCGTGCAGTGGTCGGGCCCTGAAGGCTCCAAGACGCCGGCCTCGGTGACGACGCTCACCGAGCGTGCCGCCGCCGGCTCGACCGCGGCGAGCGCCGGCGGGTCGGGCTCGTCCACACCGCTCTACGTCTCGCTCGCCGCACTGACGCTCGGGCTCGTCAGCCTCGGCCTCTCCCTGCGCCGCACGTGAGTTGCGCCAGGTAACTTCAGGTATGCGCCCGATCCCCACGCGCGGCGCGTGCACCCTCGTGCTCGCCGCCGCGCTCGTCCGCGCCTCGTCGCTCGCCGCCCAGGAGCCGACGCGCGACACGTCGCGCGCCGAGCCGTCGCCCGCCACGCTCACCGCCGTCCGGGTGACCGCCACGCGCGAGGGGCCGCGCGCGCCGATCGAGCTGCCGTACGCCGTCACGCTCACGCGCCCGGACTCCCTCGCCGCGCTGCGCCGGCTCGGCGCCGACGAGCTGCTGTTCGCCGTGCCCGGCGTGGCGCTCGCGAACCGGCAGAACCCCGCGCAGGATCCGCGCATCAGCATCCGCGGCTTCGGCGCTCGCTCCGCCTTCGGCGTGCGCGGCGTCCGCGTGCTCCAGGACGGCGTGCCGCTCACGCTCCCCGACGGGCAGACGCCGGTCGACGTCGTCGACGTCGAGGGCGCCGAGCGCGTCGAGGTGGTGCGCGGCAGCGCGTCGTCGCTCTACGGCAACGCCGCCGGCGGCGTGATCGACGTGCGGAGCACACCGCCCGCGCTCGTCGGCGTCGCGCCCTACGCGCGCATCGTCGGCGGCGACCGTGTGCCGACGATCAGCGCGCTTGGCGCCGGCGGCACGCTCGGATCGGTCGGCTACACGTCGTCCGTCACCCGCGTCGTCGGCCGCGGCTATCGCGACTACTCCGATCAGCGCGCCACGCGCGCCGCGCTGCGCCTCATCCGCCCACACGAGGACGGCGGTGTCCTTCCCGGGCTCACGCTCGCCGCGCGGCTCTCCGACGTCGATCTCGCCGAGAGCCCTGGCGCGCTGACGCAGGCGCAGCTGGATACCGCACCGCGCATGGCGGACCCGCTCTCCGTGCGCAAGCGCGCCGGCAAGGTCGTGCGCCAGGGTGATCTCGCGCTCACCGTCGCGCAGCCGTTCGGTGCGCGCGTCGCGCTCGACGCGACCGTGTACGGCAGCGTGCGCACGCTCGAGAATCCGCTCACCTTCGCCGTGGTGAACGTCGGCCGCTCCAGCGGCGGCGCCCAGGCGCGGCTCAGCGGCGCGGGCACGCTCGGCGCGCACGCCGTGCGCCTTGCCGGCGGCGGCGACATGCAGTGGCAGAACGACGACCGCCAGGAGTACGAGGCGTGCATCGACGTCGCCGTCGCGTCGGCGACGTGTCCGACGCCGAGCGTGCAGCGCGGACGGCTGCGCAAGGACCAGCGCGAGCTCGTGTCGAGCGCGGGACCGTTCGTGCGCGGCGAGCTCGCGATCCTGCCCACGCTGCTCGCGTCGGCCGGTGTGCGTGCCGACGCCGTGCGATTCCGCGTGCGCGACCGGTTGATCAGCGCGACGAACCCCGACGACTCCGGGGAGCGCACGCTCCACGCGGTGAGCCCCTCGTTCGGGCTCGTGTGGCGCACCACGCCGCTCGCGTCGCTGTACGCGACGGTGTCGTCCAGCTTCGAGACGCCGACGACCACGGAGCTCGGGAACAAGCCCGACGGCTCGGCGGGGATCAATCCCGAGCTGAAGCCGCAGCGCGCGCTGTCGCTCGAGCTGGGCGCCAAGGGGCTCTTCTCGGGCAGCGCGCTCCAGTGGGAGCTCGCCGCCTTCCAGACGGGCGCGCGCGACGAGCTCGTCCCGTTCGACATCCCGGGGGGCGCGGGACGCCGGTACTTCCGCAACGCCGGCCGCACGCGGCGTGTGGGGGCCGAAGCGGGCCTGGGAGCGGACATCGGCCCGCTCTCGCTGCAGGCCGCGTACAGCTACTCCCGCTTCCGGTACGTGAGCTACGTGGTCGGGACCACCTCGTACGCGGGGAAACGGATCCCTGGCGTGCCCGAGCATGCGCTCGCCGCAACCGCTTCGGTACACGCGGGGTCGTTCACTCTGTCGGGCACGGCCGACGTCGCCACCGCCGTCGACGTGGACGATGCCAACAGCGCGCAGGCGAAGGGCAGAACGATCCTCGGTCTCGCGGTGTCGAACACGGTACGGGTCGGCGGGGTACGACTCTCCCCGCTCGTCGCATTGCAGAACCTCGCGGACGTGCGCAGCGTGGGCTCGGTGAGCGTCAACGCCACGGGGGGCAAGTTCTTCGAGCCCGCTCCTGGTCGCACGCTGCTCGTGCGCATGGCCCTCGCGCGTGACGCGGGCCCGAATCAGTAAGTCGTTCCTCGCGCCCTTGCAGACGGCGCCGGCACCACCGGTCTGCGGCAGTTCCTCCTTCGGTCACGGCCGCTCCATGCGTCCTTCGCTGCTCCCACTCGGCTGTGCTGTTCTCGGCGCTCTCGCGTGCCATCGGCCACCCGAGCAGCTGGGCAGCGCGCTGCCGATGGTGAGCGCGGCGGCGATCGTCGAGGGACGCGCCAACGGTGTCGTGCCCACGGACACGATCGAGGGGGACCTGACGATCGCGCTCCAGCGCGCGCGGTGGACGTTGCGCACGACGCCGGACGAGAAGGGCGGCGACTTCTGGAGCGACGTCGCGCTCCTCGACACGCCGAACGCCGAGCGCGCCGCGACGTCGATGGAGGAGCGCACGTTCGCCGTCGCGCTGCGCACGCTGATGGAAGGCCAGCCCGAAGCCGCGGCCGTGGCGTTCGAGATCCTGCACGGCTCGGCGAACGACTCGCTCGTGCGCAGCCGCGCGCGCGTCGGGCTCACGATGGCGCTGTCGTATCACTCCGACTGGGGAGCGATGGCGCGGCTCCGCGCCATCGGAGCGAGCGACAGTGCCAGCGCCTCGCTCGCCCTCGCCGCGGGAGTGGAGCGGTGGGCGCGTGCGCTGAGCATCGTGCCGCCGCCCGTGTTCGACATTCCGAGCGACGAAGTCGTGCTGCCGATGCGGCGGAGCTTCCTCGGCACACCCGTCGTGACGATCCGCATCAACGGCAAGCCGCACGACTTCTGGCTCGACACCGGCGCGAGCATGACGCTCCTCTCGACGGACGTGGCGGTCGCCGCCGGGGCGAAGCTCGCCGCGAACGACACGCTGGCTCTCGGCGTGGTGGGCGGGCACATCGAGGCGCGCGCGATCTACCTCGACTCGCTGTCGATGGGCTCCGTCGTCGTGCGCGGGCTCGGCGCCGCGCTCGTGAGCCCGGAGGCGCTGCGGTTCGACGAGCGCACCGTCAACGGCATCAAGCGCACCGTGCCGATCGACGGGATGATCGGCACCGACGTGCTCCGGCACCTCGACGTCGTCATCGACGCGCGCGCCGGCACGATCACGCTCAGCCGTCCGCGCCGCCGCAACGTCCAGACGCGGAATCTCTTCTGGGTCGGCTACCCGGTGGTCCGCCTCGTGACGCGCGACGGGCGTCCCGTGATCTTCGGTCTCGACACCGGCGCCGAGGGCACCTACGTCACGACGTCGCTGCTCAAGAAGCTCCCGCGCACGCCGGTCGCCGCGCGGCGCAACTCGCTCGTCGGGCTCGGCGGGAGCCAGCAGGGCGTGTCGTCGTCGTCGAAGAAGTCGTCGTGGGTCGCGCGCAACGTGCCGCTCAGCGACGGCAACTACGCGATCGCGCTGCGCAACGTCCCGATCATGCCGGCGCAGCGCTGGACGTTCGTCGACTTCGACGGCGTCATCGGCTCGGACGTCGCGCTGGCGACGCGCATGCACCTGGACTTCACGAACGGCGTGTTCGACATCCGCGCCAGCGAAGCCAGCGTGCCTCCGCTCGGCGGGGCGCCTGACGTGAAGGTGGTGCATTAGCGGCGCGCTTCGCGCGCCGCGGTGAGTGGGTGAGTTGGATCGCGAGTTGGTGGGAGATGGCGAGGCTGCATCACACTCCCTCACGATCCAACCAACCAACTCACTTGGCTCTTGGCAGCACCTCGTCCATCTCCCCCACGACATAGGCATACACCGCGAACACCGCCACGCAGCGGGCGACGTCGCG
>Ga0068870_10000728_pt1 | contig 12652 bp, 12 predicted proteins | sample KBSMisM62_FD_66599 | JGI IMG/M metagenome (GOLD analysis project Ga0068870, IMG submission 66599) | Miscanthus rhizosphere microbial communities from Kellogg Biological Station, Michigan, USA - KBS Miscanthus M6-2 | ecosystem: Host-associated > Plants > Roots > Rhizosphere > Soil ...
AATTCCAGTCACAACAATTAGACGTAGACGGAAAAGACTTGAAAAGGAGTTTTTGAAGATTCATTACGTTCTGGATATTGAAAAATTTGGTTGGAGAAGAGTCGATTTTTTATTTCTATAATGCAGGGAAAAATAAACCGAGTAGCATATGGTTTAATGAAACTTGATGAAAAATAACATACGTTGGCAAGACCATAGGAGAAAACACTATTGATCTGAGAGTTGAGGCAATTGTAAAAGATAATTCTGTCTTGCTAAATCTTCTTGAACAGATAAAGGAAATGGAAGGTGTAAAAGATATCATCTGGAGCGAAATAGTATCCGCAGTGGGCAGGAAGATTTCAATTCCATCATTCATAATTGACAAGATTGGTTAGGTCTCAGAATGCAAGATCAATCTTACTTTATATCTCAGCCAAATACAGTTATATGATTAAGAGTAAGATTACTTGCTGATGTGACTTTGAGTAAATTTTTTTCAAGAGAAACTGGACTCAAAACATTGGCCGATAATTCCTACAAAGCGGTCGATGAGGGTATGTACGATGCAGACAAATATGACTTTGCCAACCATGCTATAATTTCTCTTAGAAAAGTAATTCTAACATGTACTCATGTTCCAATAATTTCAGAGATAAAATTTTCATCTCCATCAAAGGGTAAAATTCTTGACCAATCCAAAATAAACCCAAAGGATTTGGCAATAGAAATGACCAATTCTGGGTCTGTTGGAATTTCTGTTCTTACTCAACCTCACTTATTTGACGGTTCGATTGATAACCTTGCCTCCATTAGAAAAAGTGTAAACGTACCATTACTGATGAAAGATATCATTGTAAGCGAGGCTCAAATAGACGCGGCAAGAAAAATAGGGGCAGATTGCATTTTATTGATTAAGGCGGTATTCGACAAGGGATTTGCAGAAGGAAGCTTGGAGAAATTTACAGATTACGCAGTCAAAAAGGGGTTAGAAGTGATTACCGAGGTACATTCGGAAGATGAATTTAATGATGTTTTGAAAAATAAAAACAAAAAACAGATTATTGGTATTAATAATCGGAATTTAAGTACTCTTGAAGTGGATATTAGCGTTACTATTGAACTATTACAAAAATTTGACAAACAAAATAATATTATCATAAGTGAAAGCGGGATATCCAAATCAGATGAAATAAAGAAATTAAGGTCAATCGGGGTTGATGCATTTCTTGTTGGAACTAGTATTATGGAATCAGGAAACGTTTTTGAAAAGATAAAGGAGTTATGTCATGCCTAGCTTTGGTTTTGTATTTTTTGTGAGTATACCATAATGACAAAGCTACGTGAGTTTCCAATTGAAGGTAAATACGGAAAATACGGTGGCAAATACATTCCAGAAACTTTGGTTCCTGCAATTAACGAGCTAGAGGCAGCCTATGAAAAAATAAGAAACGATTCAGAATTCAAAAAGGAACTTGATTATTATCTCCAGAATTATGCAGGCAGGCCCACTCCTTTGTTTTTTGCTAAAAATCTGACTGATTACGTTGGAGGTGCAAGGATATTTCTAAAGAGAGAGGATCTTTTGCACGGGGGAGCTCATAAAACCAATAACTGTTTGGGCCAATGTCTTTTGGCAAAAAGGATGGGTAAGAAAAGAATTATCGCTGAGACAGGTGCTGGTCAACATGGAGTGGGGACGGCCATGGCAGCAGCTGTTCTTGGATTAAAGGCAGAAATCTATATGGGATCGATTGATATCGAACGACAAAAATTAAATATGTTTAGAATGGAATTATTAGGCGCCAAAGTGCATTCTGTAGATTCGGGAACAAAAACCCTGAAAGATGCTATAAATGAAGCGTTACGTGATTGGATAACAAACGTAAAAGATACTTACTACCTGATAGGCTCTGTAGTAGGACCACACCCATATCCCATGATAGTAAGGGACTTTCAGAGTGTAATCGGTGAGGAAATCAAATATCAATTAAAGAATTTTACTAAAAGATCTCCACATGCTCTTGTTTGTTGCGTAGGAGGCGGAAGTAATGCAATGGGTACTTTTTTCCCATTTCTAGATGACAAAGATATATCAATGTACGGTGTAGAAGCGGGTGGTCTGGGTGTCAAAACAGGTAAGCACTCGGCAACGCTAAAAGAAGGATCGGAAGGAATTCTACATGGAATGAGAACTTTTTTACTGCAAGATGAGTTTGGGCAAATTAATGATACACATAGTATATCGGCCGGACTGGACTATCCTGGTGTTGGTCCTCAACATGTCCAGTTAAGAGATATGGAACGCGCAGAATATGTTACCTGTAATGATAATGAAGCACTAGAGGCATTTTTCAAGCTTTCAAAATTGGAGGGTATTATACCGGCTTTGGAATCGTGTCATGCAGTCTCATATGCGATGAAGCTGGCAAGAAAAATGAAGAGAGATGAAAATATTATAGTCACCCTGTCTGGTAGAGGTGATAAGGATATTGATCAAGTCATGAAGCATAGAAAAAAATACATTGGCAGGTAATAGCAAGTGTCTTATTTGCAGAACAATAGAATCGAAAAAAAATTCTACCAATTAAAGGCAAGAAAGCAAAAAGGGCTAATATGCTATGTTATGGGCGGTTATCCTAATCCAATAGCCTGTGAGAAAATAATTTCCGCAATTGTTGAGGGTGGCGCTGATATCATTGAAATAGGAATTCCTTTTTCAGATCCAATCGCAGACGGACCGGTAATTCAAGAGGCCGCATTCAAGGCATTGAAGAAAGGAGTGACTCCGCAGATGTGTCTGAATCTGATAAAAAAAACAAGAAAAAGATATCCTGAACTTCCAATAGTAATCATGACATATTCTAATATTTTGGAAAAGAATGGATTTAGGAAATTCATGGAAATGGCAAAGGAGGCAGGAACAGATGGTTTTATCTTGCCTGATATGACAATTGACGAATCAGAGAATTATCTACAATATTCAAAGGATCTTGGACTGGCATCAATCTTTCTTGTCGCACCAAATACATCGAACTTGAGAATCAAAAATACTCTGGCTGTCTCAACTGGATTTGTCTATGTGGTTTCAGTTTATGGTACCACGGGGATGAGGAACTCTTTTAATAAATATACCCTTACTGCAATTAAGAACATAAAGAAATTGGGTTCCAAAAAAAATATTTCTGTAGGATTTGGAATAAGTACTCCACAACATGTAAAGCTCATGTCAAATAATGGGGCCGATGCAGTAATAGTTGGAAGCGCTATTGTCAAGATGATAGATGGCAATATAGGAGATAGTATTATTCAATTACAGGATAATCTGAGAAATTACGTCAAATCACTTAAAGCTGCATCCACCATTTGATAGTAACAAGAGTGTTATTAACTTGTAATGATTCCAGTAAAGTCTGTTGAAAAGAACATATTATTTAGACTGACTTGATATTTTTTACCTTGTCTTTCTACAACAATTTCAATGTCATCTAAGGAATCAGAAATCTTACCATCTACTAATTTTGCTATCACGACATGAACGGATTCGTGTGAAATCAATGCGCTCATAAAATCCTCGATTCTTTCAAAATCGTTTCTATTATTTTTTGCACCTTCTTTGGATTGAACAATAAGCATGTTTTCCCCCTCATAAGTAAAGTAACTTGGTACATCGTCGGTAGCACATGAGAGGACAAAATCATTAATTGCCATTTATCTCTGAAATCTTAGGTTGCCTATAGTATAAAATATTCTGCATCAGGATGATGAACTACTATGGCAGCAGTCGAATATTCTGGAGTTATCTGACCTGCAGAGGTAAGACCTATTCCAGTTCTGATAGGATCAATTAATTTCCATACTAGATAATGCTGCATGGTATCCGGACAACTCGGATATCCCCAACTATATCTTAGACCTCTATTCTTGTCAATATTCAATTCTTTTCGAATTCTATGATGAAGCCATTCCGCAAGTGCTTCAGCAGTTTCTACTGCCAAACCATGAAGATAATATGCATCTGTATAATTATTGGTTGAATTTAGCTCTTCAATTTTCGAAACAGTTTTTTGACCTACTGATACTACCTGAAAGGCTACAGTATCTTGCTTACCAAAATAGTCTGTAATACACAAGTGTTTTGGTTTTGAAGATCTTGGAAATTCAAAAACGACTTCGCCCTGTTTGTTGGATTCAACAGACAGGTTGTTACCCTGATTGTTACATCTAAAGTAAGAATATACAACGGTTGGCGAGAAGAGCTTCTCATCAATAACTTTCTTTTTCCATTCTAGTAACAAGGATTCTGGATCACCTATCGCTGATGCAGATTTGCCTCTTATGCCCCATGAGAGAACAAAAAGAGACTTCTTATTCAAGTATTTCCAAACCTCCTCAAGATCAATTTCTGAGGGTTTTAATATTATTGGAGTATCTATATGAGGTGCGACTGGCGGTAGTACGGGTATTATCTTACTAACTGGAGAGTCTACTTCCGTTTTTATAGCAGCTATTTTCCTTTCATCATACTTTCCAATTTTGTTATTCCACTCTTCAACGAACTTGTCTCTTTCTGGAGATCTCAATTTGTTCATAACATTTAATCCTTCAAAGGCTGTTTTACAATAAAATACACCAGCCTTGTACACCTCTTCACCTTTTGCAATTCTATTAATATAATCACTGTTAATCGCAGCACCTCCGCACAGAGCCGGGATCTTGAGATCAAGTTCCCTGGCCTTTTCTATAAAAAACTGCATTTGTTTTGAGGTAGAAACCAGTAGAGCAGACAGACCTACCGCGTCTGCTTGTACTTCCTTAATTTTATCTATAATTTGTTGAATTGGAACTTGTTTACCAAGATCATATACAGTATATCCATTATTAGCGAAGATAGTTTTTACAAGATTCTTACCAATATCATGAACGTCACCATAAACAGTACATAGTACAAGCTTACCTTTGCTTACCCCTTGCTTCTTTATCAGGTATTTCTCGAGTTCTAATACCGCGGATTTCATACATTCTGCTGATTTCAATACAAATGGCAAGATTAATTCTCCAGCCCCAAATTTGTCTCCTACTTCCTTCATTGCCGGAAGTAATACCTCATTTAGTGTTTCAACTGCTGCATCATGCGCCAATTCTGGATACTTTCTTAGCATGTCCTCTTCTTGACCATTTTCAATATTTTCATCCAATTTTTTTTCAAGTTTGTTGGCAATTGCTCCGACTACATCAGCTTCAATTCCATCCTTTATACGATTTACTATACGATGGTAACAGCGTTTATCAAAACTCCAATCCTTATTTATCTCTTCTAGTTTTTGCTCATTCTTAGTTGCTATGACATTCTTATTTTCAAAATAATAGATCAGGTCAGAAAGAGCATTGGGATGTCTATTAAAAATGAGATCTTCGGCAAGCTTGATTTGATCCTCTTTTATTTCCCCAACGGGGATTATGTCTTTTGCGTTAATAATCACGGTATCAAGTCCTGCTTTTAGAGCGTGATGCAAGAATACCGAATTAATTATTTTTCTAGCATTTGAAGGAAGTCCGAAACTAACATTGCTTAATCCGAGAGTAGTAAAACAACCTGGAATTTCTTTTTTCACCAAAGAAATGCCCCTAAGAGTCTCGACTGCAGAATTGGCATATTCCTGCTCTCCGGTTGCAAGAGTGAATGTAAGTACATCAAAAATATACTGCCATGGTTTCAATCCATATTTCATTCCGGTATCGTACAGTAACTTTGCTACCGATTTTTTGTCATCTGATGTTTTTGCCATCCCATTTGGTCCTATACACATGGAAATTGCTGGAATACCAAATTTTGCCATAATTGGAGCAAGAGAATGGAAACGCGAGCCATCTCCTTCAAGGTTTATTGAATTTATTATTGGTCTTCCTGGAATTTGACTAATTGCATCGGTTATGACTTTGGGATCTGTAGAATCAATTACCAGAGGAGCATCGATTTCCAGGCTTAATCTCTTTACCAATTTTGTCATAAATTCAAGTTCGTCGGACCTTTCGGTTGTTGCTACACAGACATCAATACAATGTGCTCCATCATTTACTTGTTCCCTACCAAGATCTATTAGACCGTCAAAATCATCTGAAAGTACTAGTCTCTTGGCCTTTTTCGAACCCTGAGTGTTCAGTCGTTCTCCTATTATAAGAGGTGGAGGAATTTGAACTAAATCTACAGCCTTTAGCGCTGAACTAATACGTGGTACATGTTTTATTTCCATTTAATGCTGATAATGTCAATTGATTGTTTGTGAATTATAAGTTATACGATTTTAGTGTATTTTTGAGTTCTCTGATATGTTCAGGGGTTGTTCCACAACAACCTCCTATAATTCTCACTTTCTTGTATTTTTGCAAGAACTCTCCAAGATGATGAGACATGTCCTTTGAGGTCATCTTGTAGACTGCGTTGCCACCAACGTTTATTGGCATTCCAGCATTGGGCATGACTAGTATGGGCAATTCGTTTTGTTCATCCAGCCACCTTATACTTGATTCCATTTCGACAGGTCCAGTCGAGCAGTTCAATCCAAAAGCAGAGATCCCCATGTCGCTTACGGTTGTATATGCTGATTGGATGTTGGTACCAAGCAACATCTTGCCATATTTATCCAGAGTAACATTAGAGATTATTGGTACTTTTCTACCAATCTTATCCATGGCATTCAACGATCCTGTTATTGCCAGTTTAACCTCAAGTATGTCTTGGCTTGTTTCTATGAGTAGAACATCAACACCTCCCGATATTAGTCCTTGTGCCTGTAGGTCAAACGCTTCAATAATTTTGTCTAGGGGAACATTTCCAAGATCAGGATCATTTGAACTTGGTAAGTATCCTGTAGGACCCATTGATCCAACTACAAATTTTTTTCCATCCTTAAATTCCCTAGTTACACTGATTGCAAGCTCTGCAGCCAATTTATTCATTGACACTGTCTGTTCACCAAAACCATATTCCTGGAGTTTTATCTGGTTACTTCCGAAGGTATTTGTCTCTATGCAATCTGAACCAGCTTCTAAATAACTTCTATGTATATTTTTGATCCATTCTGGCCTAGATAATACGAGTCCATCATTAAATCCATCTTTATTATTTGGAAAGTCCTCTGATTTTGGATTGAGTTTTTGAATTTCAGTTCCCATTGCTCCATCAAATAAAAGTATGTGATTATCAATTTCATCTAGGAAGGTATTGGTCATTTTATTTCGGATTACAATGACTATTCAAAGTTATCGACATATATTGTTTGAGAAAATGCTATTGGCATATCTATCTGGTACGTCTGAGTTGTCAACGAGCAGGAAGAATATTACACAACTAGTTCATATAAGGAATTATAATTAGAGATTAAGGGGCCCATAGTTCAGTTTGGATAGAATGGCTGCCTGCGGAGCAGTTGGTCGAGGGTTCAAATCCCTCTGGACCCGTATGATATTCTATTCTTTCTTTCTTCAATGAATTACAAACAATGATGCAAAATACTTTTGCTGCACTTATTCAGGAATATCTGGTTCAACTAGTTTAGCTAGATTGTTTAGCGATTGTTGCCAGCCAACATAACATGCTTCAAGCGGAATGACACTAGGCAATCCTTCTTGTACAATGGATATATCCGTCCCTAGTGAAACCTTCTTCAAGTCCACAGTTACTTGAATTTCTCCAGGTAAGCTTGGATCATCAAAATTGTCCGTGTAACGTAATCGTTCGTTTTCAATCAGTTCACGATATTCTCCACCAAATGACATACTCTTTTCAGTGGTAAAGTTTGTAAAAGACATCTTGTATGTACCTCCTACCTTTGCCTGCATATGATGAACCTTACAAGTAAATCCATTGGGTGGTAACCATTTGGACATGGCATCTGGATCAAGAAAAGCACGGTAAATTTTCTCTGGCTTTGCTGTAAGTACACGATGCAAACGAACTGTGTTAGTGGACATATGGAATTTGCGGCAATATGCTATTAAAGCATTGCACGCTCATGTCTTGCTTTCAACAATCTTTTTGCGCTATTGAGATTCCCGTTTTCTTTTACTAGAGAAGCTGTGTATCCACCTGGAATCTTTTCTTTAATTATTTTATATCTTGTGGTGCTAAAGAGAACGGCAAATGTTAAGGCGGGGAATGGTATCACGCAAGTTGATAATAGTGGGTTTAGTCATAGTGGCAGTAATCTTGGCTGGTTACTTGATCTATTCACAAATTCAGTTTAATAACCAAGCATACAAAATCGAAAACTTTAATGCACTTTGGAACCAGTCATTAGATGATCTTCGTAATGGAAACACTACAATTATCGAATATTGCAATAATCGAGTACATGATGTGAATCTTTGTAATCAATTTAGTGGTTTACAGTATCTGAGATAAATATATCTGCATTTGAGTAGAAACTTCGCAAATCTGAATGAAGGATCTTGGTACAAGTTTCTGTTTGCAGTCCTATTTGTAGAATCATTTGAATTTTTAGTGTTGTTTGCTACTTATTTTCATCCATATTTTGCTTCTTTGTTATCTGTCTCTTCCGAATTACTACCTTACCTACCATGACTTTTCTCTTTGAGATAACTAATTCTTCAGCATATAGCGGAAATTCTGTTTGCATCTCAGACTCGGTACCAAATAACGGTACCCAATCATAGACCATGTTATTTTCCTTATGGTGTTCAACAGAAACTGTATCAAGTATCCTATCCTTGATCTCTGTTATAGCCTCTTCAACACCAAACCTTAATTCTTGATCATTGACAAAAACCTTTTCATAGAGGACTGGAACCTCTATCTTTGTCTTCTTTGTAATCCATTTTTTTTCGATTGATACTACATCGTGTACATCTTTCTTTTCTGTCGAAACATGTTGTTGAATTGTACTATCATGGACCTGAACTGATTTATCTTCTACATTATTGTCTACTAATGGCCCTGCCAACTGTTTTATGGAACTAATTGTTTCATCGGTTGTATCTTTGACAGTATTTGCCAATTTTGAAGTAAGGGATACTATGGAATTTTCCTTGGTCAAATAAGCAGGGCGCACAATGTGCATAAATTCTCTTGGTAGCTTCGGGGGGATTACTCTTATCTCATCAATTTCGTAATCCAGCTTTTTGCGAACTCTATTTTCATCCGGGGATGAGATACGATTAGGAGAACCATTTTCTGATTTCTTATCGAAGTTTGGATTATGATCTTCTTCCACGATAGATACAATGCAATATCGTTTATTAAATTCGCATAGGATTGTAACTGATATAATAAATGAGGTGACTACTATATTCAGATGGGATCGGACATTCAATGGGACCAGGTCACAAAAAAGAAAGCAATGGGCAAAGATGAGTACGATTTAGGTGAAGTTCAAGAGGTTACATCCGAATATGTGATAACACGTAATGAATTTGAAAAAAAAATATTTCAACTACCTAAAACAATGGCAACGAGTTTCAATGGTGACATGATTATTTTTGATTTATCCGGATCTGATGCTAACTCGTTTTTCCTAATACCAGAAGATTCAGTTCATGAAAACAATGACTCACACGTGGACAGAACAATGAATTCAAACAGGACTCAACGCAAATTACCAACAGAAGAAATTGAATTGAAAGTAAAAGAAACAAAACAAGGCAAGATTGAACTCGTACACGAAGAACTGGTCATAGAACAAAAACGTCTGCCAAAACCTCAAGAAATCAATGAGCAGGAAATTACCGAACAAGATTCAGACAGAGTGGTAATAAAGATACCGCTAAAAAATCAAGAAATCAAATCACAATAGAAATATCTGCTCACGAATTCACAGTAAGGTTAACTGAGTTACATAATCATAATATTGGATTAGTATCGTTGACACAGAGACAAAACATATTTGATAACCATGAAATATTATACGAAATGACTCGATTCTATCAATGAAAGACTTGTGTGATGTATGTAATAAAAACGAAAAGGAAATATTTCAATTAGATTTAGAGGTATGCTATGATTGTTGGATGAAAGAAACTTATCCAGACGTTTCTAATTAAAGTCGTTACTATATTAAGTTGTACAATTGCCGATGAATGCAATCAATTTAACACCGCCATATTCAATCAATATACGATTCGTTGCTTCAGCAATCTAATGAGATAAACTACAGCGCTAGCTCTTCAAATCCTTTTCTTAATTCAAAATTCGTTCCTTAATTCTAGTTGATTTTTTGGTATTCGTCTGTTCAATCTTAGTCAATCTACGTTCAATTTCATTAACCATCCAGTCCTGTGAGAGGGTTATTCCAGTTAGGATATCAAGTTCTGCTGTTCTGACTCCATCAAATGATTCAACTTTTCGCAGGATTGAATCTACTGTGAAAATATCCTGACTGAACATTATCAATACAATTAGATTATCTGGACTTGTCACAGGTGCTTGGAGAAGAAGATTTCCTGATAGTTCACGATAAATTGATTCAAGAACGTATTCATAGAGTGTTTCCTTTACTGATATCACTATAACAAACTGAATATAACCTCTAGTGGATGCAGGATTAACCAGTACTGAAAATTGGACTACATTATTGTTTTTCATGCTGTCTAATCTTCTACTGACTGTTTTTGCAGATATTGAAAGCTTTTTTGCAATTTCAGAAATATGCATACGTGGATTTGGTAACAAACATTTAATAATTTTAAAATCTAGTTCCTTGGGGCCTTTCTGTACAAAAGGTCGACTTACAAACATACTCTGCATGACGGCAGGTTTCAGTGAATCAATCAACAGGGGAATTTTATCCTCAGACCCATTTTTTACTACCAGCGAAAAAACAGAAGTTCCGCCAATTTGTCTAACATGCAAGAATAGATCTCCTAAGAGGTTAAGACGGTCTATGATATTCTCTGTTAACTCATTAAATCGCATTTTCAGAATACATTCAGTCCCATATCCGAGTACTGCGGGATTAACGTACACAAAGAACTTTTCAATTACACCATTGGAGACCATTTTGACGACTCTTGTTCTGACACTTTTTGTCGTAAGCCCCACAGCTGAACCAATATTTCGATACGAAACTCTACAATCCTTGGCAAGAACTTGAATTATCTTTAGGTCAATCTTGTCTAAGATAGGTTGCTGCATGAAATGTGATTATCAATAGCAGCCATTTATAAAAGGTTGTTGTCTGATTCGTGGGGTAAATGTTATCTAGAGGATAAATTGGCGACAAAATTACATAATTATCACAAGGGATTTCATACGAAGAGATAATCGTATTCAAATAAGCTCTGATAAGATCTGTCATAGAGTCACTTTGTATCCATTGTATATATCAATGAGACTCATTTTGGACAGATTAGCTATTATAAAGGCCAATACATGGCGTCTTGTTACCCTACTACCTTTAATATTTCCAAATATTACTTGCAAATTATTGAATGAACTCATCACATGACAATGATAAACCAAACAAATTTAATCACGATAATGACTTTATGGCTCTGGAAGTAAGGAATCTCTACAAATTCTGGGATTCACAAGCGGGTAGAGTGATGGGAGTTACAAATATTTCATTTGGTGTTCGAAAAGGAGAATTTGTGTCTATCGTAGGTCCATCGGGAAGTGGGAAAAGTACGCTACTTAATATGCTGGGCGCATTGGAGAGGCCAAGCAGCGGTCAGGTTCTTATCAATGGGATTGATATCTTTTCAATGAATGATTCTCAAGCGGCCACGATAAGAAACAAATCCATTGGATTTATTTTTCAATCCTATAATTTAATCAATAGGACAAATGTACTAAAAAATGTAGAATTTCCAGCAATAATCGGAGGAATGAATAAATCTGAAAGAAAAATGAGGGCAACGAAATTACTAAATTTCTTGGGATTAAAATCCAAACTAAAATCCAAACCTTCTAACTTGAGCGGCGGAGAGCAACAAAGGGTCGCCATAGCAAGATCACTAATGAATAATCCTGCTATCATTCTTGCCGACGAGCCAACAGGAAATCTGGATACGAAAACAGGCGCAGATGTTTTTGGATTGTTAAAACTACTATCCAACAAATTTAAGCGAACGATAGTTATGGTAACCCACAATCCTGAATTGGCAGCAAACACAGATAGGTCCATACATATCAAGGATGGAAAAATCGAAAAACAAGTAAGAAACTCTGGGGCTCTAAAATGATCTTCTATAATAAACATAATTTTATTCATTCTGCAGACTGTCTTAAAATTTTTCTTTTATTAGCATGCATAAGCTTGTTTCTAAACGGTAGTATTCTTAGTCCATATTCTACATTTGTTACCTTCGTCTTAGCAGATTCGGATCACCGTAAAGATAACAATGACAAAGAAGTTTACTCCGATAGTACTGAAGAAGAAAAATCATCTAAAAAAAATTCTAATAAGGAAGATAATGGATCATCAGAAAAATCAGGTAAACAAGATCCTCCAAAACAAGATGGTTCAAAAGAAGAACCTCCGGAAGAGGAACCTCCTGATGAAGAACCCCCTGGACATGAGCCACCTAAAGAAGAACCTCCGGAAGAGGAACCTCCAGTACTAGAGCCGCAACCTCCTATCATAATTACAAACACCGTAACTGCTCCTGCGGTTAGTTCATCTAATGATGAAGATGATGACGACGACGAAAATGAAGG
>Ga0068870_10000739_pt1 | contig 12584 bp, 7 predicted proteins | sample KBSMisM62_FD_66599 | JGI IMG/M metagenome (GOLD analysis project Ga0068870, IMG submission 66599) | Miscanthus rhizosphere microbial communities from Kellogg Biological Station, Michigan, USA - KBS Miscanthus M6-2 | ecosystem: Host-associated > Plants > Roots > Rhizosphere > Soil ...
TGACAGATGCGACACGGATCATTGGTAAGCGCGCCTATTATCGACATACAACAACAGGGTTGTGGTGGTCTCGCGATACAGCGGGGCATGCCGGCACTGCATTCAAGGTTTTCCGTGAAGGCCCCGGTGAAACACTCACATGGTATCGCGACGCAGATAAATATGGAGATTTTATCGACCCCAGTAAGAAACATAAAGGACCTCAAGGTAAGAAGGTGTGCTGAGGTTTCGAGGACAGTCAGGAGCTGTGCCCAATGATTTTTACGGCAGAGGAATTCGTCGCACTTCGGTTGAGCGATAGTCCTGAGCTGTATCAGAGAGCTGCCAATGATTCTGCTCCGGAATCAGTATGGTTAGATCTTATTACGAACTACCCGGATATGAAAAAGTGGGTGGCTCATAATAAAACTGTACCTATCTCTATTCTTCGTGTTCTGGCCACAGATTCTGATCCCGATGTTCGGATCGCAGTTGCTATGAAGCGAAAGTGTGAAGTCGCAATTTTTGAAAAGTTGGCGAACGATATAAACCCGTCAGTGCGACTTGCAGTTGCGTATAACGCTAAGACTCCAACTGACATCCTGAGAAAGCTGACGCGGGATGATTGGGACCGTGTAGCTACAGTGGCAAAATCTAGGCTTAATAAAGAATGAAGAGGTAATGCGTGGACTAGTGAGCCGGGTCAATTTGATGCACCAAAGCAGCTGAGCCAGAGCAGTTTTGTAAATTTTGTACGAACGAGGAGAGACCTCATCAAGAATTTGATGTCGCAATAAATGCAAACCGAGAAATAACGCGAGAGTAGCACGCATGCCCCAATGGCAGCCGCCAAGAGCGGTCGAAATCGATAAAAAGCTACGCGACGATTTTCGTCGCATGCTGCGGGAGTATGGGATCACGACGCAGGAGACTGATCCGATTCTCGCCGTGTTGTTTCGCTCGCAGGCGGCGCAGCTTGAGGATGTCTATGATCAGGCGGCCGAAAGCATTCCGCTGGCAATCCTTGATGAGTTGATGGCCGGTCTCGGGATGCCGGAGCGTCGCTCTCAGCCGGCCCAGACGATTATTCGTTTTACTCTCAAAGATGATCGCGAACAGTTGGGGATAGGAACCGAGTTGATCGGCGAAGCAGCGTCGAGGGAGAAGTTGGTCTTCGCACTCGACACAGGGATCGAAGTCTCGCCCGCTGAAATCAGTTTAGTTGCCATTTATCAGAACGGCTCTCTAAGACTGCATCCGGGGACGGAACTAGCCAGAGAGTTCGAAGACGCCCGACCTTCCTTCGAGCCCGTGAATGCTGAGCTTGGCCCTAACCCCGCTATCTTTATCGCTATCAACGTCGATGATGGCAGGCACCTGAGCAATCATGGACTCTATTTCGAGTTGATTCCTGAAGCCAGGGATCTCCTGACTTACTTACAGCGCGAAACATGGTCGTTGCTGGATGATGATGGGCAAATCCATGCCAAAGGACTATTGCGCCCAACAACGGGCAACGCCGGCGTGCGAATACTGGAGTGGCTAAGCACGGCTTTGCCGGCAAACAGATCCAATCTGCAGCCAAAAGGATTTTACGGCGATAAAGTTTTTATCTTTCCGGAAGTTCCTCCTGAACGTGGATTCATTGCGAAGACTCCCGTGAAAATGGAGGTTCCCTTGAAACGAATCTTTCAAACAGCCGGCAAAGATCTCTTTGCCAAGCCTCGAGCATGGCTGCGAATCGGTTTGCCTCAGGAAGCGCGAACCATCACCGAAGATATCGTGAGAATTGTGCTTCATTGCACTACCGCATCGAATGTCGAAGTTCTCAATCAGACGATCTATTTCGAGAATGACGGAACGTCCATTCCGTTCAATGGCGGTGGTCGAGCTCGATATCTGGTGAGGCCAATCTCAATTAAAGGCGAGAACGGCAGCGAATACCTCCACGAAGTAGATCCCACCGCAACTGAGCTAACTGGCCGTTATCGCTTTCGCCGAGACCGTCTCGAAATTGAGCCGGCGCGTACAGCCAGAGGCGTTTCCGATCGCTTCGCAAATGTCAGGTTGCTCCTTTCAAACGGCAAGCTCGCCAACGGCGTTAGCACTGGAGCAGTAACTACGTTCCTCAAGAAGATCTCGATACCTGCATTAAAGGTTACTAATCTAAACGGAGCGGCCGGTGGTACCGATGGAGAGAGCTTCGTCCAGGCACAGAATCGATTCGCCGAACTTTTGCTGTCCCGTGAGCGCGCGGTGACATACGCCGATCTTCAGGCGATCGTCAAAGCTTTTGAACCAAGAGTTCGCAATTTAAATTGTCTGGCCACGCTTGAACGAACACCTACTGGTCTTCGTCGCGTACAAAGGATTACTGCCGCACTCGATCGTCATTCATTCACAGCACCGGATGAAGAGTCGATAATTCTGCAACGCGAATTAGAAGCTCATCTTCAAGAACGAGCCTTGCTCGGACTCAATATTCGAGTGTCAATTGAATGGATCTAACAGATAGGGTCCGAAATAGCATAAATGTAGATGCTCAAAGAGAACTTACAAATTTCAGTCGCGACTCCCGCTCAGCAGTCTCAAGAAACAGAGGCGAAGGGTCCTCTAATGCCTGATCTAAGTCACTCTCGATTTGGCTTCTATCATACGACTGACTCAGCTCTAAATACGCTGGCGCGAGCAGGTATCGGACCCGAGCGTATAACCATCAGGAGAATTGGACGTGGTTGGCCAAGGCAACGTGTTGTTGGTCAACAGCCGGCGCCAGAAACTAAATTGACCACAGATGTGTTGGTTGAACTGAACGTAGCAGGCGACGGGCTTTTCAACTACCTGCCCATCGGAATGCGCGTTGGCGGAAAAGAGGGAGAGATCGGTGTCGAAGAGTTGGCCTCGCTTTTCGACGATGGAGTTGAAAAGGCCGCGTTTTATGCGCGTCAGGGTGGTCTGTATTTCGACGTGCGTCCGGAAAACAAAGCCGGTTGCGCGCGTTGGATTAAGCTGTTCGGCTTCAATCCGGATGATTGGCCAACTGAGAGTTGGTACAAACTGGCGTTGTTTTTGCCGTGTCTTCAACGATGGGCAGGGCATGAGCAGGGCTTGAGATTGGGCTTAAAAATCCTGCTGGATTTGGAGGTCGAGTCTCTTAATTGGTATTCAAAGCAGACCCCGTTGGCGACAACAGAACTATCACGTCTCGGTGAAGCATCCAGCCAATTAGGTATCGATCTTATTGTCGGTGACACTCTTGATGATGAGCGGGTTTTAGAAATCGTCCTGGGACCAGTCTGGCTATCAAGCTACCTGGACCACCAGACAGAAGAGAGTTTGCGCCGGCTCGATCAGGTGCTTCGTTTAGCAATACCTTTCCATACCAGCTACCGAGTTGATTGGTTAGTGGGTAATAAGAATAGCGCACCCGTCTTAGGATTCGAGGAGCAAAACTCCGTTTTGGGTATTAACACTCATTTGGGCCACCAGTCAGCTTGTTTAAGCTGAAAGATTTCCAACTGGTGTACCAGACCTTTTCGAGGGCTTACATGAGCGACGACGACATCAACCTCCGATCAGTAAATTGGGAATATGGAATGCTTTTGACGCCGGAACATTTTCTGCGACAGGAGCGGTACATCGATTCAATGTTTTTATGGGTACTTCGCTATGGCATTGAGTCTTATGGTCTCGTCGGAGCAGGAGCAAGAATCGAACCGGCCGAACGCGGGGCAGTTAAACATGATCCCAAAATAGATGTTCATGATGACGAAGACACTATCAAGATTTCAGTGAGCCAATGCAGAGGTATCACGCCTGCAGGAGATATTATCGACATCGATCCGTCGCGTGCCGTGCACCAATCGTTTTCCAAGAAAGACCTCGAAGGTCATAACGAACTTGGCGTCCATGTTGTTTGTGATACCCATGACAAAATTGTCGACGGCGATCTGGGTGATGAAGCAAATCCACAGATGAAATCGTTCCGGCAACCGCATTATCGAATTCAACTTGATACCACCGCAGCGCAGTCGCCACACAGCCTGACGCTAACCCGACTGAAAAAGGCTGAGACTACTCTTCGTTATGAAAGGGTGGCCGCATTCATACCGGTTTGTACAACTTTAGTGGCCCATAGCGAATTACGACATGTGTGGGAGAAGTTGACTCGCCAGCTCTCTGAGCTCGCGGACCGGTACACCGAGTTGCACAAGGCTATCGTTGAGTACATCAGCATGGCCAAAGACCGGCAGATCGATTCGCGAGAGGATGATGAGACTTTGCAGTTCGTTGGCCGCATGGTGGTAACTTTGGAAAGTTGTGCTTATGCGGTTCTCGATCCTCTTCAATCACCACAGCGCTTCTTTCAACACTTGTACCGGGCAATCCGTAGTGCGGCCATCTACCTCGATCTAAGTCCTCCCACCCGAGCCTACTTCCAACAGATTGCTGAAGGCGGCGAGACAGAATTCAGCTCTTTGCTCGAGCAGGAACGTCAGACCTTATTAACAAACCGCGAGCTGTCGATTCACGACAATCTTAAGGTTGATGACCAAAGGATCGTGCGCGCCCTGTATCGATTGCGTCGGTTGGAAGAGGCTCTCGAAGGCAAGTATTTGGATTTTAGAATGAGCACCGCGCTGGAGGCTCTCAACTTTTTCTTCGATCGCCAATTCGATCCACCCGTGCTTTTCAAAAGTCTTGCCAAGACATCACGATCTCAGCTATTCGCTGAGGAGCTAACCTTTGTCTTTGCAGTGAGGCTCGAGGGCAGACAAAAATACCGGCTCATACTTGTTGGTGCTCCGGAGGCACATTTTGAAGTAGGCACGCTGCTGAGCGCCGAGATAAGAGTTAACGAAGGCGCGGGACAGCACCTCGATCCAGTTTACGGAAAGGCTCGCTGCGATCTCCCGGGGCAGCGCAATTTCGCCATCGAATTTGATGCGCCTGCGCACGTTCAAACAATCTCGGATATTAGAGTTGTTGTTAATACCGCGTTGCCGATCAGGAACTGCCTCCTTTATAGCCGGCGTTTCCTGCAACAGGGAAGAGGCAATGTTGGTCCGGCTCCGCCACTGGTAATTGAACAGCCGGCGCCGAGCGGTGGAGAGTACAGGCAGGAGCAGGATTACCAACGTCCATCACGTTTGAGTCCGCCGGATGTTGCGCCAGAGGAACCTATTTCGGACTGGGAACCAAAACCACGACGTAGACGTCTCGAGTGACGTCTTCTTGAATATCTCACATGAAATATTCTTATGAGTATTCTCATATGAAATAAGGAGAAATGCTGATGCATCTCGACCGGCTCTCACTTGAATTTGAGAACGCATTGGACAATGCGCGGCATTTTGCTGAGCGTCGAGGTGAGGCGCTCATAACTTCGAATCATCTGCTTTTTGTCCTCCTTGAAGCGGGTGGAGTCCTTAGCTCGCTGGCTAACAAACAGGGAGCGGACCGCCAACGTGTTTTAGATTACCTGACCGGGCGACTGGCAGAAGATCAGGACGGACGAAAACTTGAGCCTGGCAAGCGACCGACAGCCAGTAAGAGTTTGCGCGACTCGATAGATCGCGCTTTCGCCGTCTCGGATCGGCGTGGATCAGAAATGGTGGAGCCGATCGATTTTCTCTCTACGATGCTTGAAAGTGAAGACGATCGATTGCGCGCGGCGCTTGGCGATGCCGGCCTTGATTCCGACGCGGTGCGGAAAGCTGCTGAGACACGCGAGTCAGTAGGTGAAGTATTGGGAAAAACACCAGAAGCACAACGCGGTTCTACGCTCGAGCGTTTCGGTCGCGACATGTGTCAATTGGCTGCCCAGGGAAAATTTCTTCCGGTAATTGGTAGGGATGAAGAGATTCGATCCGTTGTACAAACCCTACTTCGCAAGTCCAAGAACAATCCGGTATTGGTGGGAGATCCCGGAACCGGTAAAACAGCTATTGTTGAAGCACTGGCCCAGCGTATCGTGGCCGGCGATGTTCCGGACTCACTAAAGCATTGTCGTGTCTATGCGCTCGATTTAACCCTGCTGGTGGCGGGTGCGAAATATCGAGGCGAGTTTGAAGAACGCATCAAAGCAGTCGTTGATGAGGTGGTCTCCCGGCAGGGCGAGATTATTCTCTTTCTCGACGAGCTGCACACCTTGGTAGGTGCTGGAGGATCGGCTGGCGGTCTGGATGCGGCCAATATCCTTAAGCCTGCTTTGGCCAGGGGAGAGCTTAGGTGTATTGGGGCCACTACTCACGATGAGTATCGTGAACGAATTGAGAAGGATGGAGCGTTGGCTCGTCGTTTTGAGATGGTCGTTGTGAACGAGCCGGATGATGAGGCGACCCTTAACATACTGCGCGGTATTCGTCCTCACTATGAGGCTTACCATGGTGTGCGTCTTTCGGAAGACAGCCTGATTTCAGCAGTAAAACTTTCCCGCCGCTATCTACGCGATCGATTTCTTCCCGACAAGGCTATCGACGTTATCGACGAGGCGACCGCGCGCATTCGGATGCAACTGGAATCGAAGCCAAACGCAATCGATGAAATAGAGCGAAAGCTCATTAGATTGCAGGGCGAGATTGAGTCTCTGCGGAAGGACACGAGCAAAGCGCCGAGATTAGCTGAGGCGGAGCGCGAAGAAAAGGATCTTCAGTCGCAATTGGAAACTCTAAAACAGCGATGGCAGCGTGAGCGCTCCAGCATTTCAAAGTTGCAGAAGACCAAGCAGTCAATCGAAGAACAGAAACTAGCCTTGGATGAGGCGGAATCGCGCGGCAACATCACTCAGGCCGCTGAGATCCGTTACGGCACTCTCAAGTACCTAAACGAGCAACTTGCCGACGTCCAACAGGACGTCATTGAAATCGAGAGAGAGGGTGGCTTAGTGCCACAGGAAGTTGGCAACGACGTTATCGCCGAGGTGGTTGCTCGCCGCGGCCGTGTGCCGCTGGCACGGCTGCTCGAATCAGAGCGTGAGCGCATGTTGAAGCTCGAAGAGAGGTTGTCAGGCAGGGTTTTTGGTCAGTCTCAGGCGATCGAGGTGCTGGCAAACGCGGCTCGCCAGATGAGAACTGATCTCCGGCGTTCAAAACGACCGGCATCGTTCCTCTTTGTTGGTCCAACGGGTGTTGGTAAGACTGAGCTAGCCAAAGCCCTTGCTGAAGCACTGTTTGACGATGATGATGCTTTGATCCGAATCGATATGGCTGAGTACAAGGAGAGTCACTCGATCTCCGGTCTCATCGGATCAAGGCCGGGACTCGTCGGCTCGGAAGAAGGTGGATTCCTGACAGAGAGGGTTAGGCGGCAGCCTTACTCGATTGTCTTGTTCGATGAAGTGGAAAAGGGCCATCCTGAAGTTCTCGATCTCCTGCTTGGAGTGCTTGGCGAGGGACGACTGACTGATGCCAAGGGACGTCATTGCGATTTCTCGAATGCCATCGTGATCTTTACTTCGAACCTCGGAGTGCGTGAAGCGAACGATATGACCGATGACCCTGAAAAAAAGGGTGAGATAATTTTGGAGGTCGTCAAAGCCACGCTGCGGCCTGAGCTATTCAATCGACTGGATGAAATAATCTGCTTCAATTCACTCAGTCAGGAGATCCTCGAGAAAATTGTGACTCGAAATCTGTCCGAACTGGGTACCAAACTCGCTGACGAAAGAAACATCTGCTTTGAGGTCGAACCCGCGGCAACAGTCTTCCTCGCCAGGGAATCTTATGACCCCAGCTATGGCGCCCGCCCAGTTGAACGTACGCTGCAGCGTCTGGTGCTTTCGCCGATCTCAAAGATACTCATTGCAGAAGCTGCCGATCAGCAGCAACGAACCATAAAAGCCGACTACTCCGAACAGGACGGTATCCAGATTAGCCTTCTGTCCGGGAAGCAGCAAGCTGCCTCATAGTTTGCAAGTTTGGTGAAGAGACGTTGCGCGAATATTCTTCAGAACACGCGCGCATGTCGATCATCAACTCAAAGGCCCAAAGACCTATGTATCGCAGACTGCCCGATTCCAAGCACGAATTAGTGAGAGCCTTAGCTCTTATCATGACGCTGCTGCTGGCGGGCATAACCATTTCATCTTTACTGTCGGGCAGATTGCAACCGGATCCAGTGCCTGCACTCGAGGCTCGTGCGCAGACTTCATCAGAACCTCAAGGGACTGATCCGCTTCAACAGTTGAGGGATGAGTGGGATAGAACGGTGAAACAGGAAGATATCTCTCGCAGAGCCGCGTTTCTTATTTTGTTGCACTGGCTACCGCCCGGATCGCGTATGGCGTCAGGCTATCGAAGCCCGGAACGTCAGCTGGAGGTAATCCGCAGTTGGGCTCAGAGGTATAACGCGGCGAATCCTGCAGATCGGATTCCACTTCCTCCCGCCGTGATGAAGGTGGATGATTCCAGCACCTGGGCTCCGACTTTGCATGGCCTTAGGCAGCGGAACTTCATCATAGCCGCGCCCGAACAAACACCACACGCTACTGACAGGGTTGTTTTTGATATAGCCGGGGCTAGTCTGGCGCTGATTGAAGCGGCTTGTCGCCAGGCGCAGAAGGAAGGGATGGTGATATTCCGAAAAATCATCGTGGAGCCTATCCAGGGGAACGTGCATGTGGAGATTGAAACCATCGACGCTCGGGCTCTGAGTCAGTTTAGTTTACGCAACCCCACCACCTCGGCGGCATCATCTTCGGGGAACTCGGGCGCGGCCGCGGGTGCGAGCTCGTCGCCGGAGCCTCCAGACGAAGAACGAAATAAGATGCTACAGAAATTACAGTACGACCATGACAACGAAAAGACTGATCCGGCTAAACAAATAAGTTACGACCTCGCAATGATCGATTATCTCGATCAACGAACCGATTATATAAGAATTAAAGATTTGAGGGAGGACATCAAACAGCACGAACAGGAACGGCAAAGACTTGCGTCTATACCCAGAATGAACCAGGCGCTCGAGAGCATTAATGTGGCAAGACGAGAAGGCCGACCTGCTGAGGCGTTGAGTCTCGCGGAACAATTTATCAAGGACTATCCTGAGGCCACGCAATACAAGAACATAGCAGTTGAGATAAGGACACAAATGAAAATTGACCAGGCTATAGATGCCCTGGTCAAGTCCGAGTGCAGCGAATGTAAGAGAGCCAGCTCGCTGATTGACGATGCTCTCAAGGAATCTCCCAATAACGAGTCCGCCCAAAGGATCAAGGGCGAAATTACCGCCTGCGTTGCCAGGTGCAAGACCAGCTTTACGGCTTTTATCGTGTTGAGTGTTCTAAGTGTCGTTGGATTACTGGCAGTCCTTTACTTCTGGCTTCGGCCCAGGAACTGGGTGCTGGAAGCGATTGATGGTCCATGCATAGGGCAGGTTTTCGCCCTCAATAAAGACAAGCTCATCATCGGCGCCCTCGGCCCTGGGGAAGACGATGACAGTAATGCCGCTGACATCGTAATTTCCGATTCCAACCGCAAGATATCCCGTGTGCATTGTGTGCTCCGACAACACGGCAGGCGCGTCTATCTAAAGGACATGAGTAGAAATGGAACGAAGATAAATGCCATTGAGATCGAGGGCAATCGCTACGTAAAACTGTGCAATGGCGATGAAATCTCACTTGCCGATGAGGCGGTGTTGTTATTGAAATATGGAGCCAAAGGCCAATCGTGACGTGTCGGAAGGATGCCGGTATGGACTCTCAGATTTGGGTTAGGGCAGGAATACCGGTACAATCTCAGCACGTTTAACGTTCAGCCGCAGCTTACTTCAAGCATGACCTGCTGCGTAGATCCACGATAGTCTCAGGCTTTCATGACCTCAAAAGTTAGCCCGTACTTCTAACAGGTTATTCAGACACCACTCAAGGGACAAGAATGGAACGAGCAGCCAAACGAGACCCTTACCGATTAGTAGGCACAATTCTGGGCCGCTACCAAATCCATGAATTCGTCGGAGTTGGTGGAATGGGTGCGGTTTACCGTGCAACGCACCAGGTAATAGAAGATATTGTGGCGCTGAAAATCCTCAAGCCGGATCTCGCTTATGAGAACGAACCGATGGTCCAGTTTTTCTTCAAGGAGGCAAAGAACACTCGCCGTTTGAATCACCCGTTTATAGTGCGTGTAACCGACGCCGATATCAGTAACGATGGCATCGCCTTTCTGATAATGGAATGGCTCGAAGGTTATACGCTGGAGGATGAGTTAAAAGAGAAAGGCGTAATCCCTGTCGATCGGGTGGCGATGTTACTCGATCAAATCTCCAAAGGGTTAACCCACGCGCATAACACGGGCATTATTCACCGCGATTTGAAACCCAGCAATATCATGATTGTTAAAGATTTTGATGGGAACGACACGGTGAAGATTCTTGATTTCGGTATTGCCAAAGCAGTCAATTCTACGATTGGTTCAAACAGCAGCCGGTTAATCGGTGCACCGTTTTATTCATCACCCGAGCAAATGACTGTTGGCGCGAATATCGATCAACGATCAGATATCTATAGCATCGGGGTAATGCTTTATCAGTTGTTGTCTGGCGTACTTCCTTTTGACGCAAACACAGTAGAACGCTTGATCCAGCAGCATTTCACACACCCACCGCCCTCACTCTGTCAAATCCGGCCGGATATTTCGGAGGAAGTTGAAAGCGTTGTCTTCAAGGCACTGGCCAAAAAGCCGGAAGATCGTTACCAGACGATTGCGGAGTTGGCGTCGGCCATGAGACATGCAGCCGATCTTGCAGTCGGTACGTTGATCCTGGATTGCGTAGATGAGGTTCGTGGCGAACCTGTGGCTAATGCTGCTGTCTATTTGGGCGATACCCTCGCTGGTCAAACTGATGAGGATGGTCAATGGCGAAGAGCTTTGGTTTCAAGAGAGATTTCGCTCGAAATCAATCACCCTCGATATCAGCCATGGAAAAAGTCGCTTCATATCGTTCCTCAAAAAGAACAGCACATTAAAATTCCGCTGGTTCTTAAAGCACTTGGAGATCTGATGATCCAAACTTCTGCGGCGGGTTCCGAATCACCAATCGCAGAAGCACAAGTGTGGATTAATGGCGAACTGGCGGGAGTCACCGACGAGAGGGGCTTTGCGAGAATCGAAGGCCTGACTCCGGGCGAGGCAAAGGTTGAAGTCGTAAATCCGGACAACAATTACACCTATGCGAAAGACATTCAGATACTGAAGTGGCAAGAATCCACCTGGGTGGTGACGCTGCCAGCACAATCGCAATCAGGGACGACTAATACTCGCCGCTGGATCCTCTGGGCGGCTGTGGCTGGTCTAATATTATTGGCAATAGTTGTCTTCATTGTTGTAGCCGTCTGGCTGTATCTTCTCCGCCGGCCGTCAACGATCGCAGTTACAGCAACTCCAACGCCAACATCTATCGCCACACCGATGCCTTCTGCGAAACCGTCCCCAAAACTCTTGACTCTACAGGGTTCGCCTATTGGCCAGTTGTCAACGACTAATTTTGAATATTATCAAACCGTGATTAGTTCTGATGGCACAAGGTTAGCGTCGACTGGCGATAAGAATACCGTTCGTTTTTGGCGGGTCGAAGGTGAAAACAAAATAAATCCGGATATAGCGTTAGAGAACGCTAAGCCTGGATCCGTGGTCGCAATAAGTCCGTCCGGATCGCTGGTTGCCGGCGACAGCGCCAATGACAACCAACTTCATCTCTGGCGCACGGACGATGGCCGGCAAATAAAGAGCCTGCCAGGGCATACGGCTCCTATCGTTTTGGTTAGATTCAACGCAGATGAAAAAAGTCTGCTCTCTGCTGATCTAAACGGCACGGTCATAGTATGGCAGATAGACAACGGAAAGATTTTGAACGAACTTCCCAGACCTGGATCCGGTCAACAGATAATGGATGTAAGTGCCGATCAAACGATGCTCGTGCTTTGGTCGCAGACGGACGGATCGGTACAACTTTGGTCACTTCCTCAGCGTAAGGTTCTCTTGCAACTTCGCGATCATTATAATGATCTGACCTCTGCGGCCCTCAGTCCAAATGGAAATCTTCTGGCTTTAGGCAGCGGCAATGGAACGATTCGCTTCTGGGACGTACGTGATGACTCGCTCAAAGGTTCTCTTGAGGGGGGAAAGGAAGCGGGAGAAGTAAGCTTAGTGCTTTTTATGCCTGGTGTGGATGCGGAGATTGTCGCAGCAGGATTCAAAGATGGCTCTATTCGCTTTTGGCAGGTCAGTGATCGCAGGCAACTGGTAACTTTGAAACACGACAAAGCAGTCGGTAGCTTGTCGTTTAGTGCAAATGGGAAACTGTTAGTATCAGAAGGAGACGACGGAACCATCCGGTTTTGGCGAATCGATACTGCCACCGAATAACCTGCTCCGGCCGGGAGAATACACTCCTGATACTCTGGGGACAATAGCGATGGCAAAAAGGAGGGTTGTTGACCAGATCGTTAGTGGTACGCTTCATCATATTAGCTGCGCTGCTCTCTTCAGTGTGCTTGCCGCTGTTATCTCAAAACAAGCGTCGCAAATCTCCTGGTCCAACTAACAGTTCCGGATCAAAGAAAGCATCGAATAAGAAGCAGCCTCAAGCTAAACCCTCGCCGG
>Ga0068870_10000743_pt1 | contig 12546 bp, 9 predicted proteins | sample KBSMisM62_FD_66599 | JGI IMG/M metagenome (GOLD analysis project Ga0068870, IMG submission 66599) | Miscanthus rhizosphere microbial communities from Kellogg Biological Station, Michigan, USA - KBS Miscanthus M6-2 | ecosystem: Host-associated > Plants > Roots > Rhizosphere > Soil ...
CGGCGGGCAATGCTCGATTTGTAACTCGTTGAATCTCGCGTAACGTTGTGATTCTTTACAGCTATTTCTTTTGAAACATCAATAGCTCAGTGAACTTACAAAGGTACTCACAATCTCCTGCCCTGCGGCTCTCCGGTTGACGACTCAAGTGTAAACTGCGAAACGGGCTTCGGGAGCGTGGCTGTGACCGGCTCCCCGCTGGCTCGCATCATAAAATGCTATGAGTCGATCGCTTCGCGTCCTTCTTGTGTTTGTCTCCTTGGTATCTTCAGTATTCGCAGCGGATCGAGGTTCCCTCATCCGCCAAGCCAATATCTATCTGTCGCCAGACGCGAAATCCGCCAAATTAGGAGAAGTTGAGCGCGGGCGCGAGCTAGTTTTTCTCGAATCGACCCCCGGCTGGGTTCACGTCATGGCGATGCTCGGCGAAGAAAAAACCGTGACGGGGTGGATGCTGGATAAAGGAATCGTTCGAGCGACCAGTCAGGATGGGGACCGAATCTTGTTCGGCGAAGGGACTGACTCTGAAGATCAGGCGAGTCGTCGTCGAGGACGTCGCGGCGCAGCCGATGACGCCGCTCGCCTCTATTACCGCGTGTACGACCTCTATCCGGCATCTCCATACGCAGGCGAAGCTTTGTACCGCGCCGCCGATATACGCTGGCAAATCGAAAAAGTTGATGTCATGTCACGTCCCTCAGCACGCGAGAAGGAAAGTTACCTTCGCCAAGGCATGAACGAAGAATTGATGAAGACTGTCATCAAGAAGTATCCAGGAACAAAATGGGCCGACATTGCGGCATTCCAGCTCATCGAGAACAAACTGTGCGGAGACTGGCAAGGATCGGTGAAGTGTCCAGACAAAGAAGCGGAAACTTACGAAAAATACGCGGCCGACCGACCGCAGTCTCCCAAAGCGGCAGAAGCTCTATACAACGCTGCCTGGCGTCGCGCCGCGATGATCGACATGTACAAGACTGATGAACAACCGAAGAAGGCCGAGGAATCCAAATCCAAGGCTCTTGCGCTGACTCAGAAGATTCTTAGCACCACGTCAGGACAAGGCGATTGGGCGGCGCGTGCTCAAGCACTGGAATTCGTCGTCAAGCAAGATGTTCCAACATATGGAAATTCAATTCAGTGAGAGCGTTTCGCGCTCCCCTCTCCATCCTCTGGCTATTCTTTCGACCACACGCGGTGTATTCGATATTCTGTCTTGTCTCAACCACTGATTTTGGAGGCTTCATGCGCAAGACCTGCTCCTCTTTCCTGATCGTTGCCTTCTTTTCAACCTTGTCGTTAGGACAACAGGCTGAGCCTCGTTACTTCGACGGTAAGAGTTGGTGGGACCACGTCAAGGTTCTGGCCAATGACAAGATGGAAGGGCGCGACACAGGAAGCGCAGGCGAGAAGAAGGCGCAGGAGTATGCGATTGAGCAATTTAAGGCCGCAGGTTTAGCGCCTGCGGGGACGGACGGTTTCTATCAACCGGTCAAGTTTGTTTCGCGGCAGATCGTCGAGAAGGATTCGAGCTTGGCGCTGGTTCGCGGTGGTAAAACCGAGCGCGTTCACCTCGGAGACGATGCAATTCTCAGTGCACGTGTGGAACCGGCCCCCGAAGTGAATGCCCCATTGGTTTTCGTCGGGTATGGTCTGAAGATTCCAGATACAAACATCGACGACTTCGCGGGACTCGATGTGAAAGGCAAAGTTGCAGTTCTCATAACAGGCTCGCCATCCAACGTGCCCGGAGCGCTCTCCGCCCACGCGCAGTCGCTCCGCGAACGGTGGAATGGGCTGAAAGCTGCGGGGGCCATTGGTTACATTTCGATTCCGAATCCCGCATTTCTGGATCTTCCGTGGGCGCGAATTGCGCTCAATCGGACACATCCGTCGATGGACCTCGACTATCCTGAATTCAATGAAACTCCGGGCGCGCAGCTGTATGTGATGTTCAATCCGGAGCGGGCTGACATGTTGTTCAAGGGGTCAGGTCATACTTTTCAAGAACTCGCGGACCTGGCAAAAACTCGCAAACCACTGCCAACGTTCCCACTACCGGCGTCGATTGCATCCAAAGCGCGTGTGGAAACAAAACATTTGGCGTCAGCCAATCTGGTGGCCAAGCTGCCGGGGATCGACCCTGTGCTCAAAGATGAATACGTTGTTCTATCTGCGCATATCGATCACGTAGGAATTGGCGAGCCGATCGAGGGCGATCGCATTTACAACGGCGCGATGGACAACGCCTCAGGAACGGCATTGCTGCTCGATGTCGCCAATTCGTTCAAGAAATCGCCGGAGAAGCTGCGCCGGTCGATCCTTTTCGTGCTGGTAACCGGCGAAGAAAAAGGACTGCTTGGATCCAAGTATTTTGCGGCGCACCCAACCGTCCCCGCGAAAGCGATGGTTGCGGATCTGAATGAAGACATGTTCCTGCCGTTAATTACGCTCAAAGTCCTTACAGTCTATGGGCTCGCGGAATCTGACCTGGGTGATCGGGCCGCGGAGACAGCAGCGAAGTATGGCGTGAAAGTGCAACCCGACCCAGCGCCACTGTTTAATGCGTTCATCCGCAGCGACCAGTACAACTTCATTCGGCATGGAGTGCCATCGCTTGCCATGGGCTTCGGCGTTTCAAATCCGCAGGAGCAGGAAACATTTCGAGAGTGGTTCACAAACCGCTATCACGCGCCGAGCGATGATTTGGCACAACCAGTCGATAAAGGCTCTGCCGGGAAGTTCGAGGACATCTATCGCGCGATGGCAGTGGCTGTGGCGAATGCGGACGCTCGTCCGCAATGGAAGCAGAACAGTTTCTTTCGGCGGTTTGCCGAGGGGAATTGATGGTTGCGGCTTTCGTTGAGCGCGTGGAGTTCCACGCCAGATCCACGCCGCGCTGGAAAATGCGCGCCGTCTTCGGGATGACGCAAGTTTTTTTAGAGCTCGTGGAATGGGTGCCGCCATTTTAGGAAAAGGGGAATGGTTTGAACGCTTACCTGCTATCGCTGATTCTGGGAATCATTGAAGGGTTAACGGAATTCCTGCCTGTGAGCTCCACTGCGCACCTGCGCATTGCGGAGGCGCTGCTGCATGTGAATCTCTCGGATGGCTACTGGAAGATGTACTCAATTGTGATCCAGTTAGGCGCAATTCTATGCCTGCCTGTGTATTTCCGGTCGCGCATTGCACGATTGGTCTCGACGTTTCCTGGCGGCGAACGCGGAGACAAAAGCCTTCTTACACACCCGCTGAGCCTGACGGCCATCGCATTTGTTGTAACGGCGATTCCGTCGTTCCTTCTCACCAAGGTGATTGGAAAAAATCTTGAGAGCCTGGCGGTCATGGGCTGGGCGCTGCTGGTTGGCGGCGTGGTGATGTGGATTGTCGATGCGATGAAGGCTCCATGGGAGAAAGCTGGACCAGGCGCAAGTGGAAGTCCGATCAAGACGTGGAAAATGGAAGACATGAGCCTCGGGCAGTCGATCTGGGTTGGCGCGTGCCAAATTCTGTCCGCGGTGTTTCCAGGCACTTCGCGTTCGATGGCGACGATAGCCGGCGGACAGCTCGCGGGAATGTCACGCGCATCGGCACTTGAGTTTTCATTTTTCCTATCGATGCCGACAATGGTGGTTGCGACTGGCTACACGTTGCTCAAGTCTGTGATGGGCAAGGGTGTGGAGAATCCAATCGGCGTATCGCAACTGACTGGCGAACAATGGGGCGTTCTGGCGCTCGGGTTTGTCGTGTCGTTTGTGGTGGCGTATGCCGCAGTGGCATGGTTCATGGCCTGGGTGCGACAACGAGGATTCGTGCCGTTTGCGGTGTATCGGATTGTCGTGGGGATTGCCGTGCTGCTGTGGATCGCCAGAGGCACGGGTGTGTGAACCGAGGCAGTGTAGTGGTCAACACTGCTGGATGCGCCGCGTAGCGAATCCTGCCTACAGGTTGGGGGATACCAAGTCGGTACGGTGTACCAATTCCTGCGCCTTCAACAGCGGGCGGTGTTGCATAATTGAGAGGCTCTGGTGAACTCGCAGCATCGCGCGTAAGTTATTGCGCGTGATGACGAATACGCCCTGATGAAACTGTTCTCGCGTATTTTCGAACCGACCAAAAACCGGCGGCTGAACGAATTGGTCGGGTTCTTGTTGTGTGTCTCCGCGCTCCTCCTTTTCCTTGCGCTCATTTCCTATTCCCCACTCGATCCGTCGTTGAATAGCGCGTCGGTTCTAACCGGTTCGCGCGCGGCGCGCAACTGGGTAGGAATTGTGGGTGCCTATGTGTCCGACATATTGCTACAGGCATTCGGGTTAGGGGCGTTTCTCCTGACCGTCTTTCCCGGGATGCTCGGCATTCGCTGGTTTCGATCGCGTAAAGTGCAGGCTCCGTTAGCGAAATCGCTGGGTACGATTTGGCTTCTGATGTTCGTGCCGGCACTCCTTGCCATACTCCCCGGACATGTTCGCTGGATGAACGCAATTCCAATCGAAGGATTGCTGGGCCGAATCGTTGGGGACGCGTTAATCCATTACTTCAATCTAGCTGGCGCATACATAGTTTGCGCTACGGTGTTGGCGGTTGCGTTGTATCTCACGACTGCATTTTCGTTCTCTTCTGTGCAGGTATGGGTTCCGACTCGCTTGGCATTTTTGTTTGCACTGCGCGACCGGTGGACGGATTGGAAGGAAGAGCGTCAGAAGCAGAAGCTGCAACGGGAGCTTGAAAAGCGTCGGTCGCAGAAGCCCGTGGTCACAACTCAAGCTGTGACACGCGGTGAGCGTTTTGAGGACGAACAGCGGGCGACTCGGCCAGTTGAGGCTCGAGTAGCTGCAGCCGAGATCGGCCGGCCAACTGGTATCGAGCGGGTCATGGATGCTGGCGCGGCCAGTCAAACCATATCGGCTAAACCTTCGGCAGCCGAGCAGAGCCGAGCTGAAGCAGAACCGTTGCCTGGCATCGCGGTTGCCGAGCGCGCAGACACCGGGCAGAAGACTAAGACTGTGTTGCCTAAGATTGCAGGTAACTACAAGCTGCCGCCGTCAAGTTTGTTGCACCGTCCGGACGAGCAACAAGTGGTCGATGCGGAAGAATTGAAGCTGTTGGCACAAGTCCTGGTCGCAAAGTATGCGGAGTTCGACGTTCACGGACAGGTAACGCAGATCAATCCCGGGCCCGTGGTAACGACGTTTGAATTCAAGCCGGAAGCAGGCGTGAAGTACAGCCGCATTATCAACCTGACGGATGACCTGTGCCTTGCCCTCAAGGCCGAAAGCATTCTGGTTGAACGCATGCCCGGTAAGAGCACGGTCGGTATTCAGGTACCGAACCGGCAGCGGGAAATTATCTGGCTGCGGGAGAACGTCGAGTCGCAGGACTTCATCGGCAACAAGTCCAAATTAACGATGGGCTTGGGCAAAGATATTAACGGAAGACTTGCGGTTGCTGACCTAGCCGGGATGCCACACCTTTTGATCGCCGGATCGACGGGCGCCGGAAAATCGGTAGCAATCAATGCCTTCATCATGTCGATTCTCTACAAAGCGACACCAGACCAGGTGCGATTAATTCTGGTTGATCCGAAGCGGCTGGAGCTCGGGAATTACGAAGGCGTTCCACACTTGTTCACTCCAATCATCACGGAGCCGAAGCTGGCGGCGAACGCGTTGCGCAACGCTGTTCGTGAGATGGAGCGGCGGTTGAAGCTTCTGGCGGAAAAAGGCGTTCGGAATATCGACCAGTACAACAAGCTGTTTGAAGATGACGGCACGCTGAATTTGTTTGGGGAGAGTCCGGATGAGCGGCCGCTGCCGTTTATTGTGATCATCATCGACGAGTTGGCGGATCTGATGATGCTCGATGCGGGGAATGTGGAGGAGTCGGTCACCCGTCTAGCGCAGATGGCGCGCGCAGTTGGTATTCACCTGGTATTGGCCACGCAGCGTCCGTCGGTTGATGTGATTACCGGATTGATCAAGGCGAACTTCCCTGCCCGCATCTCGTTCCGCGTGGCAACCAAGGTTGACTCGCGAACGATTCTGGACGCAAACGGCGCCGAGGCGCTGCTTGGTAAAGGTGACATGTTGTACCTGCCTTCGGGTTCGGCGCGCGTGCACAGGTTGCATGCTCCGTTCGTCACCGAGAAAGAAATTGCGGCAGTGGTCGAGTTCTGGAAGGCACAGGCGACGGCAGAATATCAGCAGCAATTCCTCGAGGCTCCCAAAGAAGAGCGGGAGAGTGGCGCAGGTGGAGACGGGGCCGGCGAGGACGACAACGATCCTATGTACGAAGACGCGGTGCGGTTGGTGCTCGAGTTCGGAAAGGCTTCGACCTCCCTCATCCAACGGCGGCTGCGCGTGGGATATGGTCGCGCGGCGCATTTGATCGACATGATGGAGCGGGATGGGATTGTGGGTGCGGCGGATGGCCCGAAGCCGCGGGAAGTGTTGAAACGTCCGGATTGGATCACGGAAGTGGAAGACGCAATGCGGTAGAACAGTTCTCGGTTCTCAGTATTTGGTTCTCAGTATTTGGTTCTCGGGGCGGCTTAATTCCGCCCTTTTCATTTGTGCTGCCGCTAAGATGCCGCGACTCCCGGCTTGCGGACGTTCAGTGTGCGGCTGGTTTTTCTCTCAGGCCACGCACTGCTAGCCACGCCAGAACTGCGACGGCGAAGAGCATCGCGATCCAGAGAACGGACTTGTGTTTCTCGGACCAGGGGCGGTCGTCGGGACGCGCCGTATAGGTAGCGTTCTTCGTCGCCGGGGCCAGTTCGGCTTTTACGGCGTCTGCCTCTTCCTTAAAGAATTTGGCATAGTCGTAGGTAGGTGACACCAATTTTGGATCGCCGTAATAGAGCTTAAGTGCGGTGTGTCCAGCGGGATCGAAGTAGACGCGGCGCTGTATGGATTGTGGCTGAGCGGCTGTGATGTCGAGGGAGGGGTCGTCACCGTTTTCGATTTCGATGGTGAGATGTTCACAGCACACCTCATTTGCGGGTACGACGAGGTCTTCCGTGATAACGCTTTGACCGCCGCGACGGGCACGAATGCGGCTGATCTCTCCGATCGCTACCTGCATTCCCTTCTCGTCCTGAATACGAACCGGACGTAGAAAGTTGACGGTGCCAGCTCCAATCGTGAACACAACACGGTCGATCGGAATTTTTCCAAAGAGGTCGCAGGCAAGAGTGCTGTGGTGGGGTTTCGGTGGCGGCTCAACCGAGTGGCACGTTCCTGCTGGAATGTATGCTGCTTTTCGCTCCTGAAGATTTGACACGAGGGCGCCGCGAACCTGGGCGGGCATGATGCCATGAGTCAGCCTGACTCGGACGTAACGAAAGCTCCACGTCGGCAAAGTGATCGTCGAGTTTGCGCCAAGTTTTTCAGCCGTGAAATCGTATAGCGTTGAAGGGGTGGGCCAGGGAGCCGCCGCTCTATCTGCAAGGGTGTTGCTTCCTGCCACCGACGCACTGATCACGAAATTCTTTGCTTCGAGAGCCAGCCGGATGTGGTCGTATTCGGGAACGCCTTGCATGTCGAGATCGAATTCTGTGTGATCACCAACTTGCGCCAGGTTGAGAATTTTGCCTTCGTGTTCCTCGCTGGTAGAGACTCCGCGCGCCTGAGTGAGAGCATATGGGACCTGACGTCCCTGATCGTAGAGCCGCAGGTCGCCCAGGTCGGCTCGAGCGTCTTGCCATATTTCCGGATCGAGGATGATGTAGTTCTGACGGGCGGAATCCGTGATCTGGACGTCGCGAAGAGTTGTGAAGTAACGAAGGTCAGCGTCGGGAACGGCAGCGATTACTGCTGCGGCCAGAAGTGGGAGTAGAGCGGCTCGAACGAAATGTCCTGTCACGATGGGTCCACTCCCGCATGTTTCTGCTTTGAGAGATGGAGCCAGTCGCGCTGGTAGACGAACGAAATCGCCAAGAGTAGGACGCCCAGGACGATAAAGCTGACGATGCGGTATCCGCGATCGAGTTCGGAGACGTCATAGACGAATACCTTGACGATGGTCAAGGCAATGAGCACAAGCGCCTGCCAGCGGACGAATGCGGAACGCCGCCAAAAGCCGACGGCCATAAGAATTGCCCCATAGATCATCCAAAGAGCAGAGAACGTAAAGTCGCGAGCAATCGCGAGAGCTCGCGTGTTGGCGTAAGCCGCTGGATTGTCTGCATTGCCGCGCAAACCGTAATCCATTTGCCGCGAAAAATAGTCGTGAACTTCGTTGGTGAGCGCGACGAGGGCAAGGACATTAAGGGCGACAGAGGCGAGGTACACCGCGTTTCGTCCCGCGTCGTCGCCACGCTTGTCACCGTACCAAACGATTGCGCCCAGCACAGCGATGGCAACGAGATAGGTGACGAATCGTGCGTTGAATAGCAAAGTGTCCGCGCGGAAATTGTCGTAGACCACGAGGCGCACCACACCGAGGGCGAGGGCGCAGACAGCGAATACGTTGAGCAGGTCGGAGTGGATACGGTCGGCCACCCAAAGCAGCACTCCGGCTTCGACAAGCCAGCCGATCGTGATCCAGTGCCCATCCAGGCGGATGGGAATGGCGATCGTAATGAAGCCGATGGCGAGGGCGAGGTGAAGCAGGCGAAGGGACTGTTGCGAGGATTGATCGTAGCGCACTCCGGCGCGACGACTGAGCAGGATATAAACAGCCGCAAGTCCGAGCGCGAACCAGGCTGTGAGGGTCTTGTCGATGCTTTCGTAGAGCGCGTAGACCTGGAGAAAATAGACGACAGCGTTTACGAAGGCGAGCATTAAGGCGATTGGAGAATCGCTGCCCTTGCTGAACTTTGCGGGAAGACTGTCCTCAGCGTGTGCAGCCTCACGGCGGCGAGCGACGAGCGGGGCTACGGCAAAGATTGCAAAAAACAGTGTGGCAAAACCCAGAGTGAGCTGAACCTGCGTGTTGTCGTAGAAGTGCGAATACCATCCGACGTAGAGCGAGAGCGTGCCGACAAAACTCAGCACGAGCAAGCGCTGCCATGGCTTGAAAACGACCAGCGCTAGCGCCGCGACGTCGAGCAGGATGAGGTAGGAGAAGAGTTCGAATTCACGGTTTTGTCCTGTGGAAACGAGAACGGGAGTCAGGAAGCCGCCGCTGAGGGCGAAAGCCGCAAGTATTTCGGCATTCTGGGTGACCGCAAGAACGCCCGTAGCAGCGGTAACCGCCATCATGGCAATGAACGCAATTCCGCTCGGGATCAGCGCATAAACCTGGAACGCGGCCCAGAGCGAAAGATACATAGCACCGATACCAACCGCTTTGAGAGAGTAGGAAAAAGCCTTGTATCCCTTTGATCGGAACCGTTCGCTCCAGAGTACGAGGGCGATGCCTGCGATCAGTCCGATGGCTACGCGGCCCGCGGGGCCAATCCAGTTGTTGTCGAACGCAAACTTCAAGAAATACGAGATGCCAATCAGGACAGCGGTAATACCGATGCGGTTGAGCCACTGCGAACCGATGCGCGATTCGAGGTCGCGATCAGGTGGCGCAGGCTCAAGAGTGGTCGAGACCCTGGGCGGAATTCGCGGGAGGGGCGGCAGAGGCGCGAGTGGCGCATTTGTTCGCTGCGCGTATGGGAGGGGCGCCGACGGCACCGGTTTGCCGCTTGGCTCGGGAGATGCGATTCCACGGGTTTCGAGTGCTCGTTCAAGTTCATAAACACGCCGGGTGAGATCGGCGATGAGCGCGCGCAACGATTCGAAGTCGCTACCTTGTGGATCCAAAGGACTCCTTGTGTGAGTTTTCCACCGAATTATCTGCGAAACTAGCCTGCTTTGCCCATTACTTTCGAAGGACGTGGTTGTGAAAGTACACACAGAGTATTTGAAGTTTCACACGAAGACGCATAGGGCATACGTGCACATCACGCCGCAGGTTGAAGCTGCGGTACGAAAGAGTGGCGTTACCGAGGGAATGGTGTTGGTGTCGGCCATGCATATCACCGCTGGCGTGTACGTGAATGACAATGAAGATGGGCTGATCGAGGACATCGACAAGTGGCTCGAGGGTCTGGCGCCCTTCAAAAAGGATTACCGACATCATCAGACGGGCGAGGACAACGGAGATTCCCACTTGAAGGCGCTTTTGATTCATCACGAGGTGATTGTGCCCATCACGGCCGGCAAACTGGATTTCGGGACGTGGCAGCGAATTTTTTATGCCGAGTTTGACGGTCAGAGGGACAAGCGGGTGATCGTAAAGGTGATGGGAGAATGAGGCTGGTGGTCGGCATCTTGCTGTCGTTGATTGCTTGTTGGTAACTGGTTAGCCTGAGGAGACGACTATGAGTTCTGAGTTGCATGAGATGCACGAGCACGCGGAACATGCGAAGCATGACCCCAGTGTGGCGCCGGTGACTTTGACCTTGGCGGTGCTCGCGGTATTAGTGGCATTGGTCTCTTTGCTGGGACATCGAGCTTCGACCGAGCAAGTCATATTGCAGAGCAAAATCACGGACCAGTGGGCGTTTTATCAAGCTAAAAACATACGTCGACATACGGACGAGCTGTTCGCCGATTTGACCAGCGTCGTTTCTGGGAAGGATGCGGAGTCGATCGCGAAACTTGGAGAGAAATACAAAGCTGAGGGAGAGAGGTATCAGGAAGAGCAGAAAGAACTGGAAGCTGAGGCCCGAAAATTGGAACACGAGGTCGATGTGGAAAGACGTCGGACGGACAAGTTCGATTTCGCAGAAGGATTATTGGAAATTGCGCTGGTGATCACATCGATCACGTTGCTCTCTGGAAAGAGAGCGTTTTGGAAAGCAGGCATGGTTTTGGCGGTAATAGGTTTGGTTGTGACGGTTATGGGACTGATGGTCGTGTAGTTTTTGGAGGTCGAATCAGACTTCGCCGCAGAACGCTAGTTGAGTCGTATCAGGTATAGCCGATTCGCAGCCCTCATATTTGCGCTATTGGCTCACGAACAGCGCTACCGGGAAGGTTGCCAAGGCTTCCGACATCGCGAACTCACTGGTGTTTCCAGTGGCTCGTGGGTCTAGGCGTTCATCGGTGAATGCGTTTCTGAACTGCTTCGATGGAAACGGCAAAAGAACGTTGGTATCGCCCCAGACAGTTTTCCCTGTCGGTGGATCGTCCATGCCGTCCAGCAACTTCCCTACAAGTCGCGGAACAACGATGACCAGCGTCGTTGCGGCTTGCCTACGGGCAAAGGCGACGGCATGACTTGCTTTCTTTCCCCGAACAGTTAATTGCAGGTATTCACCCTTATCAAACAAATCTGGATGCTGTTGACGCACACTGAGGGCTTTCCATATCAAGAACATCTTGATTCGTCCGTCCCCAGGGTTTTTTGTCAGATCGTTGGCGATGTCCGTGAAAGATGGGTTCTGGAGCTCGTTCATCGTCTGGAGAGCTTTGCGTCGGCGGATGTAGTCCACCGCCCTCCGATTATCGGGGTCGACTAAGCTAAAGTCCCAGATCTCATTTCCCTGGTAGATGTCGGGTATGCCAGGGCTAGAGAGCTTCAGGAGCGTTTGAGAGAGGCTATTCCAGAAACCCAGCCGCGAGACGCGTTGTTGAAACGCCTCAAAATCATTCAGGAACGGATTCTCACTATCTTGAACCAGTATCGAGCGGATAAATTTCGAGACTGCTTCTTCATATTGAGCATTGCGATTTACCCAGCTGGTATTTTCTTTCGCCTCTCGCATGGCTTTCAGCATGTAGTTGTCGAGTCGCTCGCGAATGCACTCCGATTCACCAGGGCTCATTGTGCCTTGAGCTGGCCATATGCCGATCAGAGTTTGATAAATCAAATATTCATCATTCCTGGAAGGTGCCGGTTCGTCGCGCACCACACTCTTGAACTGCAGATTGAAGCTGCTCCACTTTTTCAGGCTTAGTCTCCAAGGGCCCGCCATCTCCGATAGCACGTTGATGCGGGCGCGGACGTCTTCCGATCGCTTGGAATCGTGGGTGCTGGTCGCGAGCATGGTGCGCGGCCAGGAACGAAGTCGAAAGCGGTTCGCTCGATGAAACTCAGTTGCGTTCGTTCCAAAACGGTGGAGTTCACTTCCAACGTCATTCAACGACACCAAGCGGTTGTAGCGATAAAAGGCTGTGTCTTCGAGGCCTTTTGCCATGACCGGGCTGGTGAATTGTTGAAATTTCATAGCGAAAGCAGTGACCGATTGCCTATAGGGTTGGTCTTGATCTTTCGCTATCGAGGTGAGTAATACCTTCTCTACGAAATCGAACACGCTGGGGTCATCCGCTGGGCTCTCGAGCTTGGCGGCCGCGATAGCGGCGCGGATATAGCCATCATCGGTAGCAGAGACTCCGGCAGGGCTGACGTAGGTTCGGTAGACCGGAAAGTTGGCCACAACTTCGGTCAATATGTCCCGCAGATTGTTCAGCGTGAAATCGCATGTGCGGCGCTTCGCGAGGGCGATCCGGGTAAGCCGGGTTGCCAGCACATTGAGTTCGCTCACAAGAGCTAGCCTTACAATCAGCTTGCGGCATCGGTAAGCAATCTCGCTTACGTCGCTACGGTACC
>Ga0068870_10000757_pt1 | contig 12436 bp, 9 predicted proteins | sample KBSMisM62_FD_66599 | JGI IMG/M metagenome (GOLD analysis project Ga0068870, IMG submission 66599) | Miscanthus rhizosphere microbial communities from Kellogg Biological Station, Michigan, USA - KBS Miscanthus M6-2 | ecosystem: Host-associated > Plants > Roots > Rhizosphere > Soil ...
GATGGTCACGAGGGGTCAGCTGAAGGAGGTCATCGTCTGTGGACCGGACCCCTCCCGGTATCTGGAGGCGATCGCTACGTACGAGGTCCTCGAGCCGCGGTGGCAAGAAGTCCGGTTCGGGAGGAAACGCCAAGCAGGGCGGGACGACCGCGCAGAAGAAGGCGGCAGGGCGGAAGGGTGGCAAGGCCTCGGCGCGGAAGAGATCGTCGTAGGTCGTAGCAAGTTCCGTGGTTCTCGTCGTCTCCGTTCTCGGACTCATAGCGAGGGATCGCAGGGGCGGCTACCGCACGCTTTTGTCGGTGCGGCGCATGAGGCTCAGCCGGCTGACGGCTGCAGCTTGGTTGGGGTTCAGTCTTCGGGCATCTGGTTGGGGACCGGAGGGTCCGGGCGTTCTTCCCTCACAACCTCCGGGCGATCTGCGACGGGCCGTGCCGTGTCCGAGGGCTCAGCCCCAGGATCAGGCGACTCAAGGCTCGAGTAGCCGGCCACCAGCATGCCTACGCCCAAACCAAAGACCGCCGATGCAAGGATCGACGTAAGGACGGCCGCTGAGCGATCGAAGAAGAGGAATCCGACCAGGGTTCCGACCATGGCACCAGCGATCGCTCCCAGGAGTCCACCGAGGGGCAACCGGGTGCCGAGCCGCCTGTGCATCCGAGCCTGGGAGGGGTTCTCGGTTCCAACCCCACGCTGGCTCCGCGCTTCGGTTGCACGTTCCTCCACGAGTGATGTGATACCCGCCGGGTCTCGGCTGAACCTCGATCGACTCCTCCGATCCCATCTCGACCCGCCCGTCCGTCACCAGCCTGAAACGAGATCCTGCCGGCGACATCCTGTCCTCGAACCCGCTGCTTGGGTTTCCCCAGCCCGGAGACGAGGCGGATCGCGTACGGCGTGCCGGTCATGAGGTGCCGGTCGCGGATGAACGCGCTCGCTGCGATGACGCGGATCAAGACCTCTCCGCGACTCGCGACCGGGGTCTCGACGTCCTCCAACCCTAGGACGTCGGCCGACCCGTACTCGTCCTGGACGATCGCCTTCATGACGAAGGGACGCCCACTTTGCGTTCCTGGATCACCCTGGGAGGTTCTCCAGGATCGGCGACGGCCTGAATCCCTTGACGATGAGGTAGATGCCGAGCGACAGCTCCCAGAAGAATTCCGGGATCGTCGCGATGGCCTGCCCCGCAGAGCCGGGCTCGATGACGTCGAACAAGACGAGGGTCCCCGAGAGGATGATGAGTGGGCCCCCGATCAGCCCGAGCCAGGTCATGCCTCGGGGCACCAAGCCGGATCGGTACATCAGGTAGCCGAGGATCAACCCGTTCCCGATGCCGACGACCCAGCCGGGCCCGAGCAGGAACGTCCAGTCGTGGATCGCGACGAGTGACCGGCCCGCGAGGACGATTGAGGCTCCGCCTGCGGTGCCGACGTCCTGTCGCAACGTCACGACCGCGAGCAGACTGAGGATGCCGACGCCGATGAACACGGATTCCACGACGCGGGCGGTGACGTAGCCGAGCGCAAGGCTCTCGCTCTGCCGCTTGAGGATCGGGAACAGCACGACGGCCGTGCCGATGTTGGCGATGATGACGATCATCTCGAGGAACGCTCCGAGGGCGATGCGGCCGTCGGAGCCGGCCCCAACGATGTAGTTGGGGTGGTCCAGCACCGGCTTGTAGAAGATGAAGAAGGCAGGGATCGACGCGACGAAGGTGACGATGAAGAGCCAACCCGCGAGTCTCGCGATCTTCTGAGGATCCGCCTCGCGAGGTACCCGAAGTGTCGGACCTGCCAGTGTGACTCTCGTCGCGCTCATGGCGCTCCTTCCGGTCGACGAACCGTCCAGCGAGGGAACGTGTCCCTGGGACGGGTCTCGAGCCACCGACCGTTGCGACGGACGTGACCGTCGAAGAGCACCAGCTAGCGCACCAAGTTGGCTTGCATCGATGAGAGTACACGCGCCGGGTCAGGGAGTCAGGCTGCCGACCGTCCAGGATCCCAATACCCGGACCACTCCGTAGACTCGGCGCTTGACCGTGTTGGACTGGATGCTCGAAGGCGACCCCTCGATCCGGTGGCAGACACTGCGTGATCTCGCCGACGCGCCGGTCGAGGTCGTTGCGGCGGAGCGCGCGCGGGTGGCCACCGAGGGATGGGGCGCGCGGCTGCTGGCCCTGCAGGGCGACGACGGTCAATGGGACGCAGGCGCGCTCTTCCCGGGGGGCTGGTGGGATCGACCCGCCGCCGGCCACCCGACCGAGCACGAGGGCCAGCCCTGGACCGCCACGGAACCCACGCTCACGCTTTTGCGTGCGCTCGGGGTCGACCCGAGCGACGAGCGGGTGCGACGGGCCGTCCAGCAGGTCCGAGACCACTGCCGCTGGGAACACGAAGGTCAGGCCTTCTTCGCCGGGGAGGTCGAGCCGTGCATCAACGGCAGGACGGTCGCCCTGGGCGTCTACTTCGGGCAGGACGTCGAGGGCATCGTCGCGCGTCTGGTGGGTGAACAGCTCGAGGACGGCGGGTGGAACTGCGAGGTGGAACGAGGTTCCGTGCGCTCGTCGTTCGACACCACGATCAACGTCCTGGAGGGGCTGCTGGCGTACGGGCGAGCGTTCGGCGGCTCGGCGGACTCCGTCGCGGTGAGACGCCGGGGCGAGGAGTACCTGCTCGAACGGAGTCTGTTCCGGCGCAAGAGCACGGGCGAGGTCGCGCAACCGGCCTGGCTGCAGTTCTCGTTCCCGACCCGCTGGCATTACGACGTGCTGCGTGGGCTCGAGTACTTCAGAGAGGCCGGCGATCCGCCGGACCCGCGGGTGGACGAGGCGATGGAGCTGCTCCGCTCCAAACAGCAGCCCGATGGGGCGTGGCTGCTCGAGAACACGCACCCCGGCAAGGTCCATTTCCCGCTCGAGGACGGCGACGGCCGGCCCAGCCGATGGAACACGCTCCGAGCGATGCGCGTGCTTCGTTGGTACGAGCGATCAGGTGGCTGAACGACCCTTCCCCGCAGGGGGCGAGGCGCTTCGGCTCCGAGGGGCGGTCGAGTCGTTCCGTCGCAGGCGCTCGAGCCCATCGAGCATGAGATCCAGCGCGAACTCGAACTCGAACTGATCGTCGCAGCCCAGCCCGACGACCGTGGCGTCGTCGTGGGTGATCCCCGCAACCATCTCGGAGATGTTCGGGTACGTCTCGGCCATCCACTGGGCCTGGATCGCCTGGACCGCGGGCGGGTCGTCGGGCGTGTCGTCGAACAGCTCCTGCGAGAACCCCAGCGCCCGGCTCCCCATCGCGTGCATCGCGTGGTGGGTCAGGTCGATCGAGAAGCCGCCCTTCCGCAGGATCCCGATCATCGAGTCCATGTACCCGATCACCATCGGCGTCGGGTTGGTCCGCGACTCGATCACCTGCGAGGCCCAGGGGTGACGCAAGAGCGCCCGGCGTGCCGAGAGCACGCGCTCGCGCATCGTGGTCTTCCAGTCGGCGTCGGCGAGCGGCGGATCGATCTCGCCGACCACGGCGTCGATCATGCCGTCGAGCATCTCGTCCTTGTTGGCCACGTGCTTGTAGAGCGCCATCGGGACGACCCCGAGCTCTTGTGCGACCTTCCGCATGCTGAGTGAGTCGACACCGCCCTGGTCCGCCAGGGCGACGGCCGCCAGCAGGATCCGTTCATTGGTCAGGGGCTCCCGGGTCGGCGCGGTCTGCTCGATCTTCGTGGCCATCACCGATTCCTCGTCCGGACCCGGGCGATCCGGGGCTTGACAAGTGTACGACGTACACCCTAGGGTGGTCGACAAGGTATACGGCGTACACCAAGCCAACGAGGAGGGACGCGATGAAGGCGATCATGCAGGACCGGTACGGCGAGGCGGACGTGCTCGAGTTCGGTGACGTCGAGGAGCCGGTGGTGGGGGAGCACGAGGTGTTGATCCGCGTTCGGGCGGCGGGGGCGGGCCCGGACGTGTGGCACATCATGGCGGGCAAGCCCTACTTGGCCCGGCCGATGCTGGGATGGAGTCGGCCGAAGATCCCGATCCGCGGCTGGGACGTCGCGGGGACGGTCGAGGCCGTCGGCTCGGCGGTGACCGAGTTCAAGTCTGGTGACGAGGTCATGGGCTCGGCCGAGCGTGGCTCGTTCGCAGAGCACACGGTCGCCCCGGCGGACAAGCTCGTCCGCAAGCCCGGACGACTCACGTTCGAGCAGGCCGCGGCGGTGGCGGTCTCGGGTACCACGGCGATCCAGGCCCTGCGCGACAAGGGACACGTGCGGCCCGGGCAGTCGGTGCTGGTGATCGGCGCCGGCGGCGGCGTGGGGACGTTCACGGTACAGATCGCGAAGGCCATGGGCGCGACCGTGACCGGGGTGGCGAGCACGTCCAAGCTGGACCTGGTCCGCTCGATCGGCGCGGACGACGTGATCGACTACACGCGCGAGCACTTCACGGACGGCTCTCGGCGGTGGGACGCGATCGTCGACACGGCGGGGCGCCGCCCGCTCCGAGAGCTCCGCCACGCGCTCACGCCGAAGGGAACGCTCGTCGTCGTCGGTGGAGACGGCGGCGGCCCGTGGACCGGAGGCTTCTTCCGCGGGATGCTCCGCGGGCCGATCGTGTCGATGTTCGTCGGCCAGACGCTCGGCGCGATCAACGCGAAGGTCACCGAGGAGGATCTGGAAGCGCTCTCCGAGCTGATCGAGGCCGGTTCGGTCACGCCGGTCGTGGACCGTACGTTCGACCTGGTCGAAGCCGCTGACGCGGTCCGGTACCTCGCCGAGGGGCACGCGGCCGGCAAGATCGTCGTCACGATGTAGCGGCTAGCTCCCCGAGCGAACCGGCGAACGGCTGACCCGCGAGCCTGGCTTGACAGCCTGCACGACCTCGGCTACACGCCGGGGTGAGAGCGGGAGGGTGGATGGACGAGCGGGCGCTTGAGGTCGACGGTGTCGGTGAGGGGCCCACGGGTGGAGACGATGCGCCTTCCGCCCGCACCACGGAGCTGATCCGTCAGAGCATCCGATACGCGATCGTGGCGGTGCTCGTCACGTTGGCGGCGCTGTGGGTCCTCGGCAAACAGCGGAACCTCATCGACTACCTGATCCTGTCCGCGCTCCTCGCGCTCTCTCTCGAGCCCGCCGTGATCTGGCTGCACGAGAAGCGAGGCTGGCGTAGGGGGAGCGCGACGGGTCTGCTACTGGTCGCGGTCTTCGTGGGCCTGGTCCTGCTCGGGATCGGCATGGGGGCGGTAGTCGCGCGCGAGGCCAACCAGATCGTCGACCAGCTCCCCGCCTACATCGACAAGCTGAACGCGTACACGCGGGACCACTTCGACCTCACGGTGTTCTCGGCGTCGCAGCGGGCCGCGGCCGCCGACGCGGGCACGCACCTCAACGAGTTCCTGAAGGACCACCAGGACGACATCCTGGGTGGGATCGCGTCGGGGGTGAGCGCGATCTTCACGGTGTTCACGATCGGGCTGTTCACCTTCTACCTCACCGCGCAGGGTCCCCAGGTCCGTCGGGCGCTCCTTTCCAGGGTGCGGCCGGAGCGGCAGGGCCGGATCCTGTTCGCGTGGGAGGTCGCGATCAAGAAGATGGGGGGCTACCTGTACTCGCGCCTGCTGCTCTCGGCAATCAACGGCGCGCTGATGTACATCACCCTGAAGATCGTGGGGGTCCCGTACGCCCTACCCCTCGCGATCGTCTCGGGGCTCATCGCCGAATTCATCCCGATCGTCGGGACGTACCTCGGCGGTGCCCTGCCGTTGGTCGTCGCCCTCGCGGAACAGGGGCCGACCGCGACGATCGTCGTGCTCGTCGAGATCGTGATCTACCAGCAGGTGGAGAACTATTACCTCAGTCCCCGGATCGCCTCGAAGACGATCGAGCTCAACCCCGGCGTCGCGTTCGGTGCCGCCATGGCGGGAGGTGCGTTCGGGGGGTTCGTCGGCGCCTTCTTCGCGCTCCCGATCGCCGCGACGATCCAGACGTTCCTGTCTACCTACTCGACGAGCTATGAGGTCGCGGATTCGGCGCTCACGCGTATCGACGGGCCCCGAGTGGATCCTCCCAAGACCCGACGTGGCCGCCCGCGAGGGCGTGCCTCGGATGCGGAGGGCACGCCAGAGCCCGAGTCCCATTCGGACGGACCGGGGTAGGGTCGGCCGTGCCCACCTACGTCGCCCTCCTCCGCGGGATCAACGTCGGCGGGAAGAACCTGATCAGGATGCCCGCCCTCAAGGCGGCGTTCGAAGACCAGGGGTTCCAGGACGTCGCTACGTACATCCAGAGCGGCAACGTGGTGTTCGCGGCGCCGGCGACCCGAGCGACCGACCTGACCCACCGGATCGAGACGATGCTCGCCGAGGCGTTCGACTACGTGCCGACCGTGGTGGTACGCAGCCACAAGCAGTTGCGCGCGACCGTCGACGGCGCGCCGAAGGGGTTCGGCGCCCAGCCCTCGAAGTACCGCTACGACGTGATCTTCCTGAAGGAGCCGCTCTCGGCGAAGACGGCCTTCAAGGCCGTGCCGACGAACCCCGCCGTCGACGCGGCGCACGCCGGCACCGGCGTCCTCTACTTCTCGAGGCTCACCGCGAAGGCCACGGCGAGCCGTCTGAGCAAGATCGTCTCGACGCCGATCTACCCGAGCGTGACGATCCGGAACTGGAACACGACGACGAAGCTGCTGTCGTTGATGGAGTCGCGGGGTGCCTGACCGTGACTAGGCGGGGTCGCTCTCGAGGCCGACGATCTCCCACGCCTCGACCGGCCGCGCCGCGCCCTTGAGCGTGAGCTCGCCCCGCGACTGCGCCCGGACCCGGTCCTTGACCAGCGCATAGGTTCGAAAGCCGGCAAGGACCGTGCCTGGATCGGCCTCCGATTGGAGGCGTGCCGCGACGTTCACGGCGAACCCCACGGCCTTGTAGGCGCGAAGGAGGTCGCTGCCGAACACGCCCACCGTGCAATGGCCGGTGTTCACGCCGACCCGCAGCCGGAGGTCGGCGGGGATCCCGCGATCACGGATGGCGGCGCTCAGTTCGTCCGCGCGCGCGATCATGCCGAACCCCGCCCGGAGCGCCGCCCACGCCTGTACGGGCTCTTCGTCGGCGATCGGGGCACCGAAGATGACCATCAGGCCGTCGCCGATGTAATTGTCCAGCGTCCCCCCGTGCGCGACCGCCACGGCCGTCATCTCCCGCAGGTACTCGTTCAGCACCTCCGAGAGCTCTTCGGGCTCCAGCGTGTCGGACAGGTCCGTGAACCCGACCAGGTCCGCGAACAACAGCGTCAGCTTCCGGCGTTCGAAGCCGTCGGCGGGGGAGAGCTGCCCCGCCATCAATCCCTCCGCGATCTGCAGAGGCAGGAAGCGCTTCAGCTCGCCGGTCCGCACGAGCTCGGCCATCTGCTCCTCGACCCGTGCCTCGAGCTGTCGATTGAGCCTCGCCACCTCGTCGAGGTGCTCCTGCTCCAGATCGTGGAGCCGTTTCTTGTTCAGGCCGGCGTTGACCCGGGCGATCAGCAAGACCGGGTCGATCGGCTTGGACAGGTAGTCGTCGGCCCCGAGCTCGATGCAGCGGACCGCGCTCTCGACCTCGTCGACCGAGGTGACCATCACGACCGGGATGTGCCGCAGTTCCTCGTCGCCTTTCATGTGCTCGAGCACGTCGTAGCCGTTCAGATGCGGCATCAGGACGTCCAGCAGCACCACGTCGAAGCGTTCGGAACGCACGAGATCAAGCCCCCGTCGGCCGTCGTCGGCCGTCGTCACGCGGTGCCCGCGTTCCTCGAGGGTCCCGGAGAGCATCTGCCGGGTCACGGGGTCGTCGTCGACGACCAGCACGGAGGCGCCTTCGCTCACGCCCGCATCTCCTCGCGGATCCGCTCGAGTTCGCCGGTCACGCGTGCCAGTTCGTCCTCGATCCGCTCGACGAGCTCCTCCTGCCCGTCGAGTGCCCCGGCCTTCGCGGCCGACTCGAGTTCCCGACAGAGGTCGGCAAGACGGTCGGCGCCGAAGGTGGAGGCGTTGGACTTCAGCGCGTGCGCCTCCCGGCGTACGTCGTCGAACCCATTGCCTTGCGCCGCGCTCGAGAGCGTTCGCATCTGGTCGGGCACGTGACCGAGGAACGTGCCGATCAAGCCGTCGACCGAGCTCCGGCCGCGCTCTCCGAGCGAGGAGGCCAGCTTCCGGACCACCGCTGCGTCGACGGCGGGTTCGGGGTGGGCGCCGTCGGCCAGGCGTTCGACCCCGGCCAGGGCCGCCGAGAGCTCCTCGAGGCGGATCGGCTTGGCGATGTAGTCGTCCATCCCGGCCTGGATGCACAGCTCCCGCTCGCCCTGCAGGGCGTTGGCCGTGACGGCGACGATGTGGGGCCGGCGCTCGGGCGACCAGCGACCGTGGATGCGCCGGGTGGCCTCGAGCCCGTCCATCTCGGGCATCTCGACGTCCATGAGGACCGCGTCGTACGGCTGCCGCTCCAGGGCCTCGAGCGCCTCGACCCCGTTGGCCGCCACGTCGGCCCGGTATCCCAGCTTCTCGAGCAGGAGCAGCATCAGCTGTTGGTTCACCGGGTTGTCCTCGACCACCAGGATCCGCAGGTGGAGCCGTTGGGCGAGCCTGTCCTCGCTCACCGGGGCGGTGGACGCGGCGATGGTCTCGGCGCCGCCGAGGATGCCGGTCAGCGACTCGTAGAGCTGCGAGGGTTTCACCGGCTTGGTCAGGTACGCCGCGAACTCGACCTCCGTGTCCTGGGTGCGACCGAGCGAGGTCAGCATGACGAGCGGAAGCGCCTGCGAGTCGCGCTGCTCGCGGATGCGGGAGGCGAGCGTGAGGCCGTTCATGTCCGGCATCTGCATGTCCAGCACCGCGACGTCGAAGGGATCGCCGCGTCCGATCCACTCGAGGGCCTCCGCCGGACGTCCGGTTCGGGACGCGAGCATCCCCCAGGACTCGGTCTGTCGGGCCAGGATGTCCCGGTTCGTCTCGTTGTCGTCGACGATGAGCACCCGCTTGCCGGTGAGGTGCGTGGCCTCGGACCGCTCGAACGGACGAACGGTCGCCGGGGCGCTCTGGGCGACGATCGTGACGTGGAAGGTCGAGCCCACGCCGACCCGGCTCTCGGCCCACAGGTCGCCGCCCATCAGCTCCGTGAGTCGCCGGCTGATGGCGAGCCCGAGCCCCGTCCCTCCGTAGCGGCGCGTCGTGGAGCGGTCGACCTGGCTGAAGGACTCGAACAGACGATCCATCCGATCCTCGGGGATGCCGATCCCGGTGTCCCGGACCGCGAGATGGACCCGATACCGGTCGCTCGCGTCGATCCGCTCGGCGCCGGCCGTGATCACCACCTCCCCGCGCTCGGTGAACTTGACCGCGTTGTTCAGCAGGTTGATCAGGATCTGCCGCAGCCGTGTGACGTCGCCGAACACGGCTCCCGGCGCCGCCGGGTCGAGGTCGTAGGCGAGGTCGAGCCCCTTCTTCAGCGCACCCGCGGCCACGAGCTCGAGCGCAGACTCGATGCACTCCCGCAGATCGAACGGTGCCCGGTCCAGGTCGAGCCGGCCGGCTTCGATCTTGGAGAAGTCCAGGATGTCGTTGATCACGGCGAGCAGGGCGTCGCCGCTGCTGCGTGCCACCTCGGCGAAGTTCTGCTGCTCGGGTGTCAGCTCCGTATCCAGCAGGAGCCCGGTCATGCCGATCACGGCGTTGAGCGGGGTCCGGATCTCGTGGCTCATGGTGGCCAGGAACACGCTCTTGGCTTCCGTGGCCGCCTCGGCGTCGCGGCGCGCCTGCTGGAGGTCGCGGATGTCGTGGTACAGGCCGTAGAGCCCGACGGGTTCGCCGGCCACGATGACCGGCGCGCCGAACATCTCCACGTCGACGAGCGCCCCGTCCTTGCGTACCCGTCTGGTGATCGCGTGCACGAGCTCGCCGGTCATGCCTCGCCCGGTGTAGGCGACGCCCTCGGCCCGGACCTCGTCGTCGTCCGCGATGAGGTCGTCGATGTGACGGCCGATCGCCTCCTCTGCTGCGTAGTCGAACAGCCGCTCCGCGGCAGGGTTCCAGGCAGTGACGATCCCGCCGGGGTCCATCAGCACGATCGCGACGGGGTTCGCCTGGACGAGCGCCTCGTAGTACCGCCTCTGGCGCTGGATCTCGCCGATGTCGTGGTAGATGACGCTGTGCCCGACCCGCTCGCCCCCGATCAAGACGGGTGCGGTGAGGAGCTCGACGTCGACGAGGGAGCCGTCCTTGTGGGTCCGGCGCGTGATCACGCGAACCCCCCGGCCTCCGGTGGCTTCGGCGTCGAGCCGGACGGACTCCTCCCGTTGCTCGGGCGTCCTCGCAACCAGATCGTCGATGCCGACTCCGATCGCCTCTTCCGCGCCGTAGCCGAAGAGGCGTTCCGCCCCGGGATTCCACGTCGTGACGTTCATCTCGTCGTCGATCGTGATGATCGCGGTCGGGCTGATGTTCAGGACGGATTCGAGCCAGCGCTTCTGCCGCTGAACCTCGCTGATGTCGTGATACAGGACCAGGACCCCGACCCGCTCCTTGCTCACGACGACGGGCGCCGAAACCATCTGGACGTCCACGAGGGAACCGTCCTTTCGTGTCCGGCTGCCGATCGCCTGGGCCCGTTCCCCCCGCATCGCGGCTCGGCTGTACGCCTCGGCCTCCTCGCGAAGGTCGGGCAGGGTGGCGACGAGGTCGTCGAGCTGCTTGCCGACCGCCTCCTCGGCCGAGTATCCGAACAGCGTCTCGGCGCCGGGGTTCCAGGACTGCACCGTCCCGTCCAGGTCGGTCACCACGATGGCCGCCGGGCTGATCTCGAGGATCGACTGGAGATAGCGCTTCTGCTCCTGGAGCTCCCTCACGTCGTGATAGAAGACGTGCTTCGCGACGAGCTCGCCCCCGACCGCCACGGGCCCGCCCACGATGTCGACGTCGACGATCGATCCGTCCTTTCGGGTTCGCTGGGTCAGCATGTGGACGCTCGGGGCCTCCAGGGCACCGCGGTTCAGATCCTTTCCCTCGGCGTATAGATCCGGCCGTCGAGAAACCAGATCGTCGATGTCCCGCCCGACGGCTTCCTCGGCCGAATAGCCAAACAGCAGCTCGGCAGATGGGTTCCAGGATGTGACCGTGTCCTCCAGATCCGTGGTGACGATCGCCTCCGGACTCACCTCCAGGAGCGCTTCCAGGAACCGCCGCTGACGGTTCAGCTCGGTGATGTCGTGGTAGATGGCGAACGTGCCCACCGGTTCACCGTCCGCGACGACCGGCTCGGCTGAGAGTTCGACGTCCACGATGGTCCCGTCCTTGCGCGTTCGACGGGTGACGGTCTGCAGGTGTTCGCTGGCGGCGACACGGCGCCGGAACTCCCCGGCCTCCGCGTGCAGCGGTTCCGTCGTCGCGACGAGGTCGTCCAGGTTCCGTCCGGCCGCCTCTTCCGCCGTGTATCCGAACAGTCGCTCGGCCGCGGGGTTCCAGGACGCCACACGGTTGTCGAGATCGGTGACGACGATGGCCGTCGGGCTGATCTGCAGGACCGGCTCGAACCCGGCGGTCTGTCGGCGCAGCGCCGCCTCGAGCGACGGATCCGTGCGATCGCGTTGTGCTCCCACACTCCCTCCCGCGCGTCATTGTCGACGCCACGCGATGGGGATGTCCAGACAAGATGGGTCCGCGGGCGGCCCGGGGGAGGGCGAGGGTCCTAGGAGTAGAACTCGATGATCAGCCGCTCTTCGATCGGGACCGGGAGCGGGATCTCGCTGCGCTCGGGGTACCGGGACATGGTGCCCTGGAACTGATCGGTGTTGCGGTAGAGGTAGGGGGGCGGGTCGGGCGTCAGCGCGATCGCCTCCTGCACGTAGATGAAGTTCTTGGCCTTGTCCGAGAGCTCGATCGTGTCCTCGGGCTTGACCTGAGCGCTCGGGACGTCGAGGCGACGGCCGTTCAACTTGACGTGACCGTGGCTGACGAGCTGGCGGGCCTGGCGCTGCGTGAGTGCGAACCCGAGCCGAAGGATCACGGCGTCCAGACGGGTCTCGAGCTGGCGGATCATCTCCTCGCCGGTGACGGAGGTCTTTCGGCTCGCCTTCTCGTAGTAGGTGCGCATCTGGCGCTCGCCGACCCCGTAGATGTGCCGGAGCTTCTGCTTCTCGAGCAGGCGCACCTGGTACTCGGAGATGCGCTTGCGGCCCCGCCCGTGCATACCGGGGGGATAGGGGCGCTTGGCCGACGGGCAGTTCGGGCGCCCACACAGGGCCACGCCGGCACGGCGGCACATCCGATGACGAGGTCCGACTTTGTCCATAGCGGCCAACAAGGTTACCAGCGGGCCGGGTGCGGGTTCCGGCGGTCGACGGCGGCCTTGGCTTCGAGGCGCGGTCGCTCGAGCGTGGCGTCAGGTTCTGTCTGTCACAACCCTGACGG